>OLOS01000135.1_pt1 | contig 87676 bp, 76 predicted proteins | sample 1672631 | NCBI WGS metagenome assembly OLOS01 (sample SAMEA3136707, study PRJEB25190) | human gut metagenome | biome: human gut; feature: human-associated habitat; material: faeces | place: Austria | collected 2013
CATCTGAGACATTTTCATATGTGGTATACTAGGACATTATCATAAATGGCTTATAATGGCTCATTAAATAATTCAAAAAAGTGTTGACAAAATACGAAACAGATAGTATAGTATCTATTGTGTTCAGCAGAACACAGTATGCGCGAGTGGCTCAGTTGGTGGAGCGCGACCTTGCCAAGGTCGAGGCCGCGGGTTCGAGTCCCGTCTCGCGCTTTTTGTATACCCGAAACTATCAGATGGTTTCGGGTTTTTTATTAACAAATATAAGGAGGAAGTTTATGAAGCTGTTCTATGAATTTGGTATTATTCTTTTTGTGACATTTCTCGGAGAAGCCCTTCACGCAGTCCTTCCACTGCCCATACCGGCAAGCATTTATGGGCTTTTGCTGATGCTTCTGGCACTTTGCACCAGGCTGGTGAAGCTCGAACGGGTGAAGAGGGCATCAGATTTTCTGATTTCAATCATGCCCCCGATGTTTATTCCAGCTGCGGTGGGACTTGTGGCCGTATGGGGAGAACTGAGCAGGGTCCTTGTTCCTGTATCTGTGATTACCGTTTTGACGACAGTGCTGGTTATGGCAGTCACCGGACGGACTGCTCAGGCGGTTATCCGAAGAAAAAAGAGAGGGGGAAAATAAAATGAGTGATTTCCTGTGTAATTCTACTTATTACGGGGTAGCCGTGTGTATCCTTGGTTATGCCTGCGGGGAGCTTCTTAAGAGGAAGCTGAAGTGGGGATGTCTGAATCCTCTGCTGATTTCTATCCTCTTTGTAATTGTAGTCAACCAGATCACAGGAGTTGATTATGAAAGATTCCAGGAATCGGCGAAGTATTTAAGCTATCTTCTGACACCTGCCACTGTTTGTCTTGCGATACCGCTGTATCAGCAGCTTTCGGTTTTGAAGGAACATTTCCGGGCGGTCATTCTGGGGATTCTTGCAGGTGTCCTTTCAAGTCTGGGAGGAGTACTGGGTCTGGCATATCTGTTCGGGCTTGATCATACTTATTATGTAACCCTGCTTCCAAAATCGATCACCACAGCGATTGGAATGGGTGTTTCTGAAGAACTGGGTGGCATTGTAACCATCACAGTGGCTGTTATTGTGGTAACAGGAGTGATCGGAAATGTGATCGGAGAGCTGGTCTGCAAATCCTTCCGTATCGTGGAACCGGTGGCAGTAGGACTTGCCTATGGGACGGCTTCTCATGCAATCGGTACTGCAAAAGCACTGGAACTGGGAGAAATCGAAGGCGCCATGAGCAGCCTGTCGATCGCAGTGTCCGGCCTTCTGACAGTCATCGGAGCATCGGTGTTTGCAAATATTATATAGAGGATTTGTATGCTTTGCACAAAAAATTTTTTTTTTGGGTAAATTTTGCAAAAAATCAACAAAACTATGGAAAAATTTGTGAGAATGTATATAATAGATACCATAGGGGCGCAGTTCCGGGAAAAATTTCACAAACCGGGCAGTCCTGTAATATTCTCAATAAGGAGGAAACAGAATGAAAGAGAAAAGTTACAAGCAAACATTCCGCTCTTTTATGGCAGGATTACTGACTCTCGTTCTGGCGCTGACACCTGTATTAAGCAGCCTTCCGGCTATGCAGGCAGCGGCAGCAGATCAGAAGATCTGGTACCATGTAGAAGCGGGAAGCGGAAACGGGAATGGACATGCGTATTCAGACGCATCATCCAAACCGTCGGCAGTCCTGCTGCATCAGACGAAGAAGATGCCGGCAAGCGGCGGAACCTTCAGCGTTACGTATGAGAAGCAGGGGACTCCAGGTGATGCGAGACTCGGGTTCTTCTATACCTATGTGGATGATAACAATTTCCTGTATGTAGGTATGAATCCGAACGGCAGCTGGTATTATGAGTACAAAATAAACGGACAGCAGGACTGGCCTTCGCTGAATCTGCCTGCACAGTCGGATGGATCCCGTACGACGATTTCCGTGTCAGTGAGCAGGGAGACAATGGTTGTCAATGTAAATGATGCCAAGGTTGAAGTTACCAATCAGCTGTTCATCACACTTGCTGAGAATGCAGCAGGAAATGGAAGATTCGGTTTCCGTGCATCTATGTACAGTGGCCAGCAGACTTCCTTCCACTTCACAGATGCGAAGCTGAACGGCGAGGATCTGGGCGGTGACTGGGCATTCCTTTCCGACTGCGAAGGACAGGTTTTCGGGGCAGAAGATCCGGTTGCTTTGCATACAGTAAGCGGTAAGGTAGTCAATACAGAGAACGCACCGATCGAGAATGCAAATGTTCGTATTGGAACGGAGAGTACACGTACTGCAGCGGATGGTACCTTCTCACTTTCCGTAGAAGAAGGAACCTACGATGTGGCAGTATCTGCCAGAGGTTATGTGGCGAATACAGTGCCTGGCGTCGTAGTAAATGCAGACAAGACTCTGGACAATATCGTACTGACACCAAAGACGGCTGTTGTCTATGAGAACTATATCGAAAGCGGCAGGATTAAAGCAGCGGTAAGCAAAACTTTCCCGCAGGTTATGCAGTATAAACTGAAAGTCAGCGATACGGAAGAAAGAACATTTATCGGACAGGAAGCAACGCTTTCCACTATCAAGATCAACGGCACGGCGATCACACCTGTCATTGCGGAGAATGCTGTACAGATTGGTAATGACAATGCCGTATATCCGATGACTCTGCAGTCAGAAGAAAATGATATTGACCTGACAATGACCGTTAAGATTTCCGTGTCAGATAACGATTTGACATGGGAAGTTACACAGATTCAGAAGAACGAAGGATGTGCAAAGATCAATACGATCGAAGTGCCGGATCTGAATCTGGTTACTATTGTGGACGAGCAGGATGATTGCCAGTTTATGGGTGCAAATGTTTCCGGAGATACGACGAGAAGCGGTGACGAAGAGGCTACCTTTGCAAAAGGGTTTGCCGCAAACACCTCAAAAGGATTTGCGTACGGTTTCCTGTCAGCAGACGGTGTCAGTGCAGGTGTGTGGAGTAATTCCGAGGCTGGAAGCGATAAGCGACTGATCCGCAACAATAGTGCAAACAGCATGTCTCTGACAAGTGCTCCGTGGTATTATGAATATGGTGATCTGCCGGCTTCTGCAAACTATGCAGGCACACCGGTCAGTGAACTGCCAAGTGTAAAGGTATGTCTGGCAGCAGATGAGAATGCGGACGGTGTGGTTGACTGGCAGGACGGAGCGATCGCATATCGTGATATCATGAACAACCCGTATGGTTCAGAGAATACAAAAGATCTTGTAAACTATCGTATTTCCATGAACTTCAGCAGCCAGGCTACGAATCCGTATCTGAAAACTGCTGATAATATCAAGAAGGTATATCTGGCAACTGACGGACTTCCGCAGGCTGTTATGATGAAGGGTTACGGAAGTGAGGGACACGATTCCGCAAACTCTGAGTATGGAAAGATCGCAGACCGTCTTGGCGGTCTGGAAGAACTGAAAAAGCTGAATACCATTGCTCATCAGTACAATACACAGATGGGTATCCATATTAACGCACAGGAGGTTTATCCGGAAGCACAGAGCTTTACCAATGAGCTGATCAACGGACCAAGTGCACTTGGATGGGGATGGCTGGATCAGTCTTATACGATCAATCGTCCGTATGACCTGGGAAGCGGACTTCGTTACAAACGTCTGCTTCAGCTCTACGATCAGCTGAATGGTACCTCTCTCTATGCAAACAAGTGGCCGGGTATCGTAGGTACCGGTGAAAATGAGACGGTTGCAGATGCGGCAACGATTGCAGAGACAGTGCAGAACAAGCTGGATAATCCAGAAGACCTGGATTTCATGTACCTGGATGTATGGTACGGAGATTCCTGGGAGACACGTAAGATCGCACAGCAGATCAACAGCCTTGGATGGAGATTCTCAACAGAGTTCGGTTACGAAGGTGAGTATGATTCCACATGGCAGCACTGGGCAACAGAAGGTCATTATGGCGGCGCTGCCATGAAGGGACTGAACAGTGATGTGATTCGGTTCATCCGAAATCATCAGAAGGACTCCTTTGTCCTGAACTGGCCAAGCTATAACGGAGCAGCAGATAATCCTCTGCTTGGCGGTTATGATCTTAGCGGATTTGAAGGATGGGGCGGCTCAAATGACAGCTTCGATACCTATATGACAAAGACCTATGCAATCAACCTTCCGACCAAGTTCCTTCAGCATTATCTTGTTTATAAATGGGAGAACTACGAGGAGGGACAGTCTCCGGTAGGAAACCATGAGAAACAGATCACACTGAAGAGTGCAGACGGCAATGATACCGTAGTCGTAACAAGAAATGAAACAAAGAGAAGCGATGATTACGTTGAGAGAACCATTACGCTGAATGGCAAGAAAGTTCTGGATGATGTAAAATATCTGCTTCCGTGGACAGATTCTGAAACAAATAATGAGAAGCTGTATCATTACAATTATGAAGGCGGCGAAACCACATGGGAGCTGCAGGACGACTGGACTTCCCTGGCAAATGTAATCGTTTATAAGCTTACTGACGCAGGACGTACAGAAAAGCAGACGGTTGCTGTAACAGAAGGCAAGATCACTCTGAATGCAGAGGCAAAGACACCTTATATCGTACTGAAAGGTGAAGAAGCAGCAAAGACAATTACCAACTGGAGCGAGGGTGCCCATGTAAAGGATACAGGCTTTAACAGCTATGCGGGTACCGGCGAAGGCAACACACTTGATACAGCTGTATGGTCAGGTGATGTGACAGATGCAAAGGTAGTACGTGTGGTTACAGGCAATAAATACCTCTCCATGGGTGATGCTGCAAAAGCAGTAACAGTAAGTACTGCGATCACAGATCTGAAAGCAGACACAGATTATGTGGCAGAAGTTTATGTAGATAACAAGAGTGATGCGAAGGCATGGATCGAAGTGAAGGGCGGAGTGAAGGATGTTTCCAACTATACACTGAAGTCCATTGCAGGCAACTACACACAGTGTGATGCACATAACACCCGTGGAATGAGTGATATGGGCGGAAGCAACATGCAGATCATGCAGGTTTCCTTTACTGCCAAATCTGATCAGGCACAGCTGGTGCTCAAACGTGAGGCAGGCAAGGGTATCACATATTTTGACGATATCCGTATCGTTGAAAAGTCCCTGAATAATATTCAGGCTGACGGAAGCTTTAAGCAGGATTTCGAGGAAGTTGTACAGGGTATTTATCCGTTCGTATACGGACCGGCACAGGGTGTTACCGATCATGTAACGCATCTGTCAGAAAAGAATGCTCCTTATACACAGTCCGGATGGGGCAATGTGGTTCTGGATGATGTTATCGAAGGAACATGGTCTCTGAAACATCACGGAAACAATTCCGGCATTATTTATCGTACGATTCCGCAGAATCTGCATCTGGAGCCGGGTGTGACATATGATGTTACCTTTGACTATCAGGCAGGACGCGATGGTATGTATTACATGGTGATCGGTGATGGTGAGAAGACCATAGATACATTTGACTACCTGGCTGGTACGGCTGCACCGGCAGTTGGACAGAAATCCACAACAGGAACATGTACCTTTAAGATTACCGGTTCTGAGACAGGACAGTCCTGGTTCGGACTTGCCAGCACACGATTTGAGGAACAGCAGGGAGTAGCTTACAATTACGGACAGAAAGACTTTGTTCTGGATAACCTTGTAGTTACTGAAAGCAACATGTCCCTGGGTGTCAGCAAGCTTGTACTGGAGGGCGTAGGAGATGTTAAGAAGCTGACAGCAACCTTTAAGGATAGTAAAAACAGAACCGTCACCTGGTCATCTTCGGATGAAGCGGTAGCTACAGTAGATGAAAACGGTTATGTGGATGCGACTGGTGTAGGAACGGCAAGAATCACAGCAACAGCTGTAGATGGAGAGGAAGAACTTACAGTGACCTGTCCGGTTGAAGTAATCGAAGAGGTTGTTGAAGAGAAAGCAGGACAGTTTACAGCGGTTGTTGCAAATACAGAGGAAACATCAGGCGAGAATGCTCCGGCTACGAAAGTGATTGACGGTCAGAATTCGACATTCTGGCATTCTAAGTGGTCAGGTACCGGTTTCTCAGTTAGTGAGGACAATCCGGCGATCCTTACCCTCACATTAAAGGAGAATCCGGATGCATTCAATGGTATTCAGATCGTTCAGCGTCCGACCGGCGACAATGGTCTGGTACAGAAAGCAGAATGTATCGTTGGAAACAGCTTTGATGAAGACAGCAATACGGTTGGAGATGTAGTGGCATCGAAGACTGTAGAAGTGAGCAATGCAGTAAGTGGCGGAACAGTCAATATTAACCTGGATAAACTTGTGGAAGGCGCAAAATATGTACAGATTCGTGTGCTTCAGGGAAACAAAGGATTTGCATCGATGGCTGAGGTAAGAACCTGTACAGTAGAAGAGTATGAAAGTCTTTCTGAAGAGCAGGGTGCTGTAAATGACGCGGCAGAGGCACTGGAAGGAGCATCAGCAGCAGTTGAGGCAAAGAAGGACGCGCTCGATGCACTGAAAGAATCTCAGGGAAGTGCAGCTACAGATCTTGAAAAGGCTCAGGCTGCAGCAGACATCGCACAGGCAGAGCTGGAACTGCAGAACGCAAAGATTGCAGAAGCAGAGGCTAAGAAGGCACTGGCAGATGCACAGAAGGCTCTTGCAGAAGCAAAAGCAGAGAAAGCAACAGATAATGATATCAAAGCACGTGAGAATGGCAAAGCGACTGCAGCAGGAACAGCATCCTCAGAGGCAGCCGGTAATGTTACTTCCTTAAATGGAGCCCTCGAGGCGCTGGAGAGTGCATTAGCAGAGAAAAATGCAGCACTGGATGCAGTGAAACTGGATAGCGCGAAAAAGGAACTGAGTGAAACTGTTGCATCAGCGGAAGCTGTATATACACAGGGACAGAAGAATTATACAGATGCAAGCTGGAAAGCATTCCAGGATGCATATAAAGCAGCGAAAGAAGTTTCTTCATCTGCTGATCTGGCAGAGGTTGAGAGACTGAAAGCAGCACTTGCTGAGGCACAGGCAAATCTGACAGACAAGTCTGAGGAAGAGCTTGCACTTGAGACAGCAAAAGCAAAATTCGGCACGACACTGGCAGCAGCAGATAAGGTTCTTGCTCAGGGTCAGAAGAATTACACAGATGCAAGCTGGAAAGCATTTACTGATGCATACAATGCAGCGAAGGCAGGACAGACTTCTACAGATGCAGCACAGTTGAATAAGCTGGAAAAGGCACTGGCAGATGCACAGAAGGCACTGGCAGAAAAAACAGAGGATCCCGGAACAAAGCCGCCTGTTATTACTAAGGATGAGCTGAAGAATGGTGATACCGTTACTGTTAAAGGCATTCTTTATAAAGTGACTGACGCATCTAAGAAGACAGCAGCAGTCGTTAAGGGAACAAACAAGAAAGCAGCTTCCGTTACGATTCCGGCGACCGTCACAGTCAAGGGTGAAAGCTGCAAGGTTACACAGATCAGTGCAAAAGCATTCAGCGGATTTGCGAAACTGAAAAAAGTGACGATTGGAACAAATGTTACAACGATCGGAAAACAGGCATTCAATAACTGTAAGAAGCTGAGCAGACTGACCTTCAAGGGAACAGCAGTGAAGAAGATCCAGACAGGAGCCTTCAAGAACACAGCTAAGAAGATCAGAGTAACACTTCCGAAGAAGCTGACAGCTAAGAAACGCAACAGCATGAAGAAGATCCTGAAGAAAGCAGGTATCAGCAAGAGTGCAGTTGTGAAATAAGTATTAAATTCATATTGGCAGAACAGCCATAGCGAAGGGGCATATGGAAAGCATCGCTTTCCGTATGCCCCTTCTTTTACCCTGAAAGGTGATGTGTATATGGAATTGCTGAGGTGCCCGCCATAGGAAGCATGACGGGCACCTCGCAGCCAGTTTGCCGGTTCATACCGGAACTTTATTATCATTCTCTGTCATTCGTAAGCTTGAACTTATCAAATACGTAGAAGAGCAGAGAAAGGATCATACCCACGATACATGCCAGTACCATACCGGTAAGCTGTACATTTCCAAAGTTCAGTGCAGCTCCGGAGAGTCCTGTTACAAATACCACGCTGGTCAGAGTAAGGTTCCGGCTCTTGCTGTAGTCCACCCGGGAATCTACCATGATACGGATACCGGAGGTTCCGATCATACCATAGAGCAGGAAAGAAATACCGCCGATGACAGGTCCCGGGATCGTGTTGATCAGAGCGGACATAGGACCGATAAAGGAGCACAGGATCGACAGTACCGCTGCACCGGCGATCACTCGTACCGAGTAAACCTTTGTCATAGCCATGACACCGATATTCTCACCGTAGGTAGTGGTAGGTACAGAGCCAACCAGACCGGAAAGCATGGTAGAGAAATTGTCAGCGAAAAGGGAGCGGTGGAGTCCCGGATCCTTTAGAAGATCACGTCCCACGATTTCACTGGTTACTACCTGATGGCCGATATGCTCAGAGGCGATTACCAGGATTACCGGCAGGATGATCAGAATGGCATCTGCTTTAAATTTGGGAAGCATAAAGGCAGGCATTGTGAAAAACGGTGTTGCCAGAGCCTCACGGATGGTTCCCATATCAATGACACCGAAAATAATTGCAGAAATGTAGCCCGCAATAATGGCAATCAGAATCGGGATGACTGCCAGGAATTTACGGAACAGCACATTTCCGAATACAGCAACACACAATGTGATCAGAAAAACGATGGTGCAGTTCAGATTTACCGGAGTGACTGTCTGGGTATACAGTCCGGTTGCCTGATCCAGAGTGTACTCTGTGCTCGGGAGAATGCCTGCAGTGGAAGCGGCAGTTCCCGCAAGCTCCAGGCCGATCAGTGCAACGACAGGTCCCATGGCAGCAGGCGGCAGCACAGTGTCGATCCATTTTGTACCGAACTTATAGATGATCAGAGCCAGGATACAGCCGCAGAATCCAACTGCCACAAATCCTCCCAGAGCATACTCATACCCCCAGGTAGAAATGACAATACCTGCCGGGGCAAGAAATGCGAAGCTTGATCCTAAGTAGGCGGGAGCTTTTCCCTTTGTGATTAAAATAAACAGTAATGTACCCACACCGTTTGTTAAGAGAACGATGGCCGGATTGATTCCGAAGATGAACGGAACCAGAACAGATGCACCAAACATGGCAAACATGTGTTGAATACTGAGAGGAACCAGCAGCCGAAAGGGTACTTTATCCTCTACCTGAATGATTTTTCTTTCATTCATTTTTTTTCCCTCCTTTGTTTTGTTCGTATCTATCCAGAAATGCAGACGAGTATGATCGCTATTGTTCTGAACAGTTACATTTTTTGAGCAGCAGAGAAATACTATGCAGTATGCATAATATGGATCACGAAGCGTAATGCCGGTCACGGAGTGAACAGTAACGATTTCCGTGAAAATCTGAATCTGCTGCCTGTCTGTGCAAGTATATCATAAAAAGCACCACTAAAAAAGTCTGCTTTTGTAAAAAAATCCCGCAGTTTTGATACTGCGGGATTTTTCAGAGTTTATCTGATCTACAGGGGTGGATTAGCAGATGCCCTGTGCATTCATAGCATCAACAACCTTCTCAAAGCCTGCGATATTAGCACCGGCTACATAGTTGCCTGCCATACCGTAACGCTCTGCTGCATCAGCCATGTTGTGGCAGATATTTACCATGATACTCTTCAGCTTTGCGTCAACCTCTTCAAAGCTCCAGCTTAAACGCTCGCTGTTCTGGGACATTTCCAGAGCAGATGTGGCAACACCACCTGCGTTTGCAGCTTTTCCAGGTGCAAAGATGATACCGTTTGCCTGCAGATATTCGGTAGCTTCGATGGTAGTAGGCATATTAGCACCTTCGCAGACTGCGAAGCATCCATTTGCCACAAGTGCTTTTGCGTCATCCAGAAGCAGTTCGTTCTGAGTAGCACATGGAAGTGCGATATCACATTTTACTGTCCATACACCACGACCCTCGTGATATTCGGAATTCGGTCTGTAGTTCTTGTACTCGGTCAGACGTGCACGATTGATCTCTTTGATCTCTTTAATAGCAGCCAGATCAATGCCTTCCGGATCATAGATCCATCCGGTGGAATCACTCATGGTAACTACTTTACCGCCAAGCTGCTGAGCCTTCTGGCATGCGTAGATTGCTACGTTGCCGGAACCGGAGATACAGATCGTCTTTCCTGCGATTTCTTTGCCATTCAGCTTCAGAAGTTCCTCTGTCAGATAAAGCAGACCGTATCCTGTTGCTTCTGTTCTTGCAAGAGAACCGCCGTAAGAGAGTCCTTTTCCTGTCAGCACACCTTCGTATACGCCGCGGATCCTCTTGTACTGTCCGAACATGTATCCGATTTCTCTTGCTCCTGTACCGATATCACCGGCAGGAACGTCTGTGTCAGCTCCGATGTATTTGCACAGCTCTGTCATAAAGCTCTGGCAGAAAGCCATAACCTCTCTGTCAGATTTGCCCTTCGGGTCAAAATCAGATCCACCCTTACCACCGCCGATCGGAAGTCCGGTCAGAGAGTTTTTGAAAATCTGCTCGAAGCCCAGGAATTTAATAATACCCAGATTTACGGAAGGATGTAAACGAAGTCCTCCCTTGTATGGTCCGATCGCACTATTGAACTGTACGCGGTAACCAGTGTTTACCTGTACCTGTCCCTTATCATCAACCCACGGAACACGGAATTTGAACTGTCTTTCCGGATTTACCAGACGTTCCAGAAGAGCATCTTTTCTATACTTCTCCTCATTTGCTTCAATAACAACTCTCAGAGATTCCAGAACCTCTTTAACAGCCTGATGAAATTCCGGCTCGGCAGGATTCTGCTCAACAACTTTTGCAATAACCTCATCTACATATGACATATTTATTTCCTCCTTACATAGTCTTTTCTCTACTTTAGTGAGATAAAGTTTCCGTGCATATTATAGCAAAAGAAAATCCATTCGTAAATAAAAAAATGAAGAAAATGAATGGAAATATGAAGGTTCTTAATATTTTTTGAACAATATATACAAACTTTGGAAGATTTTGTATAATAAAAATACCGATTGTGCGGATTCTGGCATCACCAAATGTGTAACTATTCAGAGTCCATTCGCAAAATCGCCTCTGCGAGGCTTTCCTTTTGCTCATGCAGGGCTCCCGCGCTCCCAAAATCCGAAAAACATTCGAAATCCGCTCATTTTTCTTCGAAAAATGGCTACTTTCTCATGTTTAGCGGGTCAAGATGTCATGATTTTTCATGCAAGCATGAAAATCATGACCTTTTGCCCCTGGCATCACCAAATATCAAAAGAAAAAAGAGGTGCATACGTATATGGAAGAAAAAATGTATTCAGGCCTGAGCAGTACCGAAGTGGAACAGCGTATTGAACAGGGTATGGTAAACATCACGGATAACAATATCTTCAAAACAAAAAAAGAAATCATTATCACCCATACGGTTACCTACTTTAATTTTCTGAATCTGTTTCTTGGCGTTCTGGTACTGATCTCCGGACAGTACAAAAACATTACTTTTATGGGTGTCATCATCATCAACTCGATCATAGGTATTCTCCAGGAGATGAAGGTCAAGAAGCTGGTCGATCAGCTTTCTGTCATGACTGCTTCGAAAGCGCATGTGATCCGTGATGGAAAGAAACAGGAAATTCCTGTGGACGAGGTCGTTATGGATGATCTGGTGTCTGTAGTCAGCGGAGACCAGGTATGTTCTGACTGCGTGGTGCTGGAGGCTGACGGAATGGAGGTCAATGAGTCTATGCTGACAGGAGAGTCAAAGCCTGTCAGAAAGAAAGAGGGTGACCATCTGCTGTCGGGGAGCTTTCTGACCGCCGGAAGCGGAATCGGCAGAGTAGAGCATGTGGGAGAAGACAATTATGCCACGGTACTTGCCAAAAAGGCAAAGACTAAAAAACGTGCCACGTCTGAGATGCAGCGTACGATTAAACGGATTATCAAGATACTGGGAGTGCTGATCATTCCGATTGGAATTCTTCTGTATCGTTCCCAGATTAATGTGGATGGAGCCACCTTTTCAGACAGTCTTGTAGGTACTGTGGCGGGAGTGATCGGTATGATCCCGGAAGGACTGGTGCTGCTGACCAGCATTTCCTTTATTCTGGGTGTAGGGCGGCTGGCCAGGAAGCGTGCGCTTGTCCAGGAGATGGAGGCGATCGAAGCGCTGGCCAGGGTCAACGTGCTCTGTCTGGATAAGACCGGAACGATTACCACAGGAGAACTGGAAGTGGTAGAGATGGTCATTGCGGGTGAGGAGTCATATGAGAGAGCAGAGCAGGTCATGAATGAGATGGCTTTTGCCTTTGATGATGTGAACAATACCCAGAAGGCATTGATGAAACGTTTTAAAGAGACAAAAATCTGGCGTATTGCCGGTAAGATTCCATTTTCTTCTGACAGGAAATACAGAGCAGTCAGATTTGAAAATGAAGGATGTTATGTACTTGGGGCACCGGAATTTTTGAACAGAGAGGATGAAGAACTAAAGCAGAAGGTATATGGATATTCCTCGGATGGCTTACGTGTACTTCTACTGGGCAGATGTGAGGAAATTCATGAGGATACCGGTGAAGTAGAAGGTGTCGTACCGGTAGCATTGATCGTTGTTGCAGACTGTATCCGTCCGGAGGCCTCCGATACGTTCCGGTATTTCAGAGAGCAGAATGTGGCAATTAAGGTGATTTCCGGTGATAATCCCATGACCGTATCCCAGATTGCTGTAAAGGCGGGACTGGAGGGCGGAGAACGCTATATTGATGCCAATGAACTGCCGGTTGATATGAAAGAGCTTCAGCAGGAGGTTGAAAAATACTCTGTGTATGGACGTGTGAAGCCGGAACAGAAGCAGAGGATCATTCAGGCGTATCAGGCAAACAGAAAGGTGGTGGGCATGGTCGGAGATGGTGTCAACGATGTGCTGGCATTAAAGGATGCAGACTGCGGAATTGCCATGGCGGCAGGCAGTGATGCGGCAAAGCAGGTGGCGCATATTGTGCTGATGGACTCGAATTTTGCATGTCTGAAAAATATTGTCAGTGAGGGGCGGACGATCATCACGAATATTGAGAGGGTAAGCTCTCTGTACCTGACAAAGACGATTTATTCCGTATTGCTTTGTGTGATTTTTATACTGCTGGAGCATTCCTATCCTTTCATTCCGATTCAGTTATCCTGGATCAGCGCGACTGCTATCGGCATTCCAAGCTTTATCCTGGCACTTGAGCATACAGAATCTGTAAACTCGGATGGCTTTTTGCGGCATGTCCTCCGGATCGCTTTGCCCTCAGCCATTACCATGGTACTCAGTCTTCTGGTCATCCAGATCCTGGGAGGATTCTGGAATATGGAGGAGACCATGACTTATACCTTTAATATGCTGACAGGCGGTGCTGTAGCGATGCTGGTTGTTGTAAAGGTATGCCAGCCGTTGAACTGGCTTCGCAGGATCCTCTGTATCAGTGTGATCACGATTTTCTGTGCAGGAATCATTCTGATTCCACAGCTCTTTGGTATTTACAGTGTGTTCCGGTGGGAGATGGTGCTGTGCATTCCTCTGATCTGCATGGTACTTGTGTTTTTCAGAATGTTTACCGGTTTTGCCGAGGCATGTTTTAAGATACGGCCATGGATCAGGAGAAAGCTGCAGGAAAGAAAGCATACGGACAAGCCGGCAGAGATCGACTTCTGAACAGTTGCGAATTCTGGAGTTTTCCTTCAGGTAACCATCCGGGTGAGCATACATACAATAGCTATAAAGAACAGATAGAGGATGCTATATGGCAAAAATTGTAGTGGATGCCGGACATGGCGGATCAGATCCCGGTGCCGTTTTTGAAGGGCGTCAGGAGAAGGATGATAACCTGCGGCTTGCACTGGCAGTGGGAGAAATTCTTCAGAATAACGGTGAGGATGTGGTCTTCACCAGAACGGAGGATATCTATCAGACACCCTTTCAGAAGGCGACCATCGCGAATGAGGAAAATGCGGATTATTTTATTTCCCTTCACCGGAACTCAAGCCCGATGCCAAATCAGTATCACGGTGTAGAGACACTTGTTTACAGAGACAGCGGGATTCCTTCTGAAATCGGAGAAAATATCAACAGTGGACTGGAAGAGCTTGGATTCCGGAACCTGGGAGTAAAGGAAAGACCGGGTCTGGTGGTTTTAAGAAGGACCAAGATGCCTGCAGTTCTGGTAGAAGCAGGGTTTATCAACAGTGATACCGATAACCGCCTGTTCGATGAGAACTTTGATGCCATGGCACAGAATATCGCCAATGGACTCCTTCAGGCGATCCATGAAAGCAGCACGGTGCAGGAAGCGGGAAACAGCAGAGAGGTTCTTAGAGAAGATACCTGGAGGGAGACGGAAAGGGCACCGGAGAAGACCCGTATATATCGCGTTCAGGTCGGGGCATTTTCGCAGCCGCAGAATGCGGAGGCGCTGCTGTTCCAGCTTCAGCAGCAGGGATTTCCCGCATATACTGTATGGGAGGATGGTTTTTATAAGGTTCTGGCGGGAGATTTTGAGAAGCTTGATAATGCAGTACGGCTCGAGCAGGTGTTGAGACGATATGGGTATAATACGTTTATAACTGGCTGATTTCAAATATTTACGTCGATTTTGAGAGTGCGAAGCACGGAAAAATCGACGTAAGGCTCATTCGTCGGGCAACTCATGTTTTTTCGGATTTTGAGAGCGCGAAGTGCGGAAAAATCCGAAGGCATCATGATATGTGAACATTAATGATGTTTTTCTTAATATTTATTAAAAATACAAAAAATACTTTCTCATTTTTGGGGATAATGCTATGATGAATAAGGAATAATCGAGCAATCCGTTTGCATAGCATAATTGGACAGTTACAAATAAAAGGCAAGAGGAAAAGATGGGAAAAAGAAAAAAGAAAACAGGGAAAAAACACGGCAGCAGCAAAAAGAAGGTAAGCAGGATCGAACAGGGGAATAAACCCGGCCGGGAAAGTAAGCAGAAACAGCAAAATGATGTGGTAACGGAAGCTGTTAATAAAGAGAAACCGGTCACGAAAGAAGAATCGGTTGCAAAAGAGGAGCAGACCACGAAGGAGAAACCGGTCACGAAAGAAGAACCGGTTGCAAAAGAGGAGCCAGTGCCCGGAAAGAATGACACTGAGTTACAGAAGGAGACAGGAAGCAGAGAAGTTCTGGAAAATGTCGAACAGATGGAAAAGAAGACATTTTCCTGGAAAAAATCATGGAAGATTTTCGGAGGTGCTGTCTTTGGTGTACTCGTCATCAGCTATATCAGTGGAATGATCTATTATCAGGATAAGTTCTGGAAGAATACGACCATAAATGGAATTGACATGTCTTACGATACGGTGGATGAGGCAGAGAAGAAGATTTCTGATATGGTGGGAAGGTATGCGATCAGGCTCGAGGAGCGGAACGGAGAATCAGAAACGATCCAGGCGGGCCAGATCGGCTACCATTATGTCTCCCGGGGTGAGGTGCAGAACTATAAGGACAGCCAGAAGAGTTATCTGTGGCCGGTGTCGCTTCTGCGAAGCAGCGAATACTGTTTTACATCAAGTACATCTTTTGATAATGAAAAACTGGAAGAGACAGTAGATGCCCTGAAATGTTTTGACAAAGATCATGAAGTGGCCCCGACCAATGCCTGTATGAAATTCAACGGGACCACTTATGAGATGGTAAAGGAAACGCAGGGGAAAAAGGTCAGAAAGAGGAAATTGAAAAACCTCCTGCATGAGGCGATCACAAAGAGCCAGACAGTATTAGATCTGGAAAAGGAAGACTGTTATGCCAGGCCCGGGATCACAGAAAAAAACAAAGTACTGAACAGGACGATCAAAAATATGAACCGTTATGCAGAAACCAGGATCGTCTATCTGTTTGGAGGTATTGCAGATGTGCTGGATGGCAGTATTATCAGCAAGTGGCTTTCGTATGATGATAAGGGGCAGGTGACTTTGAGTGAGGAAAAGGTTGCTCTTTATGTAGATTATCTGGCGGGCCGCTACGATACAGGTGGAAAAGAGAGAGAATTTACCACCCATGATGGTTCGGTGGTTACTGTGAAGGGCGGAAGGTACGGTTGGATCATCGATCGTGAAGAAGAAACAGAAGAACTGAAACAACTGATTTCAGAGGGCGCACGAACCACAAGATATCCTGTCTATGCACAGACTGCAGCCAGTCGCGAAAACAGTGATCTTGGAAAAGATTATGTGGAGGTCGATCTGACGAACCAGCATCTGTGGATGTATATTGATGGTGAGGAAATCGTATCTACAGATGTGGTTTCGGGAACCTATACAAATCCTTCCAGGCGGACACCGTCAGGAACCTACGCATTGTATTATAAAAAATCACCGGCAGTATTGAGAAGTAATACACCTGGAGACAGCTATGAAAGCCCGGTAACGTACTGGATGCCGTTTAATGGTGGAATCGGACTCCACGATGCCAACTGGCGGGGCAGTTTTGGAGGCAGCATTTATCAGTACAGCGGTTCTCATGGATGTGTCAATCTTCCAACAGGTGCAGCCAGAGAAATTTATAACAATATTTACGTGGGAATGCCGATTATCTGTTATTATCGGTAAGAGGGAAGGTATGCAATATCAGAATGTGGAACATGGGATTTTTCTGGAAAGACCCAATCGTTTTATCGCATATGCGGATATTTCTGGAAAGAGGGAGAAATGCCATGTAAAGAATACAGGAAGATGCCGGGAACTTCTTGTTCCGGGTACCGGGATTTTCGTACAGAGGGCGCAGAATCCGGACAGAAAGACGAAGTATGATCTGATCGCGGTGGAGAAAGGCGAGAAACTGGTCAATATGGACTCACAGATTCCCAACCAGGTGGTCAGAGAGTGGCTGGAACATGGCGGTCTCTTTCGGAACATTACAAGGATACGTCCGGAGATGAGATATGGAGATTCCCGCCTGGATCTTTATGTGGAAGCAGATGGAAAGCATGTTTTCATGGAAATAAAGGGAGTTACGCTGGAGGAAGACGGGATCGCCAGATTTCCGGATGCTCCTACGGAGAGAGGAATCAAACATCTTCATGAGCTTGTCAAGTGCCACAGGGAAGGGTATGAGGCATTCATGATGTTTGTGATACAAATGAAAGGTGTACAAAGGCTGGAGCCAAACGACAGGACACATCCTGCGTTTGGGGAGGCGCTTCGCGAGGCGGAAGCGGCAGGTGTACAGATCCTTGCATACGACTGTCTGGTGACGGCAGATACGATAGAACTTGACGAGAGAATTGAAGTGAGGTTATAAAGATGCTGGAGAAGATAGCGAAACCATTGCTTGCATGGTATGACGGGAATGCAAGAATCCTGCCATGGCGGGAAGCTCCTTCGCCCTATCGGATATGGGTGTCGGAAATTATGCTCCAGCAGACAAGGGTGGAGGCGGTGAAACCGTTTTTTGAAAGATTCACAGGAGAACTGACCGGTATACCTGAACTGGCAGCGTGTCCGCAGGACAGACTGCTGAAGCTCTGGGAGGGACTGGGATATTACAACAGAGTGCGGAATATGCAGAAGGCGGCGCAGATTATGGTCGAAAAATATGGAGGCAGGATGCCGGAGGATTATGATGATTTGTTAAAGCTTCCGGGAATTGGTCCGTATACGGCGGGAGCCGTCGCTTCGATTGCTTTTGGCATACCTGTCCCGGCGGTGGACGGAAATGTCCTGCGCGTTCTTTCACGTGTAACGGCATGCGGGGATGATATTCTGAAACAGTCCGTAAAAACAGGCTGGGAAAAGAAAGTCAGGGAAGTGATGCCGCAGGATCGGCCGGGGGATTTCAATCAGGCGCTTATGGAGCTTGGTGCCCTGGTCTGTGTCCCGAATGGAGAAGCAAAATGCGCACAATGTCCTCTGCAGGAGATCTGTATCGCATCGAAAGAACATAAAGTGTCGGATTATCCCAGAAAGATGCCGAAGAAAAGCAGGAAAATTGAGAACAGGACGGTTCTGATCATACGTGACGGAAACAGGGCGGCCATCCGGAAGCGCCCGGAGAAAGGATTGCTGGCAGGCCTTTATGAGCTTCCGAATCTGGAAGGGCATCTGTCCGGGGATGAAGTACTTACATATCTGAAGGAGAAGCATTTTTCACCGCTTCATATACAGAAACTGGAAGAATCCAGGCATATTTTCAGCCATATCGAGTGGCATATGACAGGGTATATCGTTCGTGTGGAGGAGCTTGAAGAGGGAGAACAGGAAGAGTTTATTTTTGTGGAACCAAAGGAAACGGAAAAAACGTATCCGATTCCGGCGGCATTTGGAGCCTATGTGAAACAGTTACGAAGATATACAGATCAGACGGGGGCAGGAAAAAAATCAGAATTCGATAACGGATAAGCAGAACAGCACAGAGAATACCGCAGCAGGAGCGGTAAAGGAGGTTAGCATGAAGATACTATCGATAGCAATTCCCTGTTACAATTCAGAACAGTATATGGAAAAGTGTATTGAATCCCTTTTGCCCGGGGGAGATGATGTGGAAATCCTGATCGTAGATGATGGATCAAAGGACAGGACGGCAGAGATTGCAGATGCCTATGCAGAGAAATATCCCGGAATCGTCAGGGCGATCCATCAGGAGAATGGAGGTCATGGAGAGGCAGTTAATGCCGGAATACGAAATGCTTCGGGGTTGTATTTTAAAGTTGTTGACAGTGATGACTGGGTGGATGCAGAGGCGTATCCGAAGATTCTGGAGACGCTGCGGGGACTGGTGGCAGGTCCTCAGACGGTAGATATGCTGATCAGCAATTTTATTTATGATAAGGTAGGGGTAAAACGCAAGAAGGTAATGCAATACCGGTCGGCTTTTCCCCAGCGTAAAGTGTTTGGCTGGGAGGAGGTTCGCCATCTTAGGATCGGACATTATATTCTGATGCATTCCGTGATCTACCGGACACAGCTTCTGAGAGAATGCGGGCTCCAGCTGCCAAAACATACTTTTTATGTGGATAATCTGTTCGTGTTCCAGCCGCTTCCTTATGTGAAGAATATGTATTATCTGGATGTGAATTTCTACCATTATTTTATCGGAAGAGAGGACCAGTCAGTAAACGAAACCGTGATGATCGGGAGAATTGACCAGCAGATTAAAGTGAATAAAATCATGATCGATACACTGGCAGGGCAGAGGATTACAGATAAGAAACTGAAAAAATATATGATCAGCTATCTGGATATCATAACTACTGTTTCTTCCATCATGCTGATCCGTTCAGGAACAGATGAAAACTTTGAAAAAAAACAGGAACTCTGGCAATATCTGAAGAGGACAGATATTGCGCTTTATTATAAGCTTCGAACCGGTATCCTGGGGCGCACCATGAACCTGCCGGGAAAGAAGGGACGGCAGGTGTCGGTGGCTGCCTATAAGCTGTCGCAGAAGTTTTTTGGATTTAATTAGACAGGAATATAATTGTCAATTGGTTTGATTTATGCTAAGATGGTAACTGTTCAGAGTCAGGCAGATTTATAAAGCTATAGGGAGAGAGCCCGCCATGAGCAAAAGAAGACACATAAGAACGGGCGGGACATATTGAAATAAAGAGAAAAAAGTTCAGGAGGCATGTTATGGAAAATGAAGTAGTTTCCAAAAATTTTATTGAACAGATTATCGAAAAGGATCTGGCAGAGGGACATTGCGATACAGTGTGTACCCGCTTTCCCCCGGAGCCTAACGGTTATCTGCATATAGGGCATGCGAAATCCATTCTGTTGAATTACGGACTGGCGCAGAAGTACCATGGAAAGTTTAATATGCGGTTCGATGATACCAATCCAACGAAAGAGAAGTCGGAATTTGTAGAATCGATCAAGGCAGACATCCAGTGGCTGGGTGCTGACTGGGAGGACAGGCTGTTTTTCGCATCGGACTATTTTGACCAGATGTATGAGGCGGCAGTAAAGCTGATCAGGAAGGGAAAAGCCTATGTGTGTGATCTGACACCGGATCAGATCCGTGAGTACAGGGGAACTCTTACAGAGCCTGGAAAGAACAGTCCCTACCGTGACAGAAGTGTGGAAGAGAATCTGGAAATGTTTGAAAATATGAAAAACGGTGTCTACCAGGATGGAGAAAAGGTGCTCCGTGCCAAAATCGACATGGCCTCACCGAATATCAACATGCGGGATCCGATCATCTATCGTGTGGCGCATATGCACCATCACAGAACAGGAGACAAATGGTGTATCTACCCGATGTATGATTTTGCACATCCGATCGAGGATGCCATCGAGGGTGTGACCCATTCGATCTGCACACTGGAGTTTGAAGATCACAGACCGCTTTATGACTGGGTGGTTCGTGAACTGGAATATGAGAAACCTCCGAAGCAGATCGAATTTGCGAAGCTTTATCTTACTAATGTGGTAACCGGAAAGCGGTATATTAAGAAGATGGTGGAAGATGGTATTGTGGACGGATGGGATGATCCGCGCCTGGTATCTATAGCAGCTCTGAAACGGCGCGGGTTTACACCGGAATCGATCAAAATGTTCGTGGATCTCTGCGGTGTCAGCAAGAGCCAGAGTTCTGTGGACTATGCCATGCTGGAATACTGTATCCGTGAGGATCTGAAATTAAAGAAGTCCCGTGTGATGGCAGTGCTTGATCCTGTGAAGCTTGTCATTGATAATTATCCGGAAGGACAGATGGAATATCTGGATGTGGATAACAATCTGGAGAATGAAGCACTGGGTAAGAGAAAGGTTCCTTTCTGCAGAGAACTTTACATTGACAGAGAGGACTTTATGGAGGAGCCGCCTAAGAAGTATTTCAGGCTGTTCCCGGGCAATGAAGTGCGTCTCATGGGGGCTTATTTCGTAAAGTGTGTAAGTTATGAAAAGGATGAGGATGGAAAGATCACGGAAATCCACTGTACCTATGATCCTGAAACGAAATGCGGAACGGGATTTACCGGAAGGAAAGTAAAGGGTACCATCCACTGGGTGGCAGCCCCCACAGCGATCAGGGCAGAGGTGCGTCTCTATGAAAACATCATTGATGAAGAAAAGGGCGTTTACAATGCAGAGGACGGAAGCCTGAACCTGAATCCCGATTCTCTGACCGTTCAGCAGTGCTATGTAGAGCCAGGCCTGGCGGATGCGAAGGCATATGACAGTTTTCAGTTTGTGCGTCAGGGATATTTCTGCGTGGATGCAAAGGATTCCAGGCCGGATGCGCTTGTATTTAACCGTATCGTTTCTCTGAAGAGTTCTTTCCGCCTGCCGAAATAGGAGTATTATGAACGATTTGACCATCCGTCTGGATGCGAAGGCAGACAGACCGCTGTATGAACAGATTTATGATTATATCAAAGCAGAGATTAAAAATGGAGGGCTGTCTTTTGAAGAAAGACTGCCCTCTACGAGAATGCTGGCAAAATATCTGCAGGTAAGCCGCAGCACGGTTGAACTGGCATATGAGCAGCTTTTGTCAGAGGGGTATATTGAAGCCATTCCCTGCCGGGGCTATTTTGTATGTCGACTGGATGGACTGGTGTATCTTAATAAAGAGGCTCTGGCAGTAGAGACGCATTGCATAGAAAAGAAAGAAAAGTATGACTTTGACTTTTCACCTAACGGAATCGATCTGAACAGCTTTCCACACAACACCTGGAAAAAGCTGTCCCGGGGAATTCTCATGGAAAACAATAAAGAGTTTTTTCGTTTGGGAGAGCCGGAGGGCGAAGAAGTACTGAGAAAGACCATTGCCTCCTACCTTCATCAGGCAAGAGGAGCCATCTGTACACCTGAACAGGTGATCGTCGGTGCAGGAAATGATTATCTGTTGATGCTTCTATGCAATATTCTGGGAAAAGAACGTGTGGTAGCGATGGAGAATCCTACGTATAAAAAAGCATATCGTGTGCTCCAGTCCATGGCGAAAGAGATGGTTGCCGTGAGCATGGATCAGAATGGAATGAACGTGAAAGAGCTTTCTAAGAGCAGTGCGGATATTGCGTATGTGATGCCGTCCCACCAGTATCCCATGGGAACCGTGATGCCGGTCGGCCGGCGGATGCAGCTTTTGGACTGGGCATCACGCAAAGAAGGCCGTTATATCATTGAGGATGACTATGACAGTGAATTTCGCTACAAAGGGAAACCCATACCTGCGCTTCAGGGATTTGATGTCAGAGGAAAGGTAATCTATCTGGGAACCTTTTCCCGATCGATCGCCCCATCTATTCGAATCAGTTATATGGTACTTCCGGAGAAATTAGCGGAAGTGTACAGGAAACACGGAAGAATTTTTTCTTCTACGGTATCCAGGGTGGATCAGATGATCATTTCCCGTTTCTTAAGTGAAGGGCACTACGAGCGCCATCTGAACCGGATGCGTGCCATTTATAAAAACCGGCATGATGTGCTGCTGGAGGAACTTGCCGGGTTCTCCGATATCTGCCGGATATCCGGTGAACATGCAGGTGTGCATCTCCTTCTTCAGTTCACAAATGGGATGAGTGAAGCAGAAGCCGTTGCACGTGCAAAGCAGGAAGGGGTGAAAGTCTACAGGCTGTCTGACTGCCGCATCGGTCCTGAACAGGAACAGTCTACTGTTATTTTAGGGTATGCGAATATGGAAGAGGAGCAGATACGTGAAGCTGCCAAGAGACTTGGAAAGGCCTGGCGGATAGAATGAAAGGAAGGAATCATATATGTCGATCATAAGCATTGCAAATGCTGTTGGGGTTTCACCATCCACCGTTTCACGGGTATTAAACAATCCGGAATACAGATGTTCCATTCCAGGACTTCGCGACAAAATATGGAAGGAAGCCATGGATCAGAATTATGTTCCGAATGAAGCGGCGAGAAACCTGAAAAAGGGTGTTTCCAATCATGAGAACAAAATCCGGTATTTGAATGTTCTGGTCACCAGGATGGATACATCTCAGACGGATCCCTTCTTTGCGGAAAGAGATGGGGAGATTTGCACTTTACCTGCTTCTTGACCGGTTGAAAGGCGGGCATACGGGAACCGTCAGGCTTGAGATGTCAGGGCAGCTTATGATTAGAAACAGCTGTACCAGAGCGGACGAGAGTGTCTGGAGCGATGTTTCTGGATGAGTTTTCCACAACAGACACAAAGAATTTTTCCGGGTTCCATAACAGGTGGTTCCGGTTTGAAACATACAGAAAAATTGTATGTGCGGATAATTTTTGGGTGATTTAACGCAGGATATCATTGCAGAATATGGGCAGCCGGTATAGAATACGTATTAATGTATAGAAACGGCGAAAGAGATATTTATGCAGAAGGCTCAGGAAGAAGGAGCAGTCTGCGAATTTTTTCAGAAGACAGATGTGCTCGCCTATGAGATCAGCGAGGACGCCCCGGTGGTGAGCAGATTCCGGGAAAGCTGTAAACAGGTAACCGTTCAGAGTCATACCTGAGCAAAAGAAAAGCTCAGGAAAGCTCAGGAAGAGAAGGTAAAAATACTATGTTATTTTACGATTATTTTACAGATTTTATTTTTACAGAAAACAGGCCGGAACTGGCAGACATTATCTTTGTGCCCGGAGGCCCCTATGGAGAGATTGCCGAGAATGCGGCGGGACTTTACCATGAGGGCTATGCACCACGGATCCTGGTGTCAGGCAGGTATAGTATTACAGACGGACATTTTACCGGAGTAAAATCTCCGTCTGTTTATGCGGAAAATACCTATCATACGGAATGTGAATTTCTGACAGATGTACTGCTGAAAAATGGTGTCCCTGCATCGGCCATCCTGCAGGACGAGAAGGCAACCTTTACCTTCCAGAATGCCATCAATGCAAAAGCTGTCACGGATCGTCTGGGACTTTCTGTTCAGACGGCGATCATCTCCTGTCAGGCATATCATGCAAAACGCTGTCTGCTCTATTTTCAGCTGCTTTATCCGGATACCCGACTTCTGGTGTGTCCGGCTGTCACACGAGGGGTATCCCGTACGAACTGGCAGGATGACCCGGAAAAGATCGACCTTGTTCTGGGCGAAGTAAGGCGCTGCGGAAGTCAGTTTTCTGACATATTGAAAAAATATCCGGACCATGATATACTGTAACAGATCGTTAATATTCACACGTCATCCGGTTATCCGGCGTTTTCTGCCGGATGACCGGATGGCAGTATGCAGCAGAGCGAAATGCGAATGTCCGCTTTGCCATGACAGAATACGATCTGTTACGATAAGGGGAAGATGGATATGAAACGCAAAGCATTGAAAGCAGCCTTTCCATTGACGCTGCCCGTTATGGCAGGCTATCTGTTCCTGGGTCTCGGATTCGGAATCCTTCTGGAAAGCAAGGGATTCTCTTTCATCTGGGCTTTTTTTATGTCTGTGATCATCTATGCAGGTTCCATGCAATATGTCGGTATTGATTTGCTTGCCGGCGGAGCCTCTCTGATTTCTACGGCGATCATGACGGTTATGATACAGATCCGCCATTTGTTTTATGGTCTGTCGCTGATCGAGAAGTATAAGCATGCAGGCCGGAAGAAAATCATGATGATCCATGAACTGACGGATGAGACGTATTCACTGGTGGCTACCAGTGAACCTCCCGAGGGTGTGGATGACGGGTGGTTCTACTTTTTCATTTCCATGCTGGATCACATATACTGGATCGTGGGATGTACGCTGGGGGCACTGTTTGGTTCTCTGATAGAGTTTAATACAAAGGGCGTGGATTTTGTTATGACCGCTTTGTTTATTGTACTGTTTACCGATCAGTGGATGACAACAAAGGATCATCGGCCGGCGCTGATCGGTGTCGGATGCTCGTTTCTGTGCCTGATCCTGTTTGGATCCGACCGCTTTATTGTTCCGGCGATGGTGTCGATCCTGGCATTTTTAAGCATTTTCAGAAAAAAACTGGACAAGGAGGGAAACAATCATGAGAATTCCTGATTCACAGGCACTGGCATTGATCCTGGTTATGGCGGCTGTGACATTTCTGATTCGCGGTCTGCCTTTTGTATTGTTTCCGGGTAATAAAAATACACCTTCCTACATACTCTATCTTGGAAAAGTACTTCCGTATGCGATTATTGGAATGCTTGTAGTTTACTGCTTAAAGGATGTTTCCATACGAACAGCTCCATTTGGTTTTCCCGAACTTCTGACAGCTGCGGCAATTGTAGCGGTGCATGTATGGAAGAGGAATACGCTCCTGAGTGTTGGCGGAGGAACGCTCCTGTATATGTTTCTGGTGCAGGTTATATTTGTTTAAGTTGCCCCTTTTCTTTTGAAGCAAAAAGTATTACAATAGGACTATCCCATTTGAAAGGAGTAATCATATGGCAAAGAATTATGGCAAACTCTTATTTGGCGCGGCACTTGCAGGTGCAGCGATTGGCTGTGGAATCGCATATTTGAATAAATGCAAAAAAGAAGAATCCTGGGATGAGGACTTTGATGAATTTGATGATGATTTTGACGAGGATCTGGACATTGATGAAAGTGCGACTCACAGAGAGTACGTTACCATTCCAAAGGAATGCACAGAGGCAGCAAAGGACGTAAAAGATGCGGTTGCAGATGCAGCTGAGGATGTGAAGGATGCAGCTGGCGACCTGAAAGAAGATGTGAAGGATATAGCCGCTGATGTAAAGGAAGACCTTGAGGATGCAGCAGATGGTGTGAAAGATGGTGTAAAGAATGTTGCACAGAATGTTGCAGATGCTGTATCAGAAACGATAGAACGTATGGCAAAAGACGATGACGCTGAATCGTGATACCATAACAGCAAAGGGAAGTGCCGCAGAATGCGGCACTTTAGTATTGTCGAAACGGAGAGAGTGACATGTATAAAACAGGAATCTTTGACCTGGACGGAACACTGACAGATACGGTGGATTCCATGGCTTATTCGGCAAATCTGGCACTTCATGACCTCGGATATCCTTCACAGCCTGCAGAGAGGTTTAAATACTTTGCAGGAGATGGAGCGGACGAGCTGGTCAGGCGGTGCCTGAGAGCCTCGGGGGATGAAAACTGTACCGGATTTGAAGAGATGCGCAGGCTCTACCGTATCTATTTTGGAAGGTATTGCATGTATCACGTAAAGCCTTATGAGGGGATTATCCATCTGCTGGGTACGATGAAACAGCAGGGCATGAAGATTGCAGTGCTTTCCAATAAGCCCCATGCCCAGGCAATCGATGTGGTGGAAAGTGTTTTCGGGAAGGAATGCTTTGATTATGTGCAGGGACAGACAGAGAGTATTCCGAGAAAGCCGGATCCGGCGGGAGTGCTTCATATCGTGGAGCATTTCCATGTACAGAAATCAGAATGTCTTTACATCGGGGACACCAATACGGATATGAAGACGGGAAAGGCGGCAGGAATCTATACAATCGGTGTTCTGTGGGGTTTCCGTACCAGAGAGGAGCTGGAGGCAAACCATGCGGACAGGATTGTGGAACATCCGTCGGAGATAGAAGAAATGATTAATATGCATTTGGAGGAAGAATATGATTAAGCTTGTTGCATCCGATATTGATGGAACACTTCTTGTGGAGGGGACAGACGGTATCAATCCGGAAATCTTTGAGGTGATTCAGGGATTAAAAGAAAAAGGGGTGGTCTTTGCGGCGGCCAGTGGACGGCAGTACTGCAGCATGAAAAAGCTGTTTGCACCTGTCAAAAATGATATTATGTTTATTGCAGATAATGGTTCCGGTATCATTAGCAGAGGAAGCGAACTATTTGCATCCATCATGGACAGGGCACTGCTGGAGGAGCTGGTGAGAGAAATAAGGAATCTTAAGGACTGCTATATCGTTATTTCGGATAGAAAGGGAGAGTGCTATCTGGAGCAGGAAAATAAAGAGCTTGAGGATTTTCTCGAAAACGGATACCATTATGATATCCACCGGGTAGAGGATGTACTGAAGGCGCCGATTGAAATTACCAAATGTTCGATTTACAAGAAACAGGGGATTTTGAAGCTGGCACCGGAATATATTGAAAAATACAGGGGAAAGCTGAATGTGGCGATCGCAGGTGATATCTGGCTGGATTTTATGAATCTGGATGCAGACAAGGGAAAGGCTTTAAAGAGGATTCAGGATACACTCCACATCCTTCCGGAAGAAACAATGGCATTTGGAGATAATATGAATGATCTGGGCATGCTTCGTATGGCGGGAGAGAGCTATGCGGTAGAAAATGCTGCGGATGCTGTGAAGGCAGAGGCAAAGCATATAGCCGGAAGCCACACAGAGGATGGTGTACTAAAAGTATTAAAGCAACTGTTAGAGTCGTTTGAGTGAAAGTGAGGAAAACCAATGTTCAGTAAAGAATGTCTGGAAACTTTTCTGGAGAACCAGCTCCAGCTTTTTGATGAAAAGGTAGCGGAAACGCCCGAAGAGGCAGAAGAATTTCTTGAAGATAATCTTGCGGTGGTTGTAGATTCTCTGGAGGAGGTTCGTGAATATTTTGATGAAAGCGGAATGGATGCCTCAGAGTTGTCACTTGATGAGCTGGCAGATGCCTCAGAGGTATTTGCACTCCCGAATGGGAAATATCTGATCGTGGAGGCGTAGCACGGAAAAATCGACGCAAGGCTCATTTGTATACGGGTACAAATGCGGGATCCGGGTATGGATACAGATATGCTGCTCCAGACCGGATCCTTTTCTATTTCTGATAAAATCTGCATGACTCTGAACAGTTACAAACTGAGAAGAGATTCACACGGAAAGAGAAAGGCAGTATCTTCCGATTCCTGCCAGGATCAGCAGGTGTACAGGATAGAACCAGTAAAAGAAGTATTTCATGGAAATCCCTCTTTTTCCATTATAAAAATAAACGGGAAGGAAGGCCAGTGGAGCCGGAAGTTCCCAGCAGCAGGCGGCTGCTCCGGCAATACACTGGTTTCTCCTGTCATATCGGAGGAGGTACAGGATCTCAATCAGCAGGACACCCTTATAGTCATAATCTGTATGCAGCAGGTACCCTGCGATGAGTCCGAGGAGAAAGATGAGAATCTGAATCCATCTCTTTCCGGAAAAGTGGTCGGCTGCCATCATGACCAGAAGACCGATCAGCAGTGTGAAAAATACATTTTGCCACTCGAAGACAACGAGACCTCTGCCGATTGCCAGGTCAAAGGGAATCTCAGAAATCAGCGCAAACAGGAAAAGCCTCAGGGCATATTTTTTTTGATTTCGGGTATGGAGAAAGCCTTCTACCAGAAGAAAACAGAAGATCGGGAAGGCAGGACGTCCGATCATCCGGAGAATACGGTCAATATAACGTATATTATCATAAAGTGCAGGGGAAGACTGCACATAGGCAGAGCGCATCAGACCATTTTCCAGTACAGCGGCACCGATGTGGTCTATGAGCATGCTAAGGATAGCAATTATTTTCAGAGTACTGCCGGAAAAACCTGTAAATCTTTTTCCGGCAGGAGCAGTTTCATGTATTGCATTTTCCATGTCGAAGAATTCCTTTCCGGGTAATATTAGTATGATGCCTTCGGTTTTTTCCGCGCTTCGCGCGCCCAAAATCCGAAAAACATTCGAAATCCGCTCATTTTTCTTCGAAAAATGGCTACTTTCAAATCATGACCTTTTGACCCTGGCATCATACTATCATTTAATTGACGAAAAATCAAAGGTCTCCGGTAAAACTTTATATTTTTATAGAATTATTAGCACTCACCTAAAATGAGTGCTAATTTTCTCTTGACATTTGGGAAAAGGAGTATTAAACTATACACTAAATTCAGCATCATTAAAACAATACAATAGTAAAAAAGGAGTGTTTGCAATGAGCAATCGTACAGGAAGTTTATCAATTAACAGTGAGAACATATTCCCGATCATTAAGAAGTGGCTGTATTCTGACCATGACATTTTTGTCCGTGAGCTGGTATCCAATGGATGCGATGCGATCACGAAGCTGAAAAAGCTGGAGATGATGGGCGAGTATACCTTCCCGGAGAAGTATAAGAATAAGATAGAGGTCATTGTAAATCCGCAGGAGAAGACACTGAAATTCATCGACACAGGTCTTGGTATGACTGCAGAAGAGGTGGAGGAGTATATCACTCAGATTGCTTTCTCAGGAGCTACTGATTTTCTGGAGAAATATAAGGATAAGACAAATGATGATGAAATGATCGGACATTTCGGACTGGGATTCTATTCTGCATTTATGGTAGCAGATGAGGTTCACATCGATACTCTTTCCTATAAGGAAGGTGCCGCACCTGTTCACTGGGAATGTGACGGTGGTACAGAGTATACCATCGGGGATGGGAACAGAACAGAAGTCGGTACGGAGATCACACTGTTCCTGAATGAGGAAAGCGTTGAGTTTTCCAACGAATATCGGGTAAGGGAGGTTCTGGAGAAGTATTGCTCCTTTATGCCGGTTGAAATTTTCCTTTCAAATGCAAATGCTGAGCAGCAGTATGAGACGATTGATGAGAGTGAGCTGACTGAGGATGATGTGGTAGTAGAACATATCCATGAAGAAGCAAAGACTGAGGAGAAGGAAAATGAAAACGGAGAGAAGGAAATTGTAGAAATATCTCCGGCAAAGGATAAGGTGAAGATCAATAAACGTCCGGTATCCATCAGTGACATCCACCCACTGTGGACAAAACATCCGAATGAGTGCAGTGATGAGGAATACCGGGAGTTTTACCGCAAGGTATTTATGGATTACAAGGAGCCTCTGTTCTGGATCCACCTGAACATGGACTATCCGTTCAACCTGAAGGGAATCCTGTACTTCCCGAAGATCAACACAGAATATGATTCCATCGAGGGAACCATCAAGCTGTATAACAATCAGGTATTTATTGCTGATAATATCAAGGAAGTGATTCCGGAGTTCCTGATGCTCTTAAAGGGTGTGATCGACTGTCCGGATCTGCCGCTTAATGTATCCAGAAGTGCTCTTCAAAATGATGGATTCGTAAAGAAGATTTCCGATTATATCGCAAAGAAGGTAGCAGATAAGCTTTCCGGTATGTGTAAGACGGATCGTGAAAACTATGAGAAATACTGGGATGACATCAGTCCATTTATCAAATTCGGCTGTATCAAGGACAGTAAGTTCAGTGATAAGATGATGGATTATATCCTCTATAAGAATCTGGACAACAAGTATCTGACATTCACAGATTTTGTGGCTGAGAATAAGAAGGAAGAGCCGGAAACAGAGGATGCCAAAGAGTCAGAAACAACAGAAAACACAGAGAAAGAAACCGAACAGAAAGAAACCGAAAAGACAAAGCTTTTCTATGTGACAGACGAAGTACAGCAGAGTCAGTACATCAATATGTTCAAAGAACAGGGAATGGATGCTGTTATCCTGAAGCATAACATTGATTCGGCATTTATCAGCCATGTAGAGCAGAAGCATGACGATGTAAAGTTCCTGCGCATCGATGCTGACGTAACAGAGAGCATGAAGGAAGAAGTGTCAGAAGATGAACTGAAGGAAGAGAAGGAGACCCTGACGGAAGTATTCCGCAAAGCTCTTGGCAAAGAGAACCTGGAAGTGAAGATTGAGAAGCTGAAAAATGAAAAGATTTCTTCTATGGTAACGCTTTCTGAAGAAAACAGACGTATGCAGGATATGATGCGGATGTACGGTATGGGCGGCATGGATCCGGATATGTTCGGCGGACAGGAGACACTGATCCTGAATGCGAATAACAGTCTGGTACAGTATATCTTCACAAACAAAGATTCCGAGCATGTACCGATGATCTGTGAGCAGCTCTACGATCTGGCGATGTTAAGCCACAAGCAGCTTTCACCGGATCAGATGACAAAATTCATTACCAGAAGTAATGAGATACTTGGACTGCTTACAAAGTAATGTGACAGCACAACAGACAGCCGGGAATGGGTGATTCCATTTCCGGTTGTTTTCCTTTCTTTGCCAGATGTTATTATTCTTCTACGGGGATTTCTTTTGCACGGAAGAATTTTCCTACCATCTCATCCCATGACCGTTCCAGAGATTTATCCATCGTAAAAATATTCAGGGAGGTTCCGGTCACACAGTTGAGTTTATGTCCATCGTAGTGCAGATTCAGATAGAGTCCGCCTACATCGGAAAGCGAGAGGGAGACGCCAGCCTGCTTCAGCAGTTTTTCCGTATTTGAAGAGGAAAGCTGAAAAACGATTTTGAAGTGAAGGGGTGTTTTTTTACCTTTGATCAGCTCCAGACAGAAGGGACGTACCTGCTTCCAGTAGGTGAAGTTGTGACAGAATTCTTCATTTTCCAGTTCTTCCTGCGAATAGTATTGCTTCTGGAGATGGCCATCAATGTAGAATGTGCCAAAAGTGGTGATGGATGCTTCTGTGAGATAGAAACGGTCAAAAGTGTCACGCAGCAGGAGCTGTGACATAAAGCCTTTAACATCTAAAATGTGAAGTGAAATCATAAAAATATCCTCGTTTCGTAGAATATATATGAGCCAAGGGATTTTGGGAGCGCGAAGCGCGGAAAAATCCGAAGGCATCATGGGTCAAATGCTTTTGACCCCAACAACGTGACCAGTAACACGCTTCGCGATGCACAGATATGATGCATTCTGCATCATATCGCGCTACTACTCTCGGATTTTCTGTGACTTTCGCTACGCTACAATCACAGAAAACACCTCGAACTGGCAGACATGTGAACAGTAACCCGTTTTTCTTATATCAGTATACATTGAAAAAAGAAAAAAGGAAAGAGAAAAGGAAAAAACCTTTGCAAAGTACGATAGATGTGTTATTATTATGTAGTATTTGAAACTACATAAAATGGTCGGAATATTAAATTTCGCGGCATGAACAGATAAATGGAGGAGTTGTTTACATGAGTTACAGGGTTGTTATCGACAGTTGTGGAGAATTGACAGAAGAGATGAAGAAAAGCAGTCATTTTTTATCTGCACCTCTTATTTTGCAGGTTGACGAGGATATGATCGTAGATGATGAAACGTTTGACCAGGCAGACTTTCTGGCAAAGGTAGCGGCCAGTCCGAATTGTCCGAAATCGTCCTGTCCGTCGCCGGAGGCTTACAGGGAGGCATATGACTGTGGCGCGGAGCATATCTATGCGGTGACATTGTCTGCTGAGCTCAGCGGTTCCTACAACAGTGCCATGCTGGGGAGAAACCTGTACCTGGAGGATCATCCGGATGCAAAGGTGTATGTATTCAACTCACGTTCTGCTTCTGTGGGTGAGACACTGATCGGATTGAAGATTCAGGAGTGCGAGGAGGCAGGGATGTCCTTTGATGAGATTGTGGAGACAGTAGAGGATTATATTGCACGTCAGAATACCTGGTTTGTACTGGAGAATCTTGAGACACTTCGTAAAAACGGACGTCTAAGTACGGTTAAGGCATTAGTGGCTACAGCTCTGAAGATAAAGCCTGTTATGGGAAGTACCGATGAAGGGACGATTATTCAGCTGGATCAGGCCAGAGGTATCAATCGGGCAATCGTCCGGATGGTAGATCTCATTGCAGAGAAGGTTGAGCAGCCGGAGGAGAAGATCCTTGGGATTTCTCACTGCAACTGCCTCGAGCGGGCGCAGATGGTCCGGGAAGCTCTGCTTAAGAAGATGAACTTCAAGGATGTAGTCATTCTGGATACGGCAGGTGTCAGCAGTATGTATGCAAATGACGGCGGTATTATTGTAGTTGTATAAGTTTTAAATTTTTTTGAAAAAAACCATGCAAAATTCACAAATATATTGTATACTATTAGACAGTTGTACGGAGTACAAAAGAAAGCAGAAGCGGAACTCAGGCTGAATTCCGGGTGTCTGCAAAGAATTAGAGTAAGGAGATAGCACTATGAGTCAGGAAAAGGTTGACCGCTATAAAGAGGAGAAGAAAAACCGTCAGAAAATCATGAAAAAGGAAAAACGTCATGAGCGTGCGATCAAGGCGTGCGGGATTCTGGTGGCGCTGGTACTGGTTGGATGGATCGGATACTCAGGTTATAGTCAGTTTACGAAGGGCAAGGCCGCAGAAGGAAAGAACTACAGTGTAGATACAGCGGCGCTTGATGATTTTATGAATAATCTGCCGGGAGAAGAGACCGGAGCAGAATAAGTAGAAAGTCTACAGGAAAATCCCCCGTGATAGCTGAAAAGGTATCACAGGGGATTTGTTAGTTGAAATATACCATTTCTTCAACGGGAGGTTCACAGGAAATTACCTGCGTAGCATAGAGTACAGGTCCTTGACCACGGTAGATATCGGCATATTCGTAGACAACTACGGCAGTTACCTGTACCCATTCTCCGTGTTTCAGATGAATGGCAAGGGGTGTTTTGCACAGGTATCCGATGACTTGGGTATCATCAGCGCAGCAGGTCATGGCCTTTCTGCCGGGAACGAAGTATTCTGCCTCTTTTCTGCGGCTTTTCATAGCACGGGCTTTAAATCGTACCGTTTTGCCGATATATTTTTCCGGATGATCGTCCATATCTACATAGAAAATACCATAATCCACATCATCAATATCAATGATATCAGCTTCCATATCATAAGGAACATTTTCTTCGAACAGGTCAATCAGTTCCCCATCCTCATCTTCAAAGCTGATCTCGCAGGAAGGATTCACGACCTTTAATCCCCGGCGGTATCCGGTCAGAGGATCCTCTTTTTTACAGCGGTTAAAAATGACCATGTCGGCATTCTGAACCATTTCTGAAAAAAGGGACTGCATGTTATTGCGGTAAATCTGATAACTGCTTCCATCGATGACCACGATTTCCTGTGAAATGCCCCAGCCCAGGGGGAGCTTCATAGAGCGCAGTCTATTTGTTCCCCACAGAGGATTGTATTCCAGAAGAACCCGGTCAGGATGGTATTTGCGATGGAGTGCGCGGAGATTTTCGTAAGTGAAGTCCTCAGGATCTTCGATGACTTCCAGAATCGTATGATACTTCAGAAGCTCCTGTTCATCATATTCCTCCTCGCCTTCTTCACAGGTGATCAGAAGCGTTGGTTCATCAATCTGAAAATAATCCTGACGGATCGTAAAGTTCAGAAAAGAAGTCTTCCCGCTTTCCAGAACCCCGTTAACCAGATAAACGGGTGTGGAAATGTCAAAATTGCTCATTTATGCTCACCGCCTTTATTTTTTAAACCAGAGATTCTCCAGTCTTTCCTCATCCATCTTAGAACCGATCACACAGATGCGTCCCGTGTACTCAGCGCTTCCGCTGCGGATATCAAATTCACCGGGAACCATATCAAAATACGTCCACGTGCCGTCCTCATCTTCCAGCATTCCCTTGGCTCTCAGAATCATGCCGTATGAGCTGTCTTCAGAGAGGGTGTTAAGGATAGAAAAGATCTCATCCTGACTGTATTTGCGGACCGTTTCTCTTCCCCAGCTCGTAAATACCTCGTCTGCATGATGGTGGTGCTCATGGTCATGACATCCGCAGGTACAGTTTTCGCCGTGTTCGTGATGATCATGTTCATGACAGTGGCCGTCTTCCTCGTGGTGATGGTGGTGTTCATGGCAGTCACAGTCTTCCCCGTGGTGATGGTGGTGTTCGTGACAGTCACAGTCTTCCCCGTGGTGATGGTGATGTTCATGACAGTCACCGTCTTCGCTGTGGTGATGGTGCTCATGCTCAATGTCTACGTGGGAGAGATCAATCTTCATACCTTCGATGGTGTCCAGAATCTTCTGCCCTTCCAGTTGTTCCACCGGAGTGGTGATGATCGTTGCATCCGGATTCAGCTCACGGATGAGAGTTATCGCTTTTTCAATCTTTTCCGGGGTGGCTTTTTCCATATCGGTGCGGCTCAGAATGATGGTGCCGGCAGCCTCTACCTGATTTTTGAAAAATTCCCCGAAGTTTCTCAGGTACATTTTACATTTCAGGACATCTACAACAGTAACAGCGCTGTTGAGAACAGCACCGCAATCAAGTTTTTCTACCGCATGGATCACGTCAGAAAGTTTTCCTACACCAGAGGGTTCGATGATGATCCGGTCAGGATGGTATTTTTCTGCAACCTCTTTTAAAGCAGTTCCGAAATCTCCTACTAGAGAGCAGCAGATACAGCCGGAATTCATCTCGCGGATCTCGATGCCGGCATCTTTGAGAAATCCTCCATCGATTCCGATCTCACCAAATTCATTTTCAATCAGGACGATCTGCTGGTCTTTAAATGCATCCTGCAGAAGTTTCCGGATCAGTGTTGTTTTCCCGGCTCCCAGAAAACCGGAAATAATATCAATTTTTGTCATGAATATTCACTCCTTTATTTCAACTCACTGTCGGTAGTGCTTGATTATACTACTGAAATATTTTTCTGTAAAGCCCCGCTTCTCCTGTTTCTAAAGAGGATATAAGCCCCCGCTTCTCCTGTTTCTAAAGAGGAATATGCAGGATCGGATGCAGGATATAGGTTCCGTAGGGAACCCCGTAATTCGCACGGAAACTCTTGGCTTCAGCAAAAAGCGGATCGTAGGCAAGACCGTTAATTTCTGCCCAGCCATGTCCTCTGCCGCCACTACCGTCACAGTCTACACATACATAGACCTTTTTATAGCCAAGGGCTTTTGCAAGATAGGCAAATGCTGCTGCATCCGCAAAACAGTTACCGCCACCAAGAAGAAAATGATCATTGGCATAAACAGCAGGCCATCCGGGTGTATTGGAGAAGGTTCTTCTGGTGATGTAGGGTTTGGAGATGACCCAGTCAAAGCATTTTCTTAATTTCTGTTCCTGTGTCATGTGTGTACTGGTGATCTGTCTGACAATGGATTTTGCCGTCTGCAGGGTCTTGAAATCCTGGGCCTCTGTCCGGTTCATTTTTTTACCGTTTGCATGGTAATAGACAGTTCCCTTCTGATACGCCTCAAGAATGCCTCTTTCATCCGGATAATACGTAATTTTCTTTTCTTTAACCTTGCTGGTCTGCAGGATGCCCCGCTCATTAAAATAGTAATAGTTTTTTCTGATTTTCTGAAGACCTGTAAGAAAGCTTCCTTTTCTGTAATATTGTTTCCTTCCCTTTCTGGATGTGTGCCAGCCCTTTTTGGGATGAATTTTTCCGGAAGCAGCCTGTACCTTTTCCGGAAGCAAAATAGAAGGCGTCAAGACAGTCGATACAGGAGAAAGAAACATACTTACAGCAAGAACGGCAGGGATTTTTTTCTTTAGTGTTTTATATGGCATAATAGTTCCTCTTCATTCTGAATAGTGATTCGTTTTTTATTATTACAGTATAGCTTTAAACAGAAAAGAAAGCAAGCATTTATCAATACCCCGTTTTTCTCAGATACAGTTTTTCTGTAAAAGTAATTGCTGCATACAGTCCCGCAGCAATGACACAGAGAATCAGGATGGATAGAATTACCAGGTCAAGCTGAAACACCTGGCTTCCGTAAATGATCAGATATCCCAGCCCCTGACGGCTTGCAATGAATTCTCCGATGATCACACCGATCAGACAGAGACCGATGCTTACTTTCATGACATTGATGATATTTGGTATCGTTCCGGGCAGAACAACCTTCAGAAGTGCATCTTTTTTTGTGCCGTGCAGGGTATAGATCAGCTTGATTTTTTCCGGATTGATCTCTTTGAAACCGGTATACAGATTTAATACTGCTCCGAAGATAGCCACAGAGATTCCGGCCACCACAATGGTTCTCATATTTGCTCCCAGCCAAACGATGAGAAGCGGGGCAAGAGCAGATTTGGGCAGACTGTTCAGGACGACAAGATAAGGATCCAGGATCCCGGAAAGTTTCGGTGAGAGCCAGAGAAGGATGGCAGTGAGCAGTCCAAAGATTACGACAAATACAAAGCTGAACAGGGTCTCTGCCAGTGTAATTCCGGTATGGAGAAAAAGACTTCCATTTTTCGCCATCAGAAAGAATGCGGCGGCTATCCGGGAGGGACAGCTGAAAATAAAGCTGTCAATCCAGTCCAGCCTAGCAGCCGTTTCCCAGAGAAGAAAAAAAGCGGCAGACAGCATCGCACGGGCCAAAAATATGGAGCGTTTCTGCTGCTTCAGGGATTTCAGATAATGCTGCTGGTTTGGTGAAAGCTCAGACATCGGTATTCATCTCCTTCCAGATCAGATTAAAATAGTCTTTAAATTCCGGCGCGTTTCTGGATTTCAGAGGCGTGCGGTCCGGCATTTCCATTTGTATGGGAATAATGGATTTGATATGGGCCGGACGTGAAGTGAGGACAATGACCCGATCAGCGGCGCTGATCGCCTCAGACAGATCATGCGTTACCAGGATGGCGGTTTTGTTTTCTTTCTTTATAATAGAAGCAATGTCATCACAGACAGAAAGTCTGGTCTGGTAATCAAGTGCGGAAAAGGGTTCATCCAGAAGCAGCAGTTCGGGATCGAGAGCCAGTGTGCGGATCAGGGCGGCTCTCTGCCTCATACCTCCGGAAAGCTCAGAGGGCCTGCAGTCGCGGAAACGGCACAGGCCATAGGTGTAGAGCATTTTTTCTACCCGTTCCTTTGCTTCGGCTGTGATTTTCTTCTGTATTTCCAGTCCAAGCATAACATTCTCATAGATAGTGCGCCATTCGAACAGATGATCCTTTTGCAGCATATAGCCGATTCGTGTATGGGAATCCTTCATGTTCCGTCCCCTGAACAGGATGGTTCCGGACTCCGGCAGACCAAGTCCGCTGATCAGGGACAGAAGGGTGGATTTTCCGCAGCCGCTTGGACCGACGATAGCGATAAATTCACCATCGTTTACGGAAAAGGATATATTGGATAACGCCGGTGTTTCTCCGTTTATGCTGTGATATGCGTAATGAATATCGCGAAGTTCCAGTAATGGTTCCATGTTTTCCTCCTGGATATGTGTTTTGCAAGATTCTGAGAATCGAAAACAGAATCTTATAAATTATCCTATGAAACAGGGTAAAAAGTGTTACCTGATGTTGCACTTTCACGTTTTTGTGTTTATAATTAGTATATTATGATGATGACAGGGGATTTTGGGGAGTGCGGATAAGATGAATAAGAGGAATTATCAAAGGGAGATGGAGGATATCCTGGCAGAAAAGGAAAAGGAGGCAGAAGTGCCGTCACTTCTGCTGCATAGCTGCTGTGCTCCATGCAGCAGTTATGTACTGGAATATCTGTCACAGTTTTTCAGAATTACAGTTTTTTACTATAATCCGAACATCTATCCGGAGAAGGAGTATGAATATCGGGTGGAGGAGCAGAAGCGTTTGATTGAAGGTCTCCCGGTGAAGAATAAGGTGAGTTTTCTGGAAGGTGTCTATGAGAAAGACCGCTTTTATGAAATGGCCAGAGGACTGGAGAATAGCAGGGAAGGGGGCGCAAGATGCTTCCTGTGCTATGAGCTGCGGCTTCGGAAGACGGCAGAACTGGCCGAAAAGAAGGGATTTGATTTTTTTACAACGACGCTGACGATCAGCCCTCTGAAAAATGCGGCAAAGCTGAACGAGATCGGCGAACAGTTGGGCGAAGAATATCAGGTTACCTGGCTGCCTTCAGATTTCAAAAAGAAAAATGGTTATAAGCGTTCTGCAGAGCTGTCAAAAGAATATGGACTTTACCGGCAGGATTATTGTGGCTGTGTGTTTTCGAAAAAGGAGAGAGAGCAGCGTCTGTGCTCTGAAAAGTGATGTGAAATGCAGATATTTTGTGGTGAACGTAAAGGAGTCATCTTGAAATGATATAGAAAAATATAGTATGATTGTAACTGTTTATAGCAGCACGATATGATGCAGTATGCATCATATCTGTGCATCGCGAAGTGTGTTACTGGTCACGGAGTGAACAGTAATAAATAGATTACAGGAGTTGTGCACAGATGAAGAAGAGACTTGCAGGCTTTTATTTTTGTATCTGTATATCCGCTGTGGTGCTCACAGGATGCAGGGATGTACAGGAGGTTTGGAAACCGGTGGGTGAGGATAATACCATAAGACTTGCACTGACGGGTGATGAAGAGTTCTATACGGAGAGCGGGAACATGGAAGCGATGGAACTGGCTGCTTCGGATTTCTATGAGCGGACGGGAATCTCCGTGGAGATCGTTCCCTATGATGATGAGACGGATTACCATAAGGCGATCGCCTGTGCAAATGAGATTGTGCAGGATACCGGGATTGCAGCAGTGCTTGTCGAGCAGGAGCTGGATTATATTGATACGATAGCAGATATTTACGAAGAAGGGAAGAAGCCATTCCTGATTACGACAGGATGCTACAATCATACCATTGATCAGGGATATCGTTATCTGATTGCGGATTTTATTAATGCTGAGTCGGCGGGAGAGATTATGGGGCGATATATTATCGATCAGGGGTTCCGACGTGTGGCATTCTGCCATTCAGACACAGAGTATGAAGAGGATGAACTGAAGGGACTTCAGGAAAGTATAACGGGAAGTGCGACAGTATTGGCGGATACCGTGGTGGGACCATTTACCCAGGAAGAATTTGAGATTGCCTATTCCAGATGGGAAGCGCTGGGGATCGATGTGGTATGCGTCAGCAATTATTACTGTCTGAACAGTGATCTGGTACGGATGTTACGCCAGAAGGGATCAGAACTGCAGGTGGTGTCGGATTATGTGATGGATACGGATGAGGACATTGAAACGAATGGAAAATATATGGAAGGAACGGTGATCGTCCCGTCCTATCTGTGCGGCACATCTGAAAAGGGAGAACTGGTGGAACAAAGATTTCAGGAGAAATACGGAATGGATATGCCGGAACGTGCAGCACAATCCTATGATCTGGTCATGATGCTGGCAGAAGGTCTTGTTTCCGGCATTGAAGATACGAATGGTCTGATGGATTATCTGAAACGGGAAGAAGGATATGAAGGGATACACGGGCGTGTGCTCTTTGATGAAAAGGGTGCACTCATACCCAGAGGAGATGAGGTGCTTGTGTTTTCAGATGGAAGCTTCAGGAGCAGGAGATAAGGAGGGAAAAGATGGCAGATTTATTCAGAAAGTCAGCTCTGGATACCATGGCGACACCGGAGCAGCTGGACAGGCAGGTAAAGATCATGCGTCCCTCAACATGGATTCTGTATGCTGGAATGGTGATCGCATTGATAACCTTCATTGTCTGGAGCTTTTCTTACAGGATCTCAAATGGGGTCAATATGCAGGGAGTCGTATTTACCAATAATAATATTATCAGCAATGTGGCTATCCGGGAATGTATGATCACAGATGTACTGGTTTCAGAAGGTGAGTATGTGGAAATCGGTGATATCCTAGCAGTTGTGTCCAATGATGAGATGCTCGAGAAAATCACAGACAGCCGGTATGAGCTGTCACAGAAAAAGGAAGGCACAGAAGAATATGAGGCATTGCGGGATCAGATCGATCAGCTTGTGGAGTCCTATGTGGCTTCAACGGTTATCAAAAGCAATGGATCAGGTCATATTCAGACGGTGAAAAGCAGTGGAACAGCGTTGCAGGCGGGAGACTATATTGCTACGGTCATGTCGGACAGCGGTTACAATGAAGTGATTGCTTATGTTCCGCTTCAGACAGCAAACAATCTCAGCCTGGGTATGAGCGCACAGGTATCTCCGACCTATGCACCAAGAGAGGAATACGGATATATGACAGGAGTGGTGACAGCGATTGCAGATACACCGGTTTCGGAGGAGAGTATTCTCGCAAAAATGGGAACGCTGTCTTACGTAGAGAGTATACTTCCCCAGGAATCATGTGTGGAGGTCAGGATACGGCTTGATCTGGATGAGACATCAGCAAACGGATATAAATGGTCAAACAGTAAAGGGGCAGGGCTTCCGGTGGAACTGGGCACCCAGTGTTCCATTGTTGTCATTACCAGAGATTATCTGCCTGTTGAGTTGCTGACCCGGTAGGAGGCAGAGATGGAAAAGGTAAAAAAAGTACCGGTCATACTACAGATGGAGGCACTGGAATGCGGTGCTGCTTCCCTGGCAATGATACTGGCTTATTACAAAAAATACATACCTTTGGAGCAGCTGCGCTCGGAATGTAACGTTTCAAGAGATGGCAGCAGTGCAAAATATATTCTGAAGGCAGCGATACATCATGGACTGGAAGCGAAGGGATATAAAATGAGCCTGGAAAGGTTAAAACAGGAAACAGAATTTCCGGTCATCATCCATTGGAACTTTAACCATTTTGTTGTATTGTGCGGTTTTAACGGAAAAGCTGCGATTATTAACGATCCGGCGGGAGGAAGGGTCAGTGTGGATATGGAAGAATTTGACCGTTCTTTCACTGGTATCGTTCTTAAATTCAAACCTGGTGCCGGTTTTGTCCCTACCGGAAAACCGAAGAGCATCAGCAGCTTTGTGAAGAAAAGACTGGCGGGAAGTTCAGGACCTCTTCTTCTCATTTTGACAATGGGACTGATTCTTTCCCTGCTGGAATTGCTGAAACCTGTTTTTTATAAGATTTTTACAGATGAGATCCTGATTGGCGGTGCGTACGAGAAGATACGTCCGCTTCTGATTTCCATGTTCATCACTCTGGTGGCCGGTTTTCTGGCAGAGGTGATGAAGTCGGTCTATCTGGCAAGGCTGCAGGCAAAGATGAGCATTGGCTCCTCTTCTTCTTTCATGTGGCATATCCTGAGGCTGCCTGTGGAATTCTTTTCCCAGCGATTTGCCGGTGATATTGTTTCACGTCAGCAGAGCAATACGGAAATAGCAGCTGCGCTCTGCACGCAGATCGCCCCGATCGCGCTGAATGTTGTTATGATCGGGATCTACCTGACAGTCATGATCTATTACAATTTTCTGATGTCACTGATCGGCATAGGATCAGCGCTGATTAACATCTTGCTGATCCGTTCGGTATCAAAACATAATGCCAACGCATCCAGGTCCATGCAGAGAGACAGTGGAAAGCTGTCAGGTATCATGATTGCAGCAGTGTCCATGATCGAGACGATTAAGGCGAGCGGTGCAGAGTTCGGCTTTTTTGAGAAAATAGCAGGTTATCAGACAAAGTATAATAATGCTTTGCTTTCTCTGAAAAAAAGAAATGCCATGATTGCTGTGATCCCTCAGATACTGACAGGACTGAGTACAGGGGCGATCCTGATGCTGGGTGTCTACAATATTTTTAATGGCAGCTTTACAATCGGTGCGCTGATGGCTTTTCAGAGTTTTATGAATCTGTTTCTGACACCGGTAGGTTCTCTTGTAGATTCCATTCAGGTTTTTCAGAATCTGGGAGGGAATATTGAGCGTGTGCATGATGTGATGAACTGTCCTGTTGACAGGGTCTTTGATCTGTCACAGAAGCGGGACGAATATGAGAAGCTCAGCGGAGAGGTAGAACTGAAGAATATTTCCTTTGGCTATAGTCCTTTGGCGCCGCCTCTGATTGAAAATTTTAATCTGAAAGTAAAAAAAGGATCCATGACAGCTCTGGTAGGAGGGAGTGGAAGTGGAAAGTCAACGATTGCAAAACTGATATCCGGGCTGTATGTGCAAAGAAGCGGAGAACTGCTTTTTGACGGAAAAACAATCCAGGAGATTGACCGTTATGTGTTTACCGGTTCTGTAGCAGTAGTAGATCAGAGCATTTCCCTGTTCGGAGGAAGTATAAAGGACAATATTACCATGTGGGATCAGACGATACCGGATGATATTATTGTGGCGGCATGTAAGGATGCGTGCATCCATGATGACATCATGATGTTAAAAGGCGGATATCTTTCACCGGTGGCAGAAAACGGAGGGAATTTTTCCGGAGGGCAAAGGCAGAGACTGGAAATCGCCCGGGCATTTGTGGCACAGCCGTCGATCATGATTCTCGATGAAGCCACATCGGCACTCGATCCCGGAACGGAAAAGCTTGTGATGGATGCTGTAAAACGGCGTGGAATCACATGTTTTGTGATTGCTCACAGACTTTCGACCATACGGGATGCAGATGAGATCATTCTGCTGGAATATGGCAGAGAGGTAGAGCGGGGAACACACAGAACTCTGATTGAAAAGAATGGAAAATACGCAGCTCTTGTGAGAAGCGAGTAAGGGGTGAGAAGATGAGTACTTTTTCAGAAAGGCTGAAGAAAAGAAAAGCACTAGATGCAGAGTTGTTTCACTCATCCGCTACAGGTGTATACCATTCTCTGGGCAGAGTAAAATCCGGCGCCGAAAACACAAAAAAAGGAAACAGGACTGCGATAGAGCTGGGAAGAATCTGTGATTATATGAAACAGGAGCTGTCCTCTTTGCCGGAAAAAACGGAAGATGCGGAAGAACTGATGCAATATGTTATGAATGAGACCGGAATCATGCGACGGAAGATTGTGACAGCCGGAAAATGGTGGAAAGAAGGTTCAATGCCGCTTCTGTGCAGTGATCAGAATGGAAATGCATATGCATTGCTGCCGGATGCCGATGGTGGGTACATTTTCTACCGGGATGAGGAGCCTGTAAAGGTAGACAGACAGAATGCAGGTATGTTTTCACCGGTTGCCTATTGTTTTTATAAACCATTTGAAAACAGGGCACTTACAATAAGGGATTTTTATTATTTTCTTGCAGGAGCATTCCGTGCTTCTGATGTGATCTGGCTGCTTATGGTGAGTCTGATCGCGGGTGTTGTGGGCATGATCATGCCTGCCATCAATAAATTTGTCTTTAATAATGTGGTGCCATCAGGCACATCGGAGGAGATATTTGGGATCAGTGTTCTGATCGTGGGTACAGTCTTTGTGACTGCTTTCTTTGGACTGGCACGAACTCTGTGGGTGATGCGCATAGGAAACAAGCTGGAGCTTCTGGCACAAAATGCAGTCTGGGCACGATTGTTGAGTCTGCCTGTGGAATTTTTTCGGAATTATGAATCAGGAGATCTGACCGAGAGGGCAGCTTCTATCGATGAGATCTGTCGGATCCTGGGAGGCCAGCTGGTACCTACTCTGTTAAGTACTGTATTCTCTTTTTTATATTTGTTTCAGATCAGTTCTATTTCAGAGGAGATGTTTCTGCCTTCATTTATCATTGTTCTTCTTATGTTAAGTGTTTATGCAGTGACAGCAGTTGTTCAGAACCGATGGACAAGGCATAATAATATTATAACCGGAAAGCTTACGAGTACAGTTTTCCAGTTTCTGAACGGCATCACAAAAATCAGGGTCGCAGGTGCAGAAAGCCGTGCATATGCAAAATGGGCGGAGATTTACAGTAAAATGCATATTATGCCCCATATGTTTGTGAATCTGTCAGGTGCGGTGTCATCCGTTGTGATGTTTGGAGGGACAATCGTTTTATACTATATGGCCTATCGCAGCGGGATGAGTGTCTCTGATTACATTTATTTTAATTCAGCGTTTTCATTGTTTGCCGGTTCGGTAATGGCAATTGCAGGCATCACAGCACAGGTTGCATCTCTTCGCCCGGCAATAGACCGTTTGCGGCCGATTCTTGAAGAGGAACCGGAGAATACGGGTGCAAAGCATCGTTTGGATAAACTGAGCGGAGAAATAGAAGTGAACCATGTGAAATTCCGGTATAACGATGATATGCCATATGTTCTTAACGACATGGATCTGCATATTAAGCCGGGAGAGTATATAGGAATCGTCGGTTCTTCGGGTTGCGGAAAATCTACTCTGCTGCGTATACTTCTCGGTTTTGAACATCCACAGTCAGGTTCTGTTTATTATGATATGCAGGATATGGACAGTCTGGATCTGCGCAGCGTACGTCAAAGGATCGGCGTGGTTCTGCAGAACGGAAAACTGTTTTCAGGAGACATTTATTCCAATATCGTGATATGTGCTCCATGGCTGACGGTAGATGATGCATGGGAAGCAGCAGAACGTTCAGGTTTTGCGGATGATATCAGGAATATGCCAATGGGAATGTTTACAATGATTTCCGAAGGCGGCGGGGGACTGTCCGGAGGACAGCAGCAGAGACTTCTGATTGCCAGGGCACTGGCAGCGGATCCGGATATTCTCATGTTTGACGAAGCAACATCAGCGCTGGACAATATCACGCAGGCACTGGTGGTGAAGACACTGGAGGAAATGCAGTGTACAAGAATTGTGATCGCACACAGGCTTTCGACCATCCGCAAATGTTCGAGGATCCTCTATCTTCATGAGGGAAGAGTTGTGGAGCAGGGAACTTATGAGGAACTTATGGCACTTGGAGGAAGATTCGCCGATCTTGCCAGCAGACAGCTGGTGTAGAATATAGGAACTGTTCCGGGCAGTTCCCATGTCATATTGAAGATGAAAGCAGGAAGAAAAATGGAATTTCGAAGGATAGACAGAACAGCAGAGAAGGATTTTGCCCCATTTTTTTTGAAAAACAGATTTGCAGATACCACATATGCACTACTGTATGCATGGGGAGATAAGTTTTTATATTCGTATTGTAAGTGCAGCAGCGGTCTGATTGTGAAGGGTACAGGAATGAATCAGAGGGAGGCATATATTCTGATCCATGATAAAGAGGATGAACAGATGATCACAGATGGGATTGAACAGCTTTACAGGTATCATAGCGGCAATGTCGGACCTTTGATTTTTGAGTATGTAGGAGAAGAAGAAATCGAAAGCTACAGATCTGCGGCAGCCAGATTCAACTGTGGAATTCAAATAACAACAGAAGAGATTTATGATGATTACATCTATGATACAGAAGAATTTCTTTCGATTTCAGGAAAGAAAAACAGGGGGAAGCGTTATGATGTCAATCATCTGAAGAACAGCCATCCTGAAATGTGTGCGCTCAGGTATGAGGATGTCAGACCGGAAAGCTGTATGGAGATTTTTGACAGATGGTGTGAAAGGCATTCATGCAGTGATTGTTATTTTGGATGTGAACGGGAGGCTTTTCAGAGATTTATGAGCATCTATGACAGAAGCCGGCATTACATTATGGTTTCCTGTGAGGGGGAACGCGCTGTTTCTTTTGCAGTCTGTGAGCAGATCAATGAGGATACGGTCGGTTATTACTTTCAGAAGAATGCAGAGAAGGTACGGGGACTAACCTACTGGCTGAACCGCCAGATGGCATTTGAACATGAGCAGATCGCTTATATCAATCTGGCAGAGGATATGGGGATACCGGGAATTGTCATGGATAAATCATCTCTGCATCCATGTAGAAAGCAGAAAAAATATACAGTTGAAATTGTGGAGGGAGATATTGATGAGTAAGATCAGAGAGTTTCAAAAAGGGAATCGTGTATATCTGATTATTCTTGTATTGATAGTGCTGACATCCTGGATGAGTAAGAACCTTTCTTATATCGGGGAAAATCCTTTTTCCGGTGAATACTGGCTGGATAATCCGGCACAGGCTGTTTTTTTCGACAGATATCATTACTATATTCTGGATTCGTCCTATAAGATTGCGGTTGCGGATGACGGGAATAACCTTCTGTATTTTCTTGAAGGCGGCAGTCCGGAGACCACCTTTGATTATGCATCGAAAGTTGCCACGGATGACAGTGGAAACCTGTACGTGCAGGACAAAAGCTTTGCAGAGGATGGGACGACTGCTTATCGGGAACGTATTCTGAAATTTGAAGAGGGAAGTCAGAAAAGGGAAATGTTGTATGAGGTTCAGACAGTAAATGAAGATGGAAAGCAGATCCTGTTTCTGGATGAATTAAAGTATATTGACGGAATCCTGTATTTTTCAGAAGTTGCAGAGGATGGTATCCATGTCAGAAAATATGTGGATGGAAACACAGAGGAATGCGCTTTTATGAAGATAGAGAACGCATCCCGGGCAGTTGCAGACAGCAGCTTCAACAGAGAACTGGAGATATCGGCGGTACTGATGAATGGAGACATCTATACGCTTAACGGTACAGAAAATGTTTTACTATATGATGCGGGAGAACATGATACAGATGAATATAACAGCCTGATCACAGAAATTTCCTATGGAGATGATGAGAGGCTGTATGCGAACGACCAGGGGTTACGAAAGGTTGTTGTCTTTGAAGATGGTCGTATGTCAGAGGCTATAACAAAAGGCTTTTTCCTTGATGAGGTTCCGGAAAAACTGGAAATGGCTCCGATTTATACAGGTTTAAATACGGACAGCCGCGGAGTGTCCGTTCTTTCTGAAGAATATGCATACAGTGAGGAAATTGATGATCTGGACTATTTTTATCACATAGGATTTGTATCCTATGACGGAGCAGAAAAGGATTATGTAGATGTCCTTGGAATCTCGAACTCCCGGAGAATACATATTTTAAGTGCATATGCAGCATTGCTGCTTCTGATCATGGTAAGTATTTATGCCATTATTCATATTATCCGCCTTGTAAAGGTAATGGGAGCGATACAGAATACGACACAGCTGCTCGTATTGATTACGGCCATTCTCGTGACAACAGGAGTGTCTGTTACGGTTTTTAAAGAGTGTAATGCCAGATATATCGATGAGTCGGTGGCAGGTCTGTCAAACATGGCATATCTGATCGAGTCCAGGCTGGACAGAGATATTCTCAGACAGATAGACAGCCCCGATGACTATTTTACAGAAGATTATGAAGCATTGGATCAGAGTGTCATGGATGTGCTGAAGAGTGAGGTAAACCGTGCATCGAATACCTATGCGGTTCTATATAAGGTCAGAGGAAACATTATATGCGAGATCTACCGGAATGATTCTCTGCATGGAGTGATGACACCCCTTGCCGGAGTTTATGAGGGTTCCATAGAAGAGAATATCGCAGCCGGAAACCGCTATGTATCGCAGGATTATCAGCTTTCAGAAGGAAGCTATACCTTCGTGGAGATTCCTGTATTTGGAGAGCAGAATGAGCTGCTTGCCCTTCTTGAGGTGGGAACGGATTACAAGCAGTTTGTTGACGATAATCAGGCACTGTTCAGAAAGCTCCTTCTGCTGACTTCCATGGCTGTCATTATATTCATGCTTCTGTTTTCAGAGATGCTGAATCTTATAACAGCGGTCAGGGCGAGAAAATCTCTGGTTAAAGGCAGTACTGATTATGCGCCGGAACTGATACGCCCTGTGGCATTTATGATTTTCTTTACAGCCAATATTACAACAGCATTCCTGCCGATTTATGGTATGTCTTTGTGTAATGACAGTACGGGACTTCCCACGGAGGTAGCTGCAGCATTTCCACTGTCAGCAGAGCTGATCTGTTCAGCAGTGGCAGCACTGGCATGCGGTTTTCTGATCCGTAAGACGGGAGTCCGGCTGATGGGCATCCTGGGAAGTATCTTTTATATGGGGGGGAATCTGCTGTCGCCGTTTGCGCCGAATATATGGGTGCTGGTCTGTGCAAACAGTATCTGTGGTATCGGAGGCGGAATCCTGCTCATTACCGTGAATACCTGGATTGCCGCTCTGTCCGGGGAAGAGAAGAAGAACAGAGGATTTATCCAGTATAATGCAGCATTTCTTGCCGGTATGAACTGCGGCACTGTTATCGGATCGCTGATATGGGAAAATTTTGGTGTTAAGTCTGCTTACCTGTTTGCGGTAGGGGGGGCTGTGCTGATTCTGATATTTGTGCTCGTGTTTTTAAAGAATATCAAACCGGTTTTGGAGAAGAAAGAAAAAAAGGAAAGAAAGTTTACAGGGCTTCGGAAGTTCATTACACCCCATATGCTCCGGTACTTCCTTTGCCTGTCTTTGCCTTATCTGATCTGTGCCTCTTTCCTGAGCTATTATTTTCCGGTTGTCGCAGACAGAAATATGCTGGGAGCATCCGAAATTTCGATGGCATTTCTGGTCAGCGGAGTGATATCCATCTATATCGGGACGGCTGTAGGTGAGCCGGTGATGGAAAAGCTGGGAGCGAGAAGATCCATGATACTGGCATCGTTCATCTATGCAGCGGCACTTGGATATCTGGTTCTGAATCCATCCATTTTCAACTGTTATGTGGTCATCGTATTGTTTGCTGTGGCAGACAGCTTCGGACTGGCAGCACAGTCTGTGTATTTCGCGGCTATGCCGGAAGTAAATGAGATTGGCCAGAGCAGGGCGCTGGGCATTAACAGTACAGCAGAGAGTATCACATCCGCCTGCGGTTCTCTGATTTTCGGAAGTGCTCTTTTGCTTGGAGAACAGAGAGGTATCCTTGTGATCCTTCTGGTATTTGTGATCCTGCTGTTTTTATATGTGGTCATGGACAGAAAAAGTGTCATACCGGAACAGAACAGCTCGTCATAGGATGGCGCACTGCTACTCTCGGGTTTTTACGTGACTTTCGCAACGCTACACTCACAAAAAACACCTCGAACTGGCTGACGTGTGAACAGTAACGCAGAATCATTCTTCAGACTTGTAGAATGGCAGGAAATATGATAGACTGAGCACAATCGTATCGATTCAACGGGACTGGATCTTTATGTACAGTCATTAGAAAAGATACATCAGGAGATGACTCAGTATAACGGGAGCAGGACTTACAGTTATACTGAGGGAAAGAATGAGGGAATAAAAATGGCACAATTATGGGGCGGACGCTTCACGAAAGAGACTGACCGGCTGGTATATAATTTTAACGCATCCATTTCTTTTGACAGGAAGTTTTACAGACAGGATATTGAGGGCAGCATGGCCCATGTGAAAATGCTTGCAAAGCAGGAGATTCTTACAGAGCGGGAGAGAGATGAAATCCTTGCAGGACTTGCCGGGATTTTACGGGATGTGGAAAATGGAACACTTGAGATTACAGATGAATATGAGGATATACACAGCTTCGTGGAGGCGAACCTGATTGACCGCATCGGAGATGCCGGTAAGAAGCTTCACACGGGGCGCAGCAGAAATGATCAGGTAGCACTGGATATGAAGCTTTATACGCGGGATGAGATCAAGGCGATCGACGGACTGCTGAAGGAACTCCTGGAAACACTTCTGAAGATTATGGAGGAAAATCTGGAGACCTATATGCCCGGATTTACCCATCTTCAGAAAGCACAGCCAATCACACTGGCGCATCATGCCGGCGCTTATTTTGAAATGTTTAAGAGGGACAGGCAGAGGCTGGAGGATATCTATAAGAGAATGAATCTCTGTCCGCTCGGCTCCGGTGCACTGGCGGGTACTACCTACCCTCTTGACAGGGCATATACAGCAAAACTGCTGGCATTTGACGGGCCTACACAAAACAGTATGGATTCGGTTGCTGACAGAGATTATCTGATCGAACTGCTCTCTGCCATGTCCACGATCATGATGCATCTGAGCCGGTTCTCAGAGGAAATTATCATCTGGAACAGCAATGAATATCAGTTCGTGGAGCTGGATGATGCTTACAGCACGGGGAGCAGTATTATGCCACAGAAGAAGAACCCGGATATAGCCGAGCTGGTACGCGGAAAGACAGGACGTGTGTATGGTGCGCTGATGTCCCTGCTTACGACAATGAAGGGACTGCCTCTGGCATACAATAAGGATATGCAGGAGGATAAGGAACTGACTTTTGATGCGATGGATACGGTGAAGGGATGCATTGCTCTGTTTAACGGTATGCTCTCTACGATGAAATTTAATAAGGAGAAGATGGAGGGCAGTGCAAGAAATGGATTTACGAACGCTACGGATGCAGCTGACTATCTGGTAAATCATGGAGTGCCTTTCAGGGATGCTCACGGAATTGTCGGACAGCTGGTTCTGTATTGTATCGAAAAAAATATTTCGCTGGATGATATGACGCTGGAGGAATTCAAAGCGATCAGCCCGGTGTTCGAGGAGGATATTTACAGCGCCATCAGCATGAAGACATGCGTAGAAAAGCGCATGACTACCGGCGCACCGGGAGAGGAAGCTATGAAGCAGGTGATTGCTTTGCATAAAGAATATCTGTACGGAAAATAAAAAAAACTTGATTTTTATGAGCAAATGGTATAGTATTGTTCAAAGAAAACAAATGTGCGCGATACAAAGACAAAAAATACACGGACGAAGAAAACGCGGACATCTGGGACTATACAAATTGTGAGGAGAATGGAAAAATGGAACAGAAATTAAAAGTAGGTATCCTGGGTGCTACAGGAATGGTAGGTCAGAGATTTATTTCCCTTTTGGAGAATCATCCATGGTTTGAGGTTGTGACACTTGCTGCCAGCCCGAGAAGTGCGGGAAAGACCTATGAGGAAGCAGTCGGAGGCAGATGGAAGATGGCCACTCCCATGCCGGAGGCAGTAAAGAAGATTGTTGTGATGAATGTCAATGAGGTAGAGAAGGTAGCTGCCGGTGTTGATTTTGTATTCTCTGCTGTTGATATGTCAAAGGATGAGATTAAGAAAATTGAGGAGGAATATGCAAAGACAGAAACTCCTGTAGTATCTAATAACAGTGCTCACAGGTGGACGCCTGATGTACCGATGGTGGTACCGGAGATCAATCCGGAGCATTTTGAGGTCATCGAATTTCAGAAAAAACGTCTGGGAACGACCAGAGGCTTTATTGCAGTAAAGCCAAACTGTTCCATTCAAAGTTATGCTCCTGTTCTTACTGCATGGAAAGAGTTTGAGCCGTATGAAGTAGTAGCAACCACCTATCAGGCAATTTCCGGTGCCGGAAAGACCTTTAAAGACTGGCCGGAAATGGTGGAGAATATTATTCCGTATATCGGCGGTGAGGAAGAAAAGAGTGAAATGGAGCCATTAAGACTCTGGGGGAAAATAGAGGATGGAGTGATCAGGCCGGCAGAATCACCGGTGATTACCTGTCAGTGTATCCGCGTTCCGGTATTGAACGGACATACAGCAGCCGTATTTGTGAAGTTTAAAAAGAAACCGACAAAAGAGCAGCTGATTGAGAAGCTGGTAAACTTCAGGGGATTGCCGCAGGAACTGAATCTGCCAAGTGCACCGAAGCAGTTTATCCAGTATCTGGAGGAAGATAACAGACCTCAGGTGAAAGCGGATGTCAATTATGAAAACGGGATGGGTATCTCTATTGGAAGACTTCGTGAGGATAAGGTTTATGATTATAAGTTTGTGGGCCTCTCACATAATACGGTTCGCGGTGCAGCCGGCGGTGCTGTGCTGTGTGCGGAAACTCTGACAGCTAAAGGATATATTAAAGCGAAATAAGAAAAAAAGAGAAGGCGTCTCCTGTCAGCTGAGGAAGCGGCAGGAGATGTTTTATCTTGAAAGTAGATAAGATTCCCACCTCTATAGGTGGTGAGTAAAACAAATTTGTCTTGTACACTTAAATGGATAGTTGATACGATGATAAGAGTGAAGAATTTAACGAAAGATTACGGAGGCCGGAGGGGAATCTTCGATCTGTCCTTTGAGGTGGAGAATGGAGAGGTGTTCGGATTGTTAGGACCTGAAGGCGCGGGTAAGACCACGACGATCCGTCATCTTCTGGGGTTTTCATCATACGGCAGAGGACGTTGTTTTATCAATGGGAAAAGCTGTTATACAAGATCAGCAGAAATCATGAAGTTTACAGGCTATCTTCCAGAAGAGGCGGCTTTGCCCCGGGACATGACAGGTCTTGGATTCGTCAGGTTTATGGCGGAGTTAAAAGAAATCAAAAGCATTGAACGTGCCCAGCAGATTGCAGAACGATTCGAGATCGATCTGGATGAGCGTATCCGGAAGATGTCCAGGTGTTCCAGAAAGAAGATGGGGATTGTCTGTGCATTTATGCATGATCCGTCCGTACTTTTGCTGGATGAACCTATGAGCGGACTGGATGCCCTGATGCAGGGAAGACTCAATGACCTCATTCTGGAGGAAAAGGGAAGAGGGAAGACGATTCTTCTTACCTCCCATATCTTTGAAGAAGTGGAGCGTACCTGTGACAGGGTAGGAATGATTAAAAATGGGATTCTGGTGAATGTGGATGATATTGCCGGAATCCGGGCAGCGAAGAAAAAGTCTTATATCATTAACTTTGCCACAGATCAGGATGCACTGAATTTTGTAAAAGAGAATTTTGAAATTCTAAATATCAGCGGACGGCAGATTACAGTTAGTCTGTCAGGAGAAATGATGCCGCTTATTAAAGCACTGGGAAATTATCAGGTTGTGGGACTGGAAACGATGACACAAAGTCTTGAGGATGTATTTATACATTTTTATGGAGGTGATACGGGTGCTTAATCTTCCACTTTTGAAACGCACAGTAAAGGCAGGAGGAAAGAAGTGGCTGATTTTTACAGGCCTGCTTACACTGCAGCTGCTGCTGGTGCTTGGAATCTATAAAACAGGGACAGGCACACAGAGAGGATTTATGTCGGGAGGGATGTCGGAAAAGGTTGCAGCGGTCTTTGGGATCGGTGCGGAAACAGATACACTGACAGAATATCTGTGTTTTCATCTGTATCGTTTTTTTATTCCAGTGCTTTCTATGATTTATGCATGTCTTACAGCAAATCAGCTGATGGCGCAGAAGGTGGAGTCAAAGGAAATGGTATATCTGCTGACAACACCAAATAAGCGCAGATGCATTGCAAATACGCAGGCCTACTTTCTGATTATGAGTCTTTTTTTGATGTTTTTCTATATAACTATTCTTGGAATCATATGCTGTGCGTTCTGTTTTCCGGGGAAATTTGAGATTGTTCCGTTCGTACTTCTGAACATCGGTGGATTTTGTCTGCTGCTTTGTTTAAGCGGAATCAGCTTTCTGGCTTCCTGTATCAGTGATGAATGCAGAATTTCCCTGCTGACAGGAACCGGAATCTGTATTCTCTTTCTATTACTGCGTATGATGGCGAATATCGGTGGTGTGCTGGAATTATTAAAGTTTACGACGGTCTTTACACTATTTGATATAGAAGGAATTTTAGAGGGGAATCTGAATATCTGCTGGCAGTTTCCATTGCTGGCTGTGTCGGGATTTTTGTTTTACCGGGCAGGAATCCGGTTGTTTGAAAAAAGAGATTTGCCGGTTTAGGGCAGGTGAGAGGTTTTGAATGTCGAAAAAACTGTTTATAGCAGAAAAGCCAAGTGTGGCTCAGGAATTTGCGAAGGCATTAAAGAAAAGTACAGCAAGAAAAGATGGCTATCTGGAAGGCGAGGATGTTGTTATTACCTGGTGCGTGGGACATCTGGTGACGATGAGCTATCCGGAGGTCTATGATCCAAAATATAAGCGCTGGAGCCTTGAGACGCTTCCGTTTATTCCGGAACAGTTTCTTTACGAGGTGATACCGGGGGTACAGAAGCAGTTTCAAATTGTTAAGAAACTCCTGAACCGCGAGGATGTGGATATGATTTACGTGTGTACAGACTCCGGGAGGGAAGGAGAGTATATCTATCGTCTGGTGGAGCAGATGGCAAAGGTACATGGAAAGCAGAGAAAACGTGTGTGGATCGATTCCCAGACAGAGGAGGAGATTTTAAGAGGCATTGATACGGCAAAGGATTTGTCTGCTTATGACAATCTATCGGAGGCTGCTTACCTTCGTGCGAAAGAGGATTATCTGATGGGGATTAATTTTTCACGCCTTCTGACCCTGAAATACGGAAATCTTCTGTCAGACTGCATGGGAACAAAATACACTGTTATTTCTGTCGGGCGCGTCATGACCTGTGTTTTAGGCATGATCGTGAGAAGAGAGCGGGAAATCAGGCAGTTTGTTAAGACACCTTTTTACCGTGTGATCAATACACTGGACTATAATGGAAAGTGCTTTGACGGGGAGTTTCGTGCCGTAGAGGGATCTGCCTATTTTCAGTCGCCAAAGCTTTATAAAGAAAACGGATTCAAAGAAAAGCGGGATGCGCAGGAGCTGATCAGCAGGCTTTCAAAACAGCAGCCTCTCATGGCTCTGGTACGTTTGGTTGAACGAAAAAAGGAGAATAAGAATCCCCCTCTGCTCTATAATCTGGCAGAGCTTCAAAATGACTGTTCCAGAATGTTTAAAATGAGTCCGGATGAAACACTGAGAGTGACACAGGAGCTATATGAGAAAAAGCTGGTGACTTATCCAAGAACGGATGCGAGAGTACTTTCTACAGCTGTGGCAAAAGAAATATATAAAAATATCAGTGGATTAAAAGGGATCCCGTGGGCATCGGATTTTGCTCAGGAGGTGCTGGATGCAGACAGATATAAAAAAATTGCCGCGACGCGCTATGTCAATGACAGACAGATTACCGACCATTATGCGATTATTCCAACCGGACAGGGGCTTGGAGTTCTCCGTTCACTGTCAGAGCGTTCTGTAAACGTCTATAATACAATTGTCAGAAGGTTTTTAAGTATTTTTTATCCGGCAGCCGTGTATCAGAAGGTGAATCTGGTAACGGAAATGTCAGGGGAGCAGTTTTTTTCCAGCTTTAAAGTCCTGCTCTCAGAGGGGTATCTGAAGGTAGCGGGCGTGCCCCAGGATAAAAAGAAAGAGAGCGACCCGGAGGTGAGGACTGACGCGGAATTTGTGGAAAGCCTGAAACAGATGAAGAAAGGAATGCAGATTCCGGTAAAAATTCTTCAGATCAGGGAAGGTGAGACATCACCGCCAAAAAGATACAATTCCGGTTCGATGATCCTTGCGATGGAGAATGCCGGACAGCTGATTGAGGATGAGGAGCTTCGTGCCCAGATAAAAGGAAGCGGTATTGGAACGAGTGCTACCCGTGCAGAGATTCTGAAGAAGCTCATAGCGAATAAATACATCGCATTGAACAAAAAGACGCAGATTCTTACCCCTACATTGCTGGGAGAGATGATTTTTGAAGTAGTAAATGCTTCGATTAAGTCCCTGCTGAATCCCGAACTGACTGCCAGCTGGGAAAAAGGGCTGACTTATGTAGCAGACGGAAAAATCACCCCGGACGAATATATGGGTAAGCTCTTGAATTTTATTCAGGGGCGTACAGCACAGGTATTGCAGAATAATCATAGCTATATTTTGCGCAACAATTTTCACGTTGCCGCAGATTATTATAAAAAAGGAGGACCAAAAAAATGATGGAAACATGTAAAATCAAAAATCTTTATAATCTGAATGAGACGATCGCTGCAGAATTGTTTGATGGTGCAGAATATCCATGGGAGGTACTGCCTAAGATCAGCGACTTTATCAGGAAACTGGGAAGCACTCTGAGTGAGGATGAATATGAGAAACGCGGCGAGGATGTCTGGATCGCAAAGTCTGCGAAAGTTGCCCCGACGGCATATATCAACGGCCCTGCGATCATTGGAAAAGGAGCTGAGGTACGTCACTGCGCATTTATCCGCGGAAATGCTCTTGTGGGAGAGGGTGCAGTCGTTGGAAACTCCACAGAACTGAAAAACGTTGTTCTCTTTAATAAAGTACAGGTGCCGCATTATAATTACGTGGGGGATTCCATCCTGGGCTATAAGGCTCACATGGGCGCAGGTTCTATCACTTCCAATGTAAAATCAGATAAGAAGCTGGTAGTTGTAAAAGCCGGAGAAGAGCGCATCGAGACAGGATTAAAAAAGTTTGGCGCGATGATTGGCGATGAGGTAGAGGTTGGCTGTGGTTCTGTCCTTAATCCGGGAACAGTCATTGGACCCCACAGCAATATTTATCCGCTGTCTTCTGTAAGGGAAGTCGTTCCGGCAAACAGCATCTATAAGAAGCGCGGGGAGGTTGCAGCAAAACAGTAAATAACAGTTACAAATAACCTTTTGTTTCAATGTCCGATTTCCAAAAGTACAGATGACAGAAACAGGATTCTCCTGATACAAAATGTTATGATTGACGATGTGTATAAGATATATTACAATAGAAAAAGAATATATCAAAAAGAGCATAGATGGCGCTGCCTGTGCATTGCGATATGATACAGTATGCATCATATCTGTGCATTGTGAAGCGTGTTACTGGTCACAGAGTGAACAATAACGGATAGTCAGTTATCTGCGGTTATAACCGTAAGAAAGCAGTTGACAATCTGAAAAAAGTAATATATGATGAATAAAATGCGAACATAAGTTCGCGGAAAAAGGAGATTATAATATGGGTCAGGAAGAAAAATTAAAGGCACTGGATGCTGCCATTACGAAGATAGAGAAGGATTTTGGAAAGGGAGCTGTTATGAAGCTGGGAGACTCCAGCGCCAATATGAATGTGGAAACAGTACCTACAGGCTCTCTGAGTCTTGATATTGCACTGGGCCTTGGCGGGATTCCCAAGGGAAGGATCGTTGAGGTGTACGGTCCCGAATCTAGTGGTAAGACTACGGTGGCGCTGCATATGGTGGCAGAGGTTCAGAAACGGGGCGGTATCGCAGGGTTTATTGATGCTGAGCATGCTCTGGATCCCGTATATGCGAAAAATATCGGTGTAGATATTGATAATCTGTATATTTCACAGCCGGACAATGGCGAGCAGGCCCTGGAGATTACTGAGACGATGGTTCGTTCCGGAGCAGTTGATATCATTATCGTGGATTCTGTGGCGGCGCTGGTACCGAAGGCAGAGATTGACGGAGATATGGGAGACAGCCATGTGGGACTTCAGGCAAGGCTGATGTCTCAGGCTTTAAGAAAGCTGACAGGTATCACAAGCAAGTACAACTGTACCATTATTTTTATTAATCAGCTTCGTGAAAAAGTTGGTGTGATGTTTGGAAATCCTGAGACGACCACCGGAGGTCGTGCTTTGAAATTTTATTCTTCCATTCGTCTTGACGTACGTCGTATCGAGGCACTCAAACAGGGCGGAGAAGTGATCGGAAACAGGACAAGAATCAAGGTCGTGAAGAATAAGATCGCACCGCCGTTTAAAGAGGCAGAATTCGATATCATGTTTGGAAAGGGAATATCCAGAGAGGGTGATATCCTTGATCTGGCTGTTAAGGTTGGTGTTATTGTTAAAAGCGGTGCCTGGTATTCTTACAATGATGCCAAGATTGGTCAGGGCCGTGAGAATGCAAAGATTTATCTGAATGAGAATCCGGAGATTATGGCTGAGGCGGAGAGAAAAGTACGCGAAAGCTATGGTCTTACAGAAAAAGCAAATGAGACAGAGGAAAACGTTCATACAGATGTGGATCGTATGGATGGAGAAGAGTCGTGACAGTTACACAGATTGAACCGGTTGGCAAAAGCAGGAGCAAAGTATATATTGATGAGCAGCTCGCCTTTGTATTGTACAAAGGTGAGCTTTGCCATTATGGAATCAAAGAGGGATGTGTGCTGTCCGAGGATACATACGGGGAAATTATGGAGGTTGTTCTGGTAAAAAGAGCGAAACTTCGATGCATGAATCTATTAAAGACTATGGACCGGACAGAGTTTCAGCTCCGTCAGAAGCTCATACAGGGAGAGTATCCGGAGGAGATCATTGATAAGGCATTGGAGTATGTTAAAGGCTTTGGCTATGTGGATGATATGTCATATGCCAGACGATACCTTGAATGCAGGCAAAATACCAGAAGCAGAGCAGAGATCAGCAGAGATCTGATGAAGAAAGGAATTTCAAAGGAAATCATCCGTACTGTTTTAGAAGAGACAGAAGCAGTCGATCAGACAGAATTGATCAAAAAGTGGATCGTAAAAAAGCATATGAATCTGCAGACGGTTTCTGCGCAAGAGAAGCAGAAATTATACATGTTTTTATTACGGAAAGGTTTTTCTTCCAGTGAAATCATGAAAGTATTCCATGAAATTTGCCTTAGGTGAGCAAGCTCCCCACGGCAAATGTTATAAATCTGCATGGCTCTGAACAGTTACCAATATTTTGATAAAAAGGACACAATTGCTTGACAATGTGCACAAAACAGGATAGAATTAGTTTGTTGTTTTGTACAATGAAAATCAAATAAGGAGGTGCTCCTGTGCCGGGTGCAGTAATAACCATCATTGCTGTTATAATCGCACTGATTATAGGCGCTGCTATTACATGGCCTTTAGCCATCGCATACCATAAAAAAGTTGAAGAAGCAAAGATTGGAAGTGCAGATGAGAAGGCCAGAAAGATAATAGATGATGCGCTCAAGGTTGCAGAGACAAAGAAGCGGGAAGCCTTACTCGAAGTTAAGGAAGAGTCTTTAAAGACTAAGAATGAGATCGAGAAGGAGACAAGAGAAAGACGTTCCGAGCTTCAGCGTTATGAGAAACGTGTTTTATCAAAGGAAGAAGCCATAGATAAAAAAGCGGATGCAATCGAAAAAAGAGAATCAGGACTGGCAGCAAAAGAAGAAGAAATTAGAAAGAAAAGTATTGAAGTAGAAGAGCTAAATGAGAAACGAGTGCAGGAACTGGAGAGAATCTCAGGGTTAACCTCCGAACAGGCAAAAGAATATCTTTTGAGAACTGTTGAAGATGAAGTAAAGAGTGATACCGCAAAGCTCTATAAAGAGCTGGAGAACAGGGCAAAAGAAGATGCCGCTAAAAAGGCAAAAGAGTATGTTGTGACAGCGATACAGAAATGTGCAGCTGATCATGTTGCAGAGACTACGATTTCGGTTGTTCAGCTTCCTAATGATGAGATGAAGGGAAGAATTATCGGAAGAGAAGGTCGGAATATCCGTACACTGGAAACGATGACAGGCGTAGAACTAATCATTGATGATACGCCTGAGGCAGTTATTTTATCAAGCTTTGATCCCATTCGGAGAGAGGTTGCAAGAATTGCCCTTGAAAAGCTGATTGTGGATGGACGTATCCATCCTGCAAGAATCGAAGAGATGGTGGAAAAAGCACAAAGAGAAGTCGAGACGATGATTCGTGAAGAAGGCGAGGCGGCAACTCTGGAGGTTGGCGTACACGGGATCCATCCTGAACTGGTTCGTCTGCTGGGCAGGATGAAATTCAGGACCAGCTATGGTCAGAATGCTTTGAAGCATTCGATTGAAGTGTCGCAGCTTGCCGGACTGCTGGCAGGTGAGATTGGCGTTGATGTCAGGCTGGCCAAGCGTGCCGGTTTATTGCATGATATTGGTAAGTCCATCGATCATGAAATGGAAGGTTCCCATATTCAGATCGGTGCTGATCTGTGTAAGAAATACAAGGAGTCTGCTATAGTGATTAATGCGGTCGAATCACATCATGGAGATGTAGAGCCGGAGTCCCTGATTGCCTGCATCGTACAGGCGGCAGATACGATTTCTGCTGCAAGGCCCGGTGCAAGAAGAGAGACCCTGGAAACATATACAAATCGTTTAAAACAGTTAGAAGATATTGCAAATACCTTCAAAGGTGTGGATAAATCCTTTGCAATTCAGGCAGGTAGAGAGATTCGGGTTATGGTTGTTCCGGAGCATGTCAGCGATGCTGACATGGTTCTGATGGCAAGAGATATATCAAGACAGATTGAAGCTGAGCTTGAGTATCCGGGACAGATCAAGGTCAGCGTGATACGTGAGTCAAGAGCCGTTGACTATGCAAAATAAGAGTGCACTTTTACAAAACAAACATTTAGCTTAATAAAAGCTCCATAGATAAGTCTATGGAGTTTTTTTATTGCATAAATAATATGGATACGGATGCATTGGATATAAGGGGGACGGGATGAGAAAACAGGAGCCGTATTGGGTATTTGTAAAAACACTGTTGCTTCTGTTTGCAGCGGGTCTGGCAATGGGGGCAGTAGCGGTAGATGTTCTGGCGGATTTTTCTTCTCAGAGAGCAGGAATCCTGAGCGATTACTTCCTGCGCCAGTATAAATATCTGAAAGTTAATGTATCGGAATTATTCTTTTTTATTCTGGGAAAACGGATGAAATGGATCATTCTGCTTTGGCTTACCGGATTTACTCCTGCGGGGATTCCATGCGTAGTTGTGTATGCTTTATGGTGTGGGTTTTCCCTGGGTACTCTTCTCGGTATTTCCATATTGAAATTCGGGGGAAGGGGAATGCTGTTCTGTGCTGCAGCTTTTTTTCCGCAGGCCATGGTTTATATACCAGTATGGACGGTTTTCCTGTATGGTATCTGCCGGTATGCAGATGGACACAGAGGAGGAAAGCACCAGCATATGAAGAACGGGATAGGGGGATATGTACTTCTGCTGGCAGGTGTTTGCCTGTGTATGATATTTGGTATTCTGATGGAGAGCAGTCTGAGTCCCTGGTGTGTAAGACAGATAATAAGAATATGGTAATTGTTTACTTGATTTTGTCGAAAAAGCTGATATACTGTTATAAAATGATGGTAACAGTTTAGAGCCCATTTGCAAATCCGCAGGGCTCTGAACTGTTACAAATGATAAATTTTGAGCAGGAGTCGGCTGATTATGGAAAACACAATATCGGATTTTATAATATATATGGAGCAGGTGAAAAAAGCATCAGGCAGTACTGTGGTGTCTTATCAGAGAGATTTGAAAAAACTGTTTGCATTTTTACAGGCAAAAGGAATTAAGCATTTGGCAGATATTACGTCAGCCACTTTGAACTCTTATGTTTTTTTTCTGGAAAGAGAAGGGTTTTCAACTGCGACAATATCGAGAAACATTGCATCCATGAAGGCGTATTTCCACTATGTATACAGTCGTCATGAGTTGATGGAGGATCCTGCACAGCTTATTAAGGCACCACGAATCGAAAAGAAAGCACCGGAGATTCTGACCTTGCAGGAGGTCGGGGCGCTTCTGAATGCACCAGTATGTGAGACGGCAAAGGGATGCAGAGATAAAGCAATGCTGGAACTTTTGTATGCAACAGGAATGAGAGTGTCACAGCTGCTTGCAGTACAGGTGACAGATCTGAATATGGGGAAAAGTGATCTTGTGTGCCGTGACGGGCAGAAGGAAAGGAGCCTTCCGTTTGGTGATGATGCAAAAAGGGCCTTGATGCAGTATATTGGAGAGGCAAGGAGCGAGCTTCTAAAAGGGGAAGAGAGCGGATATCTTTTTGTGAACTGTTCCGGCAGACCGATGAGCAGACAGGGCTTCTGGAAACTGATCAAGCAGTATGCCGGTCGGGCACATATTATCAAAGACATTACTCCGTATACGTTACGCCACTCTTTTGCATTTCACATGGTACAGAATGGAGCTGATTCTAAGATTGTGCAGGAAATGCTGGGGCATTCCGACATTTCTACTACAAATACATATTTGAACAGGGTATTAAAACCTTCCGGTTAAAGTATTTCACGTATTCTCTCGATGACAGCCCGTGCTTTTTTGTGGTCGGTTCCGCTTGCAGTTACTCCGACCACTACATGATCTTTCTGAGCGATTCCCGGAAAAAAGAAATCACATTTGTGCTTATCGCTGCATACATTTACCGGAATGCCCATACACTTGCAGACGATGTAGATATCGTTGTTGATCTGTGTATCATTGGTTGCAGCGATGACAATGTCTGCATCATAAATATCTTCCCGTTCATATTTTTTCTTTCTTATTGTTAATTGACCGGTGTTTTCCAGTTCTTTCAATTCTTTGTTTATCTCCGGAGCGATGACGACCAGATGATTGGTAAAGGTCAGAAGAGAACGGATGCGGCGTTTGGCAATTGTTCCGGCTCCTACAACAATGACTTTCTTTTCGCTCAAATCTACGAACATTGGAAAGTATGGCTTTTTCATATTTGACATAGCTGTTTCACACTCCTGGTTTTCTTTTGTTTCAATCCGCAGTCAATTCTTGCTACTGTTCATTCCGTGACCGGTAACACGCATCGCGATGCACAGATATATGGAAAATAACTGCCATTCTATGATAGCATAATCAGTAAAAAAGTCAAATGATTGATACCGGAAAATAGTTGGTATTTCGTGGTTTTTATGATATATTGTATCTGTTCAGAGCCTATAAGCAAAACAGCCTCTTCGAGGCTTTCCTTTTGCTCAAGTATGGCTCTTGTTTGCATAACACATGCTTGTTAATAAACGGTCTTTGAAAAGAACGACAGGAAACAGGAGGAGATTATTATGAGTTTTGAGTTTGTAAAAAAGCTGCCTACTCCGGCTGAGGTAAAGGAAATGTATCCGGTGACGGAAAGGGTGGTCAGAATCAAGAAAGATAGAGATGAGATGATACGTAAGGTATTTACCGGAGAGTCGGACAAGTTTCTTGTCATTATCGGGCCATGTTCCGCAGATAATGAAGAAGCGGTCTGTGACTATATCAGTCGTCTGGCAAAAGTTCAGGAAAAGGTGTCTGACCGCCTGATTCTGATTCCGAGGATCTACACAAATAAACCAAGAACAACAGGAGAAGGATATAAGGGAATGCTTCATCAGCCTGATCCGGAAAAAAAGCCGGATCTGTTGGCAGGACTGATAGCGATCCGGAAACTGCATATACGTGCCATTGAGGAATCTGGTCTTACAGCGGCGGATGAGATGCTCTATCCGGAAAATTGGAGATATTTTTCTGATATTCTCTCGTATGTTGCGATAGGGGCACGTTCGGTGGAGGATCAGCAGCATCGTTTGACAGTAAGTGGAATGGATGTTCCGGCAGGTATGAAGAATCCTACCAGCGGTGATCTTACAGTTATGCTGAACTCTGTAGTGGCAGCACAGGCGGGACACACTTTCATTTACCGTGGATGGGAAGTGAAAACGACAGGAAATGAGCTTGCTCATACCATCCTGAGAGGCGCAGTGAATAAACATGGAAATACGATTCCGAACTATCACTATGAGGATCTGAATCTGCTTCTGAAGATGTACGATGAGAGAAACTTAAAATATCCGGCAGTTATTGTAGACGCGAATCATTCCAATTCCGGAAAGCAGTATGCGGAACAGGTGAGAATCGTAAAAGAAGTGATGCACAGCAGAAATGTAAGTCCAAGGATCAGGGAACTCGTAAAAGGTGTGATGATCGAAAGTTATATCGAGCCGGGCTGCCAGAAGATCGGACAGGGAGTCCATGTATATGGAAAGTCGATTACGGATCCGTGTCTCGGATGGGATGAATCAGAGAAGCTTATTTATACCATTCATAAGATGTGTGGAGAATCATAGGAGGAATCGCCGGGAATGCGCACTTTCGGGAAAGTATCTTTGAAGAAACAGCAGAGAATTCAAGAAGGTTGTGCCGGCAGGAGGTAAAATGACAGAAATAGTGATCAAAACAGCGGGGATTATCGTGCTGTGTCTTGCAGTGTTTGCAGGATTTTGCATTCATCAGAACAGGCAGCGAAAGCTGCGGCTGATGGGGAAGATCAGAAGGACCTGGGGGGAGCGTCCTGTCAGGGAATATTCCGGTGCGGAATTTGATGCGATCGGGCGATATTTTGTGAGGAAGAAAAAAGATGGATTCTGTATCGATGATATCACATGGAATGATCTGGATATGGATACGGTTTTTATGCTGCTGAACCACACCTGGTCCTGTATCGGAGAGAGCTATCTGTATGCAATGCTGAGAACTCCCTCCTTTTCAAAAGAGGAGCTGCAGGAGCGGGAACGGCTGATCCGTTATTTTTCAGAGCATAACAGTGAGCGGGAGAAGATCGAATACTTTTTTGCCGGAATAGGAAAGACAGGAGCCCGTTCGATTTTTGACTATATTTACAATCTTGCGGATTATCAGGAGGATTCTAAGACGGTACATTACATCGGGATCGGACTGATCCTGGCTGCACTGGCGGGGATTGTGATCTATCCTGCTACAGGCATTCTTCTGCTGATCGGAGCAATCGGATTCTGCTGGGGCACATATTTTTCCAGAAGAAAGAAAATCGAGCCGTATATTTTATCATGCAAGTGTCTGCTGGAGATGCTGAAGGCAGCAGACGGGCTGCAGAAGATCAAGCTTCCGGCTATTGAGAAATATCAGGAAAGAATTGTAGAAGCAAAGAAGAAATTCGGGAGATTCAGGAGAAATTCCACCTTCGTTGTGGCGGGAGGCTTTATGGAAAGCGGCGGAATCGAAGAGTCGATCGTTGCCTATCTGAATCTTACGTTTCATCTGGATCTTCTGCAGTTCAATACGATGGTCAGAGAACTTCGGGAGAATCTGGATGCTTTTGAGAGTCTGACAGAAAACATCGGTATGCTGGAAAGTGCGATCGCGATCGCTTCCTTCCGGGAAATGATGCAGGAATGGTGTGTGCCGGCTCTTGAACGGACAGATGATACCTATCTCAGGGCAAAGAATGTCTACCATCCCATGATCGATGATCCTGTGAAAAATTCTATTTCAGTAGAAAAAGGTGTGTTGCTTACCGGTTCCAACGCATCTGGAAAATCCACGTTTCTGAAAACGATCGCCATTAATGCACTGCTTGCGCAGACGATCCACACCTGTCTGGCAGATGTCTGGGAGGAGAATTTCTGTCAGATTTATTCTTCTATGGCACTGAGAGATGATCTGATGAGTCAGGAAAGCTACTATATCGTGGAAATCAAATCCTTAAAGCGCATTATGGATCATATGGAGGACGAACTGCCTTTGCTGTGTTTTGTGGATGAGGTGCTGCGCGGAACCAATACGGTGGAACGAATTGCGGCATCTGCCCAGATTCTAAAGAGTATGAATAGAAGAAAGGTGCAGTGTTTTGCTGCGACACATGATATTGAACTGACGTACGTTCTTGAAAAGGAATATGAAAACTATCATTTTCAGGAGGAGGTCTCAGAAGGTGACATTTTATTTAACTATCAGCTCTATGAAGGAAGAGCGACTTCACGTAACGCGATCAGACTTTTGAGTATCATCGGATATGATGATGAGATCATCCGGGCAGCGGAGGCTTCGGCAAAAAGGTTTGTTGATACGGGTGAATGGAGTTTGTAGAGGGGGAAAACAGAAAATGCTTGTCAAGATTTATACAGATGGCTCTGCCAGGGGCAATCCGGACGGGCCCGGCGGTTACGGGACGATCCTGCATTATACAGATACAAAAGGAGAACTGCATGTCAGGGAATACAGCCAGGGCTATGTAAGGACGACAAACAACCGGATGGAACTGATGGCAGCGATCGTGGGGCTGGAAGCACTGAACCGGCCCTGTCAGGTGGAACTGTACTCTGATTCTCAGTATCTGGTCAATGCGTTCAACCAGCACTGGATCGACAGCTGGCAGAGAAAAAACTGGAAGCGGGGAAAAAATGAGCCGGTGAAGAATGTGGATCTCTGGAAACGTCTGCTGAAAGCAAAGGCTCCTCACGAAGTGACCTTTATTTGGGTAAAGGGACATGATGGTCATGAGCAGAATGAACGGTGCGATGAGCTGGCGACAACAGCTGCTGATGGCAAGGATCTGATCGTTGATGAAGGAGTTCATTATTGACAAATGGGAATTTGTCTTTTATAATGATGCAAAACATTATTGAAATGAAAAGCGTTGAAAAGAACAAGTAGCAGTAAGGAAATCCTACAGAAAGCAGCCGGCAGATGAGAGGCACAGGAGGAACTTGGTGTGAATACCTCTTGGAGCTTTGCACCGAACGTAAAGAAACTGGTAGGCTGCAACGGAAGGCACACGTTATCGTGCAAAAGTATAGCAATGTCAGCAGGATGTATGCATAGCTGTACTTGATGAGGCATGCGGTGTGAGCCGTGTGTGAAAAAAGGTGGTAACACGGGATTAGCTCCCGTCCTTTTAGGAAGCTAAAGGGACGGGATTTTTGTATACTTGTGAACAGTAACCTGAAATATCCTGTCCCATACTTGAAATAGCAAAATTCGTATGCTATATTTAAAATCAGTATGCAAGGAGAGAAAGAAATGAAGATTTATGAAGAACTGGTAGCACGCGGGCTGATTGCCCAGGTGACAAATGAAGAAGAAATCCGGGAGATGGTGAACAATGGGAAAGCCACCTTCTATATTGGATTTGACCCGACTGCAGACAGTCTGCATGTGGGACATTTTATGGCACTCTGTCTGATGAAACGGCTGCAGATGGCGGGAAACAAGCCAATCGCACTGATCGGCGGAGGTACGGCTATGGTAGGAGATCCCTCCGGAAGATCTGATATGCGCCAGATGATGACGCCAGAGACGATCCAGCACAACTGTGAATGCTTTAAGGAACAGATGAGCCGGTTTATCGATTTCAGTGAAGGAAAAGCATTGATGGTAAATAATGCAGAGTGGCTGACGAATCTGAATTACATTGAGTTTTTAAGGGACGTCGGACCTCATTTCTCTGTAAACAATATGCTGAGGGCAGAGTGCTATAAGCAGAGAATGGAGAAGGGATTAAGCTTTCTGGAATTTAACTATATGATCATGCAGAGCTTTGATTTTTACGAGTTATACCGCAGATATGGCTGCAATATGCAGTTTGGCGGTGATGATCAGTGGAGTAATATGCTGGGAGGTACAGAGCTGATCCGCAGAAAGCTGGGTAAGGATGCACACGCCATGACGATTACTTTGCTTCTGAATTCCGAGGGCAAGAAGATGGGCAAGACTCAGTCCGGAGCTGTATGGCTGGATCCGAAGAAGACGTCTCCGTATGAATTCTATCAGTACTGGAGAAATGTGGCAGATGAGGATGTGCTCAAGTGTATCCGTATGCTGACCTTCCTTCCGTTGGAGGAAATCGATGCCATGAATGACTGGGAAGGCAGCCAGCTCAATCGGGCGAAGGAGATCCTTGCTTACGAGCTGACCAAGCTGGTACATGGAGAGGAAGAAGCCAGGAAAGCGGACGAGGCTGCAAAAGCGATTTTCGTTGGCGGCGGAAAGAGCCAGAATATGCCGACGACCACTTATGCGAAAGCGGAACTGGATGAGGGAAAGGATCTGATCACACTTCTGGTAGATACGACACTTGCGAAGAACAGATCTGAGGCAAGAAGACTGATCCAGCAGGGCGGAGTCAGTGTCAATGAAGAAAAGGTGACAGATATTTCAAGGAAATTCACTACTGCAGATTTTGATGCAGATGGTGCCCTGGTGATTAAAAAGGGTAAGAAAGGATATCATCAGATAAAGGCTGACTAAAGAATAAGGAGGGAACTTATGGTATTTTTAGCAGAATTTATTACGACGGTGGTTAAGATGCTTCTTCTGGCGGCGGTAGCCTTCGGAGGAATTAAACTGGGAAAGTATTTAAGAGACAGAAAGAATAATGAAAAAGCACAGGAGGAGTTATTGTGAAGAAATACGGTGTGAATGAATTGCGGAAAATGTTTCTGGAGTTCTTTGAAAGTAAAGGACATCTGGCAATGAAGAGTTTTTCTCTTGTACCGCATAATGACAAAAGTCTGCTGCTGATCAATTCAGGTATGGCACCACTGAAGCCATACTTTACCGGAGCGGAGATTCCGCCCCGCACCAGAGTGACCACCTGCCAGAAATGTATCAGGACAGGAGATATTGAGAATGTGGGAAAGACGGCGCGTCACGGCACATTTTTTGAAATGCTTGGAAATTTCTCATTTGGAGATTATTTCAAGACAGAGGCGATCCACTGGTCCTGGGAGTTTTTGACAGAGGTTGTGGGACTTGATCCGGAAAGACTTTATCCATCGATCTATGTGGATGATGATGAAGCATTCGAAATCTGGAATAAGGAGATCGGCATTGCTCCGGAGCGTATTTTCCGTTTCGGCAAAGGAGATAATTTCTGGGAGCACGGTGCAGGTCCCTGTGGTCCCTGCTCTGAGATCTATTATGACAGGGGAGAAAAATATGGCTGTGGTCATGCAGACTGTACGGTAGGTTGTGACTGTGACCGCTACATGGAAGTCTGGAACAACGTATTTACCCAGTTTGACAATGACGGAAACGGGAATTATACAGAGCTCGTACAGAAGAATATCGATACCGGTATGGGACTGGAGAGGCTTGCTGTTGTCGTACAGGATGTGGATTCGATCTTTGATGTGGATACCATCGAGGCTCTGAGAAATAAAGTCTGTGAATTTGCAGGCATTACTTATAAGGAGGATGAGAATAAGGATATTTCCATCCGTCTGATTACTGACCATATCCGCTCTGCTACCTTTATGATTTCGGACGGTATTATGCCGACGAATGAAGGAAGAGGCTATGTGCTCCGCCGTCTGATCCGCCGTGCGGCACGTCACGGAAGGCTGCTGGGGATTCAGGGCGGTTTCCTGTCAAAGCTCAGTGAGACGGTGATCGAGGGTTCACGCGATGGATATCCTGAGCTTGAGGAAAAGAAGGAGTTTATCTTTAAGGTGCTTTCTCAGGAGGAGGAAAAGTTCAACAAGACCATTGACCAGGGTCTGAATATTCTTGCCGGAATGGAAGCAGACATGGAAAAAGAGGGAAAGAAGCAGTTAGATGGCAAGAGTGCCTTTACGCTTTATGATACCTACGGATTCCCGCTGGATCTGACAAAGGAGATTCTGGAAGAAAAGGGATATACGATTGACGAGGAAGGCTTTAAGTCTGCCATGGAGGAGCAGAGGACCAAGGCAAGAAATGCCCGCGAAACCTCGAACTATATAGGTAGGGACGCTACCGTTTACGATGAAATCGATGCATCGGTGACGACAGAATTTGTCGGCTATGACAATTTAAGCTATACGTCCAGAATCACGGTCCTGACGACAGAGACAGAGCTGACAGAAGCACTTTCTGACGGGGAAAAGGGAACCGTTTTCGTAGAGCAGACACCTTTCTATGCAACCATGGGAGGACAGGAAGGTGATACGGGAGTCATCCGCACAGCAGAAGGTGAGTTTGTGGTTGAGGACACGATCAAGCTTCTGGGAGGCAAATTCGGTCATATCGGTCATGTGGTAAAGGGAATGCTGAAAACAGGCGATACGGTAACCCTGGAAGTAAATGAAGATGGAAGAAGTGCTACCTGCAAGAATCACAGTGCGACGCATCTGTTACAGAAGGCACTGAAGACCGTACTGGGTTCCCATGTTGAGCAGAAGGGATCTCTGGTGACGCCGAACAGACTTAGATTTGACTTTGCACACTTTGCAGCGATGACTCCGGACGAGCTTGCAAAGACAGAGGAACTGGTCAACAGGGAGATTCAGGCATCTCTTCCGGTCGTGACACAGATCATGAATGTGGAAGAGGCAAAGAAGAGCGGTGCCATGGCACTCTTTGGCGAGAAATACGAAGACGAAGTACGTGTTGTATCGATGGGAGATTTCTCGAAAGAGCTCTGTGGCGGTACCCATGTGGCAAATACAGGAGTGATTACGGTATTTAAGATCGTTTCTGAGTCAGGAATCGCAGCAGGCGTGCGCCGTATCGAGGCACTGACAGGTGAGGGTGTGTTTGCTTATTATAAAGAGATGGAGGAGAAGCTGGCACGTGCAGCGGCTCTTTTGAAAACTTCTCCGAATGAGCTTGCAGACAAGATTGCTCATCTGCAGGCAGAGGTAAAGGCACTCCACAGTGAAAATGAGTCCCTGAAGAGCAAACTGGCTTCCGATGCCCTGGGGGATGTTATGGATCAGGTGCAGGAAGTAAAAGGCATCAAGCTGCTGGCGGTAAGCGTGAATGATGTGGATATGAACGGACTGCGCGATCTGGGTGACCAGCTGAAGGAAAAACTGGGTGAAGGTGTCGTGGTGCTGGCATCGGCGAAAGACGGTAAGGTCAGCCTGCTTGCCATGGTTACTGAGACGGCGCAGAAAGCCGGAGCGCACGCAGGCAATCTGATCCGGGGAGCAGCAGCCATTGTAGGCGGAGGCGGCGGCGGACGCCCGAATATGGCACAGGCCGGCGGAAAGAATCCTGAGAAGATCGGCGATGCTTTAAAGGCTGCAGCAGAAATTTTGTCAGAACAGCTCAAATAGTTCTTGACGTACGGGAAATATATGCTATAATAACTATCAGTGCAATAAAAATACCCAGACAGTTGTATTATGCACAATCTACAACTGGAGGGAGGTTAGGTGTGAAGCTATGTCAAATGTAATCGTAAAAGAAAACGAGACTTTAGACAGCGCTTTGCGTCGTTTCAAAAGAAACTGCGCGAAGGCTGGTATTCAGCAGGAGATTCGTAAAAGAGAACATTACGAAAAACCAAGCGTAAGACGTAAAAAGAAATCTGAAGCTGCTCGTAAACGTAAGTATAACTAATATGTGCAGAAGAAAGCCCTCAGCATTTAGCTGAGGGTTTTTCGATGTGTAAGGATGATTTGGATTTCAGATGACTGATCTGCCGGATAAGGAATAAAACTTTAAGAAATAGTTAATTTTTTTTTAATAATGTAAAAGGTGGGTAGCCGGTATCGGGAATGTATGATAGGATAATGCAACAGCAGTAAATTTAGATTATTTTTACGATTAGAAAAAGAGGTGAGACGATGCCGTGGGAAATAGCCGTTCATGGAACGGAAACGGATTTATATCATATTATTCAGTGGTTTCTTATATACAGCATCCTGGGATGGTGTGTAGAATCTGTTTATATGTCATTTTGTGAGAAACGGCCGGTGAATCGAGGCTTTATTTTTGGCCCGATCTGTCCGATTTATGGATTTGGTGCCGTGGGTGCCTGGTTTTTACTGCGTCCGTTTGAAGGAAATTATGTGATGCTTTACATATGTGGCAGTATTGCAGCCACTGCTTTTGAATTTTTCGTTGCGAAGCTGATGCTTCGTGTTTTCGGAACGGTCTGGTGGGATTACCATGAAAAACCGTTTAATTTTGAGGGTATCATCTGCCTGGAGAGTACGTTGGCCTGGGGGCTTTACACAATTTGCCTGTTTGGCTTTCTTCATAAAGGAGTCATGATCTTTGCCGACAGCTATCCTTTTGAAATAGGATGTCTGGCTGCTCAGATATTGATCCTGTACTACCTGGTGGATTTTACGGTTCATCTGTTTTTGGCAAAGGGGACAGAATTTCCGGAGAGGGTCCGTGCAATACCGGAAAAAATAAGGAATATCAGTGCGAATTTTCGCCGTTAAATCATAAACCGCTCGTCCATATGCTATACTTGGTATAGAGAATGAACAGGAGCGGTTTTTGTATGAAGAAGTTTCTTGGAATCATGCTTTCCTGCCTGATGCTGACACAGAGCATCCTTCCGGTACGGGCTGAGGGGGAGAGCGTGAATATTGAATCACCGTCAGCAATTCTGATGGAGGCATCAACCGGAACAATACTTTATGAGAAAGCAGCAGATGAAAAGCGCAGTCCGGCAAGTGTTACAAAGATTATGACGGCTCTGCTGATCCTTGAGGCTGTGGACAGTGGAAAAATAAAGCTCTCTGATGAGGTGACGACCAGTGCGCATGCCAAATCTATGGGAGGTTCTCAGGTCTATCTGGAGGAAGGAGAGAAACAGACGGTTGATACTCTTCTCAAGTGTATCATGATTGCATCGGGAAATGATGCGGCGGTAACCATGGCTGAGTATATCGGAGGGACGGAGCAGGAGTTTGTCAGCAGAATGAATCAGCGGGCGAAGGAGCTGGGGATGAAAAATACAAACTTTGTAGATTGCTGCGGACTGACGGAGGATACCGGGCATTATACGACGGCGAGAGACATTGCTATCATGTCCCGTGAGCTTATTACACGTTTTCCACAGATCTATGACTACACTACGGTCTGGATGGAAAATATCACCCATGTGACAAGGCAGGGATCAAAAGAATTCGGATTGACCAATACAAATAAATTGCTGAGAAGCTATGATGGCTGTAAAGGACTGAAAACGGGGAGTACCAGCGTTGCAAAATACTGCCTGTCGGCAACAGCAGTACGTAATGGAATCGAGCTGATCAGCGTGATCATGACAGCACCGGATTCAAAGACCAGGTTTGCCAATGCCGCAGAACTTATGAACTACGGTTTTGGGAAATGTGCTCTCTACACAGATGAGAATAAAGAGAAACTTCCCGATATTCCAATCAGACGGGGAGTGGAGAAAACGGCTCCCTGTCGATGCGAGGGAGAATTCCGGTATCTGGATACGAAAGGGGCAGATCTGTCATCCATCCGTAAAGAAGTCAGACTCAGCGAAGTGATTGAGGCTCCGGCACAAAAAGGGGATCCTGTCGGAGAAATAGGTTACTTTCTGGATGAAAAGAAGATTGGTACTGTGAAGATTCTGTTAGATAAAGACATCACAAAAGCAGGATTTATGGATTGTCTGAAGGAGATATGGGAAGATAAGATACTTCCATTTTGAAAAGGAGTATGATATACTACAGAACATGAAGAAATTTAAAGTTACCAGATATCAGATTAAAACAAAGAAGACTTCCTGCCGTTTTACGGGAAAATTATGTATTGTATTGTTAAGTGATTTGCATAATGAATGCTTTGGCCGGAATAATGATCTTTTATTAAGAGAAATCGATTATCAGAACCCTGACCTGATCGCAATAGCCGGAGATATGCTGACTGCAGAACTTGAGGAACGTGAGAGTATACCGTTAAGTCTGATACAGAGGCTGGCAGAAAAATATCCCGTATGCTATGGGAATGGAAATCATGAATGCCGCATGAAAATGGATACGGAGACCTTTGGGAAACGTTATGAATATTATGCGGAAGGTCTCCGGAAATCCGGTGTGTTTTTGCTGGAAAATGAGTATGCAGATCTTATGCTGAAAGATATTCCACTCAGGATCTACGGGCTGGAGCTTCCGCAGAGTTATTATAAGAGATACAGCCGTCAGAAACTTCAGATGCAGGAAGTGACAGAATATCTGGGTAAAGGTACCGATGAGCGTTATCAGATCCTTCTTGCTCACAATCCCATGTGTTTTGATGCATATGATGCATGGGGGGCAGATCTTACCATGTCCGGACATCTGCACGGAGGATTTTTACGGCTTCCTGTGTTCGGAGGCGTCATCAGTCCACAGTTTGTTCTGTTTCCTGAATATGATAAAGGTATATTTGAAAAAAACGGACATCATATGGTTGTGAGTGCAGGAACAGGATCTCACTCACGCCTTCCGAGAATCGGTAACCCCAGAGAGTTGGTGGTGGTGGAATTGCTGTTCACGGAGTAAATAGCAGCAATCTGAATAATAGACGAGATGCTCTCTGCGTTCATGAACATATAGCAAAGTGGAATGCGAATGTCTGTTTCGCCGGATTTGTATGTAATGGTGGAGGTACTGAACAATATGGGGATTCCCGTTAAGCTTGAGGCATTTGAAGGTCCTCTGGATCTGCTTTTGCATTTAATCGATAAGAATAAAGTGAATATTTACGATATCCCTATTATAGAGATCACCAGGCAATATATGGAGTATATCCGGGAAATGAAGAACAGGGATCTGAACGTGATGAGCGAGTTTCTCGTTATGGCTGCCACACTGCTCGATATCAAGTCAAGGATGCTCCTGCCGAAAGAGAAAGATGAAGAGGGTGTGGAGGAGGATCCGCGGCAGGAACTTGTGGAAAAGCTGCTGGAGTACAAGCTGTATAAATACATGTCCTATGAGTTAAGGGAGAGGCAGCAGGATGCCTCCCTGAATATGTACAGAGAGCCTGACATACCGAAAGAGGTCAGTGCGTATCGGCCGGAGGTGAAGATTGAAGATCTGCTTGCGGATATCAGTCTGTCGAAAATGCACAGCATTTTCAAGGATATCATGCGAAGACAGAAGGACAGGTTGGATCCGATCAGGAGTACTTTTGGAACACTGGAAAAAGAGGAAGTGGACATGGATGCTACATGGGAAAAGGTGGAAAGTTATGTTCGGGAACATCAGACCTGCAGCTTTCGTGACCTCCTGGAAAAAAGGCGTACGAAAATGCAGGTTGTCGTTACTTTTCTTGTAATTCTTGAACTTATGAAGATTGGAAGGATAACCATTACCCAGGATGGGACATTTGCGGATATTTTAATCAGCTATGGGGCATAACCTGTGCCCTCCGGCATGCGGTAGAGGAGAGATAGAGGTGGGTCGAAAAGAAACAGAAGCAGCGATTGAGGCCATCCTGTTTGCTATGGGAGAGTCTGTTGAGCTGGAAAAAATTGCGAAAGCTGTAGAGCATGATACAGAGACTACGAGAAAGATCCTTCATGGCATGATGGACAGATACATGGAAGAGGATCGCGGGATTCAGATTATTGAACTGGATCATTCCTTCCAATTATGTACGAAGAAGGAAATGTATGAGTATCTGATTCGGGTAGCAAAACAGCCTAAGAAGATCACTCTTACAGACGTGGCTCTGGAAACGCTTTCCATAATTGCGTACAAGCAGCCAATTACAAAAGCTGAGATTGAGAAGATCCGGGGTGTCAAATGTGACCATGCGGTAAACAAACTCATTGAATACAATCTGGTGACAGAGCTGGGAAGGCTGGACGCACCGGGAAGGCCGATTCTATTCGGGACAACAGAGGAATTTCTGCGTAATTTCGGTATTCAGTCATTAGATGATCTTCCCGCACCGAATCCGGTACAGATTGAAGATTTTAAAGCGGAGGCTGAAGAAGAGATTCAGCTTCGGCTTCATATATAACAGCAGGAGCAATTGTTCAGAACAACGGGCCGCAGAACTGTCTGCTGTGCTGAATCGCTATTGTAAGTTGAAACAAGATAGGAGTTAGAAACATGCCGACAACATATACACATGATTTGTTCGGGAAGGCTGTCTTTCAGAAGCTTCCTGAAGAGATGCAGGAGATCGTGAAAAAACACAGGATGGCATATATTATAGGGCTTCATGGGCCGGATATCCTGTTTTATTATCATCCGTTTCAGAAAAATGAAATGAATCAGACCGGAAACAGGATGCATGAAGAGATGGCGTCTGATTTTTTCAGGCATTGCAAGAGACGGTATCTTGTAACGGGAAACGAGGCGGTTCTTGCATATACGATGGGATTTATCTGTCATTATATGCTGGACAGCAGCTGCCATCCGTATATTTATCGCTATACGGAAAGAACAGGAGCAAGCCATGCGGAAATTGAGACAGAGCTTGACAGGGTATTCATGGAGAAGAATGGAAAAAATCCTTTCACCTACCATCCAGGCTCGGTGATCCACATAGACAATGATGCAGTGGAAGCGATTGCAGATGTATTGGGGAAATTCAGTGATAAGCAGATTCGTACAACACTTCGATTTATGAAATTCTACACAGGAATTACTGTCTGCCGGACTTCACTGAAAAGAAAGGTTCTGCTGAAGTTCCTGCGGCTTGCAGGCATTTATGAGGAGACCCATGGGAGAGTGATCAGAAAACAGCATTTCACACGTTGTGCGGAGAGTACCAGAGAACTGATTTCCATGGTGAAATGCACAGTTCCCGAGACAGTGACCGTGCTGGAGGAATTTTATCAGACCCTGGATGATCCGGATGTGATCAATTACCGGTTTTCGAGAAATTATAACTGACTGGTTTCCGTATCTTCATAGGATGAACCAAGGGGCAACTCACAGGATTCTGCTATCAGGACGGAATAAGAAGAATAAAAAGGACATATACTTTTCCTAAAAACGGGGAAGTGTAAAAGTGAAAAGAATCATTATTGCATTAATCATTATCTGTATATTTCTTACGAGTTTCCGGATAGAGGCATATGCCGCACCGGAAGAATTATACGCCCAGTCGGCGGTCCTGATGGATGCCGGTTCCGGGCGTGTTTTATTTGAGAAAAACGGCCGGGAGCAGCGCCCGATGGCGAGTACTACCAAGATTCTCACCTGTATCCTGACTCTGGAGCTGACAGACCCGGAAGAAATCGCGGAAGTTTCCCGGCTGGCAGCTTCTCAGCCGAAAGTGCATCTGGGTGTATCCACCGGAGAGCGTTATTATGTAAAAGATCTTCTGTATTCCCTGATGCTGGAAAGTCATAACGATGCGGCGGTGATCATCGCTGAGCATGTGGGAGGAAGCGTGGAGGGATTTGCAGAAATGATGAATAAAAAAGCGAGAGAGATTGGCTGCAGGAAATTTCACTTTGTCACGCCCAACGGGCTGGACGCCTCAGACGAAGGAGGAGAGCATTCGATCACGGCGGAGGAACTGGCAAGAATCATGCGGTACTGTATCATGATCTCACCCAAACGAGAGGAATTTCTTGAAATTACAGGAACGCTGTCGTATGTTTTTTCTGATGTGGAAGGCAGTAGAAGTTTTTCATGTGTGAACCATAATGCATTTCTTGGTATGATGGACGGAGCACTGACCGGGAAAACAGGATTTACCGGAAAAGCCGGATACTGCTACGTGGGGGCACTTGAAAGGGATGGTAGAACTTATATTGTCGCTCTGCTTGCCTGCGGCTGGCCGAACAATAAGACCTGGAAATGGAAGGATACCAGAAAGCTGATGGAATATGGTCTTAAGAATTATGAGTATCGTAATGTACGAAAAGAAATCCGATTTGATGAGATTCCCGTTGAGAATGGGATACCGGAGAGCGGAAATCTGCAGGATACGGCATATGCCGGGCTTGGCGTGACAGATGATGAGGAAATCAGGCTGCTATTAAGAGAGGATGAGGAGGTCTCTGTCCAGGTCGATCGACCCAAGAAGCTTATGGCACCTGTGGAAGAGGATACTGTGGTAGGGAGCGTGCGTTACTATCTGGGAAATGAACTGGTAAGGGAGTTTCCGGTCACTGTACAGTGTGGTGTGGAAAAAATCAGCCTCCACTGGTGTGCAGGAAAGATACTGGAACGAATGCTTTTATGATTAGTTGTGTTTATCGTGAAAATTCGACAAAATGCTTGATATTTTCAGTAAAACAATATAGAATTAAAATTGGCAGAAATTTGAATTATTTTTATAATATAAAAATGGAGGGCTGAATAATGAGTAATACAACACAAAGCTTAGCAAGTACAAGAATTGCCTCTTTACTTGATGAAAGCAGTTTTGTTGAAGTCGGCGGAAGTGTTTCTGCCAGAAGCACTGATTTCAACATGCAGCAGGCAGAAACTCCGGGAGACGGCGTGGTTACCGGATATGGAGTGATTGACGGAAATCTGGTTTATGTATACAGTCAGGATGCTGCTGTACTTGGCGGAACAATTGGCGAGATGCATGCGAAGAAGATTACCGCAATTTACGATATGGCGATGAAAATGGGCGCACCGGTGATCGGACTGATCGACTGTGCCGGAATGAGACTTCAGGAAGCGACAGATGCCCTGAACGGATTTGGTGAGATTTATCTGAAACAGACTCTGGCTTCCGGAGTGATTCCGCAGATTACGGCAATATTTGGAACATGCGGTGGCGGACTTGCGGTTTCCAGTGCGCTGACAGATTTTACATTTATGGAGAGTAAGAAGGCAAAGCTGTTTGTGAATTCTCCTAATGCGCTGGATGGAAATGAGATCTCCAGATGTGATACCGCTTCCGCAAAATTCCAGAGTGAGGAAGCGGGAATGGTAGATTTTACCGGGACTGAGGAAGAAATATTTGCAGGGATCAGAGAGCTTGTGTGCATGCTTCCGTCAAACAATGAGGATGATGCATCCTATGAAGAATGCACAGACGATCTGAACCGTGTATGTCAGGATCTGGAGAATACGGTGGGAGATACCTCCATTCTTCTCTCAAATATTGCAGACGATTCTGTTTTCGTAGAAACACAGGCGGATTATGCAAAAGAGATGGTGACAGGATTCATCAGACTGAACGGCATGACAGTAGGTGTTGTGGCAAACCGTACCGAGGTTTATGATGATGAAGGAAAGAAGACAGGAGCATTTGATGCAGTGCTCACCACAAAGGGAGCACGAAAAGCGGCGAAGCTTGTAAAGTTCTGTGATGCTTTTGAGATTCCGGTGGTATCGTTTACCAATGTGAAGGGATTTAAAGCGGATAAGCACTCGGAGAGAAGCATTGCAAAAGCGGCAGCAGAAATGACCTATGCCTTTGCAAATGCTACTGTGCCAAAGGTAAATGTGATTATAGGTGCGGCATACGGCAGTGCTTATGTGGCGATGAACAGTAAGTCGATCGGTGCGGATGTAACGTTTGCATGGCCTACAGCTGAAATCGGTATGATGGATGCGAAATCAGCAGCCAGGATCATGTATCCGGATGCAGATGCAGCCACATTGAACGAGAAGGCAGCAGAATATGCCAAGTTGCAGTCAGGTGTTGTATCTGCCGCAAAGCATGGATATGTAGATACCATTATTGAGGCACAGGATACCAGAAAATATGTCATTGGTGCCCTGGAGATGTTATTCACGAAGAGAGAAGACCGCCCGGCAAAGAAACATGGCACGGTTTAAGCGAGGTGAATAATTATGATGCGAAAAATAAAAGGATTATTGCTGGTACTCTGCATGGTGCTTTGCATGGCGGCATTGACCGGATGCAGTTCTGAGAAAAAACTGGCAGACCATGTGACAACACTTTCAGCAGATGATGTGGCAAATTACAAAACCCAAGCTTCTCAGACACTTCAGACGCTGGTATCTTTTACGGATGATATTATTGAGCAGATCCAGGCTCAGGCAACGGATGATTTTTCTATTTCAGCAGTAGAATCATGGAAGAGTGTCAAAGCAGAGCTTGGTGGATTTCAGGAGATTACGGAGCAGGCTGTTGAGGAGAAGGGAAGCCAGATTACGATTACTTCCCGGGCAGTATTTGAAAAAGCAACTGCCGATGTGCAGATGGTGGTGGATCAGCCGACCCAGATGGCTGTGAGCATGGGATTCAATGTGAATTATTCCATGGCAGAGACGATGAAGATGGCCGGAATGAATACGCTGATGGGTATCGGTATCGTATTCTGTATGCTCGTGTTCCTAAGCTTCCTGATCTCACAGTTTAAGCATATTTCCAGACTGGAAGAAAAATTTACGAAAAAACAGGAGAAGCCTTCAGAGGTGGCTGTAAAGACAGAAGTACCTGTTGTGGCAGCGGAGGAAGAAGAGCTTGTGGATGACGGTGAGCTGGTGGCAGTCATTGCGGCGGCAATCGCAGCAGCCGAGAATACGTCAACAGACGGATTTGTAGTACGTTCTATTAAAAAATCAAATGCCGCAAAGTGGAGAAGGGCATAAGTATAGGAGGATATGGAGATGAAGAATTATACAATTACGGTAAATGGAACAGCATATGATGTAACAGTAGAAGAGACGACAGGTACAGGAGCGCCTGTGGCAGCACCGAAGAAGGCGGCTCCAAAGGCAGCACCGGCAGCAGCACCGAAGAAAGCAGCGGCAGCAGGTGCAGGTGCCATTAAGGTGGAGGCATCCGTACCCGGTAAGGTGTTCAAGGTAGAGGCTAAAGTAGGACAGTCCGTAAAAGCCGGCGAGAACATCATTATCCTTGAGGCGATGAAGATGGAAATCCCTGTTGTTGCTCCGCAGGATGGAACTGTGGCAAGCATCGATGTAGCTGTCGGTGATGCAATCGAATCTGGTGATACACTGGCAACCATGAACTAATATCGGAGGTAGAGACATGTCATACGTTACAGACACATTGTCTAACCTGCTTCACCAGACGGCATTCTTCAATCTGACATGGGGCAACTACCTGATGATTGCGGTAGCATGTGTGTTCTTATTCCTTGCGATTAAGAAGGGATTTGAGCCTCTGCTTCTTGTGCCGATTGCATTTGGTATGCTTCTGGTAAACATTTATCCGGATATTATGGCGAAACCGGAAGAAATGTCCAATGGAGTAGGAGGACTTTTACATTATTTCTATATACTGGATGAGTGGAGTATTCTGCCATCCCTGATCTTCATGGGCGTAGGTGCCATGACAGATTTCGGTCCGCTGATTGCCAATCCGATCAGCTTTCTGATGGGTGCGGCAGCACAGCTCGGTATCTATATGGCTTATTTCCTGGCCATCTTTATGGGATTCAATGGAAAGGCAGCAGCAGCCATTTCCATTATCGGTGGTGCGGATGGTCCTACTTCCATTTTCCTGGCCGGTAAGCTGGGACAGGGAAGCCTGATGGGTCCGATCGCAGTGGCAGCATATTCTTATATGTCACTGGTTCCGATCATACAGCCTCCGATCATGAAAGCTCTCACGACAGAGGAAGAACGTAAGATTAAGATGGCACAGCTTCGTCCGGTATCCAAACTGGAGAAGATCCTTTTTCCGATCATCATTACGATCGTTGTATGTCTGATCCTTCCTACAACAGCTCCTCTTGTCGGTATGCTGATGTTAGGTAATCTGTTCAGAGAGTGCGGTGTTGTGAAGCAGCTGACAGAAACAGCTTCCAATGCCATGATGTATATCGTAGTTATTCTTCTGGGTACCTCCGTAGGTGCATCTACCAGTGCTGAGGCATTCCTGAATCTGGATACTTTAAAAATCGTAGCTCTGGGTCTTGTTGCATTTGCATTCGGTACAGCCGGCGGTGTTATCTTTGGTAAGATTCTCTGCAAGGTTACGAAAGGCAAAATTAATCCATTGATTGGTTCCGCAGGTGTGTCTGCCGTTCCTATGGCAGCCCGTGTTTCTCAGAAGGTTGGTGCCGAGGCTGATCCGACCAACTTCCTGCTGATGCATGCAATGGGACCAAACGTAGCAGGTGTTATCGGTACGGCAGTTGCTGCCGGTACTTTCATGGCTATCTTTGGCGTATAAATGAGGAGGTATAGAAATGGCACAGAATAAAAAGAAACCGATTGAGAAAAAACCGATCAAGATTACAGAGACGATTCTGCGTGATGCGCATCAGTCCCTGATCGCCACACGTATGACAACGGAGCAGATGCTGCCGATTATCGACAAGATGGATAAAGTAGGTTATCATTCCGTGGAATGCTGGGGAGGTGCTACTTTCGATGCTTCTCTTCGTTTCCTGAAGGAAGATCCATGGGAAAGACTGCGTAAATTCCGTGACGGATTTAAGAATACAAAGCTTCAGATGCTGTTTCGTGGTCAGAATATTCTGGGATATCGTCCCTATGCAGATGACGTGGTAGAATATTTTGTACAGAAATCCATTGCAAACGGTATTGATATTATCCGTATTTTCGACTGTATGAATGATCTGCGTAACCTGAAGACTGCTGTTAAGGCTGCAAATAAGGAAAAAGGTCATGCACAGATCGCTCTTTCCTATACACTGGGGGATGCCTATACGATGGAGTACTGGGTAGATATCGCCAAAAGAATTGAGGATATGGGGGCAAACTCGATCTGCTTTAAAGATATGGCAGGCCTGCTTCTTCCATATACCGCTACAGAGCTGATCACGGCGATCAAGGATGCGGTCAGCATTCCGGTACAGCTTCATACTCATTATACCTCCGGTGTGGCTTCTATGACTTATCTGAAAGCTGTAGAGGCAGGTGTCGATGTGATCGATACTGCAATGTCTCCGTTTGCTCTGGGTACATCCCAGCCGGCTACAGAGGTTATGGTTGAAACCTTTAAGGGAACACCGTATGATACAGGATTTGACCAGAATCTTCTGGCTGAGATCGCTGATTATTTCAGACCGATCAGAGATGAGGCTCTTGACAGTGGACTGCTCAATCCGAAGAATCTGGGAGTCAACATTAAGACTCTGCTGTACCAGGTACCGGGTGGTATGCTGTCGAACCTGACTTCCCAGCTGAAAGATCAGCATGCGGAGGACAAGTATTATGAAGTGCTTGAGGAGGTACCGCGTGTGCGTGAAGATCTCGGTGAATGTCCTCTGGTTACACCGTCCTCACAGATCGTTGGTACACAGGCTGTATTCAATGTAATTATGGGTGAGCGTTACAAGATGGTAACGAAAGAAACAAAGGATGTACTGAGTGGAAAATACGGCGCTACGATCAAGCCGTTTAATCCTGAAGTGCAGAAAAAGTGTATCGGGGATACCAAACCGATCACGTGTCGTCCGGCAGATCTGATCGAACCGGAGCTTAAGAAAATCGAAGCTGAGATGTCACAGTGGAAGGAGCAGGATGAGGATGTTCTGTCCTATGCTCTGTTCCCGCAGGTAGCTACAGAGTTCTTCAAGTATCGTGAGGCGCAGAAGACGAAAGTTGATCCTGCTGCAGCAGATACGAAAAATGGCGCTTATCCTGTTTAAGAATGATTCCGTAAGTTACGTGCCTTCTGTTGGTTCTTATGCCAGGGCCATTTATGAATCGAAACAGGAAAACATAAAAAATAACCGCTGCGGCGGTTATTTTTTATGATATAGGAGATTCTTTTGAGAATGAAACGATAAAAATCGTGAAAGAATACTCTTGACATTGATAACGACTCATCCTATTATATACATATACCCCGTATAGGTATAATGAATTGACAGCAAGATGAAGCATTACATGTGATGAAGCGAAGGCTGGTTACAGCCATTGTTTTCGCGGTTCCGCTGCTTTATATTTCCATGGGACATATGCTTCCCTTTTCTCTTCCTTTACCAGGAGTTCCGGGGATGCATACACACCCGATGAATTACGCTCTGACTCAGCTTATTCTGACAGTGCTCGTGCTGATCTGCGGCAGAAAATTCTATATCGTAGGTTTGAAGGCATTTTTTCGAGGACATCCGAATATGGACTCTCTTGTGGCTATCGGAACGGGAAGTGCTTTCCTTTACAGTCTGATCAATACGCTCCTCATCTTGAAAGATCATATGTATGTGGAAAGTCTGTATTATGAGTCAGCGGCTGTGGTAGTGACATTGGTCATGCTGGGTAAATACATGGAGGCCAGAAGCAGAGGGAAAACTTCAGAGGCCATACGGAAGTTGATGGAACTGGCACCGGATACGGCAATTCTTATAGAAAACGGCTGTGAGAAGGAGATAAAATCTTCACAGGTGAGGAAAGGTGATCTTATTCTTATCCGCCCGGGAAGCAGGATACCGCTGGATGGAGTGGTCATGAGCGGAAACAGCAGTGTGGACGAGTCGATGCTGACAGGCGAAAGTATCCCTGTGGAAAAAGAAGCGGGTGATGAAGTTATAGGCGGCAGCATGAACTATCATGGAGCTATGCAGGTGGAAGTGACAAGAACAGGAAAGGATACTACATTGTCAAAGATTATCCTCCTGATGGAAGAGGCCCAGGGAAAGAAAGCACCGATTTCCAAGCTGGCAGATACAGTAGCAGGGTATTTTGTGCCTGTTGTTATTCTGGTTGCTGTGGCAGCGGCGATCGTCTGGGCGTTTGCAGGACAGAATCTGGCATTCATCCTCAGAGTTTTTGTATCCGTTCTGGTGATTGCGTGTCCGTGTGCTCTGGGACTGGCAACACCGACAGCAATCATGGTGGGTACAGGAGTAGGTGCAGGAAATGGAATCCTGATTAAGAGCGGAGAGGCACTGGAAAGAACGCATCAGGTAAATGCAGTGGTTCAGCAATGCATTGCGTCTCAGAAGACTGAAGCTTTAGAAAGGTGGAACCACACATGAGTGAGAATTGTTGTGAGAAGCGGAAACACAGGGATGAAAAAGAATTCAGAGATTTAATGAACCGGTTAAACCGCATTGAGGGGCAGATCCGTGGAATCAGGGGAATGGTGGAAGATGAGCGTTATTGTGTTGATATCTTAAATCAGGTCTCTGCCGTTCAGTCTGCACTTAATGGATTTAATAAAGTTCTCCTTTCAAAACACATTCGCAGCTGTATTGTTGCGGATGTGAAGGAAGGGAATGAACATGCAGTTGATGAACTGTGCGAAACGATAAAAAAGCTGATGAAATAGGAGGAAATCATGATGACAGTATTAAAGGTAGAGGATATACATTGCGAAAAGTGTGTAGAAAGGATCAGTAAGGCATTTGATAAGGCAGGCCTTACTTACGAAGTAAGCCTGGCAGACCGGACGGTATCCGTAGATGGTTGTGAAAGCTGCGTATCGAAAGCGAAGGAGATTCTGGAGGATCTGGGATTCTGATTATGAGATATTATCTAGCGCCGATGGAAGGAATTACAAATTGGGTATTTCGAAGTGCTTACCACTCCTGTTTCCGGCAGATGGATAAGTATTTTACACCTTTTCTGGTTCCGCATGTCAATAAGGATTTTAACACGAAAGAAAAGAACGAGATCGTGCCGGAGCATAATCAGGGACAGAAACTGGTTCCTCAGATTTTGACCAAAAATGCAGAGGACTTCGTGAGGACAGCAAATATATTGAAAGAATACGGGTATCAGGAAGTGAATCTGAATCTTGGTTGTCCCTCCGGCACGGTAGTTTCGAAAGGAAGAGGGGCAGGCTTTCTGGAAGATCCTGAAGAACTGGATCGTTTCTTTGATGCGGTATTCTCTGAACTGGGTATGAAAATATCTGTGAAAACGCGGATCGGACTTCACAAGCCGGAGGAATTCGAAGATTTGCTGGAAGTATATAACCGATATCCATTGGAGGAGCTGATCATACATCCAAGAGTACGTCAGGATTTTTATAATAATCATCCGAATATGGAAGTATTCGAGGAGGCCTGTCAAAAAAGTGTAAATCCTCTGTGCTACAATGGTGATCTTTGTACTGTGCAGAATATCAGAGAATTTCAAAGCCGCTTTCCGGAAATCGACGCGGTAATGATCGGCCGGGGAATTCTGAAAAATCCCGGATTGGCGGGGGAAGCTGATGGACTTGACAGAGTGGATAAGGATACTCTGCGCAGATTTCATGATGAAATCTATGATACTTACAGGGGAATCATGTCAGGAGACAGGAATGCCATCTTTAAGATGAAGGAGTTCTGGAGTTACCTGATTACTATTTTTGAAAATGGGGAGAAGAGCTGGAAGAAGATCAAGAAAGCACAGACAGCAGAAAGCTATGAGGCTGCAGTGGATGAGATTTTTTACAGCCATAGAATTCTATGGCTGTAAAACTTGCACAGAAAACGGATGCCTGTCTGTTTAGTCAATGTATGCGAAACCCGTGAGGAATCACTAAGATGCAGAAAATATATCCCGGTCACAGAATACTTTATACTCTCGGGTTTTCTGTGACTTTCGCGTCGCTACACTCACAGAAAACACCTCGAATTGGCTGACATGTGAATAGTAACGAATATTTACTTTATAGACACATTGTAGGCTGTCCAGAGTTTATCAATAGTTTCTTTCTGCACATGAATAATTTTCCAGAGTTTTTCATTGTCTTGCTTCAGACGTTCATTTTCAGTAAGCAGTTCCTGCAATACGTTTTCGCTCATTCTTGTTCTCCTCTATGCATAATAATACATATATTACAATATTGTTACAGAATTGTAAAGCACAATCGTGTAACAAAATCAGAAATTTATCGACAAACGTTACTGTTCACTCCGTGACCAGTAACACGCTTTGCGATACACAGCTATGATGCATTTTGCATCATAGCGCGCTGCTACTCTCGGGTTTTCTGTGACTTACGCTTTGCTACACTCACAGAAAACACCTCGAACTGGCTGACGTGTGAATAGTAACCACCCCTCTGCTCCAAAGGATAGGATATGGAAAGAAGAAGGATTTTATACAAAAATGCGAGTGGCCACATTCTGACCCACTCGCTTTCTGTTTCAATATCTCTTTTCTATTGTATACTGACATCTACTTATATGCTGATAATATCTACTTGCATACTGATATCTACTGCTGTGTGACCTCTTCCGTCAGAAGGTCACTTCTCACATACCCGGAGCCATCGCTTAAGCGTACCTCGGACCAGCCGTTATCCAGTTTTCTAAGCCTGGTAATCGTCTCGCCTTCGCTCAGGGATCCTACAATATCAGCATCCTCTCTGGAATCGGAACGGATGTTGCAGGCTTCCTTTGCCTGTACCAGCTTATTTACTTCCACACCTGCTTCATTGCCCTGCGGGATCACACTCTCTGTCTCCGGCACTTCCAGGCTGTCCATATATGCCTTCAATTCCGGATCAGAGTCTTCTGCATCCTTGCATGCCTGATCTACTCTGTCAATCAGTGCTTTCACATCCGGCTCTGACTTCTGCTTTTCAATAAAGGCTGTCACACTCTCATCGCTGTCCCAGTCAGCCACGTAAAGGCTTCCATCCTCCCGTGTACACAAATACAGTCCCATAAGACTCGGCACCGCAGTCTCAAATCCTGCCAGCTTTCCTTCATAATATGCGTAGACTACATAAGAACCCTCCACAGGACCCTTCTTGGAATAAACAGAAATATTATTGTAACTTTCGATCACATCATTGTTTTCAATTGCCTGCTGATCTTTCTCATCCAGCGTTTCTACAATCTGCTTCAGCGTCTCAATATCCTTGTTCCCCACTGCAGTATAATACTTCTGCACGGTTTCTAAGATAGCCGGGTCATTCTGGACTAATGCTTCTGACGTTTCCGACTCGCTTCCACTCTGATCCTCTGTCTCCAGGTCGACCGCCTTCTGCTGGCTCTCTGTCTGCACAGGTTTCTCTGTCTTTCCCAGTCCGCTCACAAGCTTCACCGCAAAGAACGCCAGTACGATCACCAGTATAATGGCCAGACCAAGTAAGATGTATCTCAGATTATCAGAAAGCCACTCTCTAAAATCATCCACTATGCTTACCTCCATCTCTGAATATCTGCCTGAATTTCACTCACCGTCTGCCCGGACGGGAGTCTCCGCTTCTTTTGCCCCCTCCGGTTGCCGGAGCAAACGTCTTGTCTTCATCCAAAATAATTTCGGATACAAAAAAAGCGCACTTGGAGGGATTCGAACCCCCGACACGTGGTACCGGAAACCACTGCTCTATCCCCTGAGCTACAAGTGCCTGCCTTTTTCCGGCTTTTCCATACCATTTGACATAATACGGATAAGCAACACAGCTATCATAACACAATCACCTGTAAAAGTCAACGAAAAGGAAAAAGGAAAAATCTGCCGCTATAAGCCATTTATGATAATGTCCTAGTATACCACATATGAAAATGTCTCAGATG
>OLOS01000136.1_pt1 | contig 87664 bp, 78 predicted proteins | sample 1672631 | NCBI WGS metagenome assembly OLOS01 (sample SAMEA3136707, study PRJEB25190) | human gut metagenome | biome: human gut; feature: human-associated habitat; material: faeces | place: Austria | collected 2013
TGAAAAAGCTGTTTAACATCAAGTATCTGAGCCTTAACAAGAAAACCCAGGTCATTACCCCGGCCCTGTTAGGCGAGATGGTGTTCGATGTGGTGGAGAATTCCATCCACCAGCTTCTGAACCCGGATCTGACAGCCAGCTGGGAAAAGGGACTTACCTATGTGTCAGAGGGCTCCATCACTTCAGATGAATACATGGAGAAGCTGGAGCGTTTTGTGGCAGGCAGGACAGTGAATGTAATCCGGATGAATAACCAGTACGATATGCGCAGGTTTTTTGATTCGGCTGCCGCACACTATAAAAGACAGGAATCTAATAAAAAGGAGAACTAATTTATGAAACTGGAACAGATGACAATCAAAGAACTTTTGGACACAAGCCATACAATTGCAGAGAAGCTGTTTGAAGGACAGGTATATCCGTGGGAAGTGCTTCCCAATATCGGGGCATTCATTGAGGAGATAGGGCCAAACCTGCCGGAGACCGAGTATAAGAAGGTGGGCAAGAACATCTGGATTCACAGATCTGCCAAGATTGCCCCTACCATTGCCATGGGCGGACCTATGATTATCTGTGCCAAGGCAGAAGTGCGCCAGAGTGCATTTTTAAGAGGCCGTGTCATCATCGGCGAGGGCGCTGTTATCGGCAACTCCTGTGAGATTAAGAACTCCATCATCTTTGACGGCGCACAGGTGCCTCATTTCAACTATATCGGGGACACCATCATGGGCTACAAGGCGCATATGGGCGCCGGCGCAGTTACCTCCAATGTCAAGTCTGACAAGTCCTTAGTCAAGGTCCATGCCGAGGATGGGGATGTGACCACGGGCTTTAAGAAATTCGGCGCAATCCTGGGTGACCATGTGGAGGTTGGCTGCAACAGCGTGCTGAATCCGGGAACCATCATCGGAAGGAATTCCAATGTATATCCCCTGTCCAGCGTAAGGGGCTGTGTGCCTGCTGATTCCATCTACAAGAACCAGGAGAACATCGTAATCAAAGAAGCCAGGGAGACAGAGGAAGCAGCTGAGCCCGCTGCCGAGCCGGGAAAAGGCGGACTGAAGGTCGTTAAGTAATAGGCCGTGTTTGAAAATGCATTCCTGCCCTTGTGCATATTAACCGAATTTGCCCTATCTATTTTGGCAGAATTTAATATTGCAATGTCAAAGACAGTCTGATAAACTTAATTACGTCTTAAGACAATCAATTGAATAACAGTGAATGAGGCTGTTACTGGTAATGCAGGCAAGACCAAATCATATGGACACATATAGTGTCTGTTATGTTTGGTCTTTTTTTGTGCACTTTTTATGAGTTTATCTGAGAACCGCGAGAGGAGAGATTGGTATGGATTACAGGAAAACAGGGCTGGAGGTCCTGGAGGCAGTTGGAGGAAAGGATAATGTGGCAATGCTGACCCATTGCGCAACCAGGCTCAGATTTGGGTTCAGGGACAAAGGGAAGGTGGACCGGGAACGGGTGGAGAAAATCCCCGGGGTTATCAGCGTGGTTGACAAAGGGGGACAGTTCCAGGTTGTGATTGGCAATGAGGTACAGACAGCTTACAGGGCCATCAAGGAAATTACCGGCGAAGGACAGGGCGGCGGTTCCCAACCGGACGGTTCCCATGCAGGCGGATCCGCGGAAAAAGAGAAGTGGCTCACAAGGATCATCAGCATCATTTCCACTACCTTTACACCTGTGATACCTGCGCTGGTGGGCGGAGGTATGATTAAGGCGGTGCTGGCAGTGCTCACCCTTATGAATCTGGTGAACACGGACGGAAGCACCTACCAGATGCTGAACATGATTTCAGACGGCGCATTTTACTTCATGCCCGTGCTTCTGGCTTACGGCGCCGCAATTAAGTTTGAGTGCAGTCCCATCCTGGCCATGACGCTGGCCTGCACCCTGCTGCATCCCACCTGGAGCGGCATGCTGTCAGCCGGGGCGCCCATTACGTTTTTTGGGATACCGGTCATCCTATCGGATTATTCCTACAGCGTGCTTCCCATCATCTTTACGGTTTGGATCATGTCCCATGTGGAGCGGTTCGCGGAAAAGGTATCCCCTTCCATGATAAAGTTTTTCACTAAGCCGTTGATTACATTATTTGTGACAGCGCCCATTGCATTCCTGTTGGTAGGCCCCATCGGGGTATTCCTGAATGACGTCATTGCAGCCGGGGCTGAGTTCATCAACGGAAAGGCCAGCTGGCTGATTCCCGCGCTTATGGGCGCGCTGCAGCCCGTGCTGGTGGTATCCGGCACAGCCTGGGCCATGACACCCATTGCCACCATGCAGCTTACCAAGACCGGGTCTGAGATGATTAACGGACCTGGCATGCTGGCCTCCAATGTGGCCCAGGGCGGGGCAACCCTGGCGGTGGCCTTAAAGACAAAGAACCAGGAATTAAAACAGCTGGCAACCTCCACAGGCATCACCGCTGTCCTGGGTATCACGGAGCCGTCCCTGTACGGCGTCACACTGAAGTTAAAACGCCCTTTGATTGCATCCATGATTGGCGGCGGCATTGCGGGAATCTATGCGGGTCTGTCCGGACTGGTGCGGTATGCCTTCGTATCCCCCGGCCTGGCAGCGCTTCCCGCCTTTATCGGCGAGAATCCCATGAATATTGTCCATGCGGTCATTACCTGCGTCATTGCCTTTGCGGCGGCCTTTGCAGCGGCCTGGTTGATGGGATTTGAGGAGCCGGAAGGGAATGGTAAGGAAGGGAAGCCCGGGGAAGGTAGGGAAGGTAAGGAAGGTAAGGAAGGGAAGCCCGGGGAAGGGGAAGGTAAGGAAGGAAAAGGCGGCACAGAGGAAAGCCCGACCGTAAAGGCAGCGGCCGGACAGAAGGCATTTTCCATCCAATCCCCTGTAAGCGGCCGTGCGGTTCCCCTTTCAGAGGTCAGGGACGCCGTGTTCTCCAGCGGTGTCCTTGGAAAGGGCATGGCGGTCATACCGACAGGAGATACCATCGTATCGCCGGTGAAAGGACGGATAACCGCTTTCTTTGAGACAAAGCACGCCATCGGCATCACATGCGAAAACGGCGTGGAGGTGCTGATCCATATCGGCATTGATACGGTGAATCTCCAGGGAAAACATTTTACCGCCCTTGCCAGTGTGGATGACCTGGTGGAGCCAGGGACCCCCCTGGTAAAGATTGAGCGCCAGGCAATCCTGGATTTGGGATACGACCTGGTCACACCCGTCCTGGTGGTGAACAATGGCAGCCTGTCCGAGGTGCTTACGACACAGCCGCGGGACGTGGAAGCAGGGATGGAACTGATGAAACTTTGCTGATGAAAGACATGCCAGGGAAACGGTATGGGAAGAAGGCTCTGGCAGGAACCAATGGGCCGGAGCCGCTTTCCCGGAGCTGTCCGGCGCAGGTTTTGGCAGACGCATGAATTTGGATGCAGGAAAGGAAGCAGGAGATTAGATGATTTATAAGAGAATAAAAGAGTTTCCAGAGGATTTTTTGTGGGGCGCCTCCACCTCAGCCTATCAGGTGGAGGGGGCATGGGATGAGGATGGGAAAACGCCCTCCATCATTGATATGTGTGAACATCCGTCCGGCACAGCGGATTTTAAAGTGGCAAGCAATCACTACCACCGCTGGGAGGAGGACATTGCGCTCATGGGGGAGATGGGACTTAAGGCATACCGCTTTTCCGTGGCATGGACCAGGATACTGCCTGAAGGCACGGGGACGGTGAACCGGAAAGGCATTGCCTTTTATGACCATGTGATTGAAGCGTGCATAAAGCACGGGATTGAACCTGTCATTACCATGTACCACTTCGACCTGCCTTATGTGCTGGAGGAAAAGGGCGGCTGGAGCAGCCGGGATACCATTGAGGCATTTGTCCAATATGCAAAGGTTCTGTATACCCACTTTGGTTCCAGGGTAAAATACTGGCTTACCATCAATGAGCAGAACACCATGATCCTCCATCCGGGAGCCATCGGGGTTCCTAAGGGAAAGGGGCTTCCTGACAAAAAAACACTGTATCAGCAGAACCACCACATGCTTCTGGCCCAGGCCCGGGCCATGAAGCTGCTGCACCAGATGTGTCCCGGCGCCAAAATCGGCCCGGCTTTAAATATAACGGCCATGTATCCTTTCACGTGCAGCCCCGGGGACTCCATTGCAGCCCATAACTGGGAATCCATCCGGTGCTGGAATTTCCTGGACGCTGCCGTGTACGGGAGATACAACAGCCTGGCGTTTTGCTACCTGGAGGACAGGGGAATCGCGCCTTCCATCATGGGCGGGGACATGGAAATCCTGTCCGGCGCCAGACCGGATTTCATTGCAATGAACTATTACTCCACAGCCACCATCGGAGCCAGCAGGGGAGATGGTTCTGATGTGGCGCCAAGGGCAGGGGACCAGCAGATCATGCTGGGGGAGCAGGGCGTGTACCGCCCGGAGGAAAACCCCTATGTGGGAAAAACAGAATACGGCTGGGTGGTGGATCCTGAAGGACTGCGCCTTACCCTGCGCAAGGTATATGAGCGATATCATCTGCCGGTGCTCATAACGGAAAACGGCATCGGCGCTCCGGATGTGCTGGAGGAGGATAAATCCATCCACGACTCTTACCGCATTGAATATCTGGCCGCCCACATAAACCAGTTGAGACTGGCAGTGACGGACGGCGTGGAGGTCATGGGATACTGTCCATGGTCTGCCATTGACCTGGTAAGCACCCATCAGGGCTATGGAAAGCGGTATGGATTCATCTATGTTGACAGGGGTGAGTTTGATTTAAGGGAAATGAAACGATATAAAAAAGACAGTTTTTACTGGTACAGGGACGTGATTGCCACAAATGGGGCTTGTGTGAAATAAAAATATCCGTTACAATCATATCTGCAAAGGGGGTGGGATTGTGAAGGTCCTGAAAATACTGAATAATAATTTCATATTGGTTGAAAATGCAAAAGGCCAGGAGGAAATCGTCATGGGACGCGGCCTGCGTTTCAAGACCCAGGTTGGAGGCAGATTGGAAGAAAAGGATGTGGAGCGCCGCTTTGTGTCCGGTCAGGGAGGAATCCTTAAGGATTACAGCCGGATGATAGAAGAGATTCCCCAGGAAACCCTGGAGGCCGTACAGGAGGCAGTGGACGCTGCGGGGAGCAGCCTTTCCTGTCCCCTGGACAGCCAGGCGTTCTTTACCCTTCTGGACCACCTTATCTATGCCATGGAGCGCTGTCAGAAAGGCATCGTTCTCCAGAACCGCCTTCTCTGGGAGGTGAAGAAATTCTATCCCAGGGAATACAGGGCCGGAAAAGATGCGGTGGACTATCTGAACCAGCGTCTGGGGCTTAAGCTTCCGGAAGAGGAAGCGGGCAACATTGCCTTCCATCTTGTCAATGCCCAGACAGAAGGCATGACCATGGAACGCACCATGTCATCGGTGAAAATGGTAAAGGACATCCTGACCGTGGTCCAGTTCCACATGAAAAAGGAACTGGATACGGAAAGCCTGTACTTCTCACGGTTTGTGACCCATCTGCAGTTTTTTGTCCAAAGGCTTTTAGAAGGCCGTATGCTGGAGGAGACGGATTCCTTCCTCTATGAGCAGATCAGCCGCCAGTACCCCAATGAACTGGAGGCCGCCATGAAAATCAGCGGATATGTGGAAAAGTCCACGAAGACCCTTATTACCCGGGAGGAAATCCTGTATCTGACCATCCATATCACGAGGGTGTTCCGGTGAAACAGCTGTATTCCGGTGAAGCAGCTGTATTCCAGTGAAACTGTATTCCGGTGAAACAACTGTATTCCAGTGAAACAATTAAGGCAGAGGATGAGCAACCTATGTTGCATCCCTCTGCCTTTTGGCATTATATCTTTTATTTCATTTTTTCTATTGTAATTCCTTAAAATTTCTTAAACCTACTTGGTTCCGAAAATCCGGTCCCCGGCATCGCCCAGTCCGGGACAGATATAAGCGTTCTCGTTCAGGCAGCGGTCCAGATGGCCCACATAAACCTGAATATCAGGATGTGCCTTGTGGAGACGTTCAAGTCCTTCAGGGGCAGCGATGATTGCCATGAATTTAATCTTTTTGCCGCCGTGCTCCTTGATGAAATCCACTGCAGCCACACCGGAACCGCCGGTTGCCAGCATGGGGTCTGTCACAATGATGGTGCGCTCCTCAATAGGGTTGGGAAGCTTGCAATAATATTCGTGAGGTTCATGTGTCACCTCGTCGCGGTACAGACCGATATGGCCTACCTTGGCGCTGGGAACCAGTGCAAGGATACCGTTCACCATGCCAAGTCCTGCACGGAGTATGGGTACCACGGCCAGCTTACGTCCGGAAATCATAGGCGTCATACACGTCTCAATGGGGGTTTCAACCTCCACATCCTCCAGGGGAAGGTCGCGCAGGGCCTCATAACCCATGAGCATGGCAATCTCCTCAATGAGGGCGCGGAACTCGTTGGTTCCTGTAGCTTTGTTGCGCAGTATGGAAATCTTGTGCTGAATCAACGGGTGGTCAAAAATCATTACGTTATCCATAGTTGTAGCTGCTCCTTTATCTATTAGAATTAATGATAATTATATATCAAATATCTTATGATATCAACCAGAATGTTTTACCACGGTTATTTGGTTGACGGGTCAAATGCAACTATGACATAATCTCCCAGGGCATGGGGGACCGGCATGGAGAAGTAGATGGTTCCCTGCTTCTCATAGCTGAAGGACTCCGGCCACTGGGTGTCAGATGACAGGGGGAAATCCGCGCCGTCAAACACCGTTGTCAGTGTGTCGATATCCAGGGAACTTCTGTATTCCAGTACCGCGGCTTCCACATCGGCGGAGATACCGTTGAACTTCACATCGTCGCTAAGCACATATCCTGCCATGGTATAGGCATCGGTAAAATCATCAAACCCAAGATCCTGGACCTGCAGGAGGTTCACCGTGTTGGCATAGAACAGGTTGACCGGATAGGCTCCGCCATCCCTTGAAACACTGCCTGTATAGGTGGCGGTGACACGCTTGCGGTCAACGGATATGATTTTGCATTTGACGGAAAGGGTGTCCTTTGCCTCATCAATATCATTGGCCTTGATGACGGAAAGGGCATTGGATTTTAACAGTGCGTTGATTTTATCCTGATTCTGAGTATCATCCATGGTCAGGATGGGGTACTGGATTGAAACCTTGCCTGAGGTGTAGGTCCCTATATCCGCTGTCACGCTGGAAGCGGCATCCGTGCGCTCAGAAGTGGGGGCTGTCTCTGCCTCCGTGGTGGTGGGGGGCAGGGTTTCCCTGGGCGGTTCAGTGGCCGCCTCCGTGTGTATGGTTGTAAGGTCTGCCTTCTCCGGTGTCCGGCTTAAGATCAGGCCGATGGCGACCCCTCCGATTACCACGGCAGCACTGATTGCGCCGATTAATATTTTCTTGTTTGTATCCATCATGATTCCTCCTTTGTATTCCGATGCTAAATAATTATACATGATATTCATGGACGGGGTTTGAAGAAAAACTTACAAATTATTGAAGTACGGAGCCGGTGTCTAAAATCCTGGAAGAAACGTGGACATTAAAGAACTGGACAATAGGCCCCAGGCCAAATGCCGCCAGAAGGGTGCCAAGGCCGATGATACCTCCGGACAGCCAGCATATAAGGGCGCAGAAGGTATCCGTACTGATCCTGTACCAGAAATATGGCACATGAGGTTTCTTACCGCACCATATCAGGGAAATGCTGTCATAAGGCGCCACACCCACATTGGGATACTGGTACAGGGAAACCCCGAAGCTGGTTATGATGACCCCGGTTAAAACAGTGATGACACGTTGGATCATCTGTTCCGGAGTGCCGATGAAGGTAAGCCATATATCATAAAAGAAGGTTGCTATGTACCCCAACAGGAAGGCATTGATAAGCGTACCGGCGCCGATCAGTTTCCTGCCTGCGGCGATTTCATACAGGAACAGGACTGCATTGACCATCACAAGGAAAAGGGCGTATGTGATGCCTGTCCTGTCAGAAAGCGCCATGACCATGCCGCTGAACGGGTCATTGCCCAGGCCGGATAATTTGAATATGCTGATGCCCATTCCGAGAAAAACATTGCCTATTGTCATGACCGCAAAACGGCGCATTCCTATTTTCTTAAAATAGCCTGTTAACATGATCCGTAACCCTTCCATGCTCCTGCATAAGTGGAAATTATAAATTAGAATATCTTCCACATTATATTATATGGCAACTATAAAAGCAAGAGAGGATATGGAAAATCATGTAATAATAGCAGATAAGGCTTGACTCGAACATGTGTTCGTGATATTATGTATGTATAAAGAACATATGTTCTTCGTGGGCGTTTCAGGGATGTGATGACAGGAGCATATGTCATTTAAATATATGTCAATTTGAGAGAAGCTGTGGATAAGGAATGGAGTAAGGAGGTACCCGATGAAAATCACAAAGAACAATCTCAATGAAGTCATGTTTGAAAATCAGGATGCCAGACTGCTCATCGAGGACGTGGTGACCCATACAGGTGCAAGTCTTTATTACTATCATGATATGGAGATAACGGTTCAGAGGGCGCTGGATATCTGGTACAAGGCCATGGGCGCTGAGGAAGAGGAGGACAGGCCTGTCCCGCTCTTTGATTTTCCCAATAGGCTGCGCCTGGAGCCGCTTTTTGCATAATATATAGTATCATGGCAGAAAACTGATTATCATGGAGGAAGACAGATGGGAAACTACACGGGAGGGACTGCCGGATGCCCCGGGGCGGGCGGGGACATCAGCTTTGACAATTTATATCATTTTATCCGTGCCTCGCTGGTGGCGCTGCAGCCCACGGACGGATTCGGCGAAGCTGATTTCGTGTGTCCGGTGTGCGGCAGCCGGGCGCATATCAGAAGGATAAAGGGGGAGATTTACAATAAGGGAGAGATAGAGTGTCCGTGCGGATATTCCTTTCATTTTTAAGTGCCATATTGTATGTCCTGACCTGACGTGGTAAGATTAGGATACCAGGGAATGAATTTTTAAACAGGCCCCAGGTCATGTGTGAGGAAAAGCGATGAGGACACTTATTTTATATCCGTCTGATTATTTTAATATAAGGAAGCCGGATCCGGATTATGAATATGAATATAGGGAAGCAGTCCGCTTCCCTGATTTAATGGCTGTTTTTTATAATTATGATGAATTTGCGGTAACCGGCCGGCTTAAGTTTTATCCTGTGGACCTTAAGCCTGGCCCCTGTATTTACCGGGGCTGGATGCTTAAACCAGATCAGTACGGCTACCTTTATGACACCCTGCTGGAACAGGATGTCAGGCTGGTTAATTCACCGGAAGAGTACAGGCTCTGTCATGAATTTCCCAATGTTTACCCATATATAAAGGGGAGTACGCCGAGGATGACTGTTTTCAGGCAGGATGAACCGGTAGACTGGCAGGAGATAAGGAAGCAGTATGGACGTTTTCTGATAAAGGATTATGTCAAGTCAGTGAAAGGGTCTGACTTTCCCGCGTATTTTGATGCCAGCTATACGGACCAGCAGCTGGATGGATATCTGGAGCGTTTTAAAAACCTGAGAGGAAGTCTTTTTGACAGCGGGATTGTGATAAAGGAATATGTGGATCTTGCAAAGGTACAGGGCAGGACCAATGAATACAGGGCATTTATCCTGGATGGGAATGTGCTGTCTGTAACAGCCAACTCCAACCAGGATGCTTCTCGGCCCAGGGTGCCCATGTCCCTGGTCCGTCAGTTCACCGGGTTGAACAGCCATTTCTATACAGTGGACTTTGCAGAACTGGAAGACGGTTCATGGACAATCATAGAAACAGGGGATGGGCAGGTATCAGGCCTGTCTCCGAATCAGCTGGTATTTCCATTCTATGAGGGGATAGTGAACCGCGGGTAGTTCCACAGGCGTTTGATACATCATCCATACCTGCAAAGTGCATAAAATTATTTTTCATCCATCCTAAAGTTTGTGCACACTTTTTTTAAAGCCTGTGCTATTATAATAGACGTAACCCCCCCAATACATTATATAGTTTTTGCTACACCCCATAAGAAACGAAATACCTTCTCCTAAAATGACCAGTTCCCCGACTGGTCATTTTAATTTTACCATTTTCCGTTTACTTTCATGGAATCTTTCTTTGTGTCATTGAATATAATATTAGGCCGGCATTTATATTGGCTGGGGAAAACATGTTGAAAGAGGGGGAAACATGACACAATTGGAATTAGTGGCAGAAGTAGGGGGAGAGGCAGCCAGGCTTGCATGGATATACGTTGAGGGCCTGCTGACATTGACGGAGCTGGTTAATATACTGGGGGAAAGAAAGGCAATGCTGATACATCAATATGTAAGTGACTGTGCGGTATGAATGTGGTATAATATTGAGAAAATCCGCATGCAATATCAAGAGAGGGAGATACCATGGAAGAACTGAAGGGAATCATTGTAATTGCTGTCATTGCCGCAGGTCTTCTGTATGCAGGCATATGGGACAGGCATCACAGGAAATAGGACGTATAAACCAGTAGGTTCCAGGTAAGGATCAGGAATATATTGACAATCAGGCATATGGACACAGACGGCCGCCGCGGCCACTGTCTGAATGCACAGATACCGCCAATCAACAGCCAGACAATAAAAGAAAAGCCTAAAAATGGAATGACAGCCAGATAAGGCAGGTAATCCATGGGCCTGTGCAGGAAGAAACCAGCTATATAATAAAGAAGGTTACACAGCGATGTGAGTATGGAAATAACGGCCAGGACGCAGCCCTTTATGTAGCCGCGTACAACCGAATAGACAATCCCGCCTAATAATATAAGTGGAATGATGAACCAGATTGGCTGTAGTTCCATTATTACCCCTCCCGCCGAATGTATGTTCTTATTCTATCACAAATCTACAAAAATTTCACCACTTTTCTTTAGAGAAATAAAATCCTATGGTTTTATGGATGTAACTTTGCTATAATGAAAGAGTCGCACAGAGGAATAAAGCGGAGGGATTATGAGAATAGAAGCCTTAAAATACCGTAATAACAATTTGGATATCATTATTTTTGTGGACTTTGATGTGCTCAGCGGTGAACATACAAAGCGGTGGAGCATTGCGGAGATAGCGTATAAGAAGCTTATGGTGAACAAGTATAATTTTCTCAGTGATACATATTGCGATGACGATGAATATTATCAGATGCCGCCAAAAGAGCGGGAAATGTATATTCTGAAAAAGCAGATGGAATTTGCAGGCGAGGACAGATTAAGGGAAGCACTGACTGCTGCCTGGAATAAGATCAAACCGGATGCAGACCAGATACTTGGATTAAAATAGAACCGGAACCATATCATCATATAATGGCAGGATATGGCAAGAGAGACAAAACCGTTCATGGCTTTGTCTCTTTTTTTATCCATACAGGTTCTGCCATATACGGTCATTCCTATCCATATATGGTCATGTTTAGACTTCTGTATTTTGGGATAAAATATAAAGAAAAGCAGAAAATGGAAATCTGTATACAAAATATAAGGAGTTTACATGAAAAAAATATTGATATCCGGTATGGCAGCCTTTATCCTTTCTTTGGCGGTTCCCTGTGCAGTATATGCAGAGGAATATATGGACGGCCGGACAGAAGATGGAACAGCGCTGTCAGTACAGGCCATGGCAGTAACAGAGGATATCCACCGTGTGGTGGATGTGCTGAAGACAGGGAGGATGGATGAAGGCAGCGCCGGGGATGCTTCCTTTTGGCAGCTGGGCGCAGGAACATTTTCCATGAGCAGGAACATCATGGAGGCAGCCCAGGCCCAGGCGCCTGCAGGCGCCAGATTATCCTCCTACACACAGGATGATTTATATATTTTAGCCCATGTAATCTGTGGTGAGGCACAGTCCTACCCGGATGATGAGCAGCTTTACGTGGGTTCTGTTGTCCTTAACCGGGTCAGCCACCCGTCATTTCCTGATTCGGTAAGCGCAGTGGTGTTCCAGCGCGGGCAGTATGCATGTACCTGGGATGGGAACTATTACAGGGAACCAACGCCGCAGAACTGGGCTAATGCCCGGTATTTACTGGAGCATGGAAGCGTCCTGCCCGGCAATGTGGTATGGCAGTCAGGAGGCAGGCAGGGCAGCGGGGTATATATAAGGACCAGATACCACTGTTATTGTTACTGACTGTTTCCGGCAGCCGGATGCTTCATATCCGGGGACCGTGCTGGCTGAATGGAATGAGGAATTCAGGGATACCCGCCGCATAGGGGGCAATATCGTACTGCTGGTAATAGATAATGATACCGTCCGGCACTAAGAAGAAGTTCCCGGGATGGAAATCTTCCAGCTGCAGCCGCTTTCCGGATGTAAAATCCCATGTATCGGAATAACGCATGACTGAACCGTGTGCCCCGCCCATATAGGTGGATTCATCCCTGTATAAGCTGGTAATACAGCCGGAGTTAAATGTCACCGTATAGTCTGACGTGAACCCGTACATCTCAAAGGCCGGATGATTGTCCGGGATATAGCGGGCGGCTTCCACGGCCTGGGGATAGAGTACGGTACGGCAATAATCCTCCTTCCCTGCGGCAAGGTCCGCATAATATCCGTTGATAAATGCTGCCGCTGTCTGGCTGCAGTCAGAGGTAAAGACAGGGTAGCGGATGGTATATCTGAAAACAGGGATATCTTTATAATACAGGATGTTGCTTAAGGTGTCAGGGGATATGGTCTGCATATAGGCTCCAGAAGGTCGTTTATCTGTTATACATTATATGCAAAAAATACTTGCCAAAGTCCCCATCCTGTGATAAAATAATCAACGTTGCTAAGATAAGCCGGCATGTCGGAATGGCAGACGAGGCGGACTCAAAATCCGTTGATGGCGACATCGTGTGGGTTCAAGTCCCACTGCCGGCACTACACCCTTGGCAGGGAGAAGTCTCAGAATTGACGTGTTTGCGTCACTTTTGGGACTTTTTCTTTTATAGGTGCCCGACGGTGCATATGTTTTGTTGAAAAAGCAAATGATTTATTGTATGATGTAAGAAGATTTGATGATTGGGACAGACAGGAGGTGCGGCTGTGACCTGCAGGGAAGCGGAACGTCTGGTAATGCCTTATATCAACGGCAGCATTACGGATGAAGAGTTGGAGGAATTCCTGAAGCACATTGAAGGGTGCGGGGAATGCCGGGAAGAGCTGGAGATTTATTTCACGGTGGACGTGGGCATACGGCAGCTGGATGAAGGGACCGGGACCTATAATATCAAGGGCGCCCTGGAGACCGCGCTGGAGCTGTCCAGGCAGCGTATCCATACACTTATGCTCCTTAAGACAGCCAGATATGCAGTGAATACCCTGTGTTTCTGGGCGCTTCTCATGATATTGGTGCTCCAGTTCAGGATGTGGGGGCAAAGCGGCTTTTTGGGATTATAGAGAAAGGACTATCAAAGGATGGATAAATTAGTTTTAATCGACGGACACAGTATTCTTAACCGGGCATTTTACGGGGTACCGGACCTGACCAATTCGGAGGGCCTTCATACCAACGCGGTGTACGGTTTTTTAAATATCATGTTTAAAATCCTGGAGGAGGAAAAGGCAGACCATCTGGCGGTTGCCTTTGACCTTAAGGAACCCACCTTCCGGCATAAGATGTACGATGCCTATAAGGGCACCAGGAAACCCATGCCGGAGGAACTCCACCAGCAGGTGGACCTGATGAAGGAGGTCCTGACAGCCATGGGCGTGCCGATCCTGACCCTTGCAGGATATGAGGCGGACGATATACTGGGCACGGTTGCCAGGAAAAGCCAGTTACAGGGCATCGACGTATCGATGGTCTCCGGCGACCGGGACCTGCTCCAGCTGTCGGATGAACACATTAAGATCCGCATCCCCAAAACCAGCAGGGGAGGGACCGAGGTCAAGGATTATTATCCTGCGGACGTGGAACGGGAATACCAGGTGACACCCACGGAATTCATTGACGTAAAGGCCCTGATGGGGGATTCCTCGGACAATATACCGGGCGTTCCCTCCATTGGTGAAAAGACGGCCACCAGCCTGATTGCTGCCTACAAAAGCATTGAGAACGCCTATGCCCACCTGGATGAGATTAAGTCTCCCAGGGCCAGGAAAGCCCTTGAGGAGCATTACGACATGGCCCGTATGAGCAAGGAACTGGCCACCATATGCACGGACTGTCCGGTGGAATTTAACTATGAGGATACCAGGATTGACAATCTTTATACGCCGGAAGCGTACCAGTACATGAAGCGTCTGGAATTCAAGTCCATTCTTTCCCGCTTTGACGCCTCCGCCATGGGGGATGTGTCCGCTTCCAGCCTGGAAGACCATTTTACCCTTATCCGGGATGAAACGTCTGCTGCGGACGTGTTTGCCAGGGCGGCTGCCAGTGGCGTGACAGGACTTCAGCTTATTATAGGAACCCAGGCAGGCGCCAAGGCGGCAAAGCCGGAGGCAGCAGAACAGTTGTCCTTCAGTTTTGATGAAAACGGGGAGGTAAAGGCAGGCAAGAAGGCAAAATCCGGCCTGAATCCGGTTACCGGACTGGCCCTGTGCCTGGGGGAAGAGGATATCTATTGTATGGCGGCCGGAGAGAAGCTGTCCGGGGAGTTCCTGATCCGGCAGGTGAAAGCCCTGTGCGCCTTAAAGCCTGGCTCCAGCCATGAGGTATGGGTGCTGAACCTTAAGGAAATGCTGCCTTATCTGGAAACAGGGGATACCGCTCCGGTATATGACGGCGGGGTGGCCGGATACCTCTTAAATCCCCTTAAGGACACCTATGGGTATGATGACCTGGCAAGGGATTACCTGGGCCTGACCGTGCCGTCCAGGGCAGATCTGCTGGCCAAGGCGGATCTGGGGGACGCCCTTTGGAATGAAGATGCCAGGGCAGTGACCTGCGCCTGCTATATGGCTTATACGGTATGGAAGGCAGCGGCGCCCCTGACGCGGCAGCTCAAGGATACCGGCATGTACGCTTTATACAAAGAGATTGAAATGCCACTGATCTACAGTCTTTACCACATGGAACAGGAAGGCGTCAAGGTGGAACGGGCCGAGCTTGAAGAGTACGGCAACCGCCTGAAGGTGCGCATCGTGGACCTGGAGCAGGAGATTTACCGCGACACGGGAAAGGAATTCAATATCAACTCCCCGAAACAGCTGGGGGAAATCCTCTTTGAGGACATGAAGATGCCTGGGGGCAAGAAGACAAAGACCGGCTATTCCACGGCAGCGGATGTGCTTGATAAGCTGGCGCCTGATTATCCGGTGGTCCAGAAGATACTGGATTACCGCCAGCTGACAAAGCTGAACTCCACCTATGCGGAGGGCCTGGCCGCCTATATCGGTGAGGACGGCAGGATCCACGGTAAGTTCAACCAGACCATCACCGCCACTGGAAGGATCAGCAGCACGGAGCCTAACCTTCAGAATATCCCTGTGCGCATGGAACTGGGACGGGAAATCCGAAAGGTTTTCGTGCCAAAAGATGGCTGTGTGTTTGTGGATGCGGACTATTCCCAGATAGAACTGCGTATCCTGGCCCATATGTCAGGGGATGAACGCCTGATTGAGGCGTACCGTTCCGCCCAGGACATCCATGCCATCACTGCCTCTGAAGTATTCCATGTGCCCCTTGGGGAGGTCACGCCCCTCCAGCGGCGCAATGCCAAGGCCGTGAACTTCGGTATTGTTTATGGAATCAGCGCATTCGGGCTTAGTGAGGACCTGAGCATTTCCAGAAAAGAGGCAGTGGAGTATATCAATAAATACTTTGAGACTTATCCGGGGGTAAAGATATTCCTGGACGGCCTTGTAAGCCAGGGCAAGGAACAGGGATATGTGACCACCCTTTACGGCAGGAGAAGGCCGATTCCCGAGCTTAAGTCCGCCAACTTCATGCAGCGCCAGTTCGGCGAGCGGGTGGCCATGAACTCGCCCATCCAAGGCTCTGCGGCGGACATCATGAAGATTGCCATGATTGCAGTGGACCGAGAACTGCGGGCCAGGAACTTAAAGTCCAGGATCGTGCTTCAGATCCACGATGAACTGCTCATTGAGACAGCTGAGGACGAGATTGGGACGGTAAAGGAAATCCTGGTGGATAAGATGAAACATGCGGCTGAACTCAAGGTTTCACTGGAGGTGGAGGCCGAGGTGGGCAGATCCTGGTTTGATGCAAAGTAAAAAGGCATGGCCGGGGATGAAAAAGGAGCAATCAGAATTGGAAGAATATGGGAACGTTAAGGATAAATTCATTTTAGGCATCACAGGCGGGGTAGGTTCCGGGAAAAGCAGGATCCTGGATATCCTTCAAAGGGGTTATGGATTTCATGTAATCCAGGCAGACCAGGTTGCCAAAGGGCTGATGGAGCCGGGAATGGAGGGCTACCATGCGGTGGTGGATTATCTGGGGCCATCTGTTTTAAAAGAGGACAAAAGCCTGGACCGGGCCGTCATGGCCGACATCATTTTCCATGACCCGGTAAAGAGGAGACAGGTGGATGAACTGACCCATCCCCTTGTATGGAAGGCTGCAATGAAGGAGGCCAGGGAGGCCAGGGAAGGGCGGGTGGTCATAGAGGCCGCCATCCCTTCAAAAGAATTCCGTGACAAGTGCAGCAAAATGTGGTATGTTTATACATCGAGGGAGAACCGCATGGAGCGTCTTAAGACGGGCCGCGGATATACCCGTGAGAAGACATTAAGCATCATGGACAATCAGGCCAGTGATGAAGTGTTCCGGTCCTTTTGTGACTCGGTCATTGATAATGATAAAAGCCTGGAAGAGACAAGGATGCAGATTGCCGCGCTGATGCGGCACATATCCCCGCAAGAGGACTAATTAGGAAGAGGACTGTACAGACATGAGAATGGTAAGCATTGCAAGCGGAAGCAGCGGGAACTGTATTTACATAGGTTCCGATGACACACATATCCTGGTGGACGCGGGTATCAGTAACAAGCGGATCCAGCAGGGCCTCAATGAAATCGGGCTGACCGGGAATGATATGAGCGGTATCCTGATTACCCACGAACATTCAGACCATATTAAGGGGCTGGGCGTATTATCCAGGAAGTACCATATCCCGGTTTATGGGACCAGGGAGACATTGGATGAGATTGCATGCTCAAGCAGTCTTGGGGAGTTTGACAGGGAACTGCTTACGCCTGTCTGCCCGGACGTGGATTTCATGCTGGGCGACCTGCATGTGAAGCCCTTCAGCATTGACCATGACGCCGCCAACCCGGTTGCATACAGGGTAAGATGCGGCAGCAAGTCGGTTGCGGTTGCCACGGATATGGGTCATTTTGACCAGTACATAATTGACAACCTGCAGGGGCTGGATGCGCTTTTGCTGGAATCCAACCATGATGTCCGCATGCTGGAGACAGGTCCTTATCCATATTACCTGAAGCGCAGGATTCTGGGCGACCACGGCCACCTGTCCAATGAAAATGCAGGCAGGCTGTTAAACTGCGTGCTGCACGACAAGCTTAAGAAGATATTCCTGGGCCATCTCAGCAAGGAGAACAACTACGAGGAACTGGCCTATGAAACAGTAAGGCTTGAGATTGACGAGGGCGACTGTCCTTACGGGGCTTCTGATTTTTCCATATCGGTAGCCGGCAGGGACTGTATGAGCGAGGTCGTGTATCTGTAGCAGGGGATTCTGTCCCTGAAGGATGCATCCATGGGATGGAGTGGTTCCATCCGGGAAGAGAATAAAATACAGGCGTCAGATCATTCTTTGAAGGAATGGTCTGGCGCCTTTTTATGTGCCGGCCAGGTCCGGCAGATTAAAGCTATCGATATACTTGAAATAGTAGAACGAAAAAGCCCCAGGGATAATTGACAATTAGCGGAATGAATGATAGTATTTTGGTATACCAGAAAATATAAAAAATATCAATAAATACATAAAATAAAAGCGATAAATAGTGCAAAATATTAAAAATATTACGTAAATTACGCCGAAACATCGTATTATATGGTATACCAATAAAGACATTCAAATATAAAGGAGGCAGTTATGAAGGAAAAGCTTCAACAATTCATCACGCTTACGGTGAACCGCAGAAAGTATGAGATACCTGTGGGAAGCGGAAGGGAGGATATGCCCGTCTCGGAAACCCTGGCACACACGCTGAGGGACCGGCTTCATCTCATGGGGCTGAAGCTGGGATGTGAGCAGGGGGCGTGCGGATGCTGTACGGTCATCATGGACGGACGCGCCGTCACTTCCTGTATGATGCTTACCATGGACTGTGACGGCAGCAGCATTACCACCATCGAAGGCCTGGCGGACCCGGAGACAGGAAACCTTAACGGGCTTCAGCAGGCATTTGTGGACAACTGCGGGTTCCAGTGCGGATTCTGCACTTCCGGTATCATTATGACGGCCCAGGCCCTGCTTGACCAAAACCCACAGCCAACCGAGGAGGAGGTCAGGGATGCCCTGGCCGGCAATTACTGCAGGTGCGGCACACACTACACGGCAGTGGAAAGCATCATGGCCTATGTGGAGAAAGGGAGGAGTGAAGGATGAACCAGGAATACAAAGCAGTAGGAAAGGAAATCAAACGTATCATAGCAGATGATATCGTCACGGGCAAGGCTGTATTCACAGACGACCTGAGGCTGACGGGAATGGTTTATGGCAAGGTGCTGAGAAGTCCATACCCGCATGCCCGCATTACCAGGATTGACACGGACAGGGCAAAGGCGTATGACGGAGTCCATGCGGTTGTCACATATAAGGACATACCGGACAATATCTACATCACCAACCGTATGACCCCGGCGCCCCATTACCGCCCGCTCAACGGGATTGTCAGGTATGTGGGGGACCCGGTGGCCCTGGTGGTGGCGGATACAGAGGACATTGCCATGGAGGCCATGGAACGGATTGAAGTGGAATATGAGGAACTGCCTCCGGTATTTACCATTGATGAGGCCCTTGCGCCGGATGCGCCCCAGCTTTATGAGGAGTTTCCGGGCAATATTGCCCCTCCCATTTTCCCTGGGCTGGATGACCTTGATTTTAAGGTGGGGAATCCGGAAGCCGGGTTTGCGCAGGCAGATATCATCGTGGAGATGGACGGGGAGATTAAGAGCGGACAGAACGCCATGCCTGCGGAGGCACCGGTGTGCATCGCACAGTGGCATGACGATATGCTGACCATCTACGGCTCCATCGCAGCCCCCTCCAATTGCCAGACCTACGTGGCTGCTTCCCTTGACATTCCATATGAAAGGGTACGCATTGTGGCGCCCTGTGTGGGGGGAAGCTTTGGCTCCAAGCTTTTTGTGGGAAATGTGGTGCCCCCGGTCCTCACTGCCATCATGGCCAGGGCAGCCGGACGGCCAGTGATGTTTACCTATACAAAAGAGGAGCATTTTGCATGCCATCAGACACGTATGTGTACCAAATCCCATGTAAAGCTGGGGGTAAACCGGGAAGGCCTGGCAACTGCAATTGAGATGACCCAGTATGCGGACGCGGGCGTGTGCGCTTCCACACAGGAAAACATGCTTTCCGTGGGAACGGCCAGCCTGCCCCTTCTGTGTAAGACAGATAATAAGAGGTACAAGGGCACGGTGGTAGTGACCAACAAGGTACCCTCCGGTTCCTTCCGGGGATACGGCTATATGGAATCCTCAGCCCTGGTAAACCGCGCCATCATGAGGGCATGTATCGGACTGGGGCTGGACCCGGTGACATATTATGAGAAAAACGTGCTTCGTCACGGGGAACGGTATTATAATGCCCTGAACCAGAAGGAACCATGGCAGTACAATGCGTCCCCGGACTGGAAGGATACCATCCATGCCGCGGCCGAGGGATTTCGGTGGAAGGACCGTTTTAAGGGCTGGGGAATACCGGTCAGTATCAATGGCAGCAGGCGCCGCGGCGTGGGAATGGGACTTTCCGGCCATTCGGATATAGGCGGTATGGCTTCCAACACCAATGTGACCATGACCAGCGCAGGAGGCGTCATGATCCAGACCGTCATGACGGAATTCGGCAGCGGTGTCCGTGATGTATACCGCAAGATTGTGGCGGAGGAACTGTGTATCCCGGTTGACCGGGTGCGGCTGAGTATTTCGGATACAAGCTCGGCGCCATTGGACTTTGGCAGCATTGCTTCCAGAAGTACATATGCAGGAGGCATTTCCGCGCAGCGGGCGGCCAAGGATTTGAAGAAGAACCTGTTTAACCTGGCGCAGGAGCGCCTGGGAATCCCTGCTTCAGACTGGGGATTTGAGGGGGGCATGCTGTACCGGTTGTCAAATCCCCAGGAAAAGCACGACCTTCATGAAATACTCATCTATCCCGACAGCTTAAGCGGTACCGGCCACTGGCCCGGCATAGATAATGCCACCATCATGCATGTCCAGTTTGTGGAGGTGGAAGTGGATACGCAGACAGGTCTGATAGAGATAACGGACCATTTCGGCGGTTCGGACGCAGGTACCATCATGAACCCGCGGGCCGCCTATAACCAGATGACATCCTTTTTTGCTGGTCTGGACGTGGCTGTCAGGGAGGAAACGGTCTGGGACAGATGGGACAATAAGGTGCTGAACCCCAACCTGATTGAGTATAAGGCCAGGACCTTCAATGAAGCGCCGCCCCATGACCATGTTTGCCTGGAGTCAACGAAAGGAAGGGAGAGCGATTTCCCCTTCGGCGCAATGGGAATCGGGGAACCCATCATATCGCCGTCCGGCCCGGCCATAACCATGGCTGTCTACAATGCCTGCGGCATTGAATTGGAGGAGTACCCATACCTGCCTGCAAAAGTTCTTGCGGCGTTAAAGGAAAAGGAGGACAGGGCATAATGAAACAATTTGAATATGTGAAACCTTCAACCATTACCCAGGCCAGTGAACTGTTAAAGGGGGACCGCACAGTTGCCTGCGCAGGCGGTACCGACCTGCTGGACGTACTGAGGAACCGTCTTCTGCCGGAATATCCGGACCGGGTGGTGAGCCTTAAGGGGATTGAGGGGCTTGACTATATACGTGAGGAGCATGGCTGCCTGCACATCGGGGCCATGACAACCCTTGACACAATCGCAGGCTCTGACCTGGTAAAAGAAAAGAACCAGATGATTGCACAGGCAGCAGGCAGCGTGGCCTCGCCTAACCTGAGAAACACTGCAACCATCGGCGGAAACCTGTGTCAGGACGTGCGGTGCTGGTATTACCGGTACCCCAACAGCCTGGGAGGAAGGGTGAACTGTGCCAGGAAGGAAGGGCATCTCTGTTCAGCCATGATGGGGGAGAACCGGTATCATTCCATCTTTGGGGCGGCGAAGGTATGTACGACCCCATGTACGGAAGGGTGTCCGGCTCATACGGACATCTCCGCCTATATGGAGATGCTGAGGGAGGGCAATGTGGACCAGGCGGCCCGCATCATACTGAAGGCCAACCCCATGCCGGCCATCACCAGCCGTGTGTGCGCCCATTTCTGTCAGGAAAAGTGCAACAGGGAGCAATATGATGAGCGTGTGAACGTGGGCGCCGTGGAACGGTATGTGGGGGATTACATCCTGAACCATCCGGAACGGTTCATGAAGGCGCCGGAAAAAGAAAATGGGAAGAGGGCGGCTATTGTGGGTTCAGGCCCTGCCGGGCTGGCAGCCGCCTATTATCTGAGGGAGAGCGGTTATGCTGTCACTGTCTACGAACGCATGAAGGAGGCAGGGGGATGTCTGGCCTATGCCATTCCTGCCTACCGCCTGCCAAAGGAAATCGTGCGGAAGTTCATATCTGTCCTTGAGGACATGGGCATCCGCTTTGTGCTTGACACAAAGGTGGGAGAGGATATTGAACTGGAGACCATACGCAGTGAGAATGACAGCGTGCTTCTGGATACCGGGGCATGGAAACGCCCCCTGATTGGAATATCGGGTGAGGAACTGACGCGGTTCGGGCTGGATTTCCTGGTAGAGGTAAACAGCTACATCCATGAACGTCCGGGTTCCCAGGTAGTGGTCGTGGGAGGCGGCAATGTGGCAGTGGACGTGGCAGTGACGGCCAAACGCCTGGGAGTTCCCAAGGTCACCATGATATGCCTGGAATCCAGGGACCAGATGCCAGCGGGCAGGGAAGAGGTTGAGCGGGTCCTGGAGGAAGGGATTGAGATTAAGAACGGCTGGGGCCCCATGGAAATCCTTAAGGAATCCGTATCACCGGAGGAAGAGACCATAACAGGCGTCCGGTTCAAGGCCTGCCTCTCCACACTGGATGAGGAAGGGCGTTTTGCACCTGTTTATGATGAGGCAAGACAGCTGGAAGAAAAGGCAGACATGGTGTTCATGGCAGTGGGACAGCGCTCCGACTTAAGCTTCCTGGACAGTGTGTGCAGGGTTGAGACTGACCGGGGCAGGATTAAGGCCAGCGATGACCACAGCACCAGCCAGGAAGGGATATTTGCCGCCGGGGATGTGACCACGGGGCCGGCAACCGTTGTCAGGGCTTTGGCAGGAGGCCGCGAGGCAGCTGTCATGATGAACCTGCATATGGGTGGGGAACCGCTTCCGGTGGGGACATGCGGGCACCGTCCGGGGCTTGCGGGCTTTCATCCGGAATGCGGGAACCTAAGCTGTTCCAATGAACCGGAACTGCTGCCTGCCGGGGAACGGGGCGTGGACCTGGAGGACCGGAAAGGATACTCCGCCGCCATGGTGGACAGCGAGGCAGACAGGTGTATGAACTGCGGATGCCTGGCCGTTAATCCCAGCGATATGGCCAATGCGCTGCTGGCATCGGACGCCCTCATACGCACGAACCTGCGTACCCTGGATGCAGGGGAACTTCTGACCACCCATACGCGGCTTTCGGATACCCTTCGTAAGGGTGAAATCATCCTGGAAATCCAAATCCCCTGCGACGCAGAAGGCACCGTATCCGGGTATGAGAAGTTCAGGCTCCGCCAATCCATTGATTTTGCAGTGGTGGCCCTGGCATACCGGTATGTGTGCAGCCAGGGCGTGATTACAGATGCCAGGATGACCCTTGGCGCTGTTGCGCCGGTTCCCATGAGGAGGAAGAAAGCAGAGCAGTACCTGATTGGCAGGCGGTTCTCAGAGGAGACCGCTGCGGGCGCGGCAGATCTGGCTTTAGAGGGAGCAATCCCACTTTCAGGTAATGCATATAAGATTGCCGTGGCCAAGACACTGGTAAGGCGTTCGCTGGGACAGGAGCAGGAAAATGGATAAAGAGTATATAAAAGAAGTGGCGCTTAAGGGAGGACACCGGGGAATGCCAAAGGAATGCATGGGGACCGGAAGCTGCGGGGATTCGTCCTGCGGGGATGTGCTGACCTATTATTTTTCAGCGGAAAGGGAGCTGATACGTTCCATTTCCTATACCATCACGGATACCTCCTGTTTCCCTTCAAAGGCATGTGCCGAGACAGCCGCGGCCCTGGCATCGGGGAAGCCGGTGATGGAAGCCTATACCATTGACAGCAGCGCCATAGCAGAGGCTCTCGGGGGCCTGGATGCGGAATACATACACTGTGCCATGATGGCGGAACTTGCCCTGAAGCGCGCGGTGCTGGATTATGCAGGGAAAAGAAAAGAAGGGCAGCCAGTCAAAGCTGCCCCTCTGATGTAAGTTTCTGGATTAAATAGCGTTTTAAATGACTGTAGTGGGCCTTCATCTGAAGCTCTGCCTCTGCCTGGTCGTTTTCCTCTATGGCCTTCATGATCAGGAGATGTTCCTCCACAAAAATCTGGTTCATCTTCATGGACGAGGAGGTGATATAGCGGAAACGGTGGAATGGATCCACGGTGGAGCAGATGATGCCGGCCAGACGGTCATTGCCGCAGTAATCCGTATAATACTGATGAAAATTAACATCATTTTCAATGAGCATCCCGGTGTCCTCCATGCGGACCGCATCCCTCATGTTATCTGCAAAGGTGCGGAGCATTGCAATCTGTTCACGGGTCGCCTGCTTCATGAACGACAGGAGGACAGCCGGATCAAGAAGCGCACGGATCTCATATATTTCTTCAATGTCCTTGCGCCCGATGACAGATACATAGATACCCTTGCCGGGTACAAAGGTGGCAAGGCCCGTATGGCACAGGTCCATGAGGGCGGCCCGGATGGGGGTACGGCTCATGTTAAGTGAATCACTGAGGGTGCGCTCCACCAGAAGGGAACCGGGCCTGTACTCACCGGATATGATGCGGTCCTTGATCTGGATGTAGGCCTCGTCCTTTTTGCTTGGGACCTGCCTGGTCTGTGTATTGTATTCCATGGGGAATGTCTCCTTTAAACTGTTTCATCATCTGATAAAGGAATTATAGGTAATGATCCGATAAAATGCAAGAACTTCCACAGAATAATTTCTGCCGTTGAGGGCAGGAGGAAATGAGGTGTATATGAAAATAAACCGTTATGCAGGAGCATTCCTGACAGGGGGCGCCATCTGCGTCCTGTGCCATCTGGTGACAATGCTGTACCGCATGGCAGGGATACCGGAGCTGTTTGTCATCAGTGTGACCGTGTTCACCCTGGCGGTCATTGGTTCCGCGGCAACAATCAGCGGCCATTACCAGAAGCTTACCGGTTTTGGGGGTATGGGGGCCATGATTACCATGGGAGGCTTTTCATCCGCCATCACGGACGGGGTCCATGAAGCCAGGAAGGAGGGCAGGAACGCTGCCCAGGCCCTGTGGCGCGGTGTTAAGGACGGCCTGCTGATCTTATTAAGCGGATATCTGGCGGCCGTGGCGTTTGCAGCCGTGATGTATGTGGCCGGCCGGGCCTGACGGCCTGGTTTAAATATGAATATACCGGGGGGAAGCATTTATGGAGATGGTTAAGATTTTTATTGCAGGCGGCCTGTTCTGCCTGTTTGGGGAAATATTGTGGGCGCGGACCGGTCTGGGCGTGGTGAAGACCCTGATTGTCTGTATTGCGGCCGGCGTGGTTTTAGATGCAGCCGGGGTACTGGGGCCAATCATCGGATTTGGGCAGGAAGGCTTCACTGTCACGATTTACGGGGCCGGCGCATCCATTTTTGACGGGGTCATAGGAAGCATGAAGGCCCATGGGCTTTTGGGGGCTGTCCTCCTGACGGATTTCTATTTCCTCAGGTTTGCCGGGCTTATCTTATGTACCATGACCGTGGCAGCCGTCCTTGGTTTTCTGTATCCCGTGGATAAAACGGATGGCAAGTAAAAGGGGGTATACATATGGAGTACCATATTACGGAAACAGTACCTGAAATCCTGCGGATCTTAAGACAGGCAGATGGCAGCGCCATGATACTGGCGGGAGGGACAGACCTGATGATTGACCTGGAGGAGGGGCGTAAGACAGCCTGCGTCCTGGTTGACATCACACGCACGGAAGAACTGCACCGTATCTGGCAGGAGGACGGGGAACTGGTCATTGGCGGGGCCGCCACCCTGACCGAGGTATCCAGGTCTCCCCTGGTCAGGCAGTATTTTCCTTCCCTGGCCCAGGGCGCGGGGGTGGTTGGATCCCTGCAGATACGCAACCTTGGCACATTAGCCGGAAATGTCATAACAGCACAGCCTGCGGCAGACGGTGCCATGTCCCTGGCCCCGCTGGCCCCGGTCTTTGTGATAGAATCAGGCGCAGGGACCAGAAGGGCAGGAATGGAAGAGATGTACGCCGGGTTTGGAAAAAGCAGCCTGGACAGCACCCGGGAACTGGTGACACAGATACGCATCCCTTTGCCCGGGACGATGGAGGCTGCTTCCTTCATCCGTCTGGAACTGCGAAAATCCCTGGCGCTGCCCATGCTGAACGCGGCAGCCATGGCAAATGTCGAACATGGGATTGTCCGATGGGTCCGCATCACCATGGGGCCGGTGGGAGTAGGGCCAAAACGTGCATATGAAGCTGAAAAATGGCTGACAGGCCGTGAATTTAGTTCAGGGAACAGAGAGAAAGCAGCCGCCAAGGCCCTTCTGGATGCTTCGCCCAGAAGCAACCCACTGCGCGGCAGCAGGGAATACAGGATGGAGGTCCTGCCTGTGTTGATTGAACGGGCGCTGGAGGATATTGCGCGGCAGCTGTCCGCAAAGGCTGAAGGGAGGCGTGGGTGATGGCAGAACTGCTAAGGACAACGGTAAATGGAACCTATATGGAGGTGATGGTGGACCCGGAACAGCGCCTGGCTGACTTCCTTCGCAATGACCTTATGCTGACCGGCACAAAGATAGGATGCAGGAAGGGGGAATGCGGCGCATGCACCGTCATCATGGACGGAAAGGCGGTAACCTCCTGCCTGGTGTCTGTCATGCGGGCCATGGATGCAGATATATGGACCATCGAAGGCCTGGGAAACGGAATGGACCTCCATCCCCTGCAGAAGGCATTTATTGAAAAGGGAGCGGTGCAGTGCGGATTCTGCACCCCTGGCATGATCATGAGCGCTAAGGCGCTTCTGGACGGGAACCCGTCTCCTTCAAAGGAGGAAATCAGGGAGGCCCTCAGCGGCAATATATGCCGGTGCACAGGATATGTGAAGATTGAGGAAGCAATCAGCGCGGCTGCCACGGATTTTCAGAAAGGAGGCCATGTATGAGCGGCTATAAATATATTGGGAAGGACATACCGCGTGTTGATGCGTGGGATAAGGTAACGGGCCGCGGGATGTTTACCCACGACGTGTCCCTGCCAAGGATGCTGTACGCCAAGGTGCTCCGCAGCCCTTACGCCCACGCCAGGGTGGTGTCCATCGATACGTCAAGGGCGGAAAAGCTTCCCGGGGTAGCGGCGGTTGCGCATTTTGGGAATACCACATCACGTCTGTTTAATCCCAGCAATGGCTATGTGCTGACCATGGAGCCTCATGAGCCTGCCCTGGATATGAATATTTTTACTGCAGAGCCAAGGTATATAGGAGATGAGATTGCGGCAGTGGCTGCTGTGGACGAAAAGACAGCCCAGGAGGCGGTTGCCCTGATTCAGGTGGAATATGAGGAACTGCCCTGCGTGCTGGATCCGCTGGATGCTTTAAAACCAGAAGCGCCTGCGGTACAGCCGGTACAGTTCCTGAAGAATGTCCTTGGCGAACCGGCACTGTTTGAGATGGGTGACATGGAGAAAGGGTGGGATGAGGCTGACTTCGTGGTGGAGGACCAGGTTACCATTGCGCGTTTAAAGCATGCGCAGTTAGAAACCCAGTGCGCGGTGGCGGATTACCGTGATGACGGCATGCTTAAGGTCATATGCACCACCCAGTCGCCGCATAACGTACTTGTAATCCTTTCCCATCTGTTTGACCTGCCGGAAAGCCGGATAGAAGTGTGCGCGGGCGCTCCCTACGTGGGAGGCGGTTTTGGGACGCGTACCGGAATGAGCGGCAAGGCGGAAGCCATTGCAACGGCCCTGTCCATGCTGTGCCACCGTCCGGTAAAGTACAGTTATACCAGGGAAGAAGACATGACATGCAGCGACAGCAGGCACGGCGGATACATACATGGACGTCTGGGCGTGAAGAAGGATGGGACATTCTGCGCCGTGGATGTTACCGCTTACCTGAATATAGGAGCGTATGCCACCTACAGCATGGATGTCCTGTCCGTGCTTGGGGCATATGGAATATGCAGTGCATACCATATCCCTAATCTTCATTATAAGGGATACGGATGTTATACCAACCAGCAGAGTGCAGGCGCTTTCCGCGGCTTTGGCACCCCCCAGGGAACCTTTATGATGGAGACGCTGGTGGACCACGCGGCCAGGGAACTGGGGATGGATGGAGTGGCCCTGCGGAAGAAGAACACCACAAAGGTGGGGGATGAGTGGATCCTTCCCTATCCGGTTGGTTCCACCGGACTGAACGAGTGTATCGACAGGGCGGCAGAGGCAATTGGCTGGTATGGGAACAGGGAAAGGGAAAAGAAAGGGAACCTGCGCAGGGGAATCGGGCTGGCTGCCGGAACCCATGGAAGCAATGCATGGCCGTTCTGTGTGGATTACAGTTCTGTTTACGCCAGGGTGGAAAATGACGGTTCCCTTATGATATCCGTGGCTTCACCGGAAATCGGCCCTGGTTCCACCACTTCAATGACAATGATTGCAGCGGAAACCATGCATATCCCAATGGAAAAAGTAAGGGTCCGGTTTGGTGAGACAGGGTCCGCGCCCTTTGATTCAGGCACCCATGCCACAAGGACGCTGTATACGGTGGGCAATGTAATCCACAAAGCATGTCTTAAATTGAACGAACAGGTGTTTGAGTATGCCGCGGACCTGATGGAGGTCCCAAAGGAAGACCTTGTCATGGAGGATGGCATCATCCATGTGGCGGATGAATCTATATGCGGCGGGGGAAAAACAGAAATGAGCCTTGGGGCCGTTGCCCATAAAGCCCATCTGAACAGCAGGCGTTTTCTTGCAACGGTATCTGATTCCATACCCAACACGCCGCCCTGGGAATGCCATGCCGCAGAAGTAGAGGTGGATATGCAGACAGGCGTTGTAAAAGTCATACGGATTGTCTGTGCCCATGATGTGGGCAGGGCAATCAACCCGCTGCTGGTCAAGGGCCAGATTGAAGGGGGCGTGGTCATGGGTATGGGCGGCGCGCTGCGGGAAGAGATGTCCTATGTGGAAGGAAAAGGATTTTACAATGACGGTTTCCATAAATACATGCTTCCCACCATCGGCGATGTGCCTGAAATCATTTCCATCATCATTGAAAGCTGCGACCCGACAGGTCCCTATAACCTGAAGGGGGTAGGCGAATGCTCATCCATCCCGACGGCTGCCGCCATTGTATCCGCGGTGGAGGATGCCACCGGGGTACGGTTCCATGACCTGCCTTTGACTCCGGGAAGGGTGCTTCAGGGATTGAAGGAAAACGCAAAGGCTGATTTAGATTAAAAAAACCGGAAACCGGAAAAAAGGTGCTGTAAAATTGGCTGCTGTCAGTTTTACAGCATTTTTTCCATTTTATTACAGGCATTTTCCTGTCCTGTACCTTTCCTGATACAAAAAAATCTCAAAACCAATGCAGACATTTTGGGGAACATATGCTACAATGTACGAAAGATAAATTTACACCCATGTATTTCCGGGAAAACAATGGTATGAGGAGAATGAAAATGAGCAAAGCAATTATCACTGTAGTAGGAAAAGACACAGTAGGAATCATCGCAAAAGTATGTACATATCTGGCTGGGAACCAGATTAACATCCTGGATATTTCCCAGACCATCGTACAGGGATATTTCAATATGATGATGATTGTGGATGTCAGCAGCATGACCAAGTCCTTTGGACAGGTGTCAGAAGAACTGGAGCAGGCAGGAGAGGAAATCGGCGTAAGGGTTAAGATCCAGCGCGAGGATATCTTCATCAAGATGCACAGAATCTAATACAGCACCACATAAGAAAGGGACAAGCGGACATGATTAATATATATGAAGTAAATGAAACCAATAATATGATTGAGCATGAGAAACTGGATGTGCGTACCATCACCCTGGGCATCAGCCTCCTGGACTGTGTGGACAGCAATCTGGACGCCCTCAATGATAAGATTTATAATAAAATCACCACCCTTGCCAGCAACCTGGTGGCCACGGGCCGGGATATTGAGCGCGATTTCGGGATTCCCATTGTCAATAAACGTATTTCCGTGACACCTATCTCCCTGGTGGGCGGCGCTGCCTGCAAGTCCCCGGAGGATTTTGTGACCATTGCAAAGACCCTGGACAAGGCTGCGAAGGAAGTAGGCGTGAACTTCATCGGCGGTTATTCTGCCCTTGTAAGCAAGGGGATGACGGCTGCGGATAAGAACCTGATCCTTTCCATTCCCCAGGCGCTGGCACAGACCGAGCGTATCTGCAGTTCCATCAATGTAGGTTCCACCAAGACAGGCCTTAACATGGATGCGGTGGAGCTGATGGGAAGGATTGTAAAGGAGACGGCAGAGGCCACCAGGGATAACGACTCCCTGGGCTGTGCAAAGCTGGTGGTGTTCTGCAATGCGCCGGACGACAATCCATTCATGGCCGGCGCGTTCCACGGCGTCACGGAGGCGGATGCCATCATCAACGTAGGGGTCAGCGGCCCGGGCGTTGTGAAGGTGGCCCTGGAGAAGGTGAGGGGGGCAAACTTCGAGGTGCTCTGTGAAACCATCAAGAAGACTGCGTTTAAGATTACCCGCGTGGGCCAGCTTGTTGCCCAGGAGGCATCCAAACGCATGGGAATCCCGTTCGGCATCATCGACCTTTCCCTGGCCCCCACTCCTTCGGTCGGGGACAGCGTGGCCGAGATACTGGAGGAAATCGGCCTGGAGCGAGTAGGCGCGCCGGGAACAACGGCAGCCCTTGCCATGCTCAACGACCAGGTCAAGAAAGGCGGCGTCATGGCCTCCTCCTATGTGGGAGGGCTTAGCGGCGCTTTCATCCCGGTCAGTGAGGACCAGGGGATGATTGATGCGGTAAGCCTTGGCGCGCTGACCATCGAGAAGCTGGAAGCCATGACCTGCGTCTGCTCCGTTGGGCTGGATATGATTGCCATTCCCGGGGATACGCCTTCCACCACCATTGCGGGCATCATTGCGGATGAAGCGGCAATCGGAATGATTAACCAGAAGACCACCGCGGTCCGCCTGATTCCGGTCATCGGCAAGAAGGTGGGCGATTCGGCGGAATTTGGCGGACTTTTGGGATACGCGCCCATTATCCCTGTGAATACATTTTCCTGTGAGAAGTTCGTGACAAGAGGCGGAAGGATTCCTGCGCCGATCCACAGCTTCAAGAACTAAGGGATGGGAAGGAAGGTTTCAACCGGACTTACGGCGTGTTGGAACCGGAGGAGGATGGATGAAGCTTTATCTGATCCGCCACGGACGCCAGTGCAGCAGGCTCTGCAATGTGGACGTGGATTTAAGTGAAGAAGGATACAGGCAGGCGTCTCTCTTAGGAGAACGCCTGTTTCGTGAAAAGATACAGGCAGTGTATTCCAGCAGTCTCCTGCGGGCGGTGGAAACAGCCCAGGCAGCCAATCTGTACTGGAATGTGGAGCATTTTATCCGGCCTGAACTGGGAGAGATTTCCTTTGGGGACATGGAAGGAATGTCAGATGAGGAAATTGCAGCGGCCTATAAGGACTTTAAGGCGCAGCAGGGCCGGATAGAGGAGGACCTGCCGTACCCGGGCGGCGAATGCGCTACGGATGTGGTGCGCCGGGCAGAACCTGTTTTTATGGAAATGGTCCACAGCGGATACGACAGGATTGCCGTGGTGACCCACGGCGGCGTCATCCGCTCCATGGTTGCCCATTACCTGGGCATACCCATGGCCAGGTGGAGGATTCTGGGCGCCAGCCTTGAGAACTGCAGTATAACCCAGCTGGACTGGGATGAGGAGAACAGCCGTTTTTTACTGGAACGGTTTAATGATTACGCGCATTTGGAAGCCTTCCCCGACCTTCTCAGAAGGGCATGGGTGGGTACTGAAAAATAATGCTGTGATGAGAGAGGGGCAGGAATGAAAAAGGGTATCATATTTGATGTGGATGGGACACTGTGGGATGCGGCGGTCCAGGTGGTGGATTCCTGGAATGAGGTATTCTCCATGCATCCGGGACTGGATGTGACCATAACGGTAGAGGACATGAACAATAACATGGGAAAGACCATGGATGAGCTGGGCCGGGCTTTCTTCCCTTCCTTTTCCCATGAGGAGCGGACCAGGTTCATGAAAGAGTGCATGGAGTACGAGAATCGGTATCTTGAGACACATCCCGGAATCTTGTATCCGGGGGTAAAGGAGACAATCATCCGGCTGGCCCGGGACTATGAACTGTTCATTGTGAGCAACTGCCAGTGCGGTTATATTGAGGTGCTTCTTAAAAGCTGCGGCCTTGGGGAATACATAAGGGATACGGAATGCTTCGGCAATACGGGCCTGCCCAAGGGCGACAATATACGGATGGTGGTCCAGAGGAACCATCTGGATAAGTGTATCTATGTGGGGGATACGTCCATGGACCAGGAAGCGGCAGCCATGGCAGGGGTTCCCTTTGTCCATGCCGCATATGGCTATGGCACCGCGGATGCGCCGGAAGGCAGCATTGAATCAATGGAACAGCTGCCCGGAACCGCAAGACAGATGTTAGGTTAGGAGTGGATATATGGATCAGGAAGAATGCAGGGAATTAGGACAGGCTTTGGACCTGTTCCTGGACGAGGCCCTGGAGCGGATACTTTTCAGCAACCCGGTGGACCGGGAACGGATTGCCAGGTCAAGGCTGCGTCCGCTGCTCATGAAAGGCAGCCTGGTGTTCCAGGCAGAGGAGCAGGTGGGCAGACAGGCATTCCACCGCAACCTGTCCAGGGAGGAGGCCCTGTCCTATATCAGGGAACTGCTGGACGGAAGCTTCAGGCAGGCAGAGATTGTGTCAGGCCATGGGACCGGGCTGATTCTTGTGAGCAGGAAGGGAAAGGTCACGGTCAAGGTAAAGAGGAAGGCGCACAGCGGGGGAGCGGAGGCCCAGCCCGCCCGTATACAGCCTGCATCCGGGCTTATGTCCCATAACCGCCAGAAACGCTATATCCTTAAGGAGGGCTGTGCCGTCCCGTTCCTGGTGGACCTGGGGGTCATGACAAGGGAAGGGAAGATTGTTAACAGCCGGTATGATAAGTACCGCCAGATTAACCGTTTCCTGGAGTTCATTGAGGACATCCTCCCCAATTTAAATCAGGAAGAGGAGACAACCATCATTGACTTTGGATGCGGCAAGTCCTATCTTACCTTTGCCATGTACTATTACCTGAAGGTGCTGAAGGAATACCCGGTGCGCATCATCGGGCTGGACCTGAAGCAGGATGTGATAGACCACTGCAACCGTCTTGCCAGGCAGTACGGATATGACAGGCTGGATTTCTATCACGGGGATATTGCTTCCTATGAGGGCGTGGACCATGTGGATATGGTGGTGACCCTGCACGCCTGTGACACGGCCACTGACCATGCGCTGGCAAAGGCAGTGAACTGGGGTGCGAAGGTAATCCTGTCCGTGCCCTGCTGCCAGCATGAACTGGCAAAGCAGATAAGCTGTGACATACAGAAGCCGGTACTGCAGTATGGTCTGATTAAGGAAAGGATGGCGGCCCTGTACACCGACGCCATACGTGCGCAGGTGCTGGAACGCTGCGGATACAGGACCCAGATACTGGAATTCATCGATATGGAACACACGCCTAAGAATATCCTTATCAGGGGCATCCGCCAGGGAAAGAGGGCCGGGAATGAAGGGCAGCTAAAAGAACTGCTGGGGTTTCTGGGGGTGACGCCTGCCATTGTGAAGCTGCTGGCTCCGGAACTTTGGATGGAGCATTAGAGGATGCACCAGATGATGCATTAAATGATGCACTAGATGATGCATACGGGCTGGGTGTATTCATTGCGGCACCTGTACCCATAGGTGTGGGCTAGGATGCCCTGGCGGATATGGGTGGCATAGATATCCTTTTTCAGCATGCTGAGGGAGGTGCCCGTGAGGATGCGCGGGGCGTCGGCCGTCTTTGTGATCAGCGGGATGGAGGACTGCTTCTTTATCATGGAGAGCAGCCCTGCTGAATCCTTTTTAAAACCGAGTATACGGGCGTAGGGTGCATACCCTGCGCTTTTATATTGGGCCATATCCTGGTCTGTCATGCCTAAAAGGATGTGGAGCAGGGCGCGGCTGATCCTTGTATAGGTATACTGGCGCGTCTTGAGCTGACGGATCCGTCCTTCCCAGTTTTCATATTCAAGAAGCCGCGTCCTCAGCCTGGAAGCCATCTCCTTTGACACATCCGCATAAGAGGAAAAATCAATCTCCTGGCTGGCCATGGTAAGCAGTGTGTAGTTCAGCAGCCCTGAAAGGTCATTCACCCCCACGGCCGGTTCCGTACCATACATGGACAGGACAGCCGGGGGCACATGGGCTGAGAGACGGGAGGAAAGGCTGGACAACGGGTCCGTGTGTGCATTACCTTCTGTCAGCAGGCGCCTCAGGGCGGACGCAGAAGCCTGGCCCTGGTCCAGTTCCCTGTCGTGGTAGCCCTGGCCCATGCGTTTGATGGTCACAGGCTTCAGGTGGCTGTTGCTGCGGATGATGGCTTTGCAGTATTCAATCCCCAGCAGGTTGTTGGGGGAGCCAAGAAGACGGTCCAGGCTTTCAGGCTGCAGGGGAAAGTCCGGCACGGTCCCTGCCATCTGGATCAGGGCATGGTTCCTGGCCTGGGGCCAGCTTAAGCCCTGTCTCAGCCCCTGGTCCAGGAGTCCGGAGAAGGCCGGGCTTTCCTCGGCCAGCAGGGAGGCGGCTGTCAGGATTGGCCGGACCTGCCCGTCCTCACTGCCAAAGCATATGGTATCTACGGCGCCAAGGGCAGTAAGGAGGGACACGCCGCAGGCCGCAAAATCCTCAGCGCTGCTGACGGCAAAGGCGGAGGGCAGTTCCACCACCAGGTCCGCGCCGCAGCACAGGGCCATGCGGGTCCGCAGATATTTGCTATAAAGCGCAGGTTCCCCGCGCTGCACAAAGTCGCCGCTCATGACAACCACGCAGAAGCCGGAGTCTGTCAGTTCCTTTGCTTTTTTAATATGAAATTCATGTCCGCTGTGGAAGGGATTATATTCTGCTATGATTCCGGTCAGTCTCATGGAATACCTCGTTCTTTCTCTCTGCAAATTATCATGTCCATTATATCGGGAATCAGTCAATCCGTCCAGCCTGAATCGTCCGGTCCGGCCCCGCCTGCCCTGGATCCGTTTATTTCCAGTTTATAAATCTATAATATTTCGAACACAATTTCTCCACAATCGCTTCACAATTCCACCATAAATCAAGGGTATATTTATAACTGTCAAAAGGAAATAGATGAAATATCCAAAACATAGAGAATTGTATGAAAGGAGACTTTTTTATGTACGGGAATGAAAACAGGAATTTAAATGGAGATAACAGCACAGAGAGGAACATACCGGAAAGGAACATACCGGAGACAACCGTTAACTGGACCACCCCCAATATAGATGAGGGCCAGGGAAACAGGAACAGCGGATTCAATCCATCCCATGAAGGCAGCCGCCAGCAGGGATACAATGTGTATTCACAGCAGTCCGGGAACAGCGGCAGCGGCGGGAACCGGGAACCAAAGAAAGGCATGTGGATGAAACGGGCGGCCGGAATCACGGCAGCGGCGGTCCTGTTCGGCGCCGTATCCGGCGGGGTGATGACAGGCGTTAATTATCTGGGAGCCAGGATGACAGGCATGTACGGCAATGCAGGCGCCCAGGCACAGGCACAGGTCCAGCCGCAGATCCAGCAGGTGGCGCCCGCCGTGACCACGCAGAACGGCGGACAGGGAGCGACCACGGTGACCGCGGTCACCGATGTGTCAGGAATCGTGGAAACAGTGATGCCGTCCATTGTGGCCATCAATGATACCATGACCGTTCAGCAGCGGGACTTCTTCGGAATGCCACAGACCTACCAGGCCCAGAGCAGCGGTTCAGGCATCATCATCAACCAGAGCGATACGGAGCTGCTGATTGCCACCAACAATCATGTGGTTGACGGGGCGCAGGATTTGAAGGTTACATTTGTTGACAACAACGACGTAAGCGCTGCTGTCAAGGGTACGGATTCCGCCTCTGACCTGGCAATCATCGCAGTCCAGTTAAAGGATATCCCGTCCGACACCATGAGCAAGATTAAGGTGGCTTCCCTGGGAGATTCCGACAACATAAAGGTAGGCCAGCAGGTGGTGGCAATCGGAAACGCACTTGGATATGGACAGTCCGTAACCGTCGGCTATGTCAGCGCGCTTGACAGGGAAATCACGGACGGCAGCGGAATCACAAGGACCTTCATCCAGACCGATGCAGCCATCAACCCAGGCAACAGCGGCGGCGCCCTGATTGACTTAAACGGCAATGTAATCGGTATCAATGCGGCCAAGACAGCTTCCACGGAGGTTGAGGGCATGGGCTTTGCAATCCCCATCTCCAAGGCGCAGGATATCTTAAACAGCCTGATGACCAAGAAGACCCGCGTGGCCGTATCTGAGGGCGCCCAGGGGTATCTGGGTATCCAGGGAACCAACATTGACGCATCCGCGGCACAGGAATTCGGCATGCCGGTAGGCATCTATGTCTATAAAATCGTGGAAGGCGGGGCAGCCGCATCCTCTGATTTAAAGGAAAAGGATATCATTACTAAGTTTGACGGACAGTCTGTTACGAACATGGAAGAATTAAAACAGATGCTTACGTATTATGAGGGCGGATCTACCATTACCCTGACCGTCCAGTCCCTGGTCAACGGCGCTTACGTGGAGCATGATATACAGATAACCCTGGGAACAAAGCCGGCAGCTAATTCATAAAATATTAACACCTATTTTATGGAAAATATGATATACTGGACCTAATAGACAATCAATTAAGGAGGTTCAGCTTATGAAATTAGTATATGCAATCGTAAGGAACGACAACGAAGATGACGTAGTAAGCCAGTTAACCCAACAGCACTACAGCGTAACCAGGCTGTCCACCACCGGTGGATTCCTGAAAAAGGGCAATACCACACTGATGATCGGTGCGGAGGATGATAAGGTACAGGAAGTGATTGATATCATTAAGCAGGAGTGCGGGCAGCACCAGAAGCTTACGGTGAATATGCCATATATTTCCGGAACCACCATGGTGAACTACGCAACCATGCCCATGAACGTGGAAGTGGGCGGCGCCACAATCTTTGTAATTGATGTGGACCGGTACGAGAAAATTTAACAAAAATTAGCAAGGTTTCTCCCATCCTCTAAGGTGGTGAGATGAATTGCCAAAAACAAACTTAACGGTATGAAAGAGGTATCTGCGCTATACGATATGCCCCTTGTCCTGCAGACAAGGGGCATATCGTATCAATTGCAGATGCCTTTTTTTGATGCAGAAACACAAGGATTCCTGTTTATAATATCATTCGCGCCCTCTAAATGCATTTTCAGACAATAAAAAGGAATTAAAAAGAGGTTTCTTAGTGAAAATGTTCAAAGAGGTATTGACATAACTGACATTAGGTGCTATATAATATAAACCGATTCACTAAACCGATTTATTATAATAAAACACTAAATAATTAACAATCAATAGGAAAAAATTAACAGTAAATACAAAAATCATATAATCTAGGAGGGACAGCAATGAAAGAGAGAATGGAAGCAGGCGAGGTCTTAAACAATGTAAAGACATGCTCCTCGCCGTCGGAACTGAGGATTACGGATATCCGTTTTGCAGATATCTGGAATGCCCCCATGCACTGTATCCTGGTTAAGGTATTCACCAACCAGGGACTGGTGGGATACGGGGAGGTCAGGGACTTTGCGGATAAGCGCTATGCGCTGATGCTGAAAAGCAAGCTGATTGGCGAGAACCCCTGTAATGTGGACCGCATCTTCCGCAAGATGAAACAGTTCGGAGGACTGTCACGCCAGGCAGGCGGGGTCTGCGGAATCGAGCTTGCCCTGTGGGATCTGGCTGGCAAGGCATATGGGGTACCGGTGTACCAGATGCTGGGCGGCAAATTCAGGGATGAGATCCGCTGCTACTGTGACACGGATGTGGAAGGGAAAAACAGCGGGAAGAAGATGGGTGAGGCCCTAAAAAAAAGGATGGAAAAAGGCTTTACCATGCTTAAGATGGACCTGAGCATCAGCCTTTTGTACGACGTGCCGGGCGCCCTCAGCGCTCCCCTGGGATTCATTGATAAGCTCAGGGAAGCAGAGGACTGTGATGAAATCATGTGGAAGCAGGGGACCCTGGATGAGCGGTATCACATGAACCGTGTCAGGGAAGTCCAGAACATCGAACATGGGATGACCGCTGTGCAGATCACGCAGAAGGGCCTGGAATATCTGGACCAGTACATGTCGGATGTGCGCTCTGTCATCGGCTATGAGATTCCCCTGGCAATCGACCATATCGGACATATCGGCCTGACCGAGTGCATCAAGCTGGGCAGGATGCTGGAGAAATACAATATTGCCTGGCTGGAGGACGCGCTGCCCTGGCATTATACGAAACAGTACGCCATCTTAAAGCAGTCCGTCAATGTCCCCATATGCACGGGCGAGGATATCTATCTGAAGGAAGGCTTCCGTCCTCTTCTGGAGGCAGGCGGCGTTTCTGTCATACATCCGGACCTGCTCACATCCGGCGGGATCCTGGAGAACAAGAAAATCGGCGACATGGCCCAGGAATACGGGGTGGCCATGGCCGTACATATGGCGGAGAGTCCTGTGGCCTGTCTGGCTGCCGTGCACAGCGTAGCCGCCACAGAGAACTTCCTGGCCCTAGAGTTCCATTCCAACGATGTTCCATGGTGGGATGATCTGGTTATCGGAACCAGGAAACCCCTGATACAGAACGGATATATCAAAGTACCGGATGCCCCCGGATTGGGAATTGAAGGACTGGTGGACGATGTGATACGGGAACATATTGACAATGAGAAAATCCCCGGCCTTTGGGAGGCTACCGATGACTGGAATAACAGCTACAGCCACGACCGTCTGTGGAGCTGAGCATCATATCAAATAAAAATATAAAGGAGGAATACGATTATGTTACCAGAAAACAGGGAGTACACCATACCAAGAGAGGAAATCCGCCATCTGGACATCACGGACCTGGAGCGCATTGAACGTTTTAAGAAAGCCGGGTACGGCGGCAATGTTTCCGACTCACTCTGGTCCCTTGGCGTGTGCGACACAGTCCTGTCGCAGCGTTTTAAGGCGCTTCGCCAGGGAATGCAGCTGGTGGGCCGCGCCCTGCCGGTCAAACTCCATACCCTGTCCATTGACACTTCCTACCTTCCGGGCGAATCACTGGATAAGTTCTATGAGGACTATCTGGACGGCCGGGAGCATCCCCAGAAAATCATGATGCGCACGGTTGCCTCTGAGCCGGATGGGAGTATCTTATGCTTTGACTGCGGAGGGGATATGCAGCCCGCTCATTTTGGGGAAATGAGCTGCCAGCTGGCCTATGCCCATGGATGCCGCGGAATGCTTCTTGCAGGGAACTGCAGGGATACGCAGTATGTGCTGAAAATGCAGGATTTCCCAATGTATTCCTTTGGGACTGCGCCTAACGCGTTCGGCGGATGGATTGTCACCGATGTCAATGTCCCGGCCATGCTGCCCGGCCATGTCACTCATTACGTAACCATTTATCCGGGGGATTTCATATTTGGGGATAATGACGGCGTGCAGGTAATCCCGAAGGATATCGTGGATGAAGTGCTTCTCAGGGTGGAGGCAATCTATGAAAAAGAGAATAAGCAGCGTCAGATGCTGGCGGACGGAATGCCCATTGACCAGGTATATGCAGAATTTGGGGTGCTGTAAAAAGAAATACCGTTTATAATGGAAGGTACATGTTAGCAGATTGTATATGAGGAGGAATAACATGAAGCGGGGAAATAAGGTTTACAGAAAACAGATAGGTACATTATTATTGGCAGCAACCATGACAGCGGCAGCCATGCTTACCGGATGTCAGGGAACCACAAAAGCAGATACAACGGCGGCAGAACAGACAGGCACATCCGCAGCACAGGCTGAAAGCAGCGGTGAGGATAAGCTGGTTGTATATTTCAGCAGCGGGATGGCAGGGGGAGCTGCATGGGGCCAGGCGGAAAAAGGATTCAATGACGCGTGTGCCGAGCTTGGGTGGGAGGGCCACTACCTGGCGCCCCAGACACCGGGTAATACCCAGGACATGGTCAATAATACGGAAACAGCCCTGACCAATGGGGCGGACATCATATTGATCGTGCTGACCCAGGAGGACGCTGCAGAGGATGTCATGAACCGCGCGGTAGAGCAGGGCGTAACCCTGATCGGTATTGCCACGGATAATGATATTCCAGCGGCATACATAGGCACAGACCCGGTTAACCTGGGATATTCCGTTGCAGAGGCCCTGATCCAGGCCATGGGCGACAAACCCATTAAGGTGCTCACCATGCAGAGCAACCTGACCATGGAACAGCAGAATGACCAGGTGGCTGCATTTGAGGAAAAACTGAAGGAACTGAGGCCGGATGCCATTGTGGCGGATAAGACGGAGTGTATGTCCAATGCAGCCACGGCACAGGATAAGATATCTGCCTCCTATCTGGCGGACCCGGATATCAACTGCATGGTTTCCTTTGACAGCTATGCAGGCCTTGGAGGCGCTGCCTTCGTACAGGAGAACGGGCTTCAGGACAGCTTCTGCGTGGTGGGGATTGATGATGCGCCTGAAATCTTAAGATGCGTGCAGGACGGCAGCATGGTATGTACGGTAGCACAGCACTGGTACAACGTGGGATATGACGGGGCATATCTGGCCAAGGCGGTCCGTGACGGCGGGCAGTACGAGCGCGGCAATGACTCAGGAACAACAACCCTGTTCATCGACGATATTGACGGCTGGGTAAAAGAACGCGGCATTGACATGGGTGAGTAGGCTGGCTGCGGCGGCTGCGCCGGAAAGGAGAAGGAAAATGGAAAAACAACCGGATAATGCCCAGGTTAAGAAAAGTGCGGTCCTACATGCGCTTTTAAACAAAAACGAATTAGGGACAATCCTGCCTCTGTGTCTTCTGCTGATTGTGGTGGGCTGTGTGAATCCCAACTTCTTTGCAATGAACAACATCCTTGATATACTGAAGACATCCAGCTTTTCGTTTATTGTCGCCGTACCTATCACATTTCTGATGGCTTCCGGCGGAATGGATCTTTCCATAGGCGCCGCCACCAGTTTCGGAGGTGTTGTCTGCGCCTTTGCACTGAAGGCAGGAATGCCGATCCCGGTTTCCATTGTGCTGGCCCTTGGGGCCGGCGCAGTGGTGGGGGTCATCAACGGCATTGTAATCGTGTATTTTGACCTGCCTCCATTCATCGCCACCTTGGGTACCCAGTATGCGTTTAACGGAATCATCGCAATCACCACGGAAAACCTGGCAATATCCGGTTTTTCCAGCAGTTTTAAGATGATAGGACAGAATAAACTGTTCGGGATGGTCCCTCTGCCTGTTGTCTATGCGCTGATCATCGGTATCATCGGACATATCATACTGGTAAAGACCAAGTACGGCCGCGCCATCCTGGCCATCGGCGGAAACAGGGAGACTGCCTATCTTGCAGGCATCAACGTACGCGCCAAGTGCCTGACGGTTTTCATCGCCACCTCCATGCTTGCAGCCTTATCCGGCGTGCTGATGGCTTCCCGTTTTGCCAGCGCACAGCCGGCAGCCGGAACAGGCACCGAGCTGACAATCATGGCTTCGGTCATCATTGGCGGCACAAGCATGTTTGGCGGCACCGGGACCGTCCTGGGGTCGGCCCTTGGCTGTATCCTGCTGGCCACCATCACCAATGCCCTGATTGTAATGAAGGTATCCACGTTCTGGCAGAACCTGATATTCGGCGTGATTCTTCTTGCCGCCATATTCATTGACAAGTACCGCAGGAAAGCAGGAGGCGCAGAGTAAGGGAAAGGAGGCATACATATGGGCGAAACGATATTGGAGATGCGTAAGGTTACAAAGCGTTTTCCCGGTGTAATCGCGCTGAAAGATGTATCCATCGAGCTGAGGAAAGGGGAAATCCTGGCAGTGTGCGGGGAAAACGGCGCAGGGAAATCCACCCTTATGAAGGTCCTGAGCGGAAGCTACGTGGCCGGGGAGTATGAAGGGGAAATCCTCATCGACGGCAAACCGGCGGAGATGACCTCTGTGGCCTCAGCCGAGCGCTATGGGATTGAGATGGTCTACCAGGAGATGAACATGATGCTGGATGCCACCATAGCGGAAAATGTTTTTGTGGGAAACCTTCCCGGCAAAAACGGCTTTGTCAATTACCGCAGGCTCTATGCGGACACCAGGAAGATACTGGATGATATCGGACTGGATATTGAACCGGACACAAAGGCCAGAAGCCTGAACAGCGGCCAGATGCAGATGCTGTCCATCATGAGGGCCCTCAGCAGGAATCCCAGGATCATGGTGCTGGACGAACCCACCAGCGCGCTTACGGACCAGGAAACCGAACTGCTGATGAAGCTGATGGACGATTTGAGGAAACGTGGCGTTTCCTGCCTGTTCATTTCCCATCGTCTGGACGAGGTCTTCCGGATAGCGGACCGGGTGGTGGTCATGCGTGACGGGGCCTTCATATCCTGCCGCGAGATAGGAAGTGTCTGTGAGAAACAGCTGGTCGAGGAGATGGTGGGCCGTACCATTGAAAACATGTATCCCAAAGAAAAGGCAAGAATCGGCGAGGAAATCCTGCGTGTGGAGAACCTGTCCGTCCCCCATCCGACGATGAAGAATAAGAACATAGTTGAAAATGTAGGCTTTCATGTGAGGAAAGGCGAAATCCTTGGAATCGGCGGCCTTGTGGGAGCGGGAAGAAGCGAGATGCTGGGCGCTGTCTTTGGGCAGATCACAAAAGGCGTGACGAAACAGGTGTATATCGGCGGAAAGAAGGTTGAAATCAACTGCCCCGGCGACGCCATCCGCAATGGAATCGGTTTTGTGACGGAGGAGAGGAAGAAATCCGGTTTTGTCTGGGTATTCACCATCAGGGAAAACCTGTCCCTGGCCAGCCTTAAGAATATATCAAAAGGCTGCTTTATCGATAAGAAGTACGAAAAACAATGGGTTAAGAAGATGTTTGACCGGCTCCGCGTAAAAGCCCCGTCCATTGAGACCGTAATCGTGAACCTTTCAGGCGGCAACCAGCAGAAGGTGGTACTGGGAAAATGGCTTTTGGAGGAACCGCAGATATTATTCATCGACGAGCCTACCAAGGGAATCGATGTGGGCGCCAAGACGGAAATCTATAAAATCATGAATGAACTGACGGAACAGGGCGTTGCAATCGTCATGGTCAGCTCCGACATGCCGGAGCTGATATCCATGAGCGACCGCTGTATCGTGCTCAGCAATGGCCGGATCACAGGTGAATTCAACAATGAGGAGATTACCCAGGACCGTGTGATGCAGGCAGCGCTTGCAGAATAGAAAGGGGATTGGAATTAAAATGGAGAGTATGAACGAATGCCTGCAGGGCCGCATCAATACCTGCTCCGCCCCAGGCGGACTGAAGATAACGGATATCAGGTTTGCCCATGTAAAAGCCTCATCCATGCACTGCATCCTGGTGAAGATAGACACGGACCAGGGCCTGGTGGGAATGGGGGAGGTGCGGGACGGGGCCAGCGCCACCTATGCCGCCATGTTAAAAAGCAGGCTCATAGGTGAAAACCCGTGTGATGTGGACCGTCTGTTCCGCAAGATAAAACAGTTCGGCGGCCCTTCCAGACAGGGCGGGGGCGTCAGTGGGATTGAGATGGCCTTATGGGACCTGGCCGGCAAGGCATACGGTGTCCCGGTGTACCGGATGCTGGGAGGACGGTTCAGGGAACAGGTCAGGGTGTACTGCGACCTTGGCCGGACCCCGCCTTCCCAAAGGGTGAACGGAACCCTGAAAGCCAGGGCCATCAGGGAGCGTATGGACCGGTTCGGGATGAAGATGTGTAAAGTAATCGTGGGCATGGAAGAAATCCAGTATCTGTACCCGGACGAAGAACTTCTGTCAGGGCCTCAGGATTACATTGACCAGATTCTGGCAGGCCATGAAAACCTGCTGAAGGAGGATCCGGTGACAGGGCTGGCGGACATAGATGATAAGCCGTTTAAGCGGAGGATGGAGGATTACGGCATGGTGCAGCATCCTTATACCTTCATACGTCCAACGGAACGGGGCCTTGACCGCTACGAGGAACATGTGGCCCAGATAAGGGAAGAACTGGGATACAGGGTGCCAATCGCCATCGACCATCTGGGTCATCTGGGACTGGATGACGCCAAACGGCTGCTAAGACGCCTTGAGAAATACAACCTGATGTGGTGCGAGGACGTCCTTCCATGCACCATGGCACAGGAATACAGGGCGCTCCGTGATTACACATCAACCCCGCTGGCATGCGGGGAGGACCTTACCTATGTGGAAAATTATGAGGCACTGTGCGCACCGGGCGGCGTGGCCGTCATCCATCCGGACATCTGTTCTGCAGGCGGGATCCTGGAATGCAAGCAGATTGGGAATATGGCCCAGAAGTACCATACGGCTATGGCGATGCACATGTGTGAGACGCCGGTGGCGGCCCTGGCAACCGGGCATGTGGGACTGGCAACCGAGAACTTCATTGCCATGGAGTTCAATGCGCCGGATGACGATTACTGGCAGGACCTGGTGACAGGCCTTCCTGAGCCGTTAATCCGGGACGGGTATCTGCATGTGCCGGAAGCTCCCGGTCTTGGGGCCGAAGGCTTTAACGACGAGGTAATCCGCCAGCATACATGGCCCGGGTATCCTGAAATCTGGGCGCCTACCGGGCAGTGGGACCGTGAATATTCCAGCGACAGGCTGTGGAGCTGATGAAAAGAGGAGTGTGTTATGGGATTAGAACATAAAATGGTTGCTGTGACTGATGGAAGGACGGCCGTTGGCAGGGAATGCATCACCATGCTCTGCAGGGAGAAGGCCGGTATCCTTATATTCATGCACGGGGAACCCATGGACCAGGCTTTAAAAGAAGAGCTGGACACCTGCCATGCAGCCTATATGGTTACGGATGCAGGGCTTTCTGACAGGGAGGCCTTAAAACAGGCTGTCAGGGAGGCGGAGGAGGCCCTTGGGCCGGCCTATGGGGTGATTTATAATTATTTTACAGTGGTGGAAGGTTCGGTTTCAAATCTTACAGAGGAACAGTTTGAGAAAAACTATAAGGAAAACATCCAATCCCCCATGACGGCTGCCCAGGTATTCGGCGCTGCCATGGACCGGGAGATGAACGGTAAGCTCATCTTCATCGGCTCCATCCATGATGATAAGCCGTCTGGGGCCTATCCGCTTTTCTCCATGGCAATGGGAGCGGTGAAGAACCTGTCCAGGGAAGCGGCCCTGAGCCTGGGGGTGAAAAATGTATCCTCAGTATTCATTGAACTTGGCCCCATTAAAGAGGCGGTATTTGCCCCCAAAAGCAGTTACACCACCTTATATGAGGGATACCAGTACAAGATACCGTCCGGTACGGTGGGGAGCGCGTCCGATACCGCCCAGCTGTGCGGCTTTCTGTTGGATAGCCGCTGCCGGTATGTAAATGGCACGGAGATACGCATGGACGGCGGACTGCTGCTGCATTATATTGACGAAAAAGCAAACCACAGGGGATTGATGAGAGGGTAGGGATACGTATGTTTGATTTAAAGGGTAAAACAGCGCTGGTAACAGGAGGGGCCAAAGGAATCGGGGAAGGAATCTCCATGGAACTGGCCAGATGCGGCGCTAACGTGATTGTCAATTATCATACATCGTCTGACGGAAAGGCCATATGTGAAAAACTGAACAGCCTGGGGGCAAAGTGCATTGCGGTGCAGGCGGACGTGACGGATAAAGCGCAGGTGGATTCCATGATTGCGCAGGGAATGGATGCATTCGGCGGTATTGACATCCTGGTCAACAATGCGGCATACCAGTGTAATATCCCCTTTGATGAGTATGATGACCAGCATCTTTCCAGGATTTTCCATACGAACCTGTACGGCTATATCCTGTGTATGCAGGGCGTGCTGCCTTATATGAAGGAAAAGAGATATGGCAAGATCATTAACATTTCCTCGGTCCATGCGAAACGGCCCACCAACTTTGACCCGGGCTACAGCATGACAAAAGGGGCCATCAAGATGCTGACCAGGGAAAGCGCCCTGGAACTGGCGGATTACCACATTAATGTTAATTCCGTGGAATATGGTTATGTCGATATCGGGGTTAAATCCGGCAAGCCCAGGGACGTGGTGGAAAGCGGCCTGGCTGATGAGGAGCGTCTGTTTCCGTTTTCAAAGCTGAGCCTGGCTGACCGTATCAACGAGCCAAAGGACGCGGCCCATGTTGTGGCATTTCTTGCCTCCGACGAGGCGGAAATGATCCACGGCACAGCCATAAGGGCTGATTCAGGAACAATACTGGCATAGGAGGATATATGGATGTCTAAAGTTTATTATACCAATATGCATACAACGCTGAGCGAGAACCTGCTGCAGAAGCTGGCAAGACTTGTGAAACAGGCGGGAATGCTGGAGCAGATTGATTTTTCCAATAAATACACTGCCATTAAGCTTCATTTCGGGGAGCCGGGAAACCTGGCCTATCTCCGTCCAAACTATTCAAAGGTGCTGGTGGACCTGATCCGTTCACAGGGCGGCAGGGTTTTCCTCACGGACTGTAATACCCTGTATGTGGGCCGGAGGAAAAATGCCCTGGACCATCTGGACAGTGCGTATGAGGATGGCTATAATCCATTTGCCACGGGCTGCCATGTAATCATCGGCGACGGGTTAAAAGGTACGGACGATATCCTTGTGCCCGTGGAGGGGGAGTATGTCCGGGAAGCCAAGATAGGAAGGGCTGTCATGGACGCGGATATCATCATATCCCTGACCCATTTCAAGGGCCATGAGGCGGCAGGCTTTGGCGGCGCCCTTAAGAACATCGGAATGGGCTGCGGCTCCAGGGCAGGCAAGATGGAGATGCATAACTCCGGCAAGCCCCATGTGGATGCGGGACTCTGCGTCGGATGCGGGGCCTGTGTCCGGCAGTGCGCCCATGGTGCAATAACCCTGGAATCCGGTAAAGCTTCCATTGACACCGCAGTGTGCGCCGGATGCGGCAGATGCATCGGAACCTGTCCCATGGACGCGGTGGCTGCGGATAACAACGAGGCCAATGACATCCTGAACAAGAAGATAGCGGAATATGCGCTGGCCGTGCTTCAGGGCCGTCCGCATTTCCATGTAAGCCTTGTGGTTGATGTGTCGCCATACTGTGACTGCCACTCGGAAAATGATATCCCCATTGTCCCAAACGTGGGTATGTTCGCTTCCTTTGACCCGGTAGCCCTGGATCTGGCGTGCGCCGACGCGGTAAACCGCCAGCCCGTAATAGAGGGCAGCGTGCTGTCCGGCAGAAGCCATTGCCATGGGGATCATTTTACGGATACCCATCCCGATACCAACTGGAAGGTTGCCATTGACCATGCGGTTAAGCTGGGCCTGGGAAGCAGGGAATATGAACTCATTACGGTTTAGGAGGTAAGGCATCGATGAAGACTTGTTTATGGGTGGGGACTTATACATGTGATGTGGAGTCCGGTGAAAGACGCGGCACGGACGGGCAGGGGATTTATGCCTTTGAATTTGACGATGAAACCCAAAGGGCCAGGCTGTGTTCCATCTATGAAGGGTGCCGCAACCCTTCCTTCCTGGCCGTATCCGGCAATATGCTGTATGCTGTCAGCGAGATGGCGGAGGGTGGATGCGTCACGGCCCTCCGGTATGATGCGGGTCAGGGCAGGTTTACCTATGTCAATGAGATGCCCATCCCGGGTTCGGCTGCCTGCCATGTCCTTATCTGGAAGGAAAAGAACTGCCTTGTAATAACCAATTACCTGTCCGGGAGCATGGTAAACCATGCGCTGCTGCCGGACGGATCCATCGGCGCCAGGAACGGTTTTTTCCAATATGAAGGAAGGGGGGAGGACCCTGTGCGCCAGGAGGGTCCCCATGCCCACTCGTCCATCCTGTCGCCGGATGGGAAGACCCTCTTTGTGGCGGACCTGGGGACGGACCGTCTGTATCATTACAGATGGGATGAAGCCAGCCAGGGACCGGTTCCCTGTGAAGCCTGTCCTGAAACCTATGTCGGTCCGGGGGAAGGACCCCGCCATATGTGTTTTTCACCGGATGGAAGGTACCTGTACCTGGTCACGGAGCTGAAGGGCAGTGTTTTCTGCTATCAATACAGCAGTGAGGACGGGCACCTTACCTTTGTCCAGAAGGTACCGTCCCTGCCGGCTTCCTACACGGGGTTCAATCTTGCGGCCGACATCCATATGTCATCCGATGGGCGATATCTGTATGTCTCGGAGCGGGGCGCGGATATCATCAGCGTGTTTCAGGTGGACAGGGAGACAGGACTTCTGGGAACATGCAGGTTCCAGCTGTGCGGGGGAAAGAGTCCCAGGAATTTCTGCCTTTCACCCTGCGGGCGGTATATCGTGGCAGCGAACCAGGATTCCGGTAATCTGGTAATCTTCAGGAGGAATGCGCAGGACGGGCTTTTAGGGGAAGTCGTGGAGGAAATCAGGATACCATCACCGGTCTGCGCCAGGATGGCTGACCGGGACAGTCTTCTTTAAAGCATCCGGGATTGGAAAATGGATGTGGGAATATGATTTGAAACGTTGAATTCCGGCGCAGGACATTATATAATAAGAAATAATGTAATTTACCCGGCAGGATGGGCTGCCGGTGCCAGAAAGGAGTTCATGTGAAAAAAGCTAAAATAGCCGATGTCGCAGAGGCAGCAGGCGTTTCCACATCAACCGTATCGAATTATCTGAATGGGCGTTTCCATACAATGTCCGGCCCCACGAAAGAAAAGATTGAACAGGCCATTGCCAGACTTGATTATGTCCCGTCCTTAAGCGCCAGGAGGCTTTCCTCAAAAGGGAAGGGGCAGACGGTCTGTGTCATAGTGCCGACCCTGTTATTTAATAATGGATTGTATGACAATGGTTATGGGGCCATGATCCATGCCCTGAGCAGCCTGGCAATGAAAAAGGAGTACCATATCCTGGTATACGTCCGTACCATGCATGACATACAGAAAGAAATTGATTTTATCAGAGGCATGTCGGCCTCCATCATCGATGGGTTCATCTGTTATGACTTAAGGGAATCAGACCCTTACTTCCAGTGTTTTGAAGCAGAACAGATCCCATATGTCTGTATCGGCAAATACCGTAATATGGAGGACTACCACTACGTGGCTTCCGACCATGGAAAGGTGACAAAAGAAGCAGTCATGTATCTGGCCGGCCTGGGACACAGGAAAATACTCCTCATAGCAGAGGGCCTGGGTAATATCGTGTACGATGTCCGCCTGTCAGCGTACGAGGAGGCGGTAAGGGAGGCAGGGCTTCCTTTTGAACCGGATTACATCATGGAAAGCGATTATATAACAGAAGAGGGAAGGGAAGCTGACAGCCGGAGGTTTGAACATCTCTGGAACAGCCCACGGCGCCCAACGGCTGTCATCGTGGTACAGTCAGCGCTGGGAATCATAGAGCGTGCGGTTCCCAAGTTCCATATAAGGATACCGGAAGAGTTATCCGTCATTGTCCTGAACTACCAGAATAACGGCACGCTGGGTCTTAAGTATACCAACAGCCCCACGCAGATAGCCGATGTGGTGGGCGTTGCCTTCAAAAAGCTTCTCCGGAATATCGATAACCCCAAGCAGCGTTTTAAATCCCAGCTGGTGCAGCTGGACTTTGTGGAAGGCGAGACAACGGCAGGACCCGGGCACCTTGAGACGGACGGCTGATAAAGATGGAATAAGGTTTACCGGGCAGGATAGCGGTTAAAAGAAAGGAGATGGCAGGTGTCATCTCTTTTTATTTGGATATAATATAGATAATCCAATAAATATACTTATGCAGGGTACTTAAAAAAATGCAAGAATTTGTGAAATACAACTTGTTTCCCCCATTCACAACGTATATAATAAGCCTATATGCATTATTTACAATAAGGAAAGGGGTATACCATGGGATTTATTGATGTTATTAAAGAAAAAGCAAGAGCAGATAAGAAGACCATTGTTCTTCCGGAGTCTATGGACCGCAGGACATGGGTTGCTGCTGAAAAGATTTTAAAAGAGGATCTGGCAAATCTGGTCATTATCGGAACACCGGAGGATATCGGCGAGCACAGCAAGGGACTGGATGTGTCCGGAGCAACCATCATCAATCCGCAGACATATGAGAAGACACAGGAATATATTGATTTATTCGTGGAACTGAGGAAAGCCAAAGGAATGACCGAGGAAAAGGCCAGGGAAACCATCCTGAACGATTATGCATACTACGGCTGCCTGATGATTAAGAAGGGCGATGCCGACGGCATGGTATCCGGCGCCTGCCACTCCACTGCCAATACACTGCGTCCCTGCCTCCAGGTCATCAAGACCAAGCCAGGCACCAAGCTGGTATCCGCATTCTTCCTTATGGAAGTTCCCGACTGCCAGTTTGGGGATAACGGAACCTTTGTATTTGCTGACTGCGGTCTGAACCAGAACCCGAACCCGGAAGAGCTGGCTGCCATTGCAGTATCCTCTGCTGAGAGTTTTAAGCTGCTTACGGGAAGGGATGCCAAGGTTGCGATGCTTTCCCATTCCTCCAAGGGCAGCGCAAGCCACGCGGACGTGGACAAGGTGGTTGAGGCAACCAGACTGGCCAAGGAGATGGCTCCTGAGCTGGAACTGGACGGCGAACTCCAGCTGGATGCAGCCATTGTTCCTGAAATCGGCGAGTCCAAGGCACCGGGCAGCAAGGTGGCCGGACATGCCAATGTACTGGTATTCCCGGACCTGGATGCAGGCAACATCGGCTACAAGCTGGTGCAGAGGCTTGGCAAGGCAGAGGCCTACGGTCCCATGTGCCAGGGCATTGCAAAGCCTGTTAACGATCTGTCCAGAGGCTGCTCTGCAGATGATATCGTAGGCGTTGTGGCCATTACCGCTGTACAGTGCCAGAATAATTAATAAGATTAAGGAGAAATTACAAATATGAAGATTTTAGTTATTAACTGCGGCAGCTCTTCCTTAAAGTATCAGTTAATCGATATGGAGAATGAAAGCGTAGTGGCAAAGGGCCTCTGCGAGAGGATTGGGATTGAAGGCTCCAAGCTGACACATCAGCCGGCCGGGAAGGACAAGTTCATTATTGAGAAACCGATGCCTACCCATAAGACGGCAATTGAGATGGTCATGGAAGCCCTTCAGGATGCGGACCATGGCGTGATTAAGGATACAAGCGAGATTTCCGCCATTGGACACCGTGTACTTCACGGCGGTACTGTTTACAGTGATTCCATCGTTGTCAATGAAGATGTGAAGAGGGTCATCCGCGAATGCTTCGACCTGGGCCCCCTGCACAATCCAGCCAACCTGATGGGTATCGAGGCCTGCGAGGCAGCCATGCCCGGAACGCCTAACGTTGCTGTGTTTGATACTGCATTTGGCATGTCCATGCCAGAGAAGGCTTACATGTATGCAATTCCCCACGAGTACTTTGAGAAGTACGGCATCCGCCGCTATGGCTTCCACGGAACCAGCCATAAGTTCGTGTCCGGCGAGGCAATCAGGTTCGGCGGCCTGGATCCTGAGACTGCAAAAGTCATTGTATGCCACCTGGGCAACGGCGCCAGCGTATCTGCTTCCATCGGCGGCAAGTGCGTGGACACCAGCATGGGCTTAACACCTCTTGAAGGTCTGATCATGGGAACCAGAAGCGGTGATGTGGATCCGGCTGTGCTTCAGTTCATCATGAACAAGGAAGGCATCGATATCAACGAGATGCTGGATATCTTAAATAAGAAGTCCGGCGTTTACGGCATGACCAACGGAATCTCCAGCGACTTCCGCGACATTGAAAACGCCAAGGCTGACGGGAACCATCTGGCAGAGGTTGCGCTGGATGCATTCATCTACCGTGTGACCAAGTACATCGGTGCATATGCTGCTGCAATGAACGGCGTGGATGCAATTGCATTTACAGCAGGTGTTGGTGAGAATGACAAGACCGGAAGAAAGGCAATCTGCTCCAACCTGGCTTACATGGGCGTTAAGATTGACGATGAGGCCAACAATGTACGCGGCGAGGAGAGAGTGATTTCCGCTGCTGATTCCAAGGTAAAGGTAATGCTGATCCCGACCAACGAAGAGCTGGCAATTGCAAGAGAGACCCTGGAACTTGTTCAGTAAATTTCCATATAAATTTGCGTAATTTTGGAAACTTTTTATTGACAAACCCCTTGCGCCTATGTATAATAGTATAGGTGCATATCAAGGAGTATGATATGCTGATTAATTTATCGGAACTGTTTCCCGTTGAGGGAAAATCTAAAACATATACCCTGGAATTGGAGATGACGCAGTTTCATGCATCGGATGGTGTTTATGAGGTTGTGGAGAAGCATCCCGTTACCCTGGTGATTACCAACCAGGGGGATAAGGTGCTGACCGTGACAGGTGAAGCTGATGTGTGTCTTGAGATGCCGTGCAGCCGATGCCTTGAGCCGGTAAAGGTTCCATTCCATCTGGAGATTGACCAGAAAGTGGACATGAAGCAGACGGATGAGGAAAGGGCAGCTGATTTGGATGAACAGTTCTATATTAATGGTTATAATCTGGATGTCGACCAGCTGGTTGGTAACGAGTTAACCTTGAACCTGCCTATGAAGGTTCTCTGCAGTGAAGACTGTAAGGGAATTTCTAATAGATATGGTACAAATCCGGGCTCTGGGGAAGGTGACTGTGAAGACGGCCCACTGGACCCAAGAATGTCAGTTATCCAGGATATTTTTAAACAGTTGAAGGAGGTGTAAACCATGTCTATCTGTCCAAAGAATAAATCTTCTAAAGCAAGAAGAGACAGCCGCAGGGCAAACTGGAAGATGAGCGCTCCAAATCTGGTAAAGTGCAGTAAGTGTGGCGCCCTGATGATGCCTCACAGAGTTTGCAAGGCTTGTGGTTCTTATAACAAGAGAGAAATTGTAAGCGTTGAGGATTAATTCCAGACAAATTAAAATTCTGTGAAAAGCCAGTCAATATGCGGTCTTTGGGGGATTCCCCCGGGACCGCATATTTTTTAGTTCCATGAATAAGCCAGGCCATTGGAATGCAGTAATCCTTCGTGATTTAAAGAACCGCCTTTTAGGGATATCGATGGCTCCTGTCCGTGTGAAACCCTGTCCTTCTAAAGTTAATCTTTATTTCCAGGAAATATAAGGAAAAGGAAAGGAATGCAGAAATCAGAACTGTTATAATAAAAACAAATCAGTAAATGCGGATTTTATCAGAGAGGGGAGGGCCTGCCATGAAGAAAAGTGCAGTATCTGTTTTTATTGCAGCAGGGCTGATGTCTGTCCTGCTGTCCGGTTGCCAGTTTGGGGGAGGGACAAACAAAGAAGCGGAGGAGAATGTATCAGTGCCGGATGCCGGCACAGGGCAGGAGCCAGGAGCGGAAACATGGGAACCGGAAACACGTGAACCGGAAATACGTGAACCGGAAACACAGGAACCGGTTTCCCTTCTGCCATATCAGTTTGCCGGAGCGTATGGAATCATCCGGTCGGAATACCCGGTTTACGAACTGGATACGGTAATTGAATCGAAGCTGCCTCAAAAAGAAAAGACCATATCCCTGACATCTGCCCTTCACCAGAAGCAGGAGCTGCTTGTAAGCATGGTCCTGGACGATTATTCGGAAGTACATAAAATCCCGGCAGGCGGGGAACCTCCCGCAGATGGTATGTATATAACGTTAAGCGACGGGAGCATGATGATTGTCTCGGAGAAATATCAGGACGGGCTTTGGAAATCAGGCGAAGGCCTGTTCCTGACAGGACCTGGTATTCCGGAAAACGGAATTAAGCCTGTGGAATCAATATATGGGGATTATCCTTCCTATTTTGAGGCATATGGGAACAGACGTCATATCATCGAGGCAAGATTTGAGTTACCAGCCGCTCCGGCGCCTGAAGACACGTTATCCGGTTATGCGCTCCGCCTTCTCGATTTTGAGGATCCGGTGGAATTTACCCTGAAACGTGTGCCTGAATATGGAACGTTGGAGGGACTTGCAGAAGCGGAACACGGAAGCATAGATACCCATGATGGCATTTCTATCATAAGCATGGGGGAAAAGGTAAGGGAGGGAATCCTCATATCCTGGTATGTATACAGTGAAGCTGGGGAAACGCCCATAAGCATTGCATATAAACCGCCTTCCCTGGATATGGACCTGCCAACCATATCCGGCAGCGGGAAACAGTATGCAATCAGGGAATTGTCTGCCAATCCCTATTGGGACAATCTTGGCCACTACCGGCTGTCAGATGTGAGACAATATGGACGGCGTACCAGATGCCTGTTCGATGTTCCACAGGAAGAGCAGGATGGGTCTTTCCAGATTAATATTCCCGGAATCACGTTCTTGAACCGTGAGGAATCCGCGCCTGTCACGCTGCCTATCCCGGAGGACCGGGAAGGATTAAACGAACTCATTCCCTGGCAGGACGGTTCTGTGCGTATCCTTGGCATTACAAGGTTGAAGGAACCCCGTCCGGCGGAAACAGGGGGTGAAAGAGATGAAGTTAAAGCGGTGGGCAGACCAGAGGTATACATCAATGTGACGGCAGTGCATGAAGACAGGGACCTTACATTAAAAGGCCTGCTCTGCCAGCGGAAGTTAAGCAGGGGAGGATGGGAGCGTGAGCAGTATGACTTTGACGGGAAGGGTAATCTCAGCGGCTTCCATATTTATTATGACGAAGGCGACACTGAAGTAACGCTGAAGTTCCATGGCGCGGCGTTTTACTGGAACCAGCCTTATGTGATGCGGCTTGACGGCGCTGAAATGGCTTCTGTTCCGGTTTTTTGGGAACATCCCTTGTAAATCGGGCCGCGCTATTGCTATTTTCGACTGCTTTTGTTATACTGAAGAACATATATGTATGTGAACAATTAACTGCTTTGTCAATTGGCAGTGTTTGGATATAGGTATAGGGATAGTAAAAAGCAATTCGATATATCAGATCAGGAATAGGTGGTTGAATCATGGTAAACTTGGCAGGGCAAAGCGGGGATTTATTGTTTCAGGATGCAGGGGGGAGCTGTCCGGCCGCGCTGGATATGCTGAAAACTGGTATTATCTGTTGTTTTCTGGATAAGGACATGACATTCCAGTGGGGGAATTCCGGTTTTTTCAGCAGTATCGGTCATTCCAGGGAAAGTTTCCACAGCAGTTTTTGCAGCCTGCGGCAATACTATGCGGCGCTGCCGGATGAGTTTGAGTTGATTCGCAGTGAATTGACGAAGGCGGATGAGGGTGGAAGATGCGATATCGGGATGACCGTACGTCTGCCTCAGAGAGAGGGGGGACATGCCTGGGCCAATCTTAGCGGAACCATCCGGATAGACCCTGCAACAGGAGCGCCGGTGCTGCAGGCCGAGTTTGCGGGCGTGGATACGCTGGTTGCCGTGAAAGAGGAGCAGGAACGGCTTTACCGGCAGAAACTGCAGTATTTCCATTGGATGCTGGATACATACGAGGGTAATGTTTATGTAAGCGATATGGATGACTATGAGTTGCTGTATGTGAACCAGCATTCCTGTGATGTGCTGGGAATGCCTGCCGTTAAGCTGGTTGGACGGAAGTGCTATGAGGTGATACAGGGCAGGACAACTCCCTGCCCCTTCTGTACCAATAACAGACTGACTGAGGATGACTTCTACGAGTGGGAATTTCAAAACCCGGTCCTGGAACGGACGTTCTGGATTAAGAACCGGATTATCGATTGGAAGGGGCACAGGGCGCGGCTTGAACTTTCCCATGACATGTACAGTACGGAATATAAGCTGGCCAAAAAGGATCAGGAAAGAGAGGCGCTGATTCGCAGCATCCCGGGCGGATTGGCCAGGATAGATGGCCGCGATATGCAGACCGTCCTGTGGTACAGCGGCGGTTTCCTGGAACTGATTGGTTATACAGAAGAACAATTTGAGGAGGAGCTGTGTTCCCAATGTGACTACATTCACCCGGATGACATTGAGCGCATAGCCGGTGTCATGGAGCAGTCCAGGATAACAGGCGGGGCCACGGCTGCGGAAATCCGTATCGTGACCCATGACGGTACCGTTAAGATCCTGATGGTAACCTACAGCTATGTCAGCGAAGACAAGAGCTGGGATGGGGTTCCTTCCTATTACAGTGTAGGCGTTGATGTGACGGCAGAGCGCAGGGAGCAGGCCCGGCAGAAGCAGGCCCTTGAAGATGCATGCAAGACTGCGCAGATTGCCAATGATGCCAAGACCAACTTCCTTTCCTCCATGTCCCACGATATCCGTACGCCCATGAACGCCATCATCGGTATGTCGGTCATTGCCCAGGCAAACCTTAAGTCCCCGGAAAAGATACAGGACTGCCTGAACAAGATTAATGTTTCCAGCCGGCATCTCCTGAGCCTCATCAATGAGGTCCTGGATATGTCGAAAATCGAAAGCGGGAAGATTGACCTTATCTCCGAGACAATCTCACTGCCGGAACTGATTGAAGATGTCATGGATGTATTCCGTCCCCTGGCTGCGGAAAAGCATCAGGAGCTGCAGGTTAACGCCGACCATGTGCGGCATGAGAACGTGATAACAGATCAGAACCGCCTGCGTCAGGTGCTGGTTAACCTTCTCTCCAATGCAGTTAAATATACTCCTGATGGCGGATGTGTGGGATTATGGATCCGGGAAGTGCCGTCTTTTGCCAAAGGACGGGGACAGTATGAATTCATTGTCACTGACAATGGTATCGGGATGTCTGAAGAGTTCCTCCCTCATGTTTTTGAACCCTTTGCCCGTGCAAAGGATCCTACAATCAATCAGGTACAGGGTACAGGACTTGGCATGGCAATCACACAGAATATCGTGCGGATGATGAATGGCACCATTGAGGTCAGGAGCAATCCTGGACAGGGGAGCCGTTTCATTGTGGCTGTTTCTTTTGAACTGTGTGAAGAGGCGGAGGATGACCTGGGGGAGCTGACCGGTCTGCCGGTGCTGGTGGTGGACGATGACCAGATCATCTGTGAGAGTGCAGCAGAAATCCTGGACGAGCTGGGCATGCATAGCAGCTGGGTGCTGAGCGGAAGGGAAGCTGTGTGCCGCGTGGTGGAAGCCCACGAGGCAAAAGAGGACTTCTTTTCTGTAATCCTGGACTGGAAGATGCCGGAAATGGATGGCCTTGAAACCCTTAAGATAATCCGGAAGAAGCTGGGTATGGATATTCCTGTCATTGTCATTTCGGCTTACGATTACTCCGATATTGAAGACGAGTTCCGGCGGGCAGGTGCAGACGCCTTTATTACAAAACCACTGTTTAAGTCCAAGATATCCCACACCTTCCACCAGTTCTGCCAGAGCGGGCGCTCTGACGCAGTGGCATACCCTGCCGCGGAAGCAGGTTCCAGTCTGGAAGGGAAGAAAATCCTGCTGGTGGAGGACAACCGGCTTAACCGGGAAATCGCATCGGAACTGCTGATAATGTTTGGCCTTGTTCTCGATGAGGCAGAGAACGGGAAGTCTGCAGTGGAGAAATTCGAGGCATCCGCGTCAGGTGAATACGACTGCATCCTGATGGACATCCAGATGCCGGTCATGGATGGCTATGAGGCAACCGAGGCCATACGGGCGCTGAAGAGGGAAGATGCCAAAACGGTTCCCATCCTTGCGCTGACAGCCAATGCATTTGCCACGGATATTGGAAAGGCCCACAGCGCGGGCATGAATGACCATGTGGCAAAACCCATTGAAATCAAACTGCTTATGGAGACCCTGCAAAGATGGATCCGATAGGGGATGGAATGGGGATTCCCGAAGCAGTCCGGAATCAGGGGCAGTCTGGAAGCAGGATGTTCCTTGTCCCTGGAATATGAAGCAGGGACATGGACTCCATGGTCCTGTGGAATTCATCAATGATAAACTCTTCCAGAAGGGCGGAGAACCGGACAAAATCCCGTTTTTCCAAAGACGCGGTCAATGCTTCCTGATACGGGGCGTATATGGCATTGATGGATTCCTGGTTTTTCTCCATCATGCCCCGGAGCGCGTAAGCCCAGAAAAACTGACGGAGCAGTTCTGAATAAACGGTACGTATGGTCTGATAGGGAGCGTGTTGCGCAATCAGATTCAGTATGAAATAAGACAGGGTCTCCCCGTGCCCTGCCTTTTTCTGTGCCTTCAGTTCCTGGCACATCCGTTCGATTGAATCAGGGGAGAGGGAGGAAAGGGTGAGCGTGGATACGTCTTTGCAGGATAATGCAAGCATCTGGAGGCTGTCAGCCGTATCCAAAAGCCTGCGCTGGAGGACCGGTTTGGTAAAATCGCTGTTCTCCGTGGCGTTTTCAAACGGAAGTACCTGCGTGCCCACATATCTGGAAGCCTTGATTGCCCCCACGCTGGCCAGCAGTTCAAGTGCCCTGCGGACCGTGCTCAGCGAAATCCCCTTTTGATTGGCAAGCTCCTTCTGGGAAGGGAGAATGCTTCCGGCAGGATATATTCCCCTGCTGATTGAGATAAGCAGTTCCATGGCAAAGGAGTAGCACATCTGCTGGCTTTTTTTGTAGGAACTCCAGGCAAAAGCCATCTCCTCTTCCGGGGCTGGCATGGTAATCCTGTCCCTGTAAAACCGTGAAATGGCAGTAGACAGGTTTTCAACCGGCTGTTCCACTGCGGCGCGCAGCGCCTTCCAGTCCCTGTTTTGGCAGATACGCAGGATATTCGGCAGATAATCAAGAGAGTGGTCAAAGTACTGCCTGTTTTCCGCAATGCTGAAAAAGGGATTATGTAAAAACATGAAGGACTGCCAGACAAGGCGCATGAGAAGGTTATTTCCAAGGGCATCATATTTCTGGTTGAGGTGTTTCAGTATGGCATAAGGCGCCATCTGATTTATCCCTCCAAAAATCCCTTCCATGGCCGTCAGCATCTCCGGGGAAGCATTTTTCAGCCCAAGGTACTGGGCATTGCAAAACAGAGGCTGTATGGAGCGGCCTAAATCAATGATTGCATGTTTACGTGTAGAAAAAAAAGTTTGGATATATTCCTCTGTCTCTTGGGCATTATAATCCACTTTAACAGTGGCGCCCACGTTTTTCGACAGGGTGATATATCCTTTTTCTTTGAGTTTAAGGTATGCGGACCGCGCCGTATCCACGGATACGCAAAGCCGTGCGCTGGTTTCTTCTATGGTGGGGAGCTTTTCACGGAAATGATAGACTCCAAACTGTATCTGGGTAAGCAGGACATTGTAAACGACCGTACGCAATTCTGTGCTGTTTTCCAAACTTTTTCCTCCATTGTAATGTTAATGTAAAATTTCCTATATAGGTAGTATACCATTTCTGGGACTGCGTTTCCACGATTTTTTCCAGCTTTCAGCAAGAGATTGCTATTTTCATCTTTCTTTGCTATACTTAGCATACATATGTATGTGGACAATTAGGGGTTACCCAGTAAAGACGGAAAAGCGAGGAGCCAGGACCGATGCGTAGGATGAAGAAGAAACGGAAGAATTTTGTAGGGCGCAGCCTGCAGATGAGTGTTGTCAGCACGGTAATCCTGATTCTGCTGATGTTTTGTTATCTGGCCATGACCATCGTGAATTCCACCAAGCTGGCAGATCAGACAGAGGTCATATCAACCCACCCGTTTGAGGTGGTGATTGCTGCTGGCGATATTAAACTTTATGTATCGGAAATGGGCCTGCGCACCGAACGCCTGAAGCGCCACCATGACAGCGAGGATGTGGAGATTGCAGGCGCCAAGCTGAAGGAACTGGTCCTCTCCCTGGAAGAACCGGTTGCGCGGATGGAGGAACTGTATCTAGGGGATGCAGAAGATGTGCAGGCGCTTAAGGATACCCTGGTACATTTACAGGCGGAGCAGGACGGTTACCTGGCTTTTTGCACAAACCGGCATATAACGGAAAAGGAAATCGAGGCTTACGATCAGGAACATCTTGAACCCCTCTATGACCAGGCCCTTCAACAGACCGGGAAGATCATAAGCATTGCCCAGGCCAAGAAAGTGGGATATGGCGTCACCGCTGAAAGGCTGAGGGTTACCAGCCTGACCGGTTCCATTGTACTGATGGGAATGATGCTTGCCGTGCTTCTGGTATCCCAGTATGTGCTGCACCGGCAGCGCAGGGAACTGGTTTACCGCAGTAAGCTTTTTGACAAGCTATCGCTGAGCATTGATGACGCGTTCATCATCCGGGATGCCGATACCGGATATATCAGCTACCGCGGGCTGAACCTGGAACGGATACTGGGAATCAGCATGGCGGAAGTAGAAAACTTTTATAAAGGCCTGAAAGAGGAGGATGCCCTGGCAATCCGGGAGGGAATCAGGAATCCCGGCTTCAGTTCCCCTTATGAAAGACTGGTGGAATATACAAAACCGAATAAGGAAAAATTCTGGATGCTGGTCCGGGTCTACCGGGCGGATGACCTGAACACGCCGCAGCTGATTACCGTATTTTCCGACCGTACGGAAGAGGTACGCTCACGCCAGGCCCTGCAGGAGGCCATGATGTCCGCCGAGAGGGCCAATATGGCGAAAAGCGAATTCCTCTCCAGGATGAGCCATGAAATCCGCACGCCGTTAAATGCCATCATCGGCCTGACCACCATTGCGGCGGCCTCAATCAGGGATACCGCCAAAGCGGAAGACTGTCTTGCCAAAATCACCTTCTCATCCAAGCATCTGCTGATGCTGATTAATGATGTGCTGGATATGTCAAAGATTGAGAGCAGCAAAATGGTTCTGCAGGACGAACCATTTGATATATTTGAGCTTGTCAATGGGTTTGTATCCACGGTATACGCCCAGGCAAAGGAAAAAGGCATTGAGTTCAGGGAAACGATGGAGGGATTCGGGGAGGATACCGTCTTTATCGGCGATTCGCTGCGGCTTAACCAGATTCTTTTAAACCTCAGTTCCAACGCAGTGAAGTTCACCGCGCCCGGGGGCTGTATCCGTTTGGAGGTTTCCCGCCACAGGAACGGGAATGCGGCGGATGTGCTCCGCTTCATCCTCTCCGATACCGGAATCGGTATGACAAAAGATGCAATGGAAAGAATCTTCCAACCGTTTGAACAGGCCGATGCCACCATCTCGAAGCGTTACGGAGGCACGGGACTGGGGATGTCCATTACCAGGAACCTGATAACGCTGATGGGCGGCCAGATCCAGATAGAAAGCGAATCCGGCGTTGGAACAACCTGTATTGTGGATATTCCGTTTAAGAAAGGGGAAGGGAGCTGCCTGCCGGAGCCTGATTTTGCGCAGCAGGGCCTCCAGGCGCTCATTGTGGACGATGAGCAGCAGGTCTGTGAACAGACTGCGGTTCTGCTGGAAAAAATAAAAATCAGCGCAAAGTGGAGCCTGTCCGGCGCGGACGCCGTTGACCATGTTAAAAAAATGCACCGGGAAGGCCGGGATATCGACCTGTGCCTCATTGACTGGAAAATGCCGGACATGGATGGCGTTGAGGTGACCCGCCGCATCCGGCGGGAAGTGGGCAATGACATTCCTATCGTGATGATTTCGGCATACGATATTTCAGAAGTGGAAGAAGAGGCACGGGCGGCCGGAGTGAATGGTTTCCTTCCCAAACCCCTTTACCGTACCTCTGTCTATAATGCCATCAAGTCGGCTTTGGGGGGTAAGGGAGGGACATCCTGTGACGGGGAAGGAAAAACCGGCGGAAAGCCTCTGGATGGTTTCCGTCTGCTGATGGCCGAGGACAATGCGCTCAATCAGGAAATCGCGGCAACACTGCTGCGCATGAATGGGGCTGACGTGGACTGCGTGGAGGATGGACAGCAGGCGCTGGATTCCTTCCTCGCTTCAAAACCAGGTGATTATGATGCCATCCTGATGGATGTGCAGATGCCGGTCATGGACGGGCATGAGGCAGCCAGGCGTATCCGTGCCTCGGGCCATCCGCTGGCCCTCACGATCCCCATCATTGCGACAACAGCCAATGCCTTTAATGATGATATCTCCGCGGCCCTGGCAGCCGGGATGGACACCCATGTCAGCAAACCTCTGGATATCACCCAGCTCTGTAAGACCCTTGTGGACTGCATCCGCAAACAGGATGCCTGAAATTAAGAGGACACCTGGACATCCATATGCCGGTTCAGGGATGAAAGACCTATACGTACTATAAATAAGGATACATCTACAGGAATCCGCCGCCATCATCAGGAGCATTAACCGATATGATGGGGAGCCGGGATTTTTGCAGATGTATTTTATTTGCCCAATCCTAAAAAAGAATGAAACGAATAAAAAGTCCTTGCAATATACCTATATGGGGTATATAATAAACCCATCAGATATACCCCATATGGGTATGTGAGGAGGATGGATATGGAAAAAGAACAATGCTGCTGCCATAAGACAAAGGAGCGTTCCCAAGAAGAATATAAAAATCTGCTGAACCGCCTGAACCGTATTGAAGGACAGATCCGCGGAATCAGGAACATGGTGGAAAAGGATGCCTACTGTACGGATATCCTGGTACAGGTAGCTGCGGCCAATGCCGCGCTGAACAGTTTCAGCAAAGTACTGCTGGCCAATCACATGCGCACCTGTGTGGTGGATGATATCCGCGCAGGAAAGGATGAAACCATTGACGAACTGGTGGCCACTATCCAGAAGCTGATGCGCTGATGCAGGCATCCATCCGGAGAATGCTTTATGGACAAAGAGGAAGGAGAGAAGATATATGGAACAATATACAGTGACAGGCATGAGCTGCGCTGCCTGCAGCGCCCGTGTGGAGAAAGCGGTATCCAAGGTACCGGGGGTTACCTCGTGTTCCGTCAGCCTGCTGACCAACTCCATGGGAGTGGAAGGGACCGCGTCCCCCCGGGACATCGTAAAGGCGGTTGAGGACGCAGGATACGGGGCAGCGGCCAAAGGAGAGGAACCCAAAGGCACGGCAGCCGGGAATGTGGCGGCCCATGATACGGAGGATATGTTAAAGGACAGGGAAACGCCTGTTTTAAAGCAGAGATTGTATGCATCCCTGGGATTCTTGATTGTACTCATGTATTTTTCCATGGGACATATGATGTGGGGCTGGCCGGTCCCGGCATTTTTCGCTGATAATCATGTGGCCATGGGATTGCTGCAGCTGATCCTGACAGCCATTGTCATGGTGATTAACCAGAAGTTTTTCATCAGCGGTTTCAAAGGGCTGATACACAGGGCGCCCAACATGGATACGCTGGTGGCCCTGGGGTCGGGAGCTTCCCTTGTCTACAGCGTATATGCCCTGTTCGCCATGACTGGCGCCCAGGCGCGCGGGGATATGGCCGGGGTCATGGGGTATATGCATGAGTTCTATTTTGAATCCGCGGCAATGATCCTGACCCTGATTACCGTGGGCAAGATGCTGGAGGCGCGTTCCAAGGGAAAGACCACGGACGCCCTGAAGAGCCTGATGAAGCTGGCTCCGAAGACAGCCACCCTGTTAAGGGACGGGGTGGAGACAGAGGTTTCCATTGACCAGGTGAAAAAGGGGGATGTTTTTGTGGTCCGCCCAGGGGAGAACATACCCGTGGATGGTATTGTTCTGGAAGGCAGCAGCGCGGTGAATGAATCAGCCCTCACCGGGGAGAGCATCCCGGTGGATAAGGGGGAGGGGGACCACGTGTCGGCGGCAACCCTTAACCAGTCAGGCTTCATTAAGTGCCAGGCCTTAAGGGTGGGGGAAGACACCACTCTGTCCCAGATCATCCAGATGGTCAGCGATGCGGCGGCTACAAAGGCCCCCATTGCCAAGGTTGCGGATAAGGTATCGGGTGTGTTTGTTCCGGCTGTGATTGCCATATCGGCGGTCACCATCATTGGATGGCTGATTGCAGGGCAGGGCATCGGGTTTGCCCTGGCGCGCGGGATTTCCGTGCTGGTCATCAGCTGCCCCTGTGCCCTGGGCCTTGCCACGCCGGTGGCAATCATGGTGGGCAACGGCATGGGCGCCAGACACGGCATCATGTTTAAGACCGCTGTTTCCCTGGAGGAAGCAGGCAAGATGGAGATTGTGGCCCTGGATAAGACAGGGACCATCACAAACGGAGAGCCAAGGGTGACCGACATCATACCGGCTGAGGGTATCTCGGAGACACGTCTTCTGGAACTTGCATTTACCCTGGAGAAAAGAAGTGAGCATCCACTGGCAAGGGCGGTTATGGTCAGGGCGGAGGAGGAGAAGCTGGACGCCGGGGAACTATCTGATTTTAAGGCGCTGCCGGGCAATGGATTATCCGCTGTCATGGATGGCGTCATGCTGTGCGGCGGCAACTTCAACTTCATCAGCAGCCAGGCGCCGGTAACGCCTGAGATGAAAGCCCAGTCCGAACGGCTGGCGGAAGATGGAAAGACACCGCTGTTCTTCAGTATGGACAGCCGGATGATTGGAATCATCGCAGTTGCCGATACTATAAAGGAAGACAGCCCACAGGCGGTTAAGGAACTTAAGGACATGGGAATCCATGTGGTCATGCTTACAGGCGATAATGAGAGGACGGCCAGGGCCGTAGGGCAGCTGGCCGGTGTGGACGAAGTGATTGCCGGCGTGCTTCCGGATGGAAAGGAAAGCGTGATCCGCAGCCTGAAACAAAAGGGCAGGGTAGCCATGGTGGGGGATGGGATTAACGATGCGCCTGCGCTTACCAGGGCTGATATCGGCATTGCCATCGGAGCAGGAACCGATATTGCCATCGATGCGGCGGATGTGGTCCTTATGAAGAGCCGCCTTAGCGATGTCCCGGCAGCCATCCGCTTAAGCCGTGCCACCTTACGGAACATACACGAGAACCTGTTCTGGGCATTTTTTTACAACGCCGTGGGTATTCCCCTGGCAGCAGGACTGTGGTATCCTGTCTTTGGATGGAAACTGAATCCCATGTTCGGGGCGGCGGCCATGAGCTTATCCAGCTTCTGTGTGGTGACCAATGCGCTCCGGCTGAATCTTTTTAAGATGTATGACGCTAAAAGGGATAAGAAAATCAAAGGAAAGAGAAAGGAAGGAAAAAAGATGGAAAAGACAATGAAAATTGAAGGTATGATGTGCGGCCACTGCGAGGCAAGGGTTAAAAAGTGCCTGGAGGAGCTTCCCGAAGTAACTGCCGCCGCTGTCAGCCATGAATCAGGAAGCGCGGTGGTCACACTGAATGCTCCGGTGGATGATTCGGTGCTGAAGAAAACCGTTGAGGACCAGGATTACAAGGTGATATCCATCCAGTAAACCGGACGGATGAAATACGGATAAGGCGACAGGCAGTATTTTATCAGCAGCTGGATGCGCATTTCCCTAGACTTAAGAAAAAGTACATGGATACCTATGGAAATGCCTATGCGGTGGGCACTCCCCACAGGAAGGAACTGATGAAGCTGTTCAAGGACGCGTGCAGGGACAGCGGGCTGAAGACAGATATCAGCCCGCTGTTTTCCTACATCCATGAATTTGAGGACAAGAGGGAAGGGGAGCAGTTAAGCCTTATGGATTTCATGGGCGGGTGAGACGCAGGGGATGGGGGTGGGGAAGTGTCATGCCATGCCCCCGCCTTACTCCCACCGGAAGAACCGGAGCGCAACGCCGCTGCAAAGGACGAAGACGGCCCCCAGTATCAGGACAGGAAACCACACCTGGTCCAGGGGCTGTCCCAGGGAGGCTGCCTTAAGCAGCTTGATTCCCTGGGTAAGTGGCATCAGGCCGGCTGCCCTTTGCATGGGGCCGGGCATGATTTCATAAGGCAGCGTGGCGCCGGAAAACAGGAGCATGGGAAAGTAGAGGATACTGGCAATGATACCTGCTGTCTTTGTATCAGGCGCAAGACCGCCTGCCACCAGGCCTATGCTGAACATGGACAGCATCACCAGCAGATAGCTGAGGATGAAAGCCGGGACAGGACCCTGCATCCGGAAACCAAAGAATACAGCCGCCGTCCCATAGACCAGGATCAGGGAGGCCAGGGCATAGATGGCATAGATGACAACATGGACCGCCAGGATCAGGGCAGGGCTTACCGGGGTAACCCGGAAACGTTTCAGTATCTTTTTCTGCCTGTATTCGGAAATCAGGAGTGGAAGCCCCATTACACCGCCTGCGCAGATGGCAATGGCGGACAGTGCGCCAAAGGACTGCTCAAGGAAGGTATGGGAAGCGCCCTCAAAGGCCGGCCTGTTCCCAAATACCGCGCCAAAGATCACAACCATGACCACGGGCAGGCACAGCCCGAAGATGACCATGTCCATACCGCGGACAGACAGCTTTAATTCTGTTTTAAGCATTGTTCTGAATGTGTTCATTTTCTTCCTCCTCCGTAAACCAGATATAGGCGTCCTCCATGGTCCTGTATGGACTTGCTTCAATTGCTTCTTTTACCGTGCCCTGAAAGATGACATGGCCATGTGCCAGGATGGCGATGCGGTCGCACAGCGCCTCCACCTCATCCATGAAATGGGATGTCAGGAAAATGGTGGTGCCATTCTGTTTCAGTTCCAGCAGGTGTTCCCATACATCACGCCGAGCCTTTACATCCAGGCCGGTTGTAAGCTCGTCCAGGAAAACCACTTCCGGGTCCATCATAAGCGCAAGGACAACGGACAGGCGCTGTTTCTGCCCGCCGGATAAATCGTTTATCATGCTCCCTGATTTTTCCTCCAGGCCGAACCGGCGCAGCAGGTTCCCATAGGGAATCGGATGCCTGTAGAGGGACATTATTTCCTCACACAGTTCACGGACCCGGATGCGGTCGGGATAACTGGATTCCTGGAACTGGACGCCTACCCTTTGGAACAGCTCCCTGCGGTTCATGATTGGGTCCATCCTGAGGATGGATACGGAACCGCTGTCAGCCTTTCTTGTTCCAAGGATACACTCGATGGATGTGCTTTTTCCTGCCCCGTTAGCCCCCAGAAGCCCAAAGGCTTCCCCTTTCCTTACATCCAGGGACAGGTTTAGAAGGGCAGCTATCCCGTCATAGGATTTTGAGAGTTTTTCTACATGGATGGCTGAATCCATATGGGCCGAATCCATATTCGTTGAACCAATGTCTGTTTTCATGACATGACCTCCTTGATTTTTTCTACAAAAGAATAACACCAGGACAAAGCCTGGTGTTAAAGTGGAGGGTTTAAATGATATTTTTCTTTCATCCTGCACAGGTTATGGTGAATCCGGTCCGCATTTGCCGCTGCGCGTGAAAGTGAGGAAAGCAGATTGTCACAGGCAGTTATGACCGTTTCATCGGCCGCATCGATAACGGCGCGGATATCCGTATCCGGGTCAGCGGACAGGGCGGTCAGCATCCGCAGGATGGCGGTAAGGGAGTAGTTGGCGCACCGCAGGGATCGGATGATCTTCAGCCGTCTGATGTCAGCATCCGTATAGATGCGGTATCCGTTTTTCTTCCGCTTAATCCTTAATAGTCCGTTAAGCTCCCAATTGCGAAGGGTATCAATGGTGATTCCCAGATATGCGGCTGTTTCACTTCTGCCCAGGCAGAGTGTTCCGGCCCCCTCATCCCTTCCGGCCAGCATGTCCTTCACAATTCCAATGGCTTCTTCCGCATGACCTGTCTCGGTTTCAATCTGGCGGCAATATGTTTGGGAGAGATGGATTGCCTTGTCAAAATCACATTCAGCCGTGGCCCTGACAATATCGACCGCCAGACGGCGCAGGCCATTCTGGAGGATTTCCACCTGAAATGCCAGCCTGGCATTGATGAACTGGTCCAGGTGAAGGTCCGTGAAAATCCTGTAGCCATTTGGTTTTCTCTCTGGCGCTGTTATCAGGTGCAGTTCTTCATACAGGCGCACTGTATTGGGATGGATTCCTATGATACCCGCCAGCTCTGATGTTGTATAAGTCCGTTCCATGGGCATGTCCTCCTGGGTATAGTATAGCACAGAGTATGACACAGATGGATGTTTTCATGCATCTGGATTGCCAAAACCGTCCAATCGCCCTGGACGGGCGCCATGAATGCGTATATAATGGGAGGACAGGAGGTAACGGAACCATGATAATATTAATTGCAGGCTGTTCCCATACAGGGAAGACATTCCTGGCACAGCGGCTGTTGGAAAGCTTGGATATCCCTATCTGTCCATGGACCATCTGAAAATGGGCCTGATCCGAAGCGGCATGACAAACCTTACGCCGGCGGATGACGAAGGGCTGGTTTCGTATCTCTGGCCAATGGTCAGGGAAATCATCAAGACCGCCATAGAAAACTGCCAGAACCTGATTGTGGAAGGCTGTTACATCCCTTTTGACTGGAAAGAAGGCTTTGGACCGGAGTATCAGAAGGAAATCCTATACGGCTGCCTTATCATGACCAGTACCTATATCCGCAGCCATTTTAAGGATATCCTGTCATATGCCGGAATCATCGAACAGCGGATGGACGATTCATACTGGACAATGGAACGGCTTCTTAAGGAAAACGGCAGGTACCTGGAGCAGTGCAGGAAATCCGGCTGCCCTTATACCTTAATCAACGATGACTATATCCGGAATACAGATGCGCTGGTCAGCCGGCTGGAAGCTGAAGCAGGGGCATGCGGCACAAACATGGAACATAGGAGGAAAAACACTTGATACCATCCATTTTAAACAGACGCAGTATAAGGAAATACAAAGATACGCCGGTTCCCAGGGAAGCCATCGGGGAAATCCTTTATGCCGGAAGCCTTGCGCCCTCCTCCAAGAACCGCCAGCCCTGGAAGTTCATCGTGGTTTCAGGGGAAGCAAAAAAGGGAATGCTAAAAGCCATGGGCCAGGGCCTTTTGCGGGAAAAGGAGGGAAGGGATGCCCTGCTTCCTGAAAGCAGGCAGCACATAGGCGGCGCAGGGGACACCCTGCGCATCATGGAACAGGCGCCCGTGACCCTGTTCGTCATCAATCCCCTGGGCCTGGACCTGGATTCCCCGGCCACGCCGGAACAGCGCATCTACGAAATCTGCAATGCACAGTCAATCGGCGCCGCCATGGAGAACATGACGCTGGCGGCAACGGAACTGGGGCTGGGCAGCCTGTGGATATGCGACACCTTCTTTGCTTATGAGGAGCTGAACAGGTGGCTGGGCGTTAAGGGGACCCTGGCGGCAGCCATGGCATTGGGATATGCGGATGAAGCCCCTGGGCCAAGGCCGAGAAAATCCATGGAGGAACTGGCGGTGTGGAGGTCTTAGGGCCTTTTTTTAACACCCCCTTCTTTTCAGAAAACCGGATAAAAAACATATTGATTTATAGAATGATATCTAGTATATTATAAGTTGTATGCAGGACCGAAAGGAGAGTCATTATGATTAAAGTAGCCGTAGACGCCATGGGCGGGGATTATGCGCCGGGCGAAATGGTGGCCGGTGCCGTAGACGCCGTGAACGCAAAACCAGGAATCCAGGTGCTTCTTGTGGGGCAGGAGCAGGCAGTAACTGCTGAATTAAGCAAATCCACCTACAATAAGGAACAGATTCAGGTGGTAAACGCCACCGAGGTAATTGCCACGGATGAACCGCCGGTTAATGCAATCAGGAAGAAGAAGGACTCTTCTATAGTGGTAGGTATGAACCTTGTAAAAAAGGGGGAGGCTGATGCCTTTGTTTCCGCCGGAAGCTCCGGGGCCATCCTGGTGGGCGGACAGGTGATCGTGGGACGCATAAAAGGGGTGGAACGACCGCCGCTGGCTCCCTTGATCCCAACGGAAAAAGGCGTATCACTTTTGATTGACTGCGGAGCCAATGTGGATGCCAGGCCATCCCATCTGGTACAGTTTGCACAGATGGGTTCCATCTATATGGAACATGTGATGGGAATCCGCAATCCACGGGTCGCAATCGTCAATATCGGTGCGGAGGAAGAAAAGGGCAATGCGCTGGTGAAGGAGACATTCCCTCTGTTAAAGGAATGTCCGGGTATCAATTTCATCGGCAGCATTGAAGCCAGGGAGATTCCCCATGGCGCGGCGGATGTCATTGTCTGTGAAGCATTTGTGGGCAATGTGATCCTGAAGCTCTATGAGGGGGTTGGGGCCACTTTAATCGGCATGGTCAAGGGCGGCATGATGTCCACCTTAAGAAGTAAGATCGGGGCGCTGCTTGTGAAGCCCGCCCTGAAGGAGACGCTGAAGGCCTTTGACGCCAGCCAGTATGGAGGTGCGCCGCTTCTGGGCCTTAACGGCCTGGTGGTCAAGACCCATGGCAACTCAAAGCGCACAGAGGTGCGCAATTCCATTATTCAGTGCGTGACGTTTAAGGAACAGGGGATTAACGACAAGATCCGTGGATCCTTAGGTACGGACCGCGTGGAATAAGTCCGAAGGACGAATATAAAAACAAGATTTAAGAAAGAGGAGCTAAGAGATGGAATTTGAGAAATTACAGGGTATTATCGCAGAAGTGTTGAACATTGAACCGGAGGAAGTGACAATGGCGGCTACATTCGTAGATGACCTGGGTGCGGACTCACTGGACATTTTCCAGATTATCATGGGAATTGAAGAGGAGTTTGACATTGAGATTCCAAATGAAGCTGCAGAACAGATTGTGAGTGTTGGCGACGCAGTAGAGCAGATTAAGAACGCATTAAATTAATGATGGCACAGGGGCTGTGTGAGCACAGCCCTTTTTGTGCGTTTTACAGCCAGGGCATGGGACCAATCCGGTTCTGGCATTTTGCCTATCATGTAAGAAAGAAGGGATAGTATGAACGGCCATTTGAAAGAATTGGAAGAAAGGATTGATTATCAGTTCAAGGACCAGAGCCTGTTTTCCCAGGCCCTGACCCACAGCTCCTATGCCAATGAGCACCGCCTGGACCACAGCAGGTGCAATGAGCGTCTGGAATTCCTGGGGGATGCTGTCCTTGAAATCGTGACCAGCGATTTCCTGTACCACAAGTATGCCACGCTGCCTGAAGGCGACCTGACGAAAATCCGCGCCAGCATTGTGTGTGAACCCACACTGGCATACTGCGCAGGGGATATCCGGCTGGGGGAGTATCTGTTCCTGGGCAAGGGCGAGGATGCCACCGGCGGGCGGGGACGCAATTCCGTGGTAAGCGACGCAATGGAAGCCCTGATTGGGGCCATCTACCTGGACGGTGGTTTTGCTAATGCAAAAGAGTTCATTCATCGTTTCATCCTGAACGATATTGAACATAAGCAGCTCTTTTATGATAGCAAGACTATCTTACAGGAAATGGTGCAGAGCCGGCAGGCAGAAGCCCTGTCCTATGAAATCCTCAGGGAGGAAGGACCGGACCACAACAAGTCATTTGAGGTCTGCGCGAAAATCGGCGATGCGGAGATCGGCCGCGGCATGGGACGCACCAAGAAAGCCGCGGAACAGGTGGCTGCCTATAACGGTATCCTGAAACTCAGGGCTGAGGACATTGAGACAGACGCAAAATAATAAGCAGGTGAAGTATGTATTTAAAAAGTATTGAGATCCAGGGGTTCAAATCTTTTGCCAATAAGCTGTTGTTTGAGTTCCACAACGGCATCACGGGTATTGTAGGCCCTAACGGAAGCGGCAAGAGCAATGTGGCGGACGCGGTGCGCTGGGTGCTGGGCGAACAGAGGATTAAGCAGCTGCGCGGCGCCAGCATGCAGGACGTCATATTTGCCGGGACAGAGATGAGGAAGCCCCAGGGCTTTGCCTATGTGGCCATTACCCTGGACAACAGCGACCATCAGCTGTCCATTGACTATGACGAGGTCACCGTATCCCGGCGCCTGTACCGTTCCGGGGAAAGTGAATATATGATTAACGGAAGCGCATGCCGCCTTAAGGATATCAACGAACTGTTCTATGACACGGGTATCGGTAAAGAGGGATATTCCATCATCGGCCAGGGTCAGATTGATAAGATCTTAAGCGGCAAGCCGGAGGAACGGCGCGAGCTGTTTGACGAGGCTGCCGGTATTGTTAAATTCAAGCGCAGGAAGAACATTGCCCAGAAAAAGCTGGAGGACGAGCAGGCCAACCTGGTCCGTGTAAGCGACATCCTGTCGGAACTGGAGAAGCAGGTAGGCCCCCTGGAGCGCCAGTCCAAGGCTGCCAGGGAATACCTTCAGTTAAAAGAGGAACTGAAGGTCTGCGACGCCAACCTGTTCCTTATGGATACGGATAACATCAGCAGACAGCTGGAAGAGGTGGGCAGGCGGCGCAGCCTTTTGTCAGGGGACATGGAGGATACCAAAAAGGAATCCGAACGTCTTAAGAACGAATATGAGAAGCTGGAGCAGGGACTTGCTGGTCTGGAAGGACAGATTACATCAGACCGCCAGGAGCTGAACCAGGCGACCGTGTCAAAGGGCAGCCTGGAAGGCCAGATCAATGTCCTGAACGAACAGATACATACCGAGGAGATGAATGAGGAACACCTGGAAAGCCGCAGGACCGTCATCACCGGGGAGTTGGAGGCCAGGAGAGGGCAGCTTTCCTCCTATGAGGAAGAATATGCCAGGATGGAAACACAGGTAACCGATGCCAGGCAGCGCCAGGAACAGGCCCAGGAACAGCTGAACAGCAAGGATGGGCTTATACGGAGCCTGGATGAGTCGATTGAGGCGGCAAAGGGCATCATCATCCAGTCCCTCAACGAGAAGGCATCCCTGACAGCGCGCCAGCAGCGCTATGAAACCATGCTGGAGCAGGTAAACCTGAGGCGCAGTGAAGTGACCCAGAAGCTGCTTAAATATAAAAGCGATGAATCGGTCCAGGACGAACTGATTGCCAGGGAGCAGGCGGCCCTGGATGAGGTGAGGCAGCAGCTGGAAGACAGGCAGTTTAAGGCCCAGGAGGCGGAAGACGCCATGACGGAGGCGGAAGCCGATGCCAAACGGTTAAACCGCAACCAGAACGACACCCAGCAGGAATACCATATGGCCTATACCAAGCTGGAGTCCTTAAAAAACCTGGCGGAACGGTATGACGGATACGGCAACAGCATCCGGCGCGTCATGGAGGTCAGGGACCGGGTCCACGGAATCCACGGGGTGGTGGCCGACATCATTTCCACGGAACAGAAATACGAGATTGCCATCGAGACAGCCCTGGGCGGAAGCATACAGAACATTGTCACGGATTCAGAGGCAACCGCCAAGCAGCTGATTGAATACCTGAAAAAGAACCGGTACGGAAGGGCCACCTTCCTGCCCCTGACCAGCATCAACGGCAGCCAGAACTTTTCACAGCCGGCGGCCCTTAAGGAAAAGGGCGTCCTGGGACTGGCCCACGACCTGGTCCAGGTGGACGGACAGTATAAGGGGCTGGCCCGGTATCTTCTGGGGCGGGTGGTTGTTGTGGATACCATTGACAACGCCATTGCCCTTGCCAGGAAGTACAGGTACAGCCTGCGCATCGTCACCCTGGAGGGTGAGCTTTTAAGCGCCGGAGGTTCCATGACAGGCGGCGCCTTTAAGAACAGCAGTAACCTGCTGGGACGCCGCAGGGAGATTGAGGAGCTGGAGGAAACCTGCAGCAAGGCCCTGGTTCAGATAGAGAAGATCCAGAATGAACTGGCATTAAAGGAAAGCCTTGCCCAGGAGAAGAAGGGCGAGCTGGAGCAGTTAAAAGCCCGGATACAGAAGCTGGTATTACAGGAAAATACAATCCGCATGAACATTTCCCAGCTGGAGGACAAGAAAGCTGAGATTGCGGATTCTTCCAGCGACCTTGTCAGGGAACATGGACAGCTGGAGGAGCAGGTAAAGGAGATTGCCCAAAGCCGTTCCACCCTGGAGGACGATACCCGCGGGCTGGAACTTAAGAACAGCCAGGCCAATGAGGAGATTGAGGAGAAGAGCCTTCTCCTGGAGGATGCGAGGAAGGAGCGGGAGACAGCCGCCACGGCCCTGTCCGCGGTTCAGATGGAAACAGCCAACCTGACCCAGAAACAGGATTTCATCAAGGAGAATACAATCCGTGTGCGCGGGGAAATCCGCAAGCTGGAGGAAGAATTCCAGTCCCTGGAAGCTGGCAGCGGCAGTTCAGAACAAATCATCCTTGGTAAAAAACAGGAGATTGAACGGATCAGGGAACAGATTGCAGGCGCCCAGGCCAGGATGGAAGAACTGGAGACAGTGATTGCAGGACATACAGCCAGGAAGGATGCGATGGCGGCGGAACAGAAGGGGTTCTTTGCCAAGCGTGAGGAACTGACCGCCCGTCTTGCCGAACTGGATAAGGATATGTTCCGCGTACAGGCCAGCCAGGAAAAGCTGGAGGAGAAACTGGAGGCATCCACCAGCTACATGTGGACCGAATATGAGATGACCTTCTCCACTGCGCTGGAACTTAAGAAGGAAGAATACCAGTCAGCCTCCGAGGTCAGGAAGCGGATTGATGAGCTGAAGTCCAGGATTAAAGGCCTTGGCAACATCAATGTCAATTCCATTGAGGACTATAAGGAAGTGTCTGAGCGGTATGGATTCATGAAGACACAGTATGATGACCTGATCCAGGCCCAAGCCGAACTGGAGAAGATCATCGAGGAGCTGGATATGGGCATGCGCCGCCAGTTCCAGGAGAAATTTGCTGAAATCCGGGCTGAATTCGACAAGGTATTCAGGGAATTGTTCGGCGGCGGCCGGGGAACACTGGAACTGATGGAGGATGAGGATATACTGGAAGCAGGCATCCAGATCATCGCGCAGCCCCCGGGCAAGAAACTGCAGAACATGATGCAGCTGTCCGGCGGCGAGAAGGCCCTGACAGCCATATCCCTGCTGTTTGCCATCCAGAACCTGAAGCCCTCGCCCTTCTGTCTTTTGGACGAGATTGAGGCGGCGCTGGATGACTCCAACGTGGACCGGTTTGCCGGATACCTGCATAAGCTGATTAAGAATACACAGTTCATTGTCATCACCCACAGAAGGGGAACCATGATGGCGGCCGACCGCCTGTACGGTATCACCATGCAGGAAAAGGGCGTGTCCACCCTGGTTTCCGTGAACCTGATTGCAGATGACCTGGAAAATTAAAACGGAATATGATATGATGATTGATAAATTGATATGACAGATAAGGAGTAAAGGTTATGGCTGAGGGAAAAAAGGGTTTTTTCGGACGTCTGGTAGAAGGACTTGCCAAGACCCGCAACAATATCGTATCTGGAATTGACTCTATCTTCAGCGGATTTTCCGCCATTGATGACGACTTTTATGAGGAGATAGAGGAAACCCTGATTATGGGCGACCTGGGCATCCAGACCACCATGTCCATCGTGGAGGATTTAAGGGCCAAGGTAAAGGAGCAGCACATCAAGGAGCCGGAGGAATGCAAGGAGCTTCTGATAAACAGCATCAAGGAGCAGATGGACCTGGGCGAGAACGCCTATGAGTTTGAACACAGGAAGTCCGTGGTCCTGGTCATCGGTGTCAACGGCGTGGGCAAGACCACGTCCGTGGGCAAGCTGGCCGGACAGCTTAAGGATTCAGGACACAAGGTGATCCTGGCGGCGGCGGATACCTTCCGTGCGGCTGCCATCGAGCAGCTGACCGAATGGGCGGGCCGGGCCGGGGTGGACATCATTGCCCAGCAGGAAGGCTCTGACCCTGCGGCCGTCATCTATGACGCGGTGGCTGCCGCCAAATCCAGGAAGGCGGATGTGCTGATCTGCGACACGGCGGGACGGCTCCACAATAAGAAGAACCTGATGGAGGAACTCAGGAAAATCAACCGTATCATTGACAAGGAATATCCGGATGCATACAGGGAGACGCTGGTGGTCCTGGACGGGACCACGGGCCAGAACGCCCTGGCACAGGCCCGCCAGTTCATGGAGGTGGCTGATATCACAGGCATCATACTGACGAAGCTGGACGGTACGGCCAAGGGCGGCATCGCGGTTGCCATCCAGTCTGAACTGGGGCTTCCGGTCAAATACATTGGGATCGGCGAGCAGATTGACGATTTACAGAAGTTCAATGCAGACGATTTTGTCAATGCACTTTTCAACGTACAGAGGAAGACAGCAGAGTAATGGCGCCCAATCCATCCTTGAATTTAATGAATTGACGTGATATAGTAAAGGATATTAAAGGGAAAGAAGGACTGATTATGGAAGAACTGACACTGGAGAAATTTGAGGAGGCGTCCGACCTTGTAAGGGAAGTGACGACAGAAACAAAACTTGTATACAGCGAATATTTTTCATCCCAGACCGGCAACAAGGTATACTTTAAGCCGGAGAACATGCAGTATACAGGCGCATACAAGGTAAGGGGCGCTTATTATAAAATCAGTACCCTGAATGAGGAGGAGAAGGCAAAGGGCCTGATTACCGCCTCAGCCGGCAACCATGCCCAGGGCGTTGCATATGCAGCCAAGCTGGCCGGCGTCAAGGCAACGGTGGTGATGCCGACCACGACCCCCCTCATGAAGGTGAACCGTACCAAGAGCTACGGCGCCGAGGTGGTCCTGGAGGGGGATGTGTTTGATGAGGCCTGTGATTATGCCTATAAACTGGCGGATGAGCAGGGCCTGACCTTTGTCCATCCATTTGACGACCTGGCCGTTGCCACGGGACAGGGCACCATTGCCATGGAGATCATCAAAGAACTCCCGACCGTGGATTACATATTAGTCCCCATCGGCGGAGGCGGCCTATGTACGGGTGTTTCCACCCTGGCCAAGCTTCTCAATCCCAAGATTAAGATCATCGGCGTGGAACCGGCAGGAGCCAACTGCATGCAGGAATCCCTGCGCCAGGGCCAGGTGACCACCCTTCCCGAGGTCAATACCATTGCGGACGGCACCGCGGTCAAACGGCCGGGTGAGAAGCTGTTTTGCTATATCCAGGAAAATGTGGACGATATCATCACCATTGATGACAGCGAGCTGATTGTGGCCTTCCTCGACATGGTGGAGAACCACAAGATGATAGTTGAGAATTCAGGGCTGCTCACCGTGGCCGCGCTGAAGCACATGGATATGCAGAAAAAGAAGATTGTTTCCATCTTAAGCGGAGGCAACATGGATGTCATCACCATGTCCTCCATTGTACAGCACGGCCTGATCCAGAGGGACCGGGTATTCACTGTCTCCGTGCTGCTTCCTGATAAGCCGGGCGAACTGGCCAGGGTTTCCTCCCTGCTTGCCAGGGAACAGGGCAACATCATCAAGCTGGAACACAACCAGTTCATCAGCATAAACCGGAATGCTGCCGTGGAACTGCGCATCACCATGGAGGCGTTCGGCACCGAACACAAGAATCAGATTGTTGCCGCGCTGACAGGCGCAGGCTACCGTCCAAAGCTGGTTAAGTTCAAAGGCACATACAGCGAGATGTAAGATACAGGGGGGAAATATCATGCAGCCGGAACAACATACGGTTACCCATACAATCAACAGGTACCGGAGTTTTCGCTATGAACTGATTTTGGAAGGAGTGGCAGTGGGTGCCATTGCAGGCGCGGTGGTGGTTGCTTTCAGGTATCTGATCGGATATGCGGATACACTTTTAAATGCCATATTGGATTACGGGAAGGCCAACACCTGGTTCATCCCGGTTTGGTTCCTTATCCTGGCAGCGGCAGCCTTTGTGGTGGCCGGGCTGCTTAAATGGGAATCCCTGATCTCGGGAAGCGGCATACCCCAGGTGGAAGGCGAGATCATAGGCGAGATTGACGAATGCTGGTGGCGGGTCCTGCTTGCCAAGCTGGGCGGCGGGATACTGTCCCTTGGATGCGGCCTGTCCCTTGGCCGTGAAGGCCCCAGCATCCAGCTGGGGGCCATGGCCGCCAAGGGATTCTCAAGACTGACAAAAAGGGTCAGGACAGAAGAGAAGCTGCTCATCACCTGTGGGGCCAGCGCGGGCCTTTCAGCTGCCTTTAACGCACCCATTGCAGGTATCCTGTTCTCCCTGGAGGAGGTACATAAGCATATTTCACCGGAACTGCTGTTATCCTCCATGGCGGCCTCCATCACATCCGACTTTGTATCCAGGAACGTATTTGGCCTGAAACCTGTATTTACCTTTACCATCACCCACATGATGCCCCTGAACACTTACGGGCATGTGCTCCTTCTCGGTGTGCTGATTGGGGCCATGGGAGTGGTCTACAACACGGTCCTGTCAAAGACCCAGGACCTGTATGAGAGGATTCCCTGGCGCCTGGTGCGGGTACTGATACCCTTCCTTCTTGCAGGCGTGTTCGGCTTTCTGTACCGCGGCGTTCTGGGCGGCGGGCATGCACTGGTGGAAGAGATGTCTGCCGGTGATTTTGTCCTTGGTTCCCTCTGTCTTCTGCTGGTGGTCAAATTCTGCTTCTCCATGGTCAGCTTCGGCTCCGGGGCGCCGGGAGGCATATTCCTGCCTTTGCTGGTGCTGGGGGCCATCATCGGAAGCATCTATTACCGTCTGGCGGAACCCTTAAGCCCGTCGCTTTCAGGGCTTTTGGTCAACTTCATCATCCTTGGCATGGCCGGATACTTTTCAGCCATTGTGAGGGCGCCCATTACAGGAATCATCCTGATCAGCGAGATGTCAGGTTCTTTCTCACACCTGCTGACCTTGTCCATGGTGTCCCTGGCAGCCTATCTGGTGCCTGATATCCTGCGCTGTGCGCCGGTATATGACCAGCTGTTACACCGTCTGCTGGCCAAGCAGAACCCGGATAAGAAGGCCACACTCACAGGGGAAAAGGTCCTGGTGGAGGGAATGATTTATCACGGAAGCGCCGCCGAAGGACAGAAGGTGGCTGCCATTGCATGGCCCAGGACCTGCCTGGTGGTTTCGCTGATGCGGGGCGACGCCGAGTTCGTACCCAGGGGGGATACGGTCCTGCGTGCCGGGGATAAGATTGTCGTACTGTGCGATGAGACTTCAGAAGGCCAGCTGCACCGGACCCTCCAGGAGTATTGTGAGACAGTTGGGCTGGAGCGCAATTAAGATTGCATCGAAGGGAGGAATGTATATGGATTTTTATATGAAGACCGGTAAAAGGGCAGTCCTGCTCACTGCAGTGCTGGCATCATGCATGATTGGCGGGTGTGCAGGCAAGGAACCTGCGCCAACCGAAGCCACGCCGGCTGAGACGTCTGCCAGGGCGGAGGAATCCACTGGGAATGCGGGCATACCCAACCCCATGGAGGAGGTGGACAATGTCCTGGCCTTTGAGAAAATCGGGGTTCATATGGTGCTGCCAAAGGAAGCAGTGGAGCCGTCCTATTTTATTATTAACGGAGAGGTGGCTGATATCCATTTCACCTTCAATGATATAGGGTATACCTACCGGGCATCGGATACGGCAGAGGATTTTGCTGGAATATTTGAGCGTTTTAAGGACGGCGTCCTGACCGAAACAGCCGGAAGCGGCGGACAGACGGCTGAGATACAGATCAAGACCACGGAAAGCGGCGGACGTCTGGCTGCCTGGGAATGGGGCAGTACGAAATACACCCTTTACACGGTCAGCCAGGTGGAGGACGGGGATATCAGCAGCCTTGCACTCACCCTGGCAGAACTGGGTGAGAACGAGAAATAATCCCGATTACTTCAGACAGGCAGGTGTGTATTATGCTGGAATTAAAAGATTTCATGCCTGTTAATTTCCTGAAGAAGGAAAAGTTTACGGGCAGCCATCAGGGAATGCGTTTCCGGATGGAAAAGACAGAGGTGGAAGGTGAGGAAAAGCCTAAGCTGGGTGTCTGCGTGTGGCCGGAGCCATATGGATACGATGCTACCCCAAAAGAGGAGAAAGAAAAAATCCTCCTGGAATTTGACGCGGATGGAATCGCCAAAGGCGTGGACTGGCTGAATGAACAGTTTGTGGCCCAGGCCAGCCGCTGGAAAGCTGCAAACAGAAGATGATTTCTGCGTTTTGCTGAAAATAGGATATATTTTATGGTTTTTTTATAATTTATTAACGAAATATTTATTTGTGGTTGACTTTTAAAACATGGGACACTATAATAAGCCACATAAAGAAAAGCGCTGGTGCTTAACACCCGGCGCTTTTCCTGTTCTTACGTGAGTAACAGAGTACACAAAGGGGTGTATTGCAATCGTCAGGTACCGGCGGCAATACACCCTTTTGTATTTCAGACATCCCCATTACAAAACTCAAGGAGGAACATTCTATGGAATTTTCAGCAGTAAACACAATCTGGGTCTTGCTGGGCGCAGCCCTTGTCTTCTTCATGCAGGCAGGCTTTGCCATGGTGGAGACCGGTTTTACAAGAGCTAAGAATGCAGGCAACATCATCATGAAGAACCTGATGGATTTTGCCATCGGCACCCCGCTGTTCTGGCTTACCGGATTTGGCATCATGTTTGGCGGGGCAGGCGCCTTGATTGGAGGATTTGACCCCCTGGTAAGGGGTGATTACAGCAGTATCCTTCCTTCCGGTGTTCCCCTTCCGGCTTTCCTGATTTTCCAGACGGTTTTCTGTGCAACAGCAGCAACCATTGTTTCAGGAGCAATGGCGGAGCGCACGAAATTCATATCATACTGCATCTACAGCGCTGTCATCAGCGCGGTTGTATATCCTATATCCGGGCATTGGATCTGGGGCGGCGGCTGGCTGGCCCAGATGGGCTTCCATGATTTCGCAGGTTCAACCGCAGTACATATGTGCGGGGGCGTGGCTGCGCTGGTGGGAGCCAAAATCCTTGGTCCCCGTATCGGAAAGTATGATAAGGACGGAAAACCCAACGCCATCCTGGGCCACAGCCTCACGCTCGGGGCCTTGGGCGTATTCATCCTCTGGTTCTGCTGGTTTGGGTTTAACGGCTGTTCCACCGTATCCATGGATAATGACGCATCTGTTTATTCAGCCGGAAATATTTTCGTGACAACCAATCTGGCTGCCGCAACCGCAACGGTTGCAACCATGATCATCACCTGGCTGCGTTATAAGAAGCCGGACATATCCATGACACTGAACGGTTCCCTGGCAGGTCTGGTAGCCATTACGGCCGGCTGTGACCTGGTAACGCCGGCCGGCGCATTCTTCATTGGTCTGATTGCTGCTTTTGTGGTTGTATTCGGCATTGAGTTCATTGATAAGGTGTGCAGGATTGACGACCCGGTGGGCGCCATCGGGGTCCATGGGATGTGCGGCGCCGCAGGCACCCTGCTGACCGGAGTGTTTGCAGCGGATGGCGGACTGGTGTACGGGGGAGGCTTTCATTTCCTGGGTATACAGCTGATCGGCGTGGCGGCAGTAATTGTCTGGGTCGCGGTAACCATGACCATTACCTTTACCGTGCTGAAGAAGACAATCGGACTGCGCGCCAGCAGGGAAGAGGAGACAAAGGGGCTGGATGCAACCGAACACAACCTTTCCAGTTCTTATGCGGACTTCATGCCAATGGTATTCACGGGTAAGGAAACGGAAGAAGATACACGTGATGTGTCCGTTGAGAAGGCTGTTGCAGTGGAACATTTCCCAGCCTCCGTACCAATGTCCGGTACAACAAAGCTGACCAAGATTGTCATGGTGTTTAACCAGGCCAGGTTCGTCCCGCTTAAGGATGCCCTGTCGGGGCTGGGCGTGACCGGGATGACGGTTACCCAGGTCATGGGCTGCGGCACCCAGAAGGGCCATGTCAATTACTACAGGGGCATTAAGGTGGAGGAAGTGGCCTTCCTGCCAAAGATGAAGCTGGAGGTGGTCGTAAGCAAGGTTCCTGTGTCCGAGGTGATTGAAACTGCCAGAAAAGTCCTTTATACGGGAAATATCGGAGATGGGAAGATTTTCGTATATGATGTTGAGAACGTGATTAAGGTGCGGACGGGAGAGCAGGGTTTTGATGCGCTCCAGGGCGAATAGGGGATTGCATTCAGGCAGGGACTGTATGACCTTGGGTTGTGCAGCCCCTGCCTGTTTTGCGCCCTCTCACTCCTCGGATACCGACCAGAACATCCGGTTTCCTTCCACATATGCAGTAAGCCTGCCTTCGTCCTTCAGCCAGGAAAGGTAGGAACGGATGGTGGAACCTACCAGGACATGCTGCTGGAAGGTCATGGTCAGGCCATAATCATCAAAAACCATCTTAAGGACGGATTCAAAGGTCTGTGGAATGGTACAGATGTCCAGCAGCTTAAGGGCAATTTCATGGACACATTGTTTATTGTATATGGCAAGGTCCCTGATGCTGTCCGTGGCTTCGGCGTGGGCCGGGACAAAAAGCGGGGCTTCCATTTCCATGACCCGGTCCAGGGTTTGGAGATAGGAGGACACATCATAGATGAATGATACCTTGTATTTGTCAAGGGTTGCCCGGCTGCTGAGACAATCTGCCAGAAAAACGGTTCTGTCCGGGGTCCGCACTCCAATCATCTCAAAAAAGTGGCCCGGCAGCGGGATGATTTCCAGTTCAGAAAGCGCCGTGTCCTCCTCCATGGCGCTTATGTCACATACCTGGCTTTCCGGGGCCATGAGGAATTTGTGCCGCAGGTCCTTGAAGGGATAGCCGCCGTACAGGAAAGCGGGTTCCAGCTGGGGATGGCTTGTAAATGCTGCCTCCACGCCTTTGGCGTAAATCTTACAGCCGGTCTGCTGCTGCAGGTATTTATTGCCGCCGATGTGGTCTGCATTGGAGTGGGTGTTGACGATGGCGTGCAGGCTCCATCCTTCCCGGTCCATAATCTGGCGCACTTTCCTTCCGGCATCCTTATCACTGCCGCTGTCAATCAGACATATCCGGGTATCATCAATCTTAAATACGCCGATTTTGGCAGGGCAGTTAATATAGAAGCTCCTGGCGCCTGTCTGTATCAGTTCATACATACTATACCTCCTTGCTTTTATGAGTTAAATTAGCACTATGATATCACATAAAAGGGAAAAATGAAATACAGGTTTATATTTTACTTGAAATTCCCCATATTTCATGTATAATTGTGGGGAGAAATCGACAGGAGGGAATTTGTGTGCTTTTAAACGGAATCAGAGGGTTCTGTATGGCCATGGCAGACAGCGTGCCGGGCGTGTCAGGCGGAACCATTGCTTTTCTACTTGGATTTTATGATGAGTTCATTAACTCGTTAAATGATTTGATGGGAAAGGACAATGCCAGAAGGAAACAGGCATTCTTCTTTCTTTTTAAATTAGGCGTGGGATGGGTGGCCGGATTCTGCCTGTCCGTGCTTGTATTATCGGGACTGTTCCAGGAACATATATATGAAATCAGTTCCGTGTTCATGGGACTTACCTTTTTTGCGGTGCCCATGGTCATACGGGAGGAGAAGGATTCCATCCGGGGAAGATATGGGAACCTGGTGTTCACGGTTCTCGGTATTGGGCTGGTGTTCTGCATCTCCTATTTTAATCCGGCGGGAGGACAGGGCATTAATGTCTCGGTGGAACATCTGTCAATGGGTCTGGTGGCCCATGTGTTCCTCACCGCCATGGTGGCCATCACCGCCATGGTGCTGCCCGGCATATCCGGTTCCACGCTGCTTCTCATATTCGGCATCTATGTGCCCATTATCGGGGCTGTGAAGGAATTGCTTCACATGAACCTGAATTACGTACCCATCCTGTTCGTGTTTGGCATGGGTGTCATCACCGGGATTGTGGGAATCATCAAAATCATTAAAATGTGCCTGGAGCGTTACCGTTCCCAGACCATCTACGCCATCCTGGGTCTGATGATTGGTTCGCTGTATGCCATTACCAAGGGGCCGACTACCCTGGATGTACCCATGGAGCCTTTGGGGCTTCAGACCTTCAGCATACTGTTTTTCCTGCTTGGCGGCCTGATCCTGGCCGGGCTGGAGTTGTTAAAGACAAGGTTGGAGAAGTAAACAGATATCCATCAGACGGGAGGGGGATGCATGGGAAAGATTGTCCTTCTGGTGCCAAGGGAAGAAATGCTTTACCAGGCCCATAATATTCTTCAGGAAAAAAAGTATGCCATCAGCGACATGCGCGTCATCCAGACTGAAAATGCCGTGGTGGAGGCCAGGAAAGCCATTGCGGCAGGGGCCTCCATCCTGATTGCCAGGGGCCTTCAGGCCTCCGTCATCAAGCAGTACACGGACATACCCGTGGTTGAGATTGTTGTCACGGCCCAGGAGATGGCCCTTCTTGTGGTGAAGGCAAAACAGATTGTGGGAAGGGACATGCCGGTCATCGCGGTGGTGGGCGTGAAGAACATGTTCTGTGACATGTCATACTTTGAAAGCATCTATGATATCAGGCTGAGGACCTACTTTGCCTCCAACGGCGCAGGGCTTAAGGAACAGTCCAGGCTGGCCATTGAGGAGGGGGCTGACCTGGTGATTGGCGGGGATGTGGCTGTGGGGACTGCGAAGGAAGCCGGATGCCCGTCCCTGTTCCTGTCCATGACAGAGGATTCCCTGCGCACCGCCTTTGCCATGGCGGAGAGCATGGACTTTGCCATGGGGGCAGAGAAAAGGAGCAATGCCCAGATTGAGGCGCTGTTGGATTACTCCTTTAACGGCGTGGTCAACATGGACAAGGATGGCGTGATCACTGCCGTGAATCCTGTGATGAAGGATATCCTGGGACCGGACGGGGGACAGGTGGCCGGCAGGAAGATGGAGGATGTATTTAAGGACATTGACCACGGCAAGCTGACAGAGGTACTGGAGGGAAAGCAGGAGAGTTATTCCTCCTTCATGCAGGCGGGCAGCACTGCTGTTTTTGCAATCCTGGCACCGGTCAGGGTGGGGGATGAGACAGAAGGCGCAATCCTGACCTGCCATAAAGTCAAGCGCCAGGGACAGACCAGGGACCGGCAGGGCGCCGTGGCGGAGGGGCAGTTGAAGCACCACGGCCTGATTGCCAGGGGATGTTTCCAGTCCGTCCTGCAGCAATCAAAAGCAATGCAGGACTGTGTACATCTGGCCAGGCTGTATTCCCAGTCAGGACTGCCTGTACTGATTCTCGGGGAGACCGGAACGGAACAGCGACTGCTGGCAGAGAGTATGCACAATGCAGGGTTATATAATGACGGGGCATTTTTCTCCCTTTCCTGCAACGGGCTTTCGGAAACAGAACAGCACAGCATGATCTTCGGGGACAAGGGCGCCGTATTCCTGGCCAACCAGGGCACCATCTATATAGAAGATGTGGAACAGATGTCCCTGTCCAACCAGTTCGGCCTGTACCAGCTCATACGGTATAAAACCGGCAGCAGCAGGGATTTTGCCAGGACCGTACGCTTTGATGTCCGAATCATGGTATCCACTACAATGGACCTTAAGGGATTATGGGACCTGGCCGGGGCAGGCGGGTTCAGGAAGGATCTGCTGTATCTGATCAGCGGGCTGATGCTGTGTGTCCCGCCCTTAAGGAAACGCCCGGAAGACATGGAATTCCTGACAGAGGCATTATTAAAAGAATGCTGTGACAAATATGCAAGATACCATGTGCTGACCAGGGGCGCCATTCAATGCCTCATGGAATATGACTGGCCAGGCAACCGCCTGCAGCTGGAAACCTATATGAACCGGCTGGTGCTGACAGCGGAAAAGAGAAGTATCGACGAGATAATGGTACGCAGGCTCCATGACCAGCTGTACCCGGACCGCGGGCAGACACAGGATGGTGATGCTGCTTCAGGCCTGTCAGGACCCATCCGCGGGGAAGAGGAACGGCTCATACGCCAGGCCCTTGGAAGGTTTAACGGGAACCGGGAACGGACCGCTGACAGCCTTAACATCAGCAAGGCAACTCTTTGGAGGAAGATGAAGAAGTATGGTATTGATTCTTTTGAGACAAAAATGAAATAAATATTTCAATTATGAAATCATATTTGAAACAATGGGCGGCTTGTATAAAAAAAGCCGCCTTTTTCATTGACAATGCCAATTGTGGGAATGGGCAGGCTCCGCTATAATGTGGTCATAGGTCATTCACAATGACAAGTCACTAATAATTGAATCTGAAAGGTGAGGTAACGAGATGAAAGTAGGTTTTATCGGATTAGGCATCATGGGAAAGCCAATGAGCAAGAATTTATTAAAAGCTGGTTATGAACTGGTTGTTTTTGATTTTAATAAGGACGCTGTGAACGAAGTAGTTGGATGCGGCGCTGCCGCAGTGAACAGCGGTAAGGAGGTTGCAGAGCAGTGTGAGGTCGTCATCACAATGGTTCCCAACTCCCCACATGTGCGTGCGGCTGTATTAGGTGAGAACGGCGTTGCCGACGGCGCAAAGCCAGGCACGGTTGTAATTGATATGAGTTCCATCGACCCAACCGAGAGCAAGGCCATTGGCGCTGAGCTGGCCAAGAAGGGCATTGACATGCTGGACGCCCCTGTATCCGGCGGGGAGCCAAAGGCAATCGACGGAACCCTGTCCGTCATGGTAGGCGGCAAAAAGGAACTGTTTGACAAGTACTATGACATGCTGATGGTAATGGCAGGCTCAGTTGTATACGTGGGCGAGCTGGGAAGCGGCAATGTGGCCAAGCTGGCGAACCAGATCGTGGTTGCCGTCAACATTGCGGCTGTATCTGAAGCGCTTACATTTGCCAAGAAGGCAGGCACTGACCCGGAACTGGTATACCAGGCCATCAGGGGCGGACTGGCCGGCTCCACTGTCATGGATGCAAAGGCTCCCATGATGCTTAGCAGGAACTTTAAGCCGGGATTCCGCATCGAACTGCATATCAAGGACCTGAACAATGCCCTGAACGCTGCGCATGCAATCAGTTCACCGGTTCCGTTAACAGGACAGCTGATGGAAATCATGCAGGGATTAAAAGCAGACGGCTATGAGAAGGAAGACCATTCCAGCATTGTCAAGTATTATGAGAAGATTGCCAATACCACAGTAGAGTCATAATCAGGCCTAAAAGGAGAAGCGTCATGAATACAGATTTTATCAAGGGTGTCATTGTCCCCATCCTCACCCCGATCAATGAGAACGAATTCATTGATGAGGCTAAGTTAAGAGACCAGGTTAATTATGTGATTGACGGCGGCGTGCTGGGCATCCTGGCATTTGGCAGCAACGGCGAGTTCTATATGATTGAAGAAGATGAGATGGAGCGCGGCTTGAAGATCATGATTGACCAGGCCGGCGGACGGGTTCCCGTATACTTCGGCATCGGTGCAATCAGCACTAAGAAATGCTGCAGGCTTGCGAAAATGGCTGCCGCCAATGGCGCTGCCGGTATCTCCATACTCCAGCCCATGTTCTTAAAGCCCACGGAAGACGAGCTGTTCCTCCACTTTAAGACCATTGCGGAGGCTGTGCCGGAGACCCCTGTGCTGCTTTACAATAATCCGGGCCGTGTCAACTATACCATGTCCGCCAGGCTGGTAGAGCGTCTTGCCCGCGAAATCCCCAATATCGTGGGAATGAAGGATACCAGCGGCGATATCACCCAGACATCTGAATTCATCCGCAGGACGCGTGACACAGGCTTCAAGGTATTTGGCGGAAAGGATACCCTGTTATATGCATCCATGTGCCACGGCGCCGTGGGCGGGGTTTGTACCGCAGCCAACTTCATGCCTGAGCTGATAGTAGATGTGTACAACAAGTATGTTGCAGGTGACCTTGCCGGTTCCCTGGAAGCCCAGTTCAAGCTGAATCCCGTAAGGCTTTCCATGGACGGCGCAAGCTTCCCTGTGGCAGCCAAGGATATGGCTAACTTAAGGGGCAGGAACATCGGGCTTCCCTATACGCCCAACCTGGCAACTCCCGAAGGTCCTGTATTGGACAGGATTAAGGCTGAGATGAAGGGTGCAGGCCTTATCTGACCGGCTATTTACTGATTATTTACCACCGCCTGGTGCGGATTCGATTACTCCATAGTTTAAATGCAGACAGGCCGT
>OLOS01000139.1_pt1 | contig 85444 bp, 88 predicted proteins | sample 1672631 | NCBI WGS metagenome assembly OLOS01 (sample SAMEA3136707, study PRJEB25190) | human gut metagenome | biome: human gut; feature: human-associated habitat; material: faeces | place: Austria | collected 2013
GGCTACAGCAGCCTGCCCGCCATCACGATCCCCGACAGTGTGACGCGGATCGATGGCCACGCATTCTACTTCTGCTCCAAGCTGACCGATGTCACGATCGGCGAGCACAGCAAGCTGACGGTGCTGGGCGGTTACGCTTTTAAGGCAGACACGAAGATCACGAGCCTTTACATCCCGGACGGCGTCACGAAGATCGGCGCGGATATCTTCTGCGATGCCCATGACAATGTGACGCTCTCTGTCGCAGCCAACTCCTATGCACAGACATATGCGGAAATGAATGGGATTCCCTGTGCGGTCCGTGCCGAAACGGTCAAGCGGGCTCCTGCCAGATTTACAGCGAAAATCGACATGACGCCCGTTGAAGATGTGCTGGCAGTGTTTGAAGAGACATTTCTGAAACAGAATCAACACTAAATAACAAACGCCACAGGGGGTACAAGCCCCCTGTGGCAATCTGACTTGTGAGGATCCATATGCAAAAAATCGACATCGAGTCTTTGATCCTAAAAATCTTATATGGTTTTGCGGGGGCTATTGTGTGCCTGCAGGTCATACATATGGGTCGCTATGTCAGCTTCTGCTTTTATGCAACCTTCTATTTAACGCTGGCGTTTTGGATATCATGTGCGCGGCAAAAGACGCAGCGGCTTGAGGTCTGGATACTTGCTTGCCTGATCATTGCGCTGATCAACGTTCTGATCAATGCCGCTCTCAGCGGCACAACGGTCACCATGCAGTATCTCAAAAAGCTTCTGTCTTTCTTTAGCACGCTGCTGTTTTTCTCCGCTGCGTATAAAACAGAGCCCAAGGCATCGCTCTGCCGTTGGATCTACCGTGTTTTGGACTTCGTATCTGTCTGTTTGATCGCCGCTTATTTTTATCAGGGACAGCGTGCCTATCTGTTCAATGGCGTTGTCTCGAACTATCTGACATTTGGTTTTACCAATCCGAATTTGACCGGTTTGTTTCTTGCGGGTATAATCATGTTGGAAATGAATCGGCTTCCGACACTGACACGCTTGTGGAAGCAAATTCCCGCATGGGCGGAGATTTGTTTTCTCCTGTTTTTCCTCTTAAAAACACAGGCCAGAAATGCCCTGTTTGCAGTCTTGCTGTTTCTGATCCTCTTTTTTGCTTTGCCGCTTCGCAAAGCGAATCAGCTTCATTTTGGAAAGACGGTTTCCAAAATCGTGGCCGTATGGCCGCTCCTCTTTGCCGGAGTATATATTCCGCTGCTGCAGTTGCCCGGTGTGGTCAAGCAGCTCTCGTTTCTGGGGTCTGCCGGGAAAAAACTTACATCGCGTATGGAGATTTGGTTGCGCGCATTGCGGCATTGGACATCCTCGCCGATTTTCGGCGCCTATGCGCAGGCAAGCGGCGGCGCAGGAATCAGTCAGTACCATAACACGCACATTGATATTTTGGTATCCTATGGCCCGATCGTTTTATGCATCGTCTGTTTTGTGCTGTATTCACTGATCTATATGGATGGAAAGCGCCAATCCAGGCAGCAGTTTCTTTTGACAATCGGTTTTGCTTGTGAAATTGTTCTGGGCGTCGGTGAGGCTGCGATCTTTTCCGGCGGACTTGGTGTATATTTGTACGCAGGAACGTTCCTGCTTCTTCGAAATGCTTGTCAGCCGGAAACGGATGTGGAGGCTTCACTATGAACCTCGTCTTTTTATCCAACTACTATAACCATCATCAAGCGCCCTTGTGCGAAGCGCTGTCCGCTCAAGCTGGTGTGACGTTCCGGTTTGTCGCCTGCGGCGAAATGACGGAGGAACGCCGGAAAATGTGGGGCGAATGGAGATGCTTACCTGACTTTGTCCTCGTACCGAAGACGCAGGCAGACTGGGATGCGGTCTCGCAGGATATTCTGGACGCAGATGCGGTGATCGTCGGTTCGGCGCCGCAGGCGCTTTTGAGAGAGCGGCTGAAGGCGGGCAAGCTGATTTTCCGCTATCAGGAGAGACCCTTGAAAAACGGTATAGATCCCCTGAAGTTTCTTCCGCGAATGCTGAAATGGTATAAATGGAATCCGCCGAGCAAACCGGTGTATCTGCTTTGCGCCAGCGGTTTCACTGCGGGGGACTATGCGAAGTTCGGACTGTTTCGCGGCCGCTGCTATCAATGGGGCTATTTTCCTGAAACGAGGTTCTATGACATCCGCGCCCTGCTTGCGCAGAAGGAAGCGGGCAGTATATTCTGGGCCGGGCGCTTTCTGGACTGGAAGCATCCGGATGATGCGCTCAGAGTGGCTGCGCGGCTTCGTGACGATGGTTACAATTTCACGCTGCGTATAGCCGGCGCGGGCGTTTTGGAACCGCAGCTGCGCGCTATGGTCTCCGAACTGCATCTTGACGGCTGCGTGCAGCTTCTGGGCAGCCTGCGTCCGGAGCAGGTGCGCTGCGAGATGGAGCGCAGCAGAATATTCCTGCTTACTTCTGATCGCCGTGAGGGCTGGGGCGCCGTGTTGAACGAAGCCATGAACAGCGGCTGCGCGGTTGTTGCAAGTGACGCAGCCGGCGCAACGCCGTTCCTTGTAAAGGACGGTGTGAACGGGAGCGTGTATCATTCCGGCGATACGCAGGAGCTGTATGAAAAGGTGCGGCGGCTGCTGGATGATACGGCCGCGCAGGAGCGCCTTGGCAGCGCAGCTTATCGGACCATTTCGGAGCTTTGGAATGCAGAGACTGCCGCAGAGCGCCTGCTGCAGCTGTCTCAGGCACTTTTGGACGGGCAGGATGCACACAAGCTGTTTGCAGACGGTCCGTGCAGCCCGGCGCACCCTCTGCGGGAGGATTGGTATCGAAAATGAAACTGAAGTCACTCAGGAAACGGATCGTCCTCTACACGGTCAACCATATCTTGAATGGGACACGGTTTTTTGCGGTCAAGAGACGGCTGCTGCGTTCCATCGGTTATGAGATCGGAGAAAATACGAAGATCGTCGGTCCGCTCTATAACACGGGTACGCTCCGTATCGGCAGCGATTGTTGGATAGGATGCAACCTCACTGTCCATGGGAACGGGACAGTGACGATTGGAGATAACTGCGATATTGCTCCGGATGTTACCTTTCTGACAGGTGGTCATCGGATCGGAGATCATTGCAGACGCGCAGGTGATGGGGAGACATACCGCATCACTGTGGGCAGCGGAGTGTGGATCGGCAGCCGTGCGACTTTTTTGCGCACGATTAGCATCGGCGATGGAAGCGTTATTGCAGCCTGCGCCTGTGTTGCCAACAGTGTGCAGCCGGATGTGATTGCCGCCGGCGTTCCGGCCAAGGTGATAAAGGAGTTAAACGAACTTGCTACAGACACTCAGGAAGAACAAAGTCGTTAAAAATGCGGGCTGGATCATCGGCGGCAAGGTGACCAACAAACTGCTGGCTTTTGTCGTCGGTATTTTTGCGGCGCGGTATCTTGGCCCGAGTAATTACGGCCTGATCAATTACGCGGCGGCGTATGCAACGTTTTTTGCCTCTCTCTGCACGCTCGGCATCAACAGCGTGATCGTCAAGAACTTTGTGGATCATCCGCAGCAGGAGGGCGAGACGATCGGAACGACGCTCGTGCTGCGGGCGATCTCCAGCCTGCTGTCAGCGTTGACGATCATCGGCATCGTCAGTATCGTTGACAGGGGGGAGCGGCTGACCGTCATCGTTGTGGCGCTCTATAGTGCCGGGTTGATCTTTCAGGTGTTTGACACGCTCAACTACTGGTTTCAGGCCAGACTGCAGTCGAAGTATTCCGCGATCGCCGAGCTGATCTCATATGCGGCGATGTCCGTGTATAAAATCGGATTGCTCATGCTTGGCAAAAGCGTGGAATGGTTTGCGGTCGCCAGCGCTTTGGAGTATACTGTTCTTGCAGCGTTTTTGCTGGCTGCGTACTTCAAAAACGGCGGGGCGAAACTCAGCTGTTCAATAGCGAAAGCGAAGGAGCTTTTGAAAAGCAGTGTAAGTTTTATCACCGCCGGCCTTATGGTGTCCGTCTATGCCTGTACGGACAAGCTGATGCTCAAGCAGATGCTCGGTCCTGACGCTGTGGGACATTATGCGCTCGCTGTGACTGTCAGCATGGCCTGGGCGTTCGTGCTCTCTGCGATCATCGATTCGCTCTATCCGGAGATCGTACAGAGCTTTCAGACGGACCGTTTGCGCTATGAGCGGAAAAACCGGCAGCTGTATGCGATCGTCTTTTATGTCTCACTGTTTGTATCTGCGCTCATCTGTCTCGTTGCGCGTCCCTTTGTGGCGATCGTTTACGGCGAGACTTATTTGCCTGCGGTCGCGCCGCTTCGCATCGTGGTCTGGTATACGGCTTTTTCCTATCTTGGCGTTGCCAGAAATGCATGGATGGTATGTGAAAACAGGCAGAAATATCTGAAATATCTGTATGTCGGCGCGGCTGTGCTCAATGTTGCGCTGAATCTTATGCTGATCCCGCGCTGGGGCGCGTCCGGCGCCGCTGCTGCATCGCTGATCACGCAGGTGGCCACAACGGTATTCCTGCCGGCGCTCATCAAGCCTTTGCGGCCAAATTGCAAGCTGATGCTGGATGCCGTGCTTTTGCGCGGCGTGCTGCCTGAGAAATGAAGAAACCATACATAGGAGTTAGACCAGATGATATCGTTTCAGGATAAAACACTGCTTATAACCGGCGGGACGGGTTCGTTCGGGAATGCCGTGCTCGACCGCTTTTTGACCACGGACATCCGCGAGATCCGCATTCTCTCGCGCGACGAAAAAAAGCAGGATGATATGCGCCATGCCTATCAGGAGCTGTATCCGCAGCACGCGCAGAAGATCAAGTTTTACATCGGCGATGTGCGCGACTATGACTCCATCGTCCATGCATTTCGCGGCGTGGACTATGTGTTTCACGCCGCTGCGCTCAAGCAGGTACCCTCCTGTGAGTTTTACCCCATGGAGGCGGTCAAGACCAACGTGATCGGATCGGACAACGTCATCTCCGCCTGTGTTGCCAACCGTGTGCAGAAGGCGATCTTCCTGTCGACGGATAAGGCGGCGTATCCGATCAATGCCATGGGCATGACCAAGGCTATCATGGAAAAGAACGTCATCGCCCGCTCCCGGCAGATGCTTCCGGGTGACCCGATCCTCTGCCTGACCCGGTACGGGAATGTCATGGCCTCGCGCGGTTCGGTCATCCCGCTGTTTTGCGAGCAGGCCGATGAGGGCAAGCCCCTGACTGTCACAGACCCCGCAATGACGCGCTTTATGATGACGCTGCAGGATGCCGTGGATCTTGTCTTGTACGCGTTTGAGCACGGCGAGCAGGGCGACCTGTTCGTGCAGAAAGCGCCCGCTGCGACCATTGAGACGCTTGCGCAGGCGGTGCTGGAGCTCAAGCACGCGCAGCCGGATGTAACGACCATCGGAACGCGCCACGGTGAGAAGCGCTTTGAGGTGCTGGTCACGGCGGAGGAGATGGTGCGCGCGGAGGATCTGCCCGGCTTTTTCCGCATTCCGGCGGATAACCGCGACCTGAACTATGATAACTTCTTCAGCAAGGGCAACCCGAACCTTGGCTGTGTCGAGCAGTATACGTCCGACAATACCGAGCGGCTGAATGTCGAGCAAATGAAGCGGCTGCTGAAGAAGCTGAAGCTGTTTGGAGGAGACTGCTGATGAATGTTCTGATCACCGGCGCAAACGGCTTTGTCGGGAGGAATCTGACGCAGCGCCTCAATGCGCTCCGTGACGGCAGAGACCGAACGCGCCCCGCGCTGCGGATCGATGAAGTGCTGCTGTATACACGGGAGACCGCGCCCGAAACGCTGGCGGCATACTGCCGCAGCGCCGACTTTGTGGTGCATCTCGCGGGGGTGAACCGTCCGCAGGATCCGGAGGAATTCACGACCGGAAACACGGACCTCACCCGGACGCTGCTTGCGCAGCTTCGGCAGAGCGGCAACCGCTGTCCTGTGCTTTTGGCGTCCTCCATCCAGGCAAGCCTGACCGGACGCTATGCCGGCAGCCCCTACGGGCAGTCGAAGCGGGCGGCGGAGGCGCTGCTGCGTGCCTACAGTGAGCAGACCGGGGCACAGGGGCTCATCTACCGCTTTCCGAACCTGTTCGGTAAGTGGTGCCGTCCGAATTACAATTCCGTTGTGGCGACCTTCTGCCACAACATTGCCCGGGATATGCCCATTACCGTCTCTGACCCGGCGACGGAGCTGGAGCTCGTCTATATCGACGACCTTGTTGACGAGCTGCTCGACGCCATGGAGGGACATCCGCACCGTGCGGATGCGGGATATTTCCGCGTCCCGGTGAGCCATCCGGTGACGCTTGGGGAGATCGTCCGGCTGCTGCGCAGCTTTCACGACCAGCCGCAGACGCTTCTGCTGCCGCAGATCCCGGACGGCAGCTTTGCCAAGAAGCTCTACAGCACATATCTGTCCTACCTGCCGCCGGAAAAGGTCGCGTTCCCGCTGAAGATGAACGTGGACGCGCGCGGCAGCTTTACGGAACTGCTCAAGACTGATGCCTGCGGTCAGGTCTCGGTCAACATCACAAAGCCCGGCGTCACCAAGGGGCAGCACTGGCACAACAGCAAGTGGGAGTTTTTCATCGTGGTCGCCGGCCGTGGTCTGATCCGGGAGCGGCGCATCGGCTCGGATGAGGTGATCGAGTTTGCGGTCAGCGGGGAGCGCATCGAGGCGGTGCATATGCTGCCGGGCTATACGCACGATATCATCAACCTGAGCGACACAGAGGATCTGGTCACGGTCATGTGGGCCAACGAGCGCTTTGATCCCGAGCATCCGGATACCTATTTTGAGGAGGTGCAGCCGTGAGAAAACTGAAGCTGATGACGATCGTCGGCACACGGCCGGAGATCATCCGCCTGTCCGCGACCATAAAATGCTGCGACCGGTATTTTGAGCAGATCCTCGTCCACACCGGACAGAACTATGATTACACGCTCAATCAGGTGTTCTTTGACGACCTCGGCCTGCGCGCGCCGGACTACTATCTTGACGCCGTGGGCGATGACCTCGGCGCGACGATCGGCAACATCATCGACCGATCCTATAAGCTGATGGTGCGGCTCAAGCCGGACGCGGTGCTGGTTCTGGGAGACACCAATTCCTGCCTGTCCGTGATCGGCGCAAAGCGTCTGCACATCCCGATCTTCCACATGGAGGCGGGAAACCGCTGCAAGGACGAGTGCCTCCCGGAGGAGACGAACCGCCGCATCGTGGATATCATCAGCGACGTCAATCTCTGCTATTCGGAGCACGCGCGCCGCTATCTGATGGAGTGCGGCCTGCCGAAGGAACGCACCTTTGTCACCGGCAGCCCCATGGCGGAGGTGCTGCGCGCCAATCTGGACAAGATCGAGGCGAGCGACATCCATCAACGGCTTGGCCTGACGAAGGGGCGCTACATTCTGCTCTCGGCGCATCGGGAGGAGAATATCGACTCGGAGCGCAATTTCCTGCAGCTGTTCACAGCGGTCAACGCGCTGGCGGAACAGTACGATCTGCCTATTCTCTACTCCTGCCACCCGCGCAGCCGAAAGCGGCTCGAGGCGACAGGCTTCCGGCTGGACAGCCGCGTGATCGCGCATGAGCCGCTCGGCTTCCATGACTATAACTGCCTGCAGATGCACGCGCTTGCGGTGGTGTCCGACAGCGGGACGCTGCCGGAGGAGAGCAGCTTTTTTCTGTCTGTGGGCAAGCCCTTCCCGGCAGTCAGTATCCGCACTTCTACCGAGCGCCCCGAGGCGCTGGATGCAGGGTGCTTTGTGCTGGCGGGGATCGATGAGCAGTCGCTGCTGCAGGCCGTGGAGATGGCGGTCTCGATGCAGCGCAGCGGTGAGAGCGGAACGCCGGTCTCGGATTACACGGATGAGAATGTGTCGATGAAGGTGGCGCGGCTCATCCAGAGCTATACGGGCGTTGTGAACAAACTGGTGTGGAGAAAGGAAACGGAGACTGTCTGATGCAGCGCAGCGCGCTGTGAAAAGGGCGAGGTGATCGTATGCAGATCATTTATGAACTGTCCTGGCTATGGACGCTGCTGGGCATTGCGCTCGCGGCAGCGGCGGTCTGCGTGGCCGCCGCTGCGCTGATCGCGCGGGCATCGCAGAAGCGATTGGGTAAGAAAACGGCCGTGCTGATCGGCGTCGCGGCATTCGCGCTTGCCGTTGTGGTCGTCATTCTGCTTGCCCGCACGGCGATGCCGCTTTGAGCGAAAGGGAGACATACCATGCCGCTGCAGATCGTCAGAAACGACATTACACATATGCAGGTCGATGCCATCGTCAACGCCGCGAACGCCTCGCTTTCAGACGGCGGCGGTGGGGTGGACGGCTGTATCCACCGCGCAGCCGGTCCGGAGCTGCTGGCAGAGTGCAAAGCGCTCGGCGGCTGCGCGACCGGGCACGCGAAGCTCACGAAGGGCTATGCTCTGCCGTGCCGGTATGTCATCCACACGGTCGGCCCGCAATGGCGCGGCGGCGCGCACGGAGAGTGTGAGCAGCTCGCCGCCTGCTACCGGTCGTCGCTTGCGCTCGCACTGGAGCACGCGTGTGAGTCGGTCGCGTTTCCGCTCATCGCCTCCGGTGTTTACGGGTTTCCGAAGGATCTGGCGCTCAGGACGGCGATCGACACCATCGGTGATTTCCTGCTTGTGCACGATATGACCGTCTACCTCGTTATCTTTGACCGCAAGGCGTATCAGATCGGCAGCAAGCTGTTTGCGGACATCACGGCGTATATTGACGACCGCTATGTTGCAGCACATTCGGATGAGCGCCAAGCGCGTCAGCGCCGCATGGAGGCGTATCCGGTCTGCGGCGCATCCGTGTGTATGCAGGCGGACGCAGCGCCGGCACCGCGCGCCGTCGGAGCGCAGCACCCAGGCACGCTCAAAGACGCACTCGAGCAGCTCGATGAGAGCTTTTCCGAGATGCTCCTGCGCAAGATCGACGAGCGCGGCATGACGGATGCGCAGTGCTACAAAAAGGCGAACATCGACCGCAAACTCTTTTCGAAGATCCGCTCGGACAAGGGCTATAAGCCCTCCAAGCCAACGGTCCTCGCCTTTGCCATCGCTCTGGAGCTGCCGCTTAATGAGCTGCAGGATATGCTCTGCAAGGCGGGCTTTGCACTCTCGCATTCGAATAAGTTTGACATCATCGTGGAGTTTTTCGTCGCGCATGGCAACTACAATGTCTTTGAGATCAACGAGGCGCTGTTCGCGTTTGATCAGAGCCTGATCGGTACGTGACGCAGCGTGTCCGGAAAATGTCGCCTGCCATGCGACCGGACAAAGAGCATACTGTCCTAAGATATGACTGTAAGGCAAAGCCAAACAGTCATATTTTTTATTCGGAGGTATGCAGCATGAAAAAGAACCTGACAGAGATCGTATTTATCCTTGACCGCAGCGGCTCTATGTCCGGCTTGGAGGCGGATACCGTCGGCGGGTTCAACGCCATGATCGCAAAGCAGAAAAAAGAGCCCGGTGAGGCGCTGATCTCGACAGTGCTCTTCGACGATGAGAGCGTTGTCATCCACGACCGCGTACCGGTGCAGAACATCGCACCGATGACGGAGCGGGATTACTATGTGCGCGGCCGCACGGCGCTGCTCGATGCCATCGGCGGCGCGATCCACCACATCGGCAACGTCCACAAGTACGCAAGAGCCGAGGATGTCCCCGAGCACACGCTCTTTGTCATCACGACCGACGGCATGGAAAATGCCAGCCGCCGCTATGACAGCGAGCGGGTCAAACAGATGATCGAACGGCAAAAGACGCGTCATGGCTGGGAGTTTTTGTTCCTCGGCGCGAATATCGACGCCGTCGAGACGGCGGGGCGTTTCGGCATCGGCGCGGATCGCGCGGTCGACTACCACGCCGACCGCGAGGGCACGCAGCTCAACTATGAGGTGCTGAGTGAGGCGGTGTCCGCCGTGCGATGCAGCGCGCCGCTGGGCACAGCATGGAAGGCACGCATCGACGAGGATTTCCGTGCCAGAAAGCGCGGCGGGAAACGCTGAGCCCGCTCTGTGGCGCAAAATGCACGCAGCCGCCGGATTTTTCCCGGCGGCTGCGCCGCATTCTTTCCGGCACACGCTTGCGCAACGGGCGCAAAGGCGGTATGATAGATGCACCGATATTTGAATAACGGAGGAGAAACTATGAACATTGCTGTCATCACCGGCGCATCCGCCGGCATCGGCCGTGAGCTCGTCTACGCTGTGGATAAGGACGCGGAATATGACGAGATCTGGGTCATCGCCCGCAGAAAAGAGCGGCTTGAGGAGCTGCGCGGCAAGTGCCGCAATCCCATCCGGCCGATCGCGCTCGACCTCTCGGATCTGAGCAGCATCGACGCCTATCAGGCGCTGCTCGAGCAGGAGCAGCCCGAGATCCGTATGCTGGTCAATGCCGCTGGCTGCGGTGTGTTCGGCCCGTTTGCCGAGGCGGATCGCAAGAAGCTCATCTCGAGCGCGCAGCTCAATTCGCTCGCGCTCACGGGTATGTGCCACGCGAGCCTGCCGTATATGCATTCCGGCAGCAATATCATCAACATGGGCTCGAACTCCGCCTGGCAGCCCGTGCCGTTTCAGGCGGTGTACGGCGCGAGCAAGAGCTATGTTCTGAGCCTGTCCCGCGCGCTCGGCCGTGAGCTGCGTCCGCAGGGCATCCACGTCATGTGTGTCTGCCCCGGCTGGATCAAGACGGAGTTCCAGCAGGTCGCGCACCATGATGAGTTCATCCGCTACGTGGATAAGTGGTATGGCCCCGATGAGGTGGCGGCGCAGGCCATGAAGGATCTCAAGAAGAAAAAGAGCGTCTCCATTCTCGGTCACCCTGTGCGCCGTCAGGTGCGTCTGGTCAAGCTCCTGCCGGTGGACACCGTCATGGACATCTGGTGCAAGCAGCAGGGCATTGAATGAACGCGGCTTTCTGATGATGGCGTACTAACCCCGGGCCTGTCTGCATACATTCCTGTTATCGGGGGTGATGTGCATGAAACGCTGGAAGGTCTATGGCTGCGCGGCGGTGTTTCTGCTGCTGACGGCGGTGAAGATGATCGCACCGGCGGCGGCTGCGGATGCGCGCGCGGTGCTCGTTCCGGCCATCGGTGCGGACGACGATTACCGCGCCGTATTCGCCGAGATCCGCAGCGCGTTTTCGACCGCTTGGGTGGGGGAACAGGATGCGCGGCTGCAGCCGTATCTGCCGGAGGTGGATATGTCTGCATGGGCGACGCCTGCGCCCGAGCCCACGCCGGCACCGACTCCGCAGCCGACTCCTGAACCGACGCCGGAACCGACACAGAGCCCGGAGCTGCAGGCTGCCTTTGCCGCGCGCGAGGCGTTTCTCGACGCGCAGGCGGCCTATTCCGGCTATGCCGTCCCGGCGAACGTCAGCTACGAAGTCAGCGAGCTGCCGTTTGCGCACGGCTCTCCGGTCGCGGGCTACACCTCGTCCGGCTTCGGCTACCGGCTGCACCCGCTGGAAAACAAGGTTAAATTTCACTATGGCACAGACTTCGCGGCCAATTCCGGCACGACGGTCTGTGCCTTTGCTGACGGCACGGTGCTCGCCGCCGGGCAGAGCGAGGGATACGGCAACTATGTCAAGCTCGGTCACGCGGGCGGCTATGCAACGCTCTACGGTCACTGCAGCAAGCTGCTCGTGCGTGCCGGTGAGACGGTGACGCTCGGTCAGCCGGTCGCGCTCGTCGGTGCGACCGGAAAGGCGACCGGACCGCACCTGCACTTTGAGCTCATGCACGACGGCTGCTACTGCAATCCGGAGTTTTATCTCGCCGCGCCATGAAGCGCCGCCGCTTGTCACTCGAGGTGCGCCCGGGGGCAGTCGTGCTGCTCGCCGGGCTGTATTTTTTGCTGCCGCTGCGCTGGTGTGTGCGTCTGGCGCTGACCGTAACGGCGCACGAGCTCGGGCACGTCGCAGCGCTGATCTTGTGCGGCGCGGAGGTCTGCGGTCTGCGCATGGAGGGCTGCGGTCTTGTGCTGCGGTGCACGCCGCCGGAGGGCGCACTGCGCACGGTCGCGGCGGCACTGGCAGGGCCGGCCGCCGGTGCGGGGCTGTTTTGCATTTTGCGCGGGCTCGGCTATATCGCGTGTGCGGAACTGAGTCTGCTCTTTTCGTGTGTGAATCTGCTGCCGGTGCTGCCGCTTGACGGCGGGCGCGCGCTGTATGCCGCGCTCTCGGCTCTGGCGGGGGAGCGTGCGGCGGAGCGGACGCTCGACGTGCTCGGTCTGGTGCTGCCGGTCATGCTCATGGTGCTTGGCCTGGCGCTGTTTGCGCGCGGATTTGGACTCGCACCGGGGGTGTTTGGCGCGTGGCTGGCACTTTTGCAGCCGGGAATGACTTGCCAAGGCGCGCAACATGATGTAAAATACTCCTACTATCAAATGTAGGAGTGTAGTATGGATCAGCGATTGGAACGCATCCTGCCGCGCGTGCAGAAGCCCGCGCGCTATACCGGCGGCGAATACCGCCAGATCATCAAGGACAAGGCGGAGGTAGACCTGCGCCTCGCTTTTTGTTTCCCGGATATTTATGAGATCGGCATGTCAAACATCGGCATGCGCATCCTCTATGCCACGATGAACCGGATGCCCGGCGTCTGGTGCGAGCGCGTGTTTGCCCCGTGGGGCGATATGGAGCAGGAGATGCGCAAGGCCGGCATCCCGCTCTACGCGCTCGAGAGCGGCGACCCAGTGAGCGATTTTGATGTTGTGGCGTTTTCCCTCGGCTATGAGATGGCGTATCCCGCCGTACTCAATATGCTCGACCTCGCCGGCATCCCGCTGCGCAGCGCCGACCGTCCGGAGCTGACGCCGCTGGTCATGGCGGGCGGCACGGCATGCAGCAACCCCGAGCCGATGGCACCGTTTTTCGATCTCATGATCATCGGTGAGGGCGAGGAGGTCAACAACGAGGTGCTCGAACTGTTCCGGCAGGCGCAGAAGTCCGGCTGGAGCAAGACGCAGTTCCTCGAGGCGGCGGCCAAGATCCAGGGCGTGCTCGTCCCGTCGTTTTACGTCCCGCATTGGAATCCGGACGGCACGCTGCACGACCTGACGCCGACGCATGGCGCGCCGGCGCGCGTGACCAAGCGCATCATTCAGGATCTTGACGCCTGCTATTATCCGACCGATCCCATCGTCCCGAGCACGGAGATCGTGCACGACCGCGTGAATGTGGAGCTCTTTCGCGGCTGCATCCGCGGCTGCCGTTTCTGTCAGGCGGGGTATGTCTATCGCCCGGTGCGCCCGCGCAAGCCGGAGACGATCGTCCGGCTCGGCATCGAGTCGTTCCAGAACACCGGTTATCAGGAGGCGACGCTGCTGTCGCTCTCGAGCAGCGATTACCGCCCGCTCGATGAGGTGTGCGACGGGTTGCTGGAATATTGCGAGCCGCGCAGCATGAGTCTCGCGCTGCCGTCGCTGCGCGCGGACAACTTCTCCATGGACATCATGAGCCGTCTGCAGAAGGTGCGCAAGGGCGGTCTGACCTTCGCGCCCGAGGCCGGCACGCAGCGCCTGCGCGATGCGATCAATAAAAATGTGCGCGAGGAGGATCTGCTCCATTCCTGCCGCGTCGCCTTCGAGGGCGGCTGGAACGGTATCAAGCTCTACTTCATGCTCGGCCTGCCGACGGAGACGGATGAGGACGTGCTCGGCATCGCGGAGCTGGCCAATCAGGTGCTGCATACGTGGCGTATGTATGCGACGAACAAGGCGCGCGGCGTGCGCATCACGGTCAGCACGTCCTGCTTCGTGCCGAAGCCGCACAGCCCCTTCCAGTGGGAGCAGCAGGTGACGATGGACGAGTACAAACGCAAGGTCAATCTCCTGCGTGAAAACATCAAGGCCAGGAACGTGACCTACAACTGGCACGATCCGGATACGAGCTTTGTCGAGGCCGTGCTCTCGCGCGGTGACCGGCGCATTGCCGACGTGATCGAGGAGGTCTGGCGCCGCGGCGGCAAGCTTGAGGCGTGGAGCGATTACTTCTCGTTCGAGCGCTGGATGTCCGCCATGGACGCCTGCGGCGTCGATCCGATGCGCTACGCCTGCCGCGAGCGCGGCAAGGATGAGTTTCTGCCGTGGGACATCGTGGATATGGGCGTGCGCCGCGCACACCTGTGGCACGAGCGTGAACAGGCATATAAGGCCGAGCTCTCGCCCGACTGCCGCAAGCAGTGCACCGGCTGCGGTGCGCTCTCACTCATGACGGAAGGGGGCAAGTGCGATGCCTGAAAAGCTCAGACTGCGGTTTGAAAAGACCGGCCGCGCGATCTATATCTCGCACCTCGATCTCATGCGCACGATGCAGCGCGTGTTTCTGCGCGCCGACTGCCCGCTGAAGTACTCCGAGGGCTTTAACCCCCACGCGATCATTTCCATCCTGCTGCCGCTGTCCGTCGGCGTAGGGAGCGTGTGTGAGCTGATGGATTTCCAGCTGCGTGAGGACGTGGATCTCGCTGCGCTTCCCGAGCGGCTCACGGCGGTCATGCCCGAGGGTATCCGCGCGCTCGAGGCATATCCGGCCGGACGCAAGGTGCGTGAGCTCAAGTGGCTGCGTGTGACCGGCCGCTATGAATATGACCATGCAGAGCCCGCAGAAATGGCGCAAAAGCTCAGCGCGTTCTATGCGCGCGATGCCATCGTCATCACCCGCAAGACCAAGCGCGGGGAGGGACAGATGGACATCGTGCCTGCAATCGCGGAGCTGCACATCCGCCCGGAGGACACGTGCGTGACGGTCGAGGCCGTCATCTCCGCGCAGGAGCCGACGCTCAACCCCGATCACCTTGTTGCGGCGCTGCAGCAGCTCGCGCCGGAGCTGGCGCCGGATTTCGCGGCCTTTACCCGGCAGGAGGTTTATACGGAAGATATGCAAATTTTCCGCTGAAAACACTTGCAATCTCAGAAAAGATGTGCTATCATCTTATGGCTTGTGCGAAACAGTGTTTCGCAAGATAACGACGGTCCGCTGCCGAGACCGGCTCTGTCCACCGGTATGAACGTCTAATAAAGGAAGGATTTCATTATGGATCTCATCAAAACTCTGACCGAGCAGTACATGAAACCGGAACTGCCGGCCATGCGCGTCGGCGACACCGTGCGTGTCACTGTCCGCGTCAACGAGGGCAACCGCGAGCGTACCCAGGCCTTTGAGGGCACCATCATCGCCAAGAAGCACGGCGGCATCAACGAGACGATCACCGTCCGCCGCATCTCCTACGGTGTTGGCTGCGAGAAGGTTTTCCCGGTGCACTCTCCCACGATCGTGTCCGTCGATACCGTTCGCCGCGGCAAAGTCCGCAGAGCCAAGCTGTACTACCTGCGCGACCGCGTGGGCAAGAGAGCCAAGGTCAAAGAGCTTATCTAAGTGGATACTGCAAAAAAGAGGCTTCGGCCTCTTTTTTGCATTTTCCGGGCAGTTTCACGGTGCGGTGTGAAAAGAATTCACACAATTATGGTTGCCGAAAACGGGTCTGAGCGTGTATAATATAGTTTACGAATTTTTGACACCGAGGTATTGAGAAATGGACAGCAAAAATCCGAACGGCGCCAATGCCCGCGCCGAAGTGTATGACTGGATCCAGTGCATCATCTTTGCGCTGGTTTTCTGCGTGCTGCTGTTTGTGTTTGGCGCGCGCATGGTCAATGTCGTCGGACACTCCATGGTGCCGACGCTTGAGCAAAACGACAAGGTCATCATCTCCAACCTGTTTTATCACCCAAAGCAGGGGGATATCGTCGTGCTGCGCAAGCAGACGCTCATGGACGAGCCCATCGTCAAGCGCATCATTGCGACCGAGGGGCAGACTGTGGACATCGACTTTGACGACGGTGTCGTCTATGTGGACGGCAAGGCGCTCGACGAGCCGTATGTGAACGCGCCCGTGCACGACCGTGAAAACTTTGAGGGCAAGATCACAGTGCCGAAAGGCAGTGTGTTCGTCATGGGCGACAACCGCAATGCTTCCACCGACAGCCGCGACGCGCGTCTCGGCTGCGTGGACACACGCTATATCATGGGCAGGGTGTATTTTACGCTCTTTCCGGTCAAGAATATCGGAGTTGTGAAATAATATGGCGCAGGATTTTGAAAAACTGAATATACAGTGGTTTCCGGGGCATATGACCAAGGCGCAGCGCATGATCGAGGAGCACATGAAGCAGGTCGATGCCGTGTGCGAGATCCTGGATGCGCGCATCCCGATGGCAAGCCGCAACCCGGACATTGACCGTCTTGCGGGCGATAAGCCCCGCATCGTCGTGCTCAACCGCACCGACCTCGCCGACCCGAAGGCAACGGCGCGGTGGCGCGCTGCTTTTCAGCGGCAGGGCATGACCGTGCTCGAGACCGACAGCCGCAGCGGCAAGGGCGTCAACGGCTTTTCCGGCGCGGTGCGCACGGCACTGCGCGATAAGATCGAGGCGTATGCCGCCAAGGGACAGGTCGGGCGCGCGATGCGCGTCATGGTGCTCGGCATCCCGAATGTGGGCAAATCCACGTTTATCAATAAGGTGGCGCGGCGCAAGGCAGCCGCCGCCGGCGACCGGCCGGGCGTCACGCGCGGCAAGCAGTGGATCACGGTCGATCAGGGTCTGGAGCTGCTGGACACGCCGGGTATCCTCTGGCCGCGCTTTGACAGTCAGGAGGTCGGCGAGCTGCTGGCCATCACCGGCGCGATCAAGGCCGAGGTGCTTGACCGCGAGACGCTGGCGGCAAACTTCATGCTCCGGCTCGCGCGGTACTATCCCGATGCCGTGGAGCAGCGCTATAAGTTCCGCCCGGATGCCGCGTGCAATGGCTTCGAGCTGCTGGAGCAGGCGGCGAAAAAGCGCGGCTTTCTCATCTCCGGCGGGGAATATGACCTTGAGCGCATGGCGGGCGTTCTGCTCGATGAATACCGCGGCGGCAAGCTCGGCCGCATCACGCTTGAGATGCCGGAGGCGGAAGCATGACGCAGGTCGATTTGTGGACACTGGAGGCAGAGCTCTGCACGCCCGATACGCAGCCGCTGTGCGGCGTGGATGAGGCCGGGCGCGGTCCGCTGGCAGGGCCGGTGTGCGCGGCGGCGGTGATGCTGCCGCCGGGGCTGGTGATCCCGGGGCTGAACGACTCCAAAAAGCTCTCGGAGAAAAAGCGTGAGGCGCTCTATGACACCATCCGCGCGCAGGCGCTCAGCTACGGCATCGCGTTTGCGACCGTGGAGGAGATCGAGGAATACAACATCCTCGGCGCGACGTTTCTGGCCATGAACCGCGCCATCGCGCAGCTTGCGCCGCAGCCGGGACTGGCGCTCATCGACGGCAACCGCAGCACCGGCATCACCGTGCCGAGCCGCTGCGTCGTCGGCGGCGACGGCAAATGCGCCGATATTGCGGCAGCCTCCGTGCTCGCCAAGGTCACGCGTGACCGCTATATGCGCGACATGGCGCAGACTTACCCGCAGTACGGATTTGAAAAGCACAAGGGCTACGGCACGGCGGCACATTACGCTGCCATCCGGGAATATGGGGCGTGTCCCATCCACCGGCCGTCGTTCCTGAAGAAGATGCACTGATATGGCCGGTGCAGTCAAGGGAACGCGCGGCGCGTGGGGTGAGGATTACGCGGCGGCCTACCTGCGCCGGCACGGGTATCGCATCCTCGCGCGCAACTACAGCTGCCGCTTCGGTGAGATCGACATCATCGCCTCTGACCGGCGCTATGTCGTGTTCGTGGAGGTAAAGCTGCGCGCGTCCGACCGGTTCGTGCGCGCGGGCGCTTATGTGACACCGGCAAAGCAGGCGCGTATCCGCACGGCGGCATCGCTGTGGCTGGCGGAACATGACACGCCGCTGCAGCCGCGCTTTGACGTGATCGAGATCTACGGCGATGCGGACACGCCGCGCCGCCAGCGCAGGATCAATCAGATCGAAAATGCATTTGAATAACGAGGGATCGGATATGAACTATTTCAGCACAAGAGACCATCAGCACATTGTTTCTGCAGCACAGGCGATCGCCTGCGGCCTCGCGCCCGACGGCGGTCTGTTCGTGCCGGAGACGCTGCCGGAGGTGTCGGCGCAGCAGCTTCAGGCGCTGTGCGGCATGACGTATCAGCAGCGTGCCGTCGAGATCATGCGCCCGTTTTTGAGCGAGTTTTCCGATGAGGAGCTCACGCACTTCACCGCCGCAGCCTACGGCGATCAGTTTGACGATGCGGCCGTTGCGCCGCTGCGCCGGCTCGATGATACCACCGCGTTTCTCGAGCTCTGGCACGGACCGACCTGCGCATTTAAGGACATGGCGCTGCAGATCCTGCCGTACCTGCTCACGGCGAGCCTGAAAAAGTGCGGCGAGCAGCGGCAGGTGTGCATTCTCGTTGCCACCTCGGGCGATACCGGCAAGGCCGCCCTGCAGGGCTTCGCCGATGTGCCGGGCACGAAGATCCTCGTGTTTTATCCCTACAGCGGCGTGTCGGAGATCCAGCGCCTGCAGATGGTCACGCAGACCGGCAGCAATGTCGCGGTCAGTGCGGTGCGCGGCAATTTTGACGACGCGCAGACCGGCGTCAAGCAGATCTTCGGCGACAAGGCGTTTGCCGGCGCACTGTCGCAGCGCGGCTGGTTTTTGTCCTCCGCCAACTCCATCAACTGGGGGCGTCTGCTGCCGCAGATCGTCTATTATTTCTCGGCGTACTGCGATGCCGTCAACGGCGGCATGATCGCAATGGGAGATAAGCTCAACTTCGTCGTGCCGACCGGCAACTTCGGCGACATCCTCGCCGGCTGGTACGCAAAGCAGATGGGTCTGCCGGTGGGCAAGCTCGTCTGCGCGTCCAACGCCAACAACGTGCTCACGGATTTCATCCGCACCGGCACGTATGACAAAAACCGTCCGTTTCACACCACGGCGTCCCCGTCGATGGATATCCTCGTGTCAAGCAACCTTGAGCGGCTGCTCTATTCGCTCTGCGGCAGTGACACGGAGGTCGCTGGCTATATGCAGCAGCTGCGTGAGCAGGGACGGTATACCGTTTCCGACGCGCTGCTCGCCAAGATCCGCGAGACGTTTGCCGGCGGCTGCTGCAACGACATCCAGACGCGCGAGAAGATCGGCCGCGCGTGGCGCGACCATCGCTATCTGATCGATACGCACACGGCCGTCGCCTACCACGTGCTCGATGAATACCGCCGCGAGACCGGCGATGCCGCCCCGGCGGTCGTCGTGTCTACGGCGAGCCCCTTCAAGTTCTGCGATCAGGTGCTGCGCGGCATTGGCGGCACGGCTGACGCTTTCGGTCCGGAGCTGATCCGCCGCCTGACGTGCGAGACACAGATCGATGCGCCCGCGCCGCTGACCGGTCTCGATGCGCGCCCGGTGCGCTTCGGCGGCTGCGTGGATCGGACGCAGATGCTGCACACGGTGGATGAATTCCTGAAATAACGAAAGAATATGTAACGGACGGGGAGACCCGTCCGCCGGGTCAGAACGCCGCGCTGCCTTTCTTGGTAAAGGTACTGCAAAACGTCTCATCCTTGCAGGAACAGGTGCCCTGCGTGTTTTTGACCTGAATGTGGTTCGCGTGGCAGCGCTTGCCGTCGGCATTGTAGGCGCAGTTGCTCACATCGCACGCGACATTGTGCTCACAGCAGTCTTTGGTATGGTCGCTCATGATCGTGCCTCCAGATCAGATTCCGGCCTTGCCGGTCAGATCTATTGTGTGCGGCGGGGCGCGAAATATACGGAGGAACGCAAATGGCATTGTATGCGATCGGCGACCTGCATCTGTCCTTGGGCGCTGACAAGCCCATGGACGTGTTTGGCGGGCCGTGGGAAAACTATGTGGAGAAGATCCGTCTCGGCTTCTCGCCGCTGCATGACGACGATGTCTGCGTGCTCTGCGGCGATCTTGCGTGGGGCATGACGATGGAGCAGGCGCTGCCGGACTTTCAGTTTATCGAGGCGCTGCCCGGGAAAAAGATCCTGCTCAAGGGCAACCACGACTTCTGGTGGAGCACGGCGAAAAAAGCCTACGATTTTTTCGAGGCACATGATATGCACACCATGGACATCCTGAACAACAACTGCTATTTTTACGGCGACTATGCCATCTGCGGCACGCGCGGCTGGTTTTATGAGGAGGCCAAGGGCGAGGCGCATGACCGCAAGATCATGCTGCGCGAGGTCGGCCGTCTCGAGGCGTCGCTCAAGGCGGCGGGGGACAAGACCAAGCTCGTCTTTCTGCACTACCCGCCGAAGTATCAGGGCTATGAGTGCCCGGAGATCCTGCAGCTGCTTGATGCCTATCATGTGCCGCTGTGCTGTTACGGGCATATCCACAGCCGCGGCTGCCGCAGCGCCTTTCAGGGAATGTATCACGAGACGGAGTTTCGGCTGCTGTCGGCGGACTATATTTCCTTTTGTCCGCGCAAGATTCTCCCGTGAAACAGGTGTTGATTTTAGGGTGTGAATCTGTTATAGTATTTAGGCGTGTTCTTTTATACCAATTTTTATGTACACAAGATACCCGGCGATAAATGATTAGAGGAGGAAATCCAATGAACATCCAGAACATTGAAAAGAAAGAAAAGAATATGGCGACCTTCGAAGTGAAGGTCCCGGCCGACGTGTTTGATAACGCGGTCAACGAAGTATATAAAAAGAACAAGAGCCAGCTCTATGTGGCCGGCTTCCGCAAGGGTAAGGCACCGCGCGCCGTCATCGAGGGCATGTACGGCAAGGACGTGTTCTATCCCGAAGCCATCGAGACGCTGGCGCAGGAGGCTTTTGAGGCCGGCCGTGCCGAGTGCGGCTTTGAGTGCGTCGGCGCGCCCAGCCTGCTCGATCAGCAGATCAACGACGACAAGGAGCTCATCTACACCTTTGAGGTCGCCGTCTATCCCGAGGTCGTTCTCGGCCAGTACAAGGGCCTTGAAGTCCCCCAGAATCATGAGACGTTCGACGAGAGCAAGGTCGACGAGGAGATGCTGAATGTCCAGAAGCGCAACGCCCGTCTGATCGACGTTGAGCGCGAGGCGAAGCTGGGCGACCACGCCACGATCGATTTTGCCGGCTTCATCGACGGTGAGCAGTTCGACGGCGGCACGGCTGAAAACTATGACATCGAGCTCGGCTCGAACACGTTCGTGCCCGGCTTTGAGGAGCAGATCGTCGGCATGAAGGCCGGCGACGAGCGCGACGTCGTCGTCACCTTCCCCGAGAACTATGTTGCGGAGCTGGCCGGCAAGGAGGCCACCTTCAAGGTCACCGTCAAGAGCGTCAAGGAGCCTGAGCTGCCGGAGCTGGACGACGAGCTGGCGAAGGACATCTCCGACTACGAGACCATCGCCGAGTACCGCGACCACGTCCGTGAGGATCTGGAGAAGCAGTTCAACGAGGAGCAGGAGTCCGATTACGCGACCCGCCTCATGAAGGCTGCCGTTGACAACATGACCGTTGAGATCCCCGAGCCCATGGTTCTGGCCAAGCTCGATGAGCAGCTGCGCAACTACATCTCCACCATGGGTGTCAGCCCCGAGCTCACCCGTGAGCAGGTGCTCGCCTCTATGGGTCTCGACGAGAAGACCTTCCAGGAGATCATGCGTCCGCAGGCCACGTTTGAGATCAGCACCGATCTGCTGCTCGATGCGATCGTCAAGGCAGAGAACATCGAGCTCGACGAGGGCGAGCTCGACGAGATGTACCAGAAGATGGCCGACGAGTACAAGATGGAAGTCGACCAGATCAAGCAGTACGTTGACGAGAAGATCATCGTTCTGGATATGAAGCGCCGCAAGGCCGCTCAGCTCATCCGCGACACCGCGGTGGACAAGGAGCCCGAGGCGAAGGAAGAGCCCGCTGAGGCCAAGGAAGAGACAGCCGAGTAATTCCCATAAAGCTGTTTGGATTCCGGGCAGAACGGTTATGCTCTCTTGGATAAGCGAAACACCGAAAGGAGCGTACCATGAGTTTAGTACCGTACGTTGTCGAGCAGACCTCCCGCGGGGAGCGCTCGTACGACATTTTTTCCCGCCTGCTCAATGACCGCATCATCATGCTGTCCGAGGAGGTCAATGACACCACCGCCAGCCTGATCGTGGCGCAGCTGCTGTATCTGGAGGCGCAGGATCCCGACAAGGACATCCAGTTTTATATCAACAGCCCTGGCGGCAGTGTGACTGCGGGTCTCGCCATCTACGACACCATGCAGTACATCAAGGCGGATGTTTCCACCATCTGTGTCGGTCTGGCTGCGTCGATGGGTGCATTCCTGCTCTCGTCCGGCGCGAAGGGCAAGCGCCTGGCGCTGCCGAACTCGGAGATCATGATCCATCAGCCCTCCGGCGGCAGTCAGGGTCAGTGCACGGACATTCAGATCCAGGCACGGCAGATCCTGCGCATCAAGGATCGCCTCAATCACATCCTCGCGGACAACACCGGCAAGCCGGTCGAGACCATCGCCGAGGACTGCGAGCGCGATAACTTCATGACCGCAGAGGAAGCACAGGCCTACGGTCTGGTGGACAAGGTCATCTATAAGCGATAATCTGTCAGGGGAGGGAACCGCCGTTCCCTCCCTGTTTCAAATGTAGAAAATGTGAGGTTCTTATGGCCAGAAATGACGAAAAGAAGAGCGTGCGCTGCTCTTTTTGCGGGAAACCGCAGTCGCTGGTAAACCGGCTTGTTGCCGGTAACGGCGTCTATATCTGCGATGAGTGTGTGCGCCTTTGCATGAGCATCATCGACGAGGGCTATGAGCCCGAGAGCGTCTCTACGGCACAGGTCACGCTCCGGCGCGACCAGCTGCCGAAGCCGGCTGAGATGCGCGCGACGCTCGATGACTATATCATCGGCCAGGACCGTGCCAAGGTGGTGCTGTCCGTGGCGGTGTACAACCACTATAAGCGCATCCTGCGCGGCGATCAGGACAACGACGTTGAGCTGCAAAAGAGCAACGTCCTGCTCATCGGCCCGACCGGCAGCGGCAAGACGCTCTTTGCCCAGACGCTGGCCAAGATGCTCGACGTGCCGTTTGCCATTGCGGATGCGACCACGCTCACCGAGGCCGGCTATGTCGGCGAGGACGTGGAGAACATCCTGCTCAAGCTGCTGCAGGCGGCAGACTTTGATGTTGAGCGCGCGCAGCGCGGCATCATTTATATCGACGAGATCGACAAGATCGCCCGCAAGAGCGAGAACACGTCCATCACGCGCGACGTCTCCGGCGAGGGCGTGCAGCAGGCGCTGCTCAAGCTGCTCGAGGGCACGGTCGCAAACGTCCCGCCGCAGGGCGGACGCAAGCACCCGCAGCAGGAGTTTATTCAGGTCGATACGACGAATATCCTCTTCATCTGCGGCGGCGCGTTTGACGGCGTGGATAAGATCATCGAGCGCCGCATGGACAAAAAGTCCATGGGCTTCGGCGCCGAGATCCAGAGCGCAAAGGACCGCAACCTGACCGAGATCATGCAAAACGTGCAGCAGCATGATCTGCTGAAGTTCGGCATCATCCCGGAGCTGATCGGCCGTATGCCGGTCATCACGGCGCTGGCGAGCCTCAGCCGTGAGGACATGGTGCGCATCCTCAAAGAGCCCAAAAACGCCCTGACCAAGCAGTATCAGGCACTGATGCAGTTTGATGACGTTGAGCTGGAATTTGAGGACGAGGCACTGGGCAAAATTGCGGATAAGGCGATCGCGATGGAGATCGGCGCGCGCGGCCTGCGCAGCGTCATGGAGGGCGTCATGACGGATCTGATGTATTCCGTGCCGTCCGACCCGACAATCAGCAAGATCACCATCACCGCAGCGAGCGTGGACGGCACCGAGCCGCCGCGCATCGAGCATCGGGAGCAGTGAGCCGGCGCTGACTGCACCCTGTACCCCTGAGCGAAAGAGGAAACTGAATGGATAACACTACTTCTATGGATCATGTGGAATTTACCGACCGGCGCAGCCTGCCGATGATGGCGCTGCGCGGCCTGACCGTGTTCCCGGGCATGATGCTGACCTTTGAGGTCGAGCGCAGTATGTCCATCGCGGCGCTGAACATGGCCATGAGTGACGATCAGATCATTTATCTGGTGCCGCAGATCGACATTGCGACGGATATCCCCACCCCGGAGGATGTCTACGGCGTGGGCACGGTCTGCCGCATCAAGCAGATGATGAAGCAGCCCGGCAGCAAAACCGTCCGCGTCATGGCCGAGGGCATCGAGCGCGGCCGGACGTTGGCCGTGCGCACCGATACGCCCTGCTTCGTGGCGGAGGTCGAGCCGCTTGCGGATGTCGCCGAGCGCAAGACCGCGCGTGTCGAGGCGCTCATCCGTCATTGCTGCAACCTGTTTGATGCCTATGTGACCGTGTCTGGCAACATGGCGCCGGAGTCGGTCATCACGGTGCTTGGCAGCACGAACGCCGGCTTTGTGTCCAACTTCATCGCGCAGCACGTGTTCCTGCGTCCCGAGCAGAAGCAGGAGCTGCTTGAGCAGACGCGGCCGAGCCGCAGACTCACGCTGCTGTCGAAAATGCTGCTGCATGAGACGAGCGTGCTCGGCCTGCAGCATCAGCTTGAGGAGGCGGCGCAGGATCGTCTCAACCAGACGCAGCAGGAGTATCTGCTGCGCGAGCAGATGAAGATCATTCAGGCAGAGCTCGGCGAGGCGGACGATCCCGACTCCGAGAGCACCGCCTATCGGGAGAAGATCCAGGCGCTGCACCTGCCGGAGGAGTCCGAGCAGCGCCTGCTCAAGGAAGTCGACCGGCTCAAAAAGCAGCCGTTCGGCTCGTCGGAGGCGTCCGTCATCCGCAACTATCTGGATGTCTGCCTCGAGCTGCCGTGGAACACCCGCACCGAGGAGCGGCTCGATGTGCGCGCCGCGCGCAAGGTGCTCGATGATGAGCATTTTGGTCTCGAAAAGGTCAAGGACCGCATCACGGAGTATCTGGCCGTGCGCCAGCTCGCGCCCGATGTCAAGGGCGGCGTGCTGTGTCTGGTCGGACCTCCGGGCACGGGTAAGACGAGCATCGCCATGAGCATTGCCCATGCCACGAACCGCAAACTCTCGCGCATCTCCCTCGGCGGTGTGCACGATGAGGCGGAGATCCGCGGCCACCGCAAGACGTACGTCGGCGCGATGCCCGGCCGCATCATCAATGGTCTGACCATCGCCGGCAGCATGAACCCCGTCATGGTGCTCGATGAGATCGACAAGCTCGGCAGCGATTACCGCGGCGACCCGTCCTCGGCGCTGCTCGAGGTGCTCGACGCGGAGCAGAACGATCATTTCCGGGATAACTTCATGGAGATCCCGGTCGACCTGTCGGACGTGTTTTTCGTGCTCACGGCAAACACGCTCGACACCATCCCGCGCCCGCTGCTCGACCGCATGGAGGCCATTGAGCTCTCGAGCTATACCGATGAGGAAAAGCTCCAGATCGCAAAGCAGCACCTGCTGCCCAAGCAGCGCAAAAAGCACGGTCTCAAACAGGCGCAGCTGCGCGTGAGCGATGACGCCATCCGCGAGATCATCACGCTCTATACGCGCGAATCCGGTGTGCGTGTGCTCGAACGCAGCCTTGCCGCCGTCTGCCGCAAGACCGCCAAGCGCATCGCGCTCGGCGAGTGCAAGAGCGTGCAGCTGCGCGCTGGCAGCGTGGCCAATTATCTCGGCCCCGCGCGCTATGAGCCGGAGCGTGTCTATGCGCAGGATGAGGTCGGCCTCGTGCGCGGCCTTGCGTGGACGTCCGTCGGCGGGGAAGTGCTCGATGTCGAAGTCGCCGTGCTCGACGGTACGGGCAAGCTTGAGCTGACCGGCAACCTCGGCAATGTCATGAAGGAGTCGGCGCAGGCTGCTGTCACCTATATCCGCAGCCGTGCGCGGCTGCTCGGCATCGACCCGGAGTTTTATAAGAACAAGGATATCCACATCCACTTCCCGGAGGGCGCCGTACCGAAGGACGGTCCGTCGGCCGGCATCACGATCTGCATCGCGGTCATCTCCGCGCTCACGAACACGCCCGTGCGCCGCGATCTTGCCATGACGGGTGAGATCACGCTGCGCGGCCGTATCCTGCCGATCGGCGGCCTGAAGGAAAAGACGATGGCTGCCATGCGCATCGGCATCACGACGGTCATCATCCCGCGTGAGAACGAAAAGGATCTGGAAGAGATCGACCCGACCGTGCGCAGCGCGCTCAAGTTCGTCACGACCGACCATGTGGATAAGATCCTCGACGTTGCGTTCGGCCGCCGGTTTGCCGCGGCCGTCAAGGCGGCGCATTCCGACGCGCATGCCGATACCGCGAACGTCAACCTGCGCCAGTGAGGTGAGCATATGCCGACCCTGAACCTGAATAAGGCGGAGTTCCTCAAGTCCGCCGTCAGCCCGTCCGGCTTTCTGGCGGCTGACCTGCCGTGCATCGTCTTTGCCGGCAAGTCGAACGTCGGCAAGTCCTCGGTCATCAACCGGCTGCTCAACCGCAAGAATTTTGCCCGCGTCGGCTCGCAGCCCGGTAAGACCGTCCATGTCAATTATTTCTGCATCGACCGCCGGGCGTACTTTGTCGACCTGCCGGGCTACGGCTATGCCAGCGTCGCCAAAACGGAGCGCGACCGCTGGGGTAAGCTCATGGAGGATTTCTTCGCTGACCCTGAGCGCATCACGCTCGGCATCATGATCGTCGACGCCCGCCACAAACCCACGGCGGATGATGAGACGATGGCCGCGTGGTTTCATTCCACCGGCTGCCCGATGGTCGTCGTGGCCAACAAGTGCGACAAGCTCAAAAAGTCGGAGATCGAGCCGAATCTCGCGCGCATCCGCGCGACGCTTTTGCTGCCGGATGACGCGGTGCTGCTGCCGTTTTCGGCGGAGAAGGGCGCCGGGCGCGAGGCGCTGCTCGGGGAGATCCTGCGTGCCGTTGGCTGAATCAAAAACGCTGTGCAGAGCGTGCGATCGCGCGCTCTGCACTTGTTTTTTTGACGGGGACTTGCTATAATGCAATTTTGTAGGAATGGGAGGTGCGTGCGTGAACACACTGCAATCGATCTGGAACGGGCTGGACTGGTCGTATCTGCTCAATATCGTGCTGTCGGTCGTTCCGGCGCTGCTGTGCATCACGTTTCACGAGGTGTCGCACGGCTGGGTCGCGTATCGCCTCGGCGATCCGACGGCGAAGGACGCCGGCCGCCTTACGCTCAACCCGCTCAAGCATATCGACATGATGGGTCTGCTGATGATGGTCGTGTTCAAGTTCGGCTGGGCGAAGCCCGTACCGGTGAACATGATGCGGTTTCGCAGCCCAAAGCGCGGCATGGCGCTCACGGCGCTGGCAGGACCGGTGTCCAATGTGCTGCTTGCGCTGGTGTTTCTGTTTTTATACGGTCTGCTGTACCGGGCGCTGTATTCGGTGCAGTTTCTGCTGGACATGATCTGGCTGACGGCGTACATCAGTCTGGCGCTGGCCATTTTCAACATCATCCCGGTCTCGCCGCTCGACGGGTCGAAGGTGCTCTTTGCGCTGCTGCCCGACGCGGCCTATGCAAAGCTCATGCGCTATGAACGCTACGGGATGATCCTGCTGCTCGTGCTGGTTGCGAGCGGCGTGCTCGGCAAGCCGCTCACCACGGTGACGGATGCCGCGTTTGACAAACTCTTTGTATTTGCGGAGTGGGGCTATGAACTTATCGGCATCTTCGGCTAAGCCGGGCGATCCAACTTATTTTCTCGAGGGCATCATCCATGACAAGAGCGAGATGGCGGATTTTGAAGGTCCGCTGAGTCTGATCCTGCTGCTGCTGTCGAAGAATAAGATCGAGATCCGCGACATCAAGATCTCGGACATCCTCGATCAGTATCTGGAGTACCTCAACGCCATGGAAAAGCTCGATCTCGAGATCGCGAGCGAGTTTGTGCAGATGGCGTCGTATCTGCTTTATATCAAGACGCGTATGCTCCTCACCGAGGAGAAGGAGGTCACGGAGCTTGAGCAGCTCATTGCCTCGCTCGAGCAGCTCAAGTGCAAGGATACGTATGTGGCGGTCAAGACCGTCACGCCGATGCTCGAGGCCGCGGCGCAGACCGGACTGCACTATCTGTCGCGCCCGCCGGAGCCGCTGCCGAAGGCGGCGGGGGAGTATCGCTACCGCATCGAGGAAGCCGATCTCCTGCGCGCGCTGCTGTCTGTGTTCACGCGCGGCGGCACGGCGTCGACGGAAGCGCTGCAAATGGCAGCGCCCAAGCGCATCATCTACAGTGTGCGCGATAAGTGCCGCACGCTCATTGACGAGCTGCGTGAGCGGGGGAGCATGTCTCTCAATGCGCTCTACGGTCAGTGTGAGAGCCGCAGTGAGATCGTGGCGACTTTTTTGTCCGTGCTCGAGCTGTGCAGTCTCGGTCACCTGATGCTCTCGGAGCAAAACGGTGAATACGTCGCAAGCTTCACGGGCGGCACGACGGACGATATTCTGGAATCCATTGTTGAGTGAGAGTTTTTATGGAACACGATGAATTGCTTTCGGTCATTGAGGCCATCTTATTTGCAGCGGGCGATCCCGTGCCGGCGTCGCGCATCGCGCTCGTCACCGGCGAGCAGACGCAGACGATCATCTCGGCTGCCAAGGAACTTGCTGCGGCGTATGAGGAAAACCGCTGCGGTATGCGCCTGGTGCAGATGAACGATCTGCTGCAGCTTTGCTCCGCACCGGAGTATGCGGATTTCATCCGCCGCGCGCTGGAGCAGCGAAAGCCGCCCAGGCTCTCGCAGCCGGCGCTGGAGGTGCTGGCGATCGTGGCATATTTTCAGCCGGTCACGCGCGCATATGTCGATCAGGTGCGCGGCGTGGACAGCGCCTACACGGTCACGACGCTGCTGGAGCGCGGGCTCATTGAGTCCTGCGGCAAGCTCGATGCACCCGGCCGCCCGTCACTGTACCGCACGAGCGCGCTGTTTTTGCGCACCATGGGTATGCAGTCGCTCGACGAGCTGCCTGTGCTGCCGGATCTGTCGTCCGATGAGGGCGCGGAAAAGCTCGAGCAGGCCATCTCGGAGCTGCGCGGCCGCGGCGAACAGATGGAGCTGACCGACACGGAGGAAAAACCGACAGGGGAGTGATGCCGATTGACGGCCCTGTGGATCATCCTGGCGATCGCGCTGGCGTTGACGCTGCTGAATCTGCTGCCGGTCGGCGTGGATGCGGCGTATGCCGAGGGGGCATTTTCCCTCGCGGCACGCATCGGTCCGGCGCGGCTGCACCTGCTGCCGAAGGCGCCGGATGCAAAGCCCGGGAAGGCAAAAACCAAGAAACCGAAGAAGAAAAAAGCAAAGAAAAAGTCTGCGCCGCCGGATGCGCAGACACTGCTCAAGCTGGCGGAGCTCGGCTTGCAGGCGCTCGATCGTCTGCGGCAGAAGCTGCACGTGCGGCTGTTGCGGCTGGTGTTTGTATCCGGCGCGCCCGACCCGTATGACACGGCTCTGGCGTTCGGCTGCGTCAACGCCGCACTTGGCGCGTTCACGCCGCTGGCTGAGCGGACGTTGTGCATCGACGAGCGGGACATTCAGACCGGCGTGGATTTTGACGCCGAGCGTCCGCGCATCGACGCACGCATCGTCTGCACGATCCGCATCGGGCAGATCGTCGCCGTCGCGCTCATATTCGGCGTTGGATATCTGAAGCAAAAGCTGCAGGCAAAGAAGGCTCGCGCCGCGCGCGCAAAGACCGCGCCGGACACGCAGGAAAGGAAGGTCAGCAATGGATAACCAAATCAGCGCAGTCATGACTGCGACCATGAGCAAGATCAAGGAAATGGTGGACACGAACACCGTCGTCGGCGAACCGATTACGACGCCGGACGACATCACGCTCATTCCGCTCTCGCGCGTCAGCTTCGCCTTTGCCAGCGGCGGGTCAGAGTTTCCGATGAAGGAGAACCAAAACGGCGTCGGCTGCGGCAGCGGCGCAGGCGTCAAGGTCGAGCCGATGGGCTTTCTGATCGTGAAGGACGGCAATGTGCGTATGCTCAACGTCATGCCGCCCGCCTCGAACACGTTTGACCGGCTCATCGACATGACGCCGCAGGTCATTGACCGCATCGACCGGTTCATCGACCAGCGCAAGGCCGACAAAGCATAATTCGCGCCCGGAGCGCACACAATAAGCACCGCCCGAAACTTCAAAAGGGTGGTGCTTGTTTTGAAACGGACGATATTTGCGCTCCTGTGCGCGCTCGCCATGCTCTTTCCGTGTGCGCCGCGCGCCTACGCTGCCGGGACGGATAATGCGGCACAGGCCGCCATCGTCGTGCATCCCGAGACCGGAACGGTGCTCTATGAAAAGAATGCGGACGCACGCCTCGGCATCGCCAGCACGACAAAGATCCTGACGGCGCTTGTCGTGCTCGAGCACTGTGCACTCGGGGAACCGGTCGAGATCCTGCCGGAATACACGGCGGTCGAGGGTTCGTCGATGTATCTGCGCGCCGGAGAGACGTATACGGTCGAGGAGCTGCTCTACGGCATGATGCTCGTGTCCGGCAATGACGCCGCGCTCGCGCTCGCGTGCCACACGGCGGGCTCTGTGCAGGCGTTTGCGGACATGATGAACGATAAGGCGCGTGCGCTCGGCATGACCGGCAGCGCCTTTCAAAATCCCAGCGGGCTCGATGCCGAGGGGCATTATTCCACGGCGCGCGACATGGCGGTGCTCACCTGTGCGGCTATGGCGAACGATACATTTTGTACCATCGCAGCCACCGAGCGCGCGACCGTTGGCGGGCAAACGCTCGTCAATCACAACCGGCTGCTGCGCAGCTATGACGGCGCGATCGGCGTCAAGACCGGCTACACGAAGGCGTCCGGACGCACGCTTGTGTCGTGTGCGCAGCGCGGCACGACGCGCTTTGTCTGCGTGACGCTCTCGGATCCGGATGACTGGAATGATCACACGCGCCTGCTCGACTGGGCGTTTGCAAACTATGTATATCGCGCCGTCGCCGGAGATACGCCGGTGTATGCCGTGCCGGTGCTCTCTGGCGCGGTGCAGGTCTGCGCGGTAACGCCGGAGCGGGAGACCTATCTGCTCCTGCACCCGGAGGACACGGTGACGCTCACGGCGGAGCTGCCGCGCTTCGCGTTTGCGCCGGTGCAGCAGGGGGCGCGGGCGGGCACGCTCACGGCGATGGGTCCGGCAGGGCAGTGTGTCACGGTGGCGCTGTGCTACCGGGATCCCGCAGCGCTTGACCCGAGCGTGAAGGCCACGCCGTTTGCACGGCTTGGCCGCCTGTGGGCGCGCGTCAGCCGGTATTTTTCCGCTTACTATCCTGAATTTTGAGGTGATGACCATGCAGCAGCGGCTGCAAAAGTGCATTTCCGAGGCGGGCGTTGCATCCCGCCGCGCGGCGGAGACGATGATCTGCGCAGGCCGCGTGACCGTCAATGGCTGTGTCGCGCAGCTCGGCGCGCAGGCAGACCCGGAGACCGATGTCATCTGCATTGACGGCCGTCCGCTGCCGTCCAAAGCGCCGAAGCGGTACATAATGCTCAATAAGCCGCGCGGCTATGTCACGACGCTGCACGATGAGCGCGGGCGCAAAACGGTGGCGGATCTCGTGGCCTCGGCGGGGGAGCGGCTGTATCCGGTCGGCCGGCTGGATCTGGATTCCGAGGGGCTGCTCATTTTGACCAATGACGGCGAGATCGCAAACTGCCTCATGCACCCGTCGCACGAGATCACCAAGACCTATGAGGTCGACGTTGCGGGCGGTGACCTTGCGGCTGCGGCGGAGGTCATGCACGCCGTCACGGAGCTGGAGGGCTATCGCGTCCGCCCGGCGGAGGTGACGGTGCTCGCACCCGGCCGCCTGTCCGTCACGATCCATGAGGGGCGCAACCGGCAGGTGCGCCGTCTGTGTGCGCTTGCAGGGCTGCGCGTACTGCGCCTTGTGCGCGTGGCGGAGGGTGAGCTGCGGCTCGGCACACTCGCGCCGCGCCAGTGGCGGGAATTGACTGGTGAGGAGATCGCCTACCTAAAATCGCACCTTTGAGGTGCTAAAGTTTATGCAAGTTTTTCACGGAAAAATTGCAAATGTTACTTGCAAAATACCCGGAATTTGCTTAAAATATAAAAATACGCTGCATCATGGCGGCAAAAAATGCGTATTTGCAAGGTGAACATATGAAAATGGATATATTGTCTGTTTTGGAACATAAATTTCCCTCCTTTTCGAAGGGGCAGCGGACGATCGCACAGTTTATTCTCAAGAACTATGATAAGGCGGCCTTCATGACGGCCGCGCGCCTCGGCGAAGTGACCGGCGTGAGTGAGTCGACCGTCGTGCGCTTTGCTGCCGACCTTGGATACCGGGGCTATCCCGGCATGAAAAAAGCGCTGCAGGAGATCGTACGCAACCGCCTGACCTCGGTCGAGCGCATCGAGCCGGCCGAGAGTACCATGGACGGGCACGACGTGCTCAAGGCGGTGCTGCGTGCCGATATCAACAACCTTCAGGCCACGCTCGACGAGATCGATCAGGATTACTTCAATCAGGCGGTCGATATGATCCTGTCTGCAAAGCATATCTACATCATCGGTATGCGCACGTCGACGACGCTGGCTGATTTTCTGGCGACCTATCTTCAGCTGCTGCTGGATAACGTCACCGTCGTCAAGGAGATCGCCGCGCGCGAGGTCTATGAGCAGCTGCTGCGCATCGGTGAGGGCGACCTCATTATCGGCATCAGCTTCCCGCGCTATTCCAAGCGCACGATCAGCGCCATGAAGTTTGCGCGCGACCACGGTGCGCGCTGTCTCGGCCTGACGGACGGCAAGGTCTCGCCGCTCAATGAGATCTCGGACGTCTGCCTGTATACGAAAAGCGAGATGGTCTCGTTCCTCGATTCTCTCGTTGCACCGCTGAGCATGATCAACGCGCTCATCATGGCGGTCAGCGCGCGCGACCGTGCGCGCACGTTCGAGACCTTCCGGGAGCTGGAGAACGTCTGGAAAGAATACGAGGTGTATGGAACCGTTGAAAGCTGATGTAGTCGTGATCGGCGGCGGTGCGGCCGGGTCCATGTGTGCGCTCACAGCGGCGCAGCGCGGGCTGAGCGTCGTGCTGCTCGAGCCGAATAAGATGCTCGGCAAAAAGCTGCGCATCACCGGAAAAGGCCGCTGCAATGTGACGAACAACTGCGACATCAAGACCGTGCTTGCAAACATCCCCGGCGACGGACGCTTTCTCTACAGCGCGCTCAACCGTTTCGAGCCGCGCGACACGATGGCGCTGTTTGAATCCCTCGGCGTGCCGCTCAAAACCGAGCGCGGCAACCGCGTGTTCCCGGTCTCCGACCGCTCGCACGACATCGCCAATGCGCTCGAGCGCGCCTATGCGCACGCAGACGGACGCATCCTGCACGCCTGCGCGACCGATATTCTGACGCGCGACGGTGCGGTCTGCGCCGTCGTGACCACGGAGGGCACGATCGACTGCGGCGCGGCCGTTGTCTGCACCGGCGGTATGTCGTACCCGCTCACCGGCTCGACCGGCGACGGCTATCGCTTTGCGCGGCAGTTCGGCCACACGGTCACACCGCTGCGCGCCTCGCTCGTTCCGCTGGAATCCAATGACCCGTGGTGCGCCGAGATGCAGGGCTTTTCCCTGCGCAACGTGACGCTCACGGTCTATGATGAAAACAATAAGCAGGTCTATTCCGACCTCGGCGAGATGCTCTTTACGCATTTCGGCGTCTCCGGACCGCTGGTCCTGTCGGCAAGCGCGCATATGCGCGACTTCTCGCAGCACACCTACCGCCTGTCCATTGACCTGAAGCCGGCGCTGGATGAAAAGAAGCTTGACGCGCGCATCCTGCGTGATTTTCAGAAATATGCCAACCGCGACTTTAAGAACGCGCTCTACGACCTTGCAGGTCATGCCATGATCCCGGTGCTCGTGCGCCTGTCCGGAATCCCGGAGGACACGAAGGTCAATGCCATCACGCGCGAGCAGCGGCACAAGCTTGTGGAGCTGTTTAAGCATTTTCCGGTCTCCGTGTGCGGTACGCGCCCGATCAGTGAGGCGATCATCACCTCCGGCGGCGTGTCGGTCAAGGAGATCAATCCCCGCACCATGGCATCCAAGTTGATGCCGGGGCTGTACTTTGCCGGCGAGGTGCTCGATCTGGACGCCTACACCGGCGGCTATAACCTGCAGATCGCGTGGAGCACCGGTTATGTGGCCGGAAACGCTGTCTGCTCATAACGAAGAAAGGAAACGAACGTTTTGGATACTCATATTACCGTTGCCATTGACGGCCCTTCCGGTGCCGGAAAAAGTACGATCGCCCGCGCGGCTGCGCGCCGCTTCGGTCTGATCTATGTGGACACCGGTGCGATCTACCGCACCGTCGGTCTTGCCGGAGAACGCGCCGGCGTGAACTGCTCGGATGCCGATGCCATGCAGGCGCTGCTGCCGACGCTGCGCATCGAGCTCGTGTATGATGCGGCGGGGGAGCAGCGGATGCTGCTCAACGGAGAGGACGTTTCGGAAACGATCCGTCTGCCGGAGGTGTCGCTGCTTGCCTCGCGCGTGTCGGCGCTGCCGGTCGTGCGCGCGTTCCTGCTCGATATGCAGCGCAGCCTTGCCCGCACGCAAAGCGTCGTCATGGACGGGCGCGATATCGGCACGGTCGTTTTGCCGGATTCCGGACTGAAGATCTTTCTGTCCGCCTCGGCGGAGTGCCGCGCACAGCGCCGCTGGCGTCAGCTGCAGGAAAAGGGTATTCAGGAGCCGTATGCAGACGTGCTGCGTGAGCTTGAGCAGCGCGACTATGACGATACGCACCGCGCCATCGCGCCGCTCAAGGCAGCGCCGGACGCCGTGCACATCGACACGAGCGATCTCACGCTCGAACAGAGCGTTGATGCCGTGTGCGCAGCCATCCGCACGCGCTTCGGACTGGAGGCGGACGCATGAGAGAGCTGTGCGTCGCCAAGTCCGCCGGTTTTTGCTTCGGCGTCAGCCGCTCGGTCAAAATGGCCGAGGAGATGCTTGCGGCCGAGGCGAACTGCTACAGCCTCGGTGAGCTGATCCATAACGATGATGTTGTGCAGCACCTGCGCTCCGAGGGGCTCACGGTCGCGGACGGACCGGAGCAGATCCCGCAGGGCGCGTCGGTCATCATCCGTTCCCACGGCGTCAGCCGTGCAGAGTTTGAGGCCGTGCAGCGCACAGGCGCGACGGTGTATGACGCGACCTGTCCGAAGGTCAAGCGCATCCATGAGATCGTGGCGGAGGCTTCCGCTGAGGGGCGTCAGCCGGTCATCATCGGAGCTGCCGACCACCCGGAGGTGCGTGCGATCTGCGGCTGGTGCGCCTCGCCGATCGTGGTCAATGACGCCGCGCAGCTTGCCGAGCGCATCGCGGACGGCACCATTGACTGTGCAAAACCGCTGACTGTTGTCATCCAGACGACCCAAACGCAAGAAAAATTGCTGGAGTGTCAGAAAATTATAAAAAAAGAGTGTACAAACGCCAAATTGTTTGATACAATATGTGGTGCTACGTTTACACGTCAGACAGAGGCCGCGCAGATGGCCCGCGACTGCGATGCAATGGTCGTTGTCGGCGGCAGCCACAGCGCAAACAGCCGCCATCTCTACGAGATCTGCTGCAGTGCGTGTGCAAACGTGCAATTTATTGAAAACGCAGCGCAGCTTGATACAAGCGCGTTCGTACATGCGGATACGGTCGGCCTGACAGCCGGGGCCTCCGTGCCTGCATGGATCATTAAGGAGGTAAAACAAAAGATGAGTGACGAGATCCTGACTCAAGAAAATCCCATGGAGACTGAAAATTTTGATGAAATGCTGGAGGCATCTCTCAAGCCTATATATAATGGAGAAAAGGTAACCGGTACGGTCGTGGCCATTTCCGCCACCGAGATCAGTGTCGATATCGGCACCAAGTATTCCGGCTTCATCCCGACCAGCGAGTTCACCGACGACGGCATCAAGGTTGAAGATGTCCTGCACGTCGGTGACAGCATCGAGGCGAGCGTTGTGCGCGTCAACGATGTCGAAGGCACCGCGATGCTCTCCAAGAAGCGTCTGGATGCCGTGAAGAACTGGGCCACCATCGAAGAGGCTCAGGAGAGCGGTGAGATCGTCGAAGGCAAGGTCACCGAGGACAACAAGGGCGGCATCGTTGTGTCCGTCAAGGGCATCCGCGTGTTCGTACCCGCTTCCCAGTCCGGCCTGCCGAAGGACGCTGCCATGTCCGAGCTCGTTGGCCAGACCGTGCGTCTGAAGATCACCGAGGTCAACCGCGGCCGTAAGCGCGTTGTCGGTTCCATCCGCGCTGTCGCCCAGAAGGAGCGCCGCGAGCGCGCCGAGAAGATCTGGAGCGAGATCGAGGTCGGCAAGCACTATCACGGTGTTGTCAAGTCCCTGACGTCCTACGGCGCGTTCGTTGACATCGGCGGCATTGACGGCATGGTGCACGTCTCCGAGCTGAGCTGGAGCCGCATCAAGCAGCCGTCCGACGTGCTGTCCGTCGGCGACGAGGTCGATGTCTATGTCATCAGCTTCGACGCGGAGAACCACAAGATCTCCCTCGGCTACAAGGATCCCAACGGCAACCCCTGGACCAAGTTCACGTCCACCTTCCAGGTCGGCGACGTGGCGAAGGTCACCATCGTCAAGCTCATGCCCTTCGGCGCGTTTGCCGAGGTGCTGCCCGGCGTTGACGGTCTGATCCACATCTCCCAGATCGCCAACCGCCGCATCGGCAAGCCCGATGAGGTGCTGACCGTCGGCGACATTGTCGATGCGAAGATCACCGCGATCGACGAGGAGAAGCACAAGATCTCCCTGTCCATCCGCGCGCTGACCGCTCCCGAGCCGGCTCCGGTGCGTGAGCGCCCGGCCAAGAAGCCGATGGCTCCCGAGGCGGACGCCCTCGTCTACGAGATCTCTGCTACCGGTGAGGCTACCGGCAACATCCCCGAGATCGACTTCGACGATATCGACGAGTAATTTGATTGGAAAGCATCCCTGCACACGTGTGCAGGGATGCTTTTTTGCTGTCCGCACCTTGCGCCGGGGCGTGTTTCTGATTATAATGAAACCATAACAACTGTGTATGTACATAACAGCAACGGAAAGAAAGGAGCGATCCTATGACACTTTACGGGAAGATCAAGGCAAAGCTCGGCGGCAAGCCGTTTTGCACAATGGTCGTGCTGGCGGCAGGCTCGTCCAAGCGAATGGGGCGCGACAAACTGATGATGGAGGTCGGCGGTGTGCCGGTGCTTGTGCGCTCGCTGCAGGCGATGCAAAACTGTGCCGCGGTCGATGAGCTGATCGTCGTCACGCGCACGTCGCGCCTCGAGGAGATCGCGGCGCTGCGCGACCGCTATGCTCTGACGAAGATGACCAAGGTCGTTGTCGGCGGCATGACGCGCGCCGAGTCGTCGCTGGCCGGCGTTCTGGCCGCGAGCAACCGTGCCACGCTCATCGGCATCCATGATGCTGCGCGCCCGCTTGTGACGGATGCGATCATCACCGATACCGTCTGCGCGGCGCAAAGGGGCCGCGCGGCAGCGCCCGGCATCCCGGTGCGCGATACGGTCAAGGTCACGGCCGACGGGATCATCACCGGCACACCCGCCCGCTCGACCCTCTCCGCCATTCAGACACCGCAGGTGTTTCAGGCGGATCTCATCAAGGCTGCGCTCACCAACGCCATGCGCAAGCATCTGGCCATCACGGACGACTGTTCGGCGGTCGAACAGCTGCACGTGAAGCCTGTCGTGACGCAGGGCTCGGATGAGAACATCAAGATTACGACGCCGATCGACATCGAGCTTGCCGAGCTCATTCTGAAGAGGCGCGGCAGAGCATGATGCGCATTGGACACGGATATGACGTGCACCGCCTCGTGCACGGGCGCAGGCTCATCCTCGGCGGTGTGGACATTCCGCACGAGACCGGTCTGCTCGGTCATTCGGATGCCGATGTGCTCACACACGCCGTTATGGACGCGCTGCTCGGCGCGGCTGCCATGGGCGACATCGGGCAGCTTTTCCCGGACAATAACCCCGCATTTGCCGGAGCGGATAGTCTGGCGCTGCTGCGTGAGGTGATGGCGTGCCTGCGCGCAGAGGGGTATACGGTGGGCAACATTGACTGCACGGTGCTTGCACAGGCGCCGAAGCTCGCGCCGCACATTGCGCAGATGCGCCGCAATCTGGCCAAGTGTCTGGACATCGGCGCGGACTGTATCAGCATCAAGGCGACGACCGAGGAGGGACTTGGCTTTACCGGCGCGCGCGAGGGCATTGCGGCGCACGCGGTCGTGCTGATCGAAAAACAGGCGTAAACGCCTGCACCGCTCCCGCATAGAATGGTGCATCACCATGTGGGAGGGAGCTCATGATGCAGCGCTACTGTCTGATCCTGTGCCGGTCGCTGACCTATGCACAGCGGTCGTCACGGGTGCTTGAGCGCGCGGGCATCACTGCCGCCGTGCTCAAAGCACCGCAAAGCGTCTCCAAAACCGGATGCACGTATTGCGTCAAACTGAAGGAATCCCAACTGGAACGTGCACTGCCGCTCCTGGACCGCGCAGCGATCCGGCGGGGAAAAATCTATCGCCTGCTGGAAGATGGCACTTACCAGGAGGTGACGGTATGATCTATCTGGACTCGGCGGCCACGAGCCTGCTCAAGCCGCCGTCGGTGGCGCACGCAGCGTCGATGGCCATACGCACGATGGCGAGCCCCGGCCGCGGTGGTCACAGTGCTGCCATGCGTGCGGCCGACACGGTCTTTGCCTGCCGGGAGGCGGCCGCGGCGCTCTTTCATGTGCCGGAGCCGGAGCGCGTCGTGTTCACCGCAAACGCGACGCACGCGCTCGATATTGCCATTCACTCGCTCGTTTCGCCCGGAGATCCGGTCGTGATCTCGGGCTATGAGCACAACTCCGTCACGCGCCCGCTGTATGCTCTGGGCGCGCAGGTGCGCGTTGCGGCGAGCCCGCTGTTCGATCCTGCGGCGGCGGTCGATGCTTTCCGGCGTGCGTTGCCGGGGGCAAAGGCGGCCGTGTGCACGATGGTGTCGAACGTGTTCGGCTATCTGCTGCCGGTGCAAGAGATCGCAGAGCTGTGCGCTGCGGCGCACGTTCCGCTGATCGTGGACGCATCGCAGGCGGCCGGCTGCGTCGCGCTGGATGCTGCCGCGCTCGGCGCGGCCTTTGTTGCCATGCCGGGGCATAAGGGACTGCTCGGTCCGCAGGGGACGGGTATTTTGCTGTGCTTCGCGCAGCCGGAGCCGCTGCTGTATGGCGGCACGGGTTCGCAAAGTATGCTCCAGACCATGCCGGAGCAGCTGCCCGACCGGCTTGAGGCGGGCACGCACAACGTCCCCGGCATTGCGGGGCTGCTGGCAGGCATCCGCTATGTGTCCGCGCAGGGCGTTGACAATATCGCCCGGCGGGAGCAAAGACGTTTGCAGGTCCTGATCGACCGTTTGCGGGCCGAACCGCGGCTGGAGGTGTTCGCGTCGCCGGATGCATCCTGCCAGACGGCGGTGCTGTCTGTCTGCTGCCGCGATATGGACTGCGAGACGCTGGCGCAGACGCTTGCACGCTGCGGCATTGCCGTGCGCGCCGGTCGCGCACCGCACTGCGGGCACGCTTGAGACCGGCACGGTGCGGCTGAGCCTGTCGCCGTTTACGACGGATGCGGACATTGCGCACACGGTTCGTGCGTTTCATGACATCCTGCGTACAGGCAAAAGCGGATTTTTGTATTGAAATTCACGGGTTTGTAGGGTATAATATTATAATTCATAAGATTGGCGTTTTGCGCCCGCAAAACGGAAACCAACAGCCGAGGGAATGCTTATGGCACAACTTGCAGCCTTCTGGGCGAAGCTGACGATGCTGGTGTCTACGATCCGGCTTTCGGACATATTGGATATCCTGATCGTCGCTTATCTGATCTACAACATCATCATGCTCATCCGCAAGACGAATTCGTTCCGTCTTGCACGCGGTATTCTGCTGATCCTGATCGCGCTTTGGCTCTCGGGTGTGCTGAAGCTGACGATGTTCAACCGACTCCTGCAAAAGACGGTCGAACTCGGACTCATCGCGCTCGTCATCATCTTCCAGCCGGAGCTGCGCCGCCTGCTTGAGCGCATGGGCAGCAAAACGTTCCCGAGCTTCGGGGCGAAGCCGCTTGAGACGCTGGGCATGGATAACGTCATCTCGCAGACCATCGCCGCCTGCACGCAGCTGTCGGCCACCAAGACCGGCGCGCTCATCGTCTTTGAGCGCGGCGTGACGCTCGATGAGCAGATGCGCAGCGGCACGACCGTCAATTCCGATGTGACGGCGGAGCTGCTCAAGAATATTTTCTATCCCAAAGCGCCGCTGCATGACGGTGCAGTCGTGATCCGTGACGGCCGCATTGCGGCGGCAGGCTGTGTCCTGCCGCTGACGAGCAACACGAATCTCAGCCCCGATCTCGGCACGCGCCACCGTGCGGGCATCGGCATGAGCGAGCATTCGGATGCTGTGGTCGTGATTGTCTCCGAGGAGACCGGTGGCATCTCCATCGCCGTGGACGGTATGCTCAAGCGCCGCCTCTCCGCAGAGACGTTTGAGGCGATCCTGCGCAGTGAGCTGCTGCCCGAGGCAGAGCAGCAGCGCAAGCGCTGGGACATTTTTGTCGATTTCGTGAAGAAACTCAATCCGCTTCGCCGGGAGAACCGCTATGACAAAAAAGACGACAATCAACAAGATCATCGGCAGTAAAGCATTCTGGATCATCATTTCGCTGCTCGCCTCGTTTTTGCTGTGGACATATATCATGTCCACGGAGGAGACGACGATCGAAATGACGTTTTCCAATGTCAAGGTCGTGTATCAGGGCGCGGAGGATCTGCGCGCTGCGCGCGGCCTGATCGTGACGGATGCCGACGCCGACAGCGTGACCGTGCGCCTCAAGGGTACGCGGCGCGTGCTCGGAAATCTCAGCTCTGCGGATCTGTCTGCGGTCATTGACGTGTCCGGCATTTCGCAGGCGCGTGAGATGCAGGTGAGCTATTCGCTGCAGTACCCGACCAATGTCGATAAGAGCAGCATCACGGTCCTGAGCAAGACACCCGAGACCATCAGCTTCTCTGTCGTGCAGGAGGCCAATAAGACGCTGGAGGTCAAGGGCGTCTTTACCGGCAGCGTGAAAGACGGCTACACGGCCGAGCCCATCAAGGTCGATCCGTCGTCCATCACGCTCTATGGCCCGCAGGAGGAGCTCGACGAGGTCGACAGCGTCTGCGTATATGTTACGCGCACGGATCTGGATAAGTCCATCGCGCCGACCAACTGCCCCTATGTCCTGCTGGATAAGGACGGCAACAGGCTTCAGCCCAAGGAGATCTCCGGCAACTATGACACGGTCAGCGTGTCGATGCCGGTGCTGATGAATAAGGATCTGCCGCTCAAGGTCTCGCTCGTCGGCGGTGCCGGGGCGACGGAGGAAAACTGCGTCGTCGAAATCGAGCCGAAGAGCATTCAGGTCGCCGGCGATACGGATGTGCTCAGCAAGCTCAATCAGATCGTCGTTGCGACGATCGATCTGTCCGGCTTTGCCACGTCGTATGAGACGACGGTCTTGATCCCGCTGGAAAATGACCTGCGCAACCTCAGCGGCGTCACGGAGGCGACGGTGCGCGTTTCTGTCCGCGGTCTGGCGACGGAGAAGATCACCGCGACGAATATCACGACGACCGGCACGACCCGCAGCGTTGAGATCATGACGACGTCGCTGCCCGTGACCGTGCGTGCGCCGGAGGATGTGATCGCGCAGATCACAGCGGAGAACGTGCGCGTGGTCGTGGATCTGACCAATTACAAGGCCACGAGCGGCACGGTCGCCGTTCCGGCAAAAATCTATGTGGACGGCTTCTCCAACGCCGGTGCGGTCGGAGAGTATGTCGTGAATGTGCGTTTTACAGGAGGATGATACGATGACGCAGAATGCTGTGGTGACCAAACTGATCAGCCGCCACGTGGCGGAGGTGGAGGTGGAGCGCGGTACTGCCTGCGGCGGCACGTGTGAGTCATGCGAGGCGTGTGTGTTCCAGAGCCGCATCCGGGCCGAGGCACTCAATAAGGTCTCGGCGCTGCCGGGTCAGAAGGTCGTCATCGAGAGCAAGACGTCGGCTGTGCTCGGCGCGGCCGCGCTGCTGTATCTGATCCCGTTCGTGCTCCTGTTTCTGGGCTATGCCATCGGCAGCGCGATCGGCTGGGGTGAGGCCGGCTGCGTGCTGATCGGCTTTGCCTTTTTTGCGCTCGGCGTGGCGTTCAACGTTGTTTACCAGCGCCGCAAGAAAGCGAGCCCCATTACATTTGAGATCATTCAGGTCCTGGAGACTTGAGATAAGAAGGGTAAGAGCAAATGATTAGAAGTATGACCGGCTACGGCGGCGCGAAGGGCGTCGTCGAGGGCCTGAACGTCACGGTCGAGCTCAAGAGCGTCAATAACCGCTACCTGGATATCGCCGTGCGTATGCCGCGCAACTTCCTCTTCGCCGAGGACGCGGTCAAATCCACCATCCAGCAGCACGTCAGCCGCGGTAAGCTGGACGTGTTCGTCACGATCGACTCCTCGCAGGCAGAGGATACCGTCCTGCGCGTGAACGAGCCGCTGCTGCGCGCCTACATTGACACGCTCAACGCGCTCGCCGTGCGCTACGATCTGAAAAATGATATGTCGCTCATGTCGCTCATGCGCTTCCCGGACATTCTGTCCGTGGAAAAGGCGGAGGCGGATCAGGATAAGATCCGCGCCGGTCTGATCGAGCTGACGCAGCAGGCGCTCTCGGACTATGACCAGATGCGCGAGCGCGAGGGCGAAAAGCTCCGCGCGGATGTGGCCGAAAAGCTCGCGCGCATCGAGTCGCTCGTCGCGCGGGTCGAAACGGCCGCCCCCGAGACGGCAGCCGCTTATGAGGCGCGTCTGCGCCAGAAGCTCGAGGCGGTGCTCTCCGCGACCGATATCGACGAGGCGCGCATCATTGCCGAGGCCGCCATTTTTGCCGACCATGTCGCCGTCGATGAGGAGACGGTGCGTCTGCGCAGCCACATTGCGCAGCTGCGCCAGATGCTTGCCTCCGGCTCGCCGGTCGGCCGCAAGGCGGACTTCCTGATCCAGGAGTTCAACCGCGAGGCGAATACCATCGGCTCCAAGTGCCAGAACGCGGACATCGCAAAGGTGGTCGTGGATCTCAAGTCCGAGATCGAGAAGATCCGTGAGCAGATCCAGAACATCGAGTAAGGAGCGGTGATTTGAAACTCATCAACATCGGATACGGAAACTATGTTTCCTCGGAGCGGCTGTTGGCTGTCGTCAGTCCGGATTCCGCCCCCATCAAGCGCATCGTGCAGGACAGCCGTGAGATCGGTATGCTCATCGATGCGACCTATGGCCGAAAAACGCAGGCCGTCCTCATCATGGATACCGGCCACGCCGTGCTCTCGGCGCTGCCGCCGGATGCGGTACAGGCCCGTGTTGAGGCCACAGATCTGGAAACCGGAGGAGATATGATATGAACCACCAGACAGGGAAGCTGATCCTGATCTCCGGCCCCTCGGGCACAGGAAAGAGCACCGTCATCTCGCGCCTGATGCGTCTGCGCGACGATGTGTGCTTTTCCGTCTCCGCCACAACGCGCGCCCCGCGCCCCGGCGAGGTCGATGGGGAGGATTACTTCTTCGTCACGCGCGCGGCGTTTGACGCCATGGTTGCTGCGGACGAGCTGCTCGAACACGCCGAATATGTCGGCAATTGCTACGGTACGCCGAAGAGCTATGTCGAGCACCGATGCGCCGAGGGAATGCACGTGCTGCTGGACATCGACGTGCAGGGCGTGCATCAGATCAGCGAGAAGCGGCCGGACGCGATCCGCGTTTTTATGATGCCGCCGTCCTTCGCGGAGCTGGAGCGCCGTCTGCGCGGCCGGCACACGGATGACGAGCAGAAGATCTGCGAGCGGCTGGCGCAGGCGCGGCGTGAATGCGCGCTGGCATATACTTATGATTACGTCGTCATCAACGACGATCCCGGCGTTGCAGCCAAGGAGCTCGACGCCATCATCACGGCAGAATGCTGCCGTTATCCCGATCGGAAAAACTATTTTACAGAGGTGCTTGAAAAATGATGCTGTATCCCCCTATGAACGTTCTGGCTGAAAAGGCCGGCAGCCGTTATCTTCTGGTGAACCTGGTCGCGCGCCGCGCACGCAACATTGCAGCCGCTGCGCAGGCCGCCGGTGAGCCGCTGGATACCAAGCCGGTGTCCATGGCGATCGACGAGGTGTATGACGGCCGCCTTCAGGTCGTGCACAAGGAATAATCCTTTCAGGCGGGCAGTACCCGCCTGATTTTTTCGGAGAGGGGGCGCGCAGATGCTGCAGATCCCGGTCGCAAAGGTCGCCGTTTTGGCTGCAACGTTTGCGTTTGACCGACCGTATACGTATAAGATCCCGCAGCCGCTGACGGAGACGCTCCGCCCCGGCTGCCGCGTCATGGTGCCGTTTTCGCGCGGCAACCGCCCGTGCGAGGGCATGGTGCTTGCGCTCGATCAGGCACAGGACGATCCGAAGCTCAAGCCCATCACGCGCCAGCTTGACCCTGAGCCTATCCTCTCGCCGGAGCTGATCCGGCTCGCCATCTGGATGCATGACCGCTTCTTCTGCACCATCTACGATGCGCTGCACGCGATCCTGCCTGCCGGCGTCTGGTATCGGGTCAGCACGGTCTATTGTGCCGCGCCGGAGCTGGATACCGATGCGGCGCTTGCGCTGTGCGGCCGCTCCAGGCAGCGGCGGCTGGCGCTCGAGACAGTGCTTGCGCATGGTGGGCGCTGCCCGCTGGAGACATTGCAGACGGCGTTTGGCGACAAAGATCCCGCGAGCACGCTGCACTGGCTTGTGGAGCAAAAGCTCCTGACCGTCGAGGGGGCGGAAAAGCGCGTCGTGCGTGACAAGCAGCTCGAGTATGCGAGCCTTGCCGTCTCGCTCGAGGAGGCGCAGGAGGAGATCCGCCGCCGCAGACGTGCGCCGCATCAGGTCGCAATTCTGGAGCTGCTGTGTACGATCGGACGCGCCTCGGCAGACGAGGTGTGTCAGTTTACCGGCGCACCGAAGACGTCTATGAAGGCGCTCGTGCAGCAGGAGCTCGTGCATATCGACACCGAGCCCTATTTCCGCCGCCCGACGCACTATTCCGGGCAGCCTAAGCCCATCCCTGCGCTCACGGCGGCGCAGGCAGAGGTGTTTTCCGGTCTGCAGGCGCTGCTGCACTCGCCGGATGCACAGGCAGCGCTGCTGTTCGGCGTGACCGGCAGCGGCAAGACGCTCGTGTACCTGCACCTGATCGCGCAGACGCTTGCAGCGGGGCAGGGGGCGATTTTGCTCGTGCCCGAGATCTCGCTGACACCGCAGATGATCGAGGCATTTTCTGCGTACTTCGGCGATGCGGTGGCCGTTTTACACAGTGGACTTCCGCTCTCGGAGCGTTACGATGAGTGGAAGCGCATTCGCGCCGGTCTTGCGCGCGTCGTCGTCGGCACACGCAGCGCCGTCTTTGCGCCCATGGAGAACCTTGGCCTGCTCATCATTGACGAGGAGCAGGAGGATACCTACAAATCCGAGAGCACACCGCGCTACCATGCGCGCGACGTGGCAAAATTTCGCTGTGCGCAGCATCGCGCGCTGCTCTTGCTCGGCTCGGCAACGCCGGACGTCGTCAGCCGCTATTGCGCCCAGACCGGCCGCTATCATTATTTCACGCTGCCGGATCGCTTCAACGCGCGCAAGCTGCCTGATGTCATCATTGCCGACATGAAGCAGGAGCTGCGAAACGGAAATTCCGGCTCGATCAGCTCCGTGCTCTATGCCGAGTTGGAGGAAAACCTCCGCCGCGGTGAACAGAGCATCCTGTTTCTCAACCGCCGCGGCGCGAGCAAGCTTGTCACCTGTGCCGAGTGCGGCGCGACGTATTCGTGTCCGAACTGCAGCGTCAGTCTGACGTATCATCAGGGCAATCAGATGCTCGTCTGCCACCACTGCGGTTACCGGCAGCGCGTCGACGACCGGTGCCCGGTCTGCGGCGGGGAGCTGCGCTTTCTCGGCGACGGGACGGAGCGCATCGAGGCGGATGTTCACGCCCTCTTTCCCGGCGTGGAAACCCTGCGCATGGACGCCGATGCCATTGCCATGGCCGGCACGCATGAGGCGCTGCTGCAGCGGTTCGTGCGCGAGCGTATCCCCATCATGATCGGTACGCAGATGATCACGAAGGGGCTGAATTTTGAAAATGTTACGCTCGTCGGCGTGCTCAATGCCGACCAGAGCCTGTATGTCGGCGACTACCGTGCCAATGAGCGCACATTTTCGCTCATCACGCAGGTCGTCGGCCGCAGCGGCCGCGGCGATGCACCCGGCCGCGCCGTGATCCAGACATTCACACCCGCAAATGAGACCATCCGTCAGGCCGCGCGGCAGGATTACGATGCGTTTTACCGCTCGGAGATCGCGCTGCGGCAGCTCAACGGCACGCCGCCGTTCAGCGAGGTGCTGGCCGTCACGGTATCCGGCGCGCAGGAGAATGCGGTCGTGCGCTGCTGCGCCTATATCCGCGATTACTTCCGGCAGACCGTCGGTGAGCGCGCGGAGGTGCTCGGTCCGGCACCGTTGCCGGTCGTGCGCATGAATAACCGCTACCGTTACCGCGTCACGCTCTACTGCAATCAGAGCAAGGCGGTGCGCCGCGCGGCGGCGAATATCGTCATGTACTGCAACACTGAAAAATCATTCCGCGATGTCACCGTATTTGCCGATGACAACCCGCTGGACTAAGGAGAGGTATACAATGGCTACAAGAATGATCCTGAAAAACGGCGACCCCCAGCTGCGCAAGCACTGCCATGAGGTCAAGGACTTCAATCCCCGTCTGCATATGCTGCTCGACGATATGCGCCAGACGCTGGCGGAGTCCAACGGTGTCGGTCTTGCCGCGCCGCAGGTCGGCGTGCTGCGCCGCGCCGTCATCGTGCTGGAAACGAACGTTCCCGACGGTGAGGACGAGTATATGATCGAGCTCATCAACCCCGTCATCGTCGAGACGGCGGGCGAGCAGGTCGGCGCCGAGGGCTGCCTGAGCGTGCCGGATGAGTATGGCATCGTTGCGCGCCCGGACTATGTGAAGGTCCGCGCGCAGGATCGCCACGGCGAATGGTTTGAGGTCGAGGGGCACGGTCTGACGGCGCGTGCGTTCTGCCATGAGCTCGATCACCTCGACGGCGTTCTGTTCATCGACAAGGCCACGCGGATGCTCGCTCCCGAGGAGCTGGAGCAGCCGTCGAAGAGGTGAGGCCCGTGCGCATCGTTTTCATGGGCACGCCGGATTTTGCGGCCGTGTCGCTGCAGCGTCTGCTCGATGCCCACTTTGACGTGGTCGGTGTATTTACGCAGCCGGACAAGCCCAAAAACCGCGGCATGAAGCTCCAGCCGAGCCCGGTCAAGGAGATCGCGCTGGCAAACGGCCTGCCGGTCTTTCAGCCGGAAAAAATGCGTGACGGCACGGCATTGGCAGCGCTGCAAAGCCTGCAGCCGGACATTCTCGTCGTCGTGGCCTACGGCCGCATCCTGCCGGACGAGCTGCTTGCCGCCGCGCCCTACGGCGCGATCAATGTGCACGGCTCGCTGCTGCCGAAGTATCGCGGGGCAGCGCCCATCCAGTGGGCGGTGCTCAACGGCGATGCGGTGACCGGTGTGTCGACGATGTACCTTGACCGCGAGATGGACACCGGTGATGTGATCTACACCGAGCAGACGCCGGTCGGCGAATTCGAGACCGCCGGTGAGCTCTTTGACCGGCTGGCCGTCATGGGTGCGGATCTGCTCGTGCGCACGCTGCAGGATATTGACGCGGGCGCTGCCCCGCGCACCCCGCAGGATCACAGCGCGGCAACGTATACCCGACCTCTCACACGCGATGATTCGCCCATTGACTGGGATCAAAGCCCGCGCGCGATCATCAAGCACATCTGCGGCCTCGAGCCGTGGCCGGTCGCAACGGCGCAGCTCGGCGGGCAGACGTTTAAGATCCACGCCGCCGATTATTCAGACCGCACGACGCGCAAAGCCCCAGGAACGATCGTGGCAGCCGGCAAGGACGGTGTCACCGTTGCCTGTGCCGGCGGGCAGACGGTGCGCATCACGCAGCTGCAGGCGCCGGGGAAAAAGCGTATGTCCGCAGCCGACTACCTTCTCGGGCACACGCTGCCCGTTGAGGGGTGAGTATGGCTATGACTGCACGGGAAGCGGCATGGACCGCGCTGCAGCGCTGGCGCAAAAACGGCGCATGGTCGGATGCCGCGCTCAACATCGTGCTGCAAAATGCGCAGCTTGCGCCGCGTGACGCTGCGCTCGCAGCGCGCATCTGCTACGGGACGCTGCAAAATCTGACGCTGCTGGATCATTACCTTGCGGCATACTGCACGACGCCGCTGCAAAAGCTTGAACCGAAGGTGCTCGACCTGCTGCGGCTGTCGGCGTATCAGATTGTCCTGCTGGATAAAGTGCCGCCGCGCGCGGCGGTGAACGAGGCGGTCGCGCTCTGCCGTAAGGGCGGCTGCGCGCGGGCAGCAGGGCTGGTCAATGCGGTCTTGCGCCGCGTGGCGGAGCACCGTGACGCGCTGCCGGAGATCCCGGGGGCGGGTACGGCGTCCTATCTCGCCGTGCGCAGCAGTCATCCGCAGTGGCTGGCGCAGATGCTGATCGACGCGCACGGCTATGACTTTGCCGAGCGTGCGCTTGCGGCAAACAACGCCGACGCGCCTGCCTGCCTGCAGGTCAACACCCTGAAAACGACAACCGATGCCTTGGCCACGGCTCTGCGCGCCGACGGCATCGAGACGCAGCCGCACACGTGGCTGCCGGATGCGCTGCTGTGCCGCGGCGGAAACCTTGCGGCTGCGCGCGCCTTTGCCGACGGCTGGTTTTATGTGCAGGACGCGGCCGCGCACTGCGCAGCGCTTGCCGCCGGTGTCCGTCCGGGGATGCGCGTGCTCGATGCCTGCGCCGCGCCGGGCGGCAAAAGCTTTGCCGCCGCGGTGCAGATGCGCGATCAGGGATGTATGATTTCCTGCGATATACACGAAAATAAATGGAAGCGTATCCGCGCCGGTGCCGAACGGCTGGGACTGTCGTGCATCTCGACGCGCACGATGGATGCCCGCTGTCCGGATGCCGATCTGCTCGGCACGATGGACGTCGTGCTGGCGGACGTGCCGTGCTCGGGACTGGGCGTTATCCGCAAGAAGCCGGAGATCCGCTTCAAAGACCCGGCGGCGCTCTCGCAGCTGCCGGCAATCCAGCGCGACATTCTGGAGGGACTCGCACCGTGCGTGCGTCCCGGCGGTGTGCTGGTGTATTCTACGTGCACGGTGCTTGCGCGCGAGAATGAGGATGTGGTGCGGGATTTTCTGCGCACGCATCCGGACTTTGCACCGGAGGCGTTTTCGCTGCCGCTCCCGGCGGCGGATACGGCGGGCGGAATGTTTACCTTCTGGCCGCAGGAACATGAAACGGACGGATTTTTTGTCTGTAAGCTGAGGAGACACGAATGAGAGACATCAAAGCCATGCTCCCCGAAGAGATCGCGGCGGCGCTCGCCGAAATGGGGCAGCCGAAATACCGTGCCAAGCAGATCTTCCAGTGGCTTGCGCGCGGCGCGTCGTCGTTTGACGAGATGACGAACCTGTCCAAGGATCTGCGCGCTGCGCTCGCGGAGCAGTTTTACATCTCCAGACTCGAGATGCTGCGCAAGCAGGTCTCCGCCATGGACGGCACGATCAAGTACCTCTGGCAGCTCGATGACGGCAACGCCATCGAGACGGTCGTTATGCACTATAAGTACGGCAACACCATCTGCATTTCCTCGCAGGTCGGCTGCCGGCAGGGGTGCGCGTTCTGCGCGTCCACGATCGGCGGCCTGATCCGCAGCCTTGAGCCCTCGGAGATGCTCGATGAGGTGCTTTACTCCGAGCGTGAGTCGGGCAGCAAGATCTCGAACATCGTCCTCATGGGCATTGGCGAACCGCTTGATAACTTTGATAACGTGATGCGCTTTCTCGAATTGGTGAACCACCCCGATGGAGAGAATATCGGTATGCGGCACATCTCACTGTCCACGTGCGGGCTTATCGAGCGCTTTGATGATCTGGCGGCGCGCGACCTGCAGCTCACACTCTCGGTCTCGCTCCACGCCCCGGATGACGAGACCCGCTCAAAGATCATGCCGGCCAACCGCGGCCGCGGCGTTCAGGCGCTCATCGACGCCTGCGCCAGATATTATCAGGCGACCGGGCGGCGCATTTCCTTCGAATATGCGATGATCGACGGCGTGAACGACACGCCCGAGCACGCGCGGCTGCTGGCAAAGCACGCGCGGCGCGTCTGTGCGCATGTGAACCTCATCCCGCTCAACCATGTGGAGGAGCGTGCGTTCCGGCCGTCCACGCCGGAGCACCTCAAGGCATTCATACGCATTTTGGAACAGGCCGGCGTGAACGTGACCGTGCGCCGCAAGCTCGGCAGCGACGTGGACGCGTCCTGCGGCCAGTTGCGCAAGAAGGTCGCGGATCACCGCGCCTGAAAGGGGAGAGCCCATGCAATGCTTTGCAAAGTCGGACAGAGGTGCTGTCCGCAAGGAGAATCAGGACCGTGCTGCCGGTGCACGCATCCGGCGCAAGGGCTGCGTTGTCGGCGTCGTCTGCGACGGCATGGGCGGCGCCGCCGGAGGGAAACTTGCGAGCGAGCTTGCCGCGTCGACCTTTCTGGCGCAGTTTCGCCGGGAGATGATGGCGGGCAGCGCGGTCGAGCCTGCAATGCGCGCAGCCTGCGATGCAGCCAATCAAGCGGTCTATGGCCGTGCCTGTGCCGATCCCAAGCTGCACGGCATGGGTACGACGATCGTCGCCGCCTGTGTGCGGCACGGACGGCTCACGGTGCTGCACGTCGGCGACAGCCGCGCGTATCTGGTCGGACCGCGCCGTGTGCAGCAGATCACGACGGATCACTCGCTCGTGCAGGAGCTGATCGCGAGCGGTCAGGTGCTGCCGGAGCAGGCGCACCGTCACCCGCGCCGGAATGTGATCACGCGCGCTGTCGGCGTCGGGGCCAAGGTCGAGCCTGACTGCCGCAGTATGCCGTTTCCGCTGGGAGCGCGGCTGCTGCTGTGCACGGACGGGCTGTCGAACACGCTCACGGATGCGCAGCTGCATGATTATTGCCGCAGCTCCAGAGATGCAAAGCAGATCTGCTGCCGCCTGATCGCGGCGGCGCTCTCGCGCGGTGCGCGCGACAATGTGACCGCGCTGGTTCTTTTCCGCTAAGCGCGGCAACGGGGGAACACTATGGAACAATCAATGAATCGTTATATCGGCCAGATGCTGGACGACCGCTACGAGATCCTGGAGGTCATCGGCAGCGGCGGCATGTCGGTCGTTTATAAGGCCATGTGCCATAAGCTGCACCGCTATGTCGCCGTTAAGATCCTGCGCGATGAAATGGCGGAGGATGCCGAGCTGAAAAACCGCTTTCAGGCGGAGGCACACGCCGTCGCCATGCTCTCGCAGCCGAACATCGTCGCGGTGTACGACGTGGGGCACAGTGGTGATACGGAGTATATCGTCATGGAGCTCATCGAGGGCGTGACGCTCAAGCAGCGCCTCGCGGAGCGCGGCGTGTTCAGCGCGCAGGAGGCGCTGAGCTATGCCACGCAGATCGCAAAAGCGCTCCAGCACGCGCATGCGCACGGCATCGTTCACCGCGACATCAAGCCGCAGAACATCATGATCACGAATGACGACATGGTCAAGGTGGCGGATTTCGGCATTGCCGCACTGGAAAACATCCACGAGGAGCGCAGTGGTCAGGCCATTGGATCGGTGCACTATATCGCGCCCGAGCAGGCGAAGGGCCTCAATGCAGACGCGCGCAGTGACCTGTATTCGCTCGGTGTCGTGCTCTATGAGATGACGACCGGTCACCTGCCGTATGACGCCGACACCCCGGAGGAGATCGCGCTCAAGCACATCGCCGGCAGCGCAAAGCCGCCGCGGGAGTGGAACAGCGCGATCCCCGAGGAGCTTGAGCGCATCACGCTCAAGGCGATGGAGCCCGACCTGCGCAAGCGCTATCAGTCGGCGGGGGAACTGCTCAAAGCGCTCAACGCCTGCAAAAAGCACCTCAATCAGCAGCGTCCGCTTGCCGAGCGGCGCAAGGAGAACGCGGAGAAAAAAGAGTCGTTCTTCGGCGTGGGGTATGCCCTCACGGAAGAAGAATATCAACGGCGGCGCAAACGCGCCAAGCGCGTGAGCTATTTCACGGGCATTTTCTCGGTCGGTGTGTTTGCCGTCTTGCTGTTCGTGTTCCTCTGGAATTTCTGGCTCGAGGATCTGTTCCGCACGGCGGAGCGCGTGGATGTGCCGAATTTTACCGGAAAATCCTATGAGGCAGTCGTCAACGACAAGCAGTATTCCGATTATCGCTTTACCGTTTTGTATACCGTCGACCCTGAGGTGGCGGACGGTGTCATCATCGCTCAGGACCCGGAAGCCGGAAAGAGCCGTATGCGCGTGCCGGAGGGCATCAGCGTGCAGCTCACCGTCAGCACCGGCGTTGTCATGGCGGAGGTGCCGTATGTGGTCAATGAGGACTATGAGGCGGCGACGGAAATGCTCGAAAAAGCCGGCTTTACCGTCACAACGGAGTTTCAGGCGTCCAAGGATGTGACGGCGAAGTATGTCATCCGCTCAGAGCCCGCACCGGGCGAAAAGGCGGCTGTCGGTACGAGCGTGAAGCTCATCGTCAGCGGCGGACCGACGCTGCGGGAGGTCACAGTGCCCGACCTGTCTACGCTCACGGAGTCGGCCGCGATCGCACGCATCGAGAGCAGCGGCCTCTGCTACGGCGGCACGTACAAAGAGGCGAATGACGCAAAGCAGGGCACGGTCTTTAAACAGAGCGCACCGGCCAACACAAAGCTCACGGAGTACAGCAAGGTCTACATCTGGATCTCCGACGGGCCGGAAAAACCGTAACAGACAAAGGAGCACATTGCTTATGGTGCAGGGTGTCATCATCAAGGCGCTCAGCGGCTTTTACTATGTGGCCGCCGGCAATCAGATCGTGGAGTGCAAGGCGCGCGGCCGCTTCCGGTACGACGGGTGCAGCCCGCTGGTCGGTGACCGGGTGCAGCTGAGCTTCGACGCGCACGGCAAGGGGCGCATCGACGCGGTGGAGCAGCGGCGCAATGCGTTCATCCGCCCGGCTGTGGCGAATATCGATCAGCTTATCATGATCGGCGCAAACGTCAATCCGATCACGGATCCGTTTCTGATCGACCGCGTGGTCGCTATCGCGGAAAACGCGGGCTGCGAGCCGGTCGTCTGCCTCAATAAGTGCGATCTTGACCCGGCGGAGCATCTCTATGACATTTACCGTTCCATCGGCTTTCGTGTCCTGCGCACGAGCGCTGCGACCGGGCTCGGCATGGATGAGCTGCGCGATGCGCTGCGCGGTAAGACCAGCGCCTTCACCGGCAACTCCGGCGTCGGCAAATCGAGTCTGCTCAATGCGCTCGACGCATCGCTCGGCATTGCGACCGGCGCTGTCAGCGAGCGGCTCGGCCGCGGCAAGCATACGACGCGCCACGTCGAGCTCTATGCGCTCGGCGAGGACACGTTTGTCGCCGACACGCCGGGCTTCGCGTCCTTTGAGGTGGATATGGTCGACCCCATCTCGTGCGAGAATCTGCAGTATGCATTCCGGGAATTCCGTCCATATATCGGCAAGTGCCGCTTTCGTGACTGCGCGCACCTGAAAGAGCCCGGCTGTGCGGTGCTCGCCGCCGTGGAGGCGGGCGAGATCGCGCCCGAGCGCCACGAGAGCTATGCGCGCCTGTACGCGCTCTCGGCGCAGGTCTGCGACTGGGAAAAGAAAAAATAACGCATAAACGCACCGTCCTCCGCATATCCTGTAGGGATAACCTGCAAGCGGAGGGCGGTGCTTTATGTTTCGACGGCGGGGGATCTGTTTTTGGATCGGCATTGCGTGCGTGGTCACCGGGGTGTTCATCATTCTGGCGCTCGTGCTGCCGGCGGGATTCTGGTGGTTTGCGCTCGGCGGCGCGCTCATTGCGGCAGGTGTTTGGCTGCTGCGGTGCTGACGGCGGCATAAGCGCCATTCGCCCGGCATAAGGATGTACAAAAACGATAAGGAGCACATCTTTATGGAACTACAACTGGGTAAGCAGGAGCACAGAATGTATACGCGGATCTTTGACCGCATCGGGGAGGAGACGTGCAGTGTGGACGCCGTCGTGCCCGACGCGCTCGGCGACCTCAGTGCGCTCGTGGTCACTGAGGGCACGTTCTGCCTTTGGAATCTCGCGTTTTCGGACAAGAGCGCACAGATCGAGGGCTGCGTTGCAGCAGACGTTGTCTATACCGAAGAAAACGGCGCACTGCGCAGCTTTCCCGTAGAGCTGCCGGTCAAGGTGCATATGAGCGGCGACACGCTCTCAGAGGACGTGCGCCCGTGGCTGCGCTGCACGCTCGCTGCGCTGGATGCGCGCGCAGTCAATTCCCGCAAGGTGCGAGTGACGGCGCGGCTGAGTCTGTGCCTGCGCGCCTACCGGGAGACGGAGCTCGCGCTCACGGAGCGCATCGAGAGTGACGGCGGTGCCGTGTTCACGCATACAGAGCCGTTGTGCGTGCACGTGCCGCTGGCCGTGGAGGAACAGACGTTCACGGCAACGCAAATGCACCGCTTTACCGCCGGTCAGCCGGAAACGGACCGCCTGCTGTGCCATACGGAGTCCGTGCTGTTCGATGAGGTGCGTATCGCCGACGGGCGTGCAGTCGTGCAGGGGCGCGTGCGTGCATCGGTCAGCTATTTGCAGCAGGGGCAGTCTTGCCCGGTCGTTGAGACGTTCGAGACGCCGTTTTCACAGCTGCTCGACTGTCCGGCGGACGCCGAGCCCTGCATGGTGCAGGCAAGTGTCAGCCTGACTGCGGCTTATCTGAATGTGAGCACCGCAGCCGACGGCGCGACACTGGAGGCGGAGTATCACCTCGTCGCACAGGCGGTGTGCTTTGGTGAGGTTGCGGCGGAGTGTGTGACGGATGCTTACTGCAACACCGCGCAGCTGCAGCTCGAATGCGAGACGATCCCGGCCGGAACGGTGCAGCCGGCAGAGCCGCTGCACCTGACCGCTGAAGGTGCGATCGCGTGCGATGCCGCCGCGCTGACGGTGCGCGCGCAGCGTGCCGAGCTTTGCGGCGCTGCGGCCGATGGCTGCGATGTGCTTGTGCATCTGCTGGTGACGGATGCCGAGCAGCGCGTGTCCTGCTTGGAGAAGCGGCTGCACCTGCCGCTGGAAACTGACGGCAGTGGGCGGGCAGAGCTGCTGTATGTGCTGCCGGAAGCGCCGGCGGTCACGGCAACGGCGGACGGTTTTCAGCTGCGCGCAGCGGTCACGGTCGGCTTGGTGCGGTTTTGCCCGTCTGCGTTCCGGCAGGTCACCGGCGTGACGGTGCAGGAGCGCTCGAGCCCGTATGCAGCCGTGCCGTCGCTGACGATCGTGCGCTGGAACGGGGAGGATCTGTGGCAGCTCTCGAAGCGTTACTGCTCCAGTGAGCGGTGCATCCGCGAGACGAACGGTCTCTTGGATGACGATACACCGGCCGAACTGCCGCAATATCTCCTCATCCCCAAGACGGAGGCGTAGTTTTCGCACAAAAATGCGGATTTTCCTTGCCACGCGGCTCTGTTTGTGTTAAAATGTTCAAAGCATTTTAGCAAGAGGAGTTGTAACTATGTCCGGACATTCCAAGTGGCATAACATACAGAAAACCAAAGGCGCGCAGGACGCCAAGCGCGCGCAGGCGTTCACGAAGATCGCCCGCGAGATGATCGTGGCCGTCAAAGAGGGCGGCAGCGGCGACCCCAATAACAATTCCCGCCTCGCAGCTGTCATCGCCAAGGCGAAAGCCGCCAACATGCCGAACGACAACATTAAGCGTACGATCGATAAGGCACTCGGCTCCGGCAACACCGATAACTACGAGTCCATCACCTATGAAGGCTATGGCCCGTCTGGTGTCGCCATCATCGTCGAAACGATGACCGACAACCGCAACCGTACCGCCTCCGAGGTGCGCCATTACTTTGATAAGTACGGCGGAAACATGGGCGCAACCGGCTGCGTGTCGTGGTCGTTTGACAAAAAGGGCGTCATCGTCATCAATGATGAGGATCAGGAGCTCGAGGAAGACAAGGTCATGGAGGATGCGCTCGAAGCCGGTGCAGCCGACTTTGCGCCCGACGAGGGCGTCTACACGGTCTACACTGATCCCGATGATGTGGCTTCGGTGGCCGAGGCGCTCACAAATGACGGCTATGAGTTGCTGAGTGCGCAGGCAGAGATGGTGCCGCAGAACACCATCAAGCTTACCGACGAGGGCGATATCAAAAACCTCCAGAAGATGCTCGACATGTTCGAGGACAACGAAGACGTCCAGAACGTGTGGCACAACTGGGAAGAGTAAACACCCGTTTTTGTGGATCAGAAATAAGGATGGAGAGATTATCTGTCTCTCCATCCTTTTTGCGTTTTCAGAGGCGAGCGTAAGGTTTACCACGCGAATTACCATAATTTATACATAAAAGTGCTATTTTGTCGGAAAAATGAACATTTTGTGAATTTCAAATTGCCGTTTCCATCACGCTGTGATACCATACAAGCGTGGAGTGAGTCTCCACTCAGAGATGTGAACGGAGGGAAAGAGATGAAGTATTGTCAGCAATGCGGAAGTCAATTGGTCGATCAGGCGGTCGTGTGCCCGAACTGCGGCTGCACTGTGCAGGAGCCGATCAATCAGCAGGAAGATAAGCCGTCGACGGGGCTGAATGTCCTGGCGTTTTTGTTCCCGCTGATCGGTCTGATCATGTACCTGAGCTTCAAAAAGACGACGCCTGTGCGCGCCAAGGCGCTCGAAAAGTGGACGCTGATCGGATTTATTGTCGGTTTGGTGATCTCGGCGGTCAGCCGAGCGCTGTAGATAGATTCCCATATGCTCGCGGGTGAAATGCAATCGCTGCATTTCACCCGCTTTTTTTCACGGTCGCGGTGTCGGCAGTGACGTGCGCGCGGACAGAAATGTTTGACAGCGCCGCCGTTTTTCGCTATGCTGGTCACATAACAGTATGAGAGTGGGGGATACCATGAAGCTTGGTCTATGCCAGATGCCGGTCACGGCGTCGCAGCAGGAGAATCACGCGGCTATGCGCCGCTATGTGCGCGATGCCGCCGCTGCCGGCTGTGATCTGGTCGTGCTGCCGGAGATGTGGTGCTGCCCATATGACAACGCGGCGTTTGCAGACTATGCCGAGCCGCAGGGCGGCCGGACGTGGCGTCTGCTGCGCGACACTGCGCGCGAGAGCGGCGTCTGGCTTGTTGCGGGCTCTGTGCCGGAGCGTGACGGGGACGCGATCTACAACGCCTGCTATGTCTTTGACCCGAACGGGACGCAGCGGGCCAAGCACCGCAAGGTGCATCTGTTTGACATTGACGTGGCGGGCGGTCAGCGGTTTTTCGAGTCCGACACGCTCTCGCCCGGACAGCACTATACGCTCTTTGACACGCCATTCGGCAAGGTCGGCGCTGCCATCTGCTTTGACGTGCGCTTTGCAGAGCTGTTTCGCATCCTTGCCCTTGAGGGTGCGCGGCTGATCGTTGTTCCGGCGGCGTTCAATATGACGACCGGTCCGGCGCATTGGGAGCTGCTGTTTCGCGCGCGGGCGCTCGATAACCAGTGCTTCCTCGCGGGCTGTGCCCCGGCACGGGATGAAACGGCGGGCTATGTATCCTATGCGCACTCGCTCGTGTGCGACCCATGGGGGCGCGTGCAGGCGCAGGCCGGTGCAGCGCCGGCGCTGCTGATCTGTGACATTGACCTTGCGCAGGCAGATGCCGTTCGTGCACAGATCCCGGTTTTGCGCGCGCGGCGAACCGACCTGTATCAGCTCAAATACGAAAAAGGCTCGTGAAGATCACGAGTCTTTTTTTATGATGTCCGTGACGGTCAGCGTCTGGCTGTCAACGCAGAATTTGATTTCATAGCCGCCGAATTCCAGCCCGTAGACGCGGCTGGCGTCTGCTTGATACCGGGGGCGCGGGTCTTGCGTGAGCACGCCGATGAGCGCGTCGCGCTTGTCGGCGGGGAAGCGGGAGAGCTGCTCCGGCGGGATCGTCACGGTCAGCTCCTGCATCTCCACCTGACCGGTGAAGCCTTCGGCCGCCTCGGGATGGCAGTCGGCATAGGCAACATAGGGCTTGATGTCAAAGATCGGCGTCCCGTCCATGAGGTCAGCCCCTGCGACGTGGAGCACCGGGCCGCGCGGGTCAGTGAGATCAACGCGCTCGAGCCGCACGCACGACAGGCCAATGGGGTTCGGCCGGAACGGGGAGCGCGTGGCAAACACGCCCATGCGCACATTGCCGCCCAGTCGCGGCGGTCGCACGGTCGGCGACCAGGGAGCATCAACGTTTTCAGAAAACTCCCAGATCAGCCAAATGTGCGAGTAGCCGTCCAGCCCCCGTACAGCCTCACGGCTGCGAAATTCCGGCTCAAAGACGATCTCGGCCTGCAGGCTTTCGACGACACCGCTCTGACGCGGGATGCCGAATTTGGTGGAAAAATCACTGTGGATGTGTGCGATCGGTCTCATAGCTCCACCTCCTCTGCGGTTTGACATACGTGGCGCACGCAGCACGTGCTGCATAGCGGCTTGCGCGCGGTGCACACGGCGCGGCCGTGCAGGACGAGCCGGTGGCAAAAGTCGGACGATTCCTCCGGCGGCAGGATCTTGCGCAGCGCGGTCTCGATCTTGACGGGGTCTTTGAGCCCGTCGACGAGACCCATCCGGTTTGAGAGCCGGATGCAGTGCGTGTCCACGACCACGGCGGGCTTGTGATATACGTCGCCGAGGATGAGGTTTGCCGTCTTGCGCCCGACGCCGGGCAGGGAAGTGAGCGCCTCCATCGTGTCCGGCACGCGGCCGCCGTATTCTGCGGCAAGCTTGCGCGCACACAGCACGATGTCGCGCGCCTTTGCGCGGAAAAACCCGCACGAGCGCACATAGGGCTCGACGTCCTCCGGCTCGGCATCGGCAAACGCCTCGAGCGTCGGAAAGCGCGCAAACAGCGCGGGCGTGATTTGATTGACGCGTTCGTCCGTGCACTGTGCTGCCAGCCGCACGGCGAAGAGCAGCTCGTAATCCTTCTGATATTGTAGGGAGCACTCCGCAGGGTAGGCCTGTGCCAGTGCGCGGAGGATCTCCTGAACCTGTTCTGGTGTGCGCATCTTCTTCACCTCTCCGGCAGTGTAGCACATTTTGTGCCGTCTGCCAAGTGCGGTCGGTTGCCAAGGCGGGAAAAATGCGCTATAATATCGCCATCGCAACACAGGAGGCGCACTATGTACAGACCATTGGCCGATGATATCCGGCCGACCACGCTCGACGATGTGGTCGGGCAAAAACATATACTTGGTCCCAATGGGATGCTCCGGCGCATCGTTGCGTCCGGCGAGATCCCGAATATGGTGTTTTACGGTCCGTCCGGAACCGGAAAGACCACGGTCGCGAGCATCATTGCAGCCAGCACGAACCGCACCCTGCGCCGCCTGAACGCCACGACCGCGAGCATTTCGGACATCCGCGATATCATCGCCGAGCTCGACACCATGCTCACGCCCGGCGGCGTGCTGCTGTATCTCGATGAGATCCAGTATTTCAACAAAAAGCAGCAGCAGTCGCTGCTCGAATTCATGGAGGACGGCCGCATCACGGTCATCGCCTCCACGACGGAAAACCCGTATTTCTATGTCTACAACGCGGTGCTCAGCCGCAGCACGGTGTTCGAGTTCAAGCAAGTGCCGGCTGCCGAGGTGGAAAAAGCCGTGCTGCGCGCAGTGTCCATTCTCTGTGCGCGTGAGAACGTCACGGCGGACATTGAGCCGGGTACGGCGGGGTATATCGCCTCTGTCTGCGGCGGCGATGTGCGCAAGGCGCTCAACACGGTCGAGCTGCTCTTTTCCGCAGCGCCGCGTGACGGTGCGTCCGTTCGCCTCCTGCGCGCGGATGCCGAGAATATCACGCAGCGCAGCGCCATGCACTACGACCGCGCGGGTGACGATCACTTTGACGTTGTGTCCGCACTCATGAAGTCGCTGCGCGGCTCTGACCCGGACGCGGCGCTGCATTATCTCGCGCGCCTGCTCGAGGCCGGGGATCTGATTGGCGCTTGCCGGCGCATCCTCTGCTCTGCGAGCGAGGACATCGGCCTTGCCTATCCGCAGGCCGCCACGATCGTCAAGTCCTGCGTGGACTCGGCGCTGCAGCTCGGCCTGCCGGAGGCGCGTCTGCCGCTGGCGGAGGCGGTGCTGCTGCTGGCGACTGCACCGAAGTCCAACTCCGTCGTCATGTCCATCGACGCCGCGATTGCGGACGTGCGGGCGGGGAAGGCAGGGCCGATCCCGCGTGAGCTGCAAAATGTCCATGCCGACGGAACGGGCTTTGAGCGCGAGCAGGGCTACAAATATCCGCACAGCTACCCGGGGCACTGGGTGCAGCAGCAGTATCTGCCTGATGAGCTCAAGGGAAAACACTATTACAAGTACGGCGACAACAAGACCGAGCAGGCCGCGCGCGCCTACTGGCAGCGCATCAAGGGGGAGTGAGCGATGGACATTCGAGTCGGTGACATTCTGACGATGAAAAAGCAGCACCCCTGCGGTGAAAAGCGCTGGGAGGTGCTGCGCATCGGCGCGGACTTTAAGCTCCGCTGTCTGGGCTGCGGGCGCGAGGTCATGGGGCCGCGCGTAAAGTTTGAAAAAATGATCCGGCAGGTCGATCGGAGCGATGCATAACGCAAGATCCCGGAGCGTGTTTCCGCCACGCTCCGGGATCTTATCTTATCTGATTATCTGTGCACGCCGTAGAAGAACAGCGCCACGGTGCCGGGGCCGACGTGGCAGCCCGTGACAGGCTCATAGCACACGGTCAGGCAGTCGCCGGTGAAGCCGCGCTTGCGCAGCGCGTCGAGCAGAAACTGCGCACACTCGGCGTCATCCGCGTGCGCGATGCCGATCTCTTCCGTCTTGTCCGCGACCAGCTTTTCATAGAAGTCAGCAAGGGAGGTGAGGGATTGCTTGCGCCCGCGCGTCTTGCCGCACAGGACGATCTTGCCCTCCTCGTCGCCGCGCAGCAGGGGCTTGATCTTCAGCACCGTGCCGACGATGGCGGCGGCCTTGCTCACACGGCCGCCGCGCTCAAGATAGGCGAGGTCGTCGACCGTGAAATACTGGCACATCACATGACGGCGCTGCGAGATCTTCTCCACGATCTCGTCAAAGGACGCGCCGCTTTCGAGCATACGCGCAGCCTCGACCACGAGCAGCCCCTCGCCGAGGGAGGCGGCATACGTGTCGATGGAGGCGACCTTCCGCTCCGGGAACTCTTCCTTGAGCTCCTCAACTGCGAGCGCTGCGGCGTGTGCCGTGCCGCTGATTCCGCCGGACATACCGATGTAGATCACATCGTCGCCGGCCGCGAGCACCTCGCGCAGCGGCTCAAGAAAGCCGGCGAGATTGATCATGGCGGTCGTGACGGGCGTGCCGCTGCGCATCGCGTCATAGTAGGCTTTGCCGTCAAAGTCCACGGTCGGGTCCTGATGCGCCTCGACACCGTCGATCAGGTAGGTCAGCGGGATTACGCGCAGCGCATATTTCTGAATGTACGAGGCCGGCAGATTGGCCGACGTATCGGTAAAGATCTGGATCATAGGGGGTGCTCCTTTGTTTGCTCAAAGTGCTGCACAGTGTGCGCTCTTTATCCATACACCCTTGGGTGTGTAAATTCAACCTACTGTCATTTTTTCCTGTCTACGTTCCATTTTTTCAGCCTCTACGCAAAAATATGCGTCTCTACTGCTGTGTAGAGTCACTCTACCGCCAGAAATAGACGAAAACAGGGAGAAATTCGGGCGCAGCTGTCTGGAAATGGGTAAAAAGTTCCGCAGCTTAGATGAAGCTGCGGAACCTGAAATGCAATATATCTGCTCGAAAACTTACTTCACGAGCTTGGCGACTTCCTCAGCGAGGTCGTCCTGACGCTTCTCGATGCCTTCGCCCTTCTCAAAGCGGGTGTAGCCCACGAGCTTGATGGAGGCGCCGATCTGCTTTGCGACAGCGGCGATGTGATCCTCGACGGAGACTTTGTCGTCCTTGACGAACGGCTGCTGGAGCAGGCAGATCTCCTTGAAGTACTTAGCGATGCCGCCCATGACGATCTTCTCGATGATGGCGTCGGGCTTCTTGGCGTTCTTCGGATCTTCCTTGGCCTGAGCCAGACGGATCTCCTTCTCCTTGGCGATGAACTCCTCGGAGACGTCGCTCTTGTCCATGTAGGTCGGGTTCAGAGCCGCGATCTGCATGGCGATGTCCTTGCCGAGCTCGATGACAGCAGCGTCGGTGGACTCGGTCTCGAGGTTGACGAGAACGGCGATGCGGCCGCCCATGTGGACATAGGGGACGTTCAGGCCGGTGTCGTAACGCGCGAAGCGGCGGACCTTGATGTTCTCGCCGATGACGAGCACCTTGTCGTTCTGCTCCTCGAGCACGGTCTTGCCGTTGCCGTAAGCGCAGGCGTACAGCGCGTCAAGATCAGCCGGGTTCTCCTTGGCGATGACAGCGGCAACACCCTTGACGTACTCCACGAACAGGTCATTCTTGGCCACGAAGTCGGACTCGGCATTGACCTCAATGATCACGCCGATGCCGTCGATGTCAACGGCGTAAGCCATGCCCTCAGCGGCGATGCGGCCGGCCTTTTTCTGAGCAGCGGCGAGGCCCTTTTCGCGGAGCCATTCCACGGCTTTATCGATATCGCCATCGGCAGCGGTCAGAGCCTTTTTGCAGTCCATCATGCCGACGCCGGTCATTTCACGCAGATTTTTCACATCAGCAGCAGAAAATGCCATAATTCTTTCTCCTTTGTTATTTTTATCAGAAGGGCGGGTACGAGGCCCGCCCTTACAGTTTCCGATTACTCTTCGACCTTCTGAGCCTCTTCCTCGGAAGCGGCGTCCTCAGCGTCGATGCCCTGACGGCCTTCCTGCACGGCGTTGGCCATGGTGGAAGCAATCAGGCGGATGGCGCGGATGGCGTCATCGTTGGCGGGAATGACGTAATCGATCTCGTCCGGATCGCAGTTGGTGTCGACGATGGCGACGATCGGGATGTTCAGCTTGCGCGCCTCAGCGATGGCGTTGTGCTCCTTGCGCGGGTCAACGACGAACAGAGCGCCGGGGAGCTTCTTCATCTCCTTGACGCCGCCGAGGTACTTCTCGAGCTTCTCCATCTCGCCGAGCAGCTTCATGACTTCCTTCTTCGGGAGCATATCGAAGGTGCCGTCCTCCTGCATCTTCTTGAGCTGAGCCAGACGGTCGATGCGGGTGCGCATGGTCTTGAAGTTGGTGAGCATGCCGCCGAGCCAACGGGCGTTGACGTAGTACATACCGACGCGGGAAGCCTCTTCCTTCACGGCGTCAGCAGCCTGCTTCTTCGTGCCGACGAAGAGGATGGTCTGACCATTCTCCGCGAGGTTGCGCACGAAGCTGTAAGCCTCCTCGAGCTTTTTGACGGTCTTCTGCAGGTCGATGATGTAGATACCATTGCGCTCGCAGTAGATGTACTCCGCCATTTTCGGGTTCCATCTGCGGGTCTGGTGACCGAAGTGGACACCGGCCTCAAGAAGCTGTTTCATAGATACGACTGCCATAGTTTTTTGTTTCCTCCTTTAATTAGTTGCTACCTCCGGGAGCTTCTTCTGTGCCCGACCAGGCCGAAACCACATGGTCGCACATCCACTCCCGTGCGTAATGCTCTGGTATTATACCAGAGAAAACCGGCCAATGCAAGAGGACTTGACCGGTTTTTTCACGTTTTTTGTGCGTTTTCAGAGATAATTCTGCCGCTTTTCGCGTCGCCGGCGCGGCTGCTGCTCCGAGACCTCGGCAAGAATGATGTCCTCGCCCAGCCGGGAGATGGATGCCCACGGCAGGATGTAGTCATCGTCGCCGCTGAGCAGGCCGCCGAGCTTCTTTTGTCCCGGTACGATAAGCGACACGATCTTACCGTCGTCTAAATCGATTTCCGCGTCGCAGACGTAGCCGAGCCGCTGCCCGGTGCTCAGGTCAATGACTTCTTTGTATCGCAGGTCAGACAGACAACATTTCATGGGGACACCTCCGCAGCGTTTTGGTAACAGTTTATGGCGCGGCGCCGCGGCTTATGAAGGGAAGACACTGCTGCGGATCTTGCCGATGGCTTGCTTTTCCAGACGCGATACCTGCGCCTGGCTGATGCCGATCTCACCGGCGACCTCCATCTGTGTTTTCCCGGCGTAAAAGCGCAGGGAGAGGATCTTTTTCTCGCGTGCGTTGAGCGCGCCCATCGCGCTCGAGAGTGCCAGCCGCTCGAGCCACTGCTCGTCGGTGTTTTTCGTATCGCCGACCTGATCCATGACGCAGATGCTCTCGCCGCTGTCGGTATAGATCGGTTCGTAGAGCGAGATGGGATCACTGATCGCATCGAGCGCGAACACCACCGTCTGCCGCGGCAGGTCGAGCGATTTTGCGATCTCATCGAGCGTCGGCTCGCGGCCGGTGGCGGCGGTCAGGCGCTCCTTTTCCTGCAGCACCTGATATGCCGTGTCGCGTGTGGAGCGGCTGACGCGGATGGGGCTGTTGTCGCGCAGATAGCGCCGGATCTCGCCGGAGATCATCGGCACGCCGTAGGTGGAAAAGCGCACATCGTGATTTTCCGCGTCGAAATTGTCAATGGCCTTGATCAGCCCGATGCAGCCGACCTGAAACAGGTCGTCCGCACTCTCGCCGCGCCCGGTGAATTTCTGGATCACGGACAGCACCAGCCGGAGGTTTCCTGCGATGAGCTGCTCACGCGCGTCACGGTCGCCATGCTTTGCGCGGATGAGCAGTGCGCGGCAGGCATCGCTGCTCAGGACCTTTAATTCCGCGGTGTTCACGCCGCAGATCTCGACTTTTCCAAGCATAAAAATTCCTCCCATCCGGTACAGCGTAGTGTTTCCGGGTGGGAGGAATTTGATACATTGGCAGATACGCCGAGCGTGTTACTGCTCGATGGCTGCGTTTTCTTTTTTCTTGCCGAGCGCCTTCTGCAGCCAATCCTTGCCGTCCACATAGCGGGAGACGATGAAGGACACGACGTAGTCGCCGGCTGCGTTGACCATGGTGGCCGGGGGATCGATGAGGTTGCCGATGGCCAGTGCCACGGGGTAGGCGACCGCCAGCTGGTCGGGGAAGAAGATGGTGCACACCACCAGCTCGCCCGTGCCGCCGCCGCCGGGGATGCCGCTCATGGCGACGGAGGAGAACACCGCCACGATGATCGCGAGGATGGCCTTTTCGGTCGTGAAGTCCAGTCCGAACACACCGAACAGGAATGCGACCTTGATGATGGCGGACATAGCAGAGCCGTCCATGTGCATGGTGGCGCCCATAGGCAGGACGATGTCAGTGACGTCCTTGCTGATGCCGGTCTCCTCAGCAACTTCCATGTTGGTGGGGATGGTGGCAACGGACGAGCACGTGCCGAAGGACACGGCCGCCGGGCGGAACAGTTTGGAGAACATGATCTTCGCACCGCCTTTGCCGCCGCCGAACTGGGCGTAGATGGGGAAGAAGACGAACATGTAGGCAAAGCTCATGATGTAGTAGATGATGAGCGTGCGGCTGTAATCCTTCACCAGCTCCGGACCGTAGGTGGCGACCAGATCGGCAAAGAAGCCGAAGAAGCCGATGGGGGCGTAGTAGGTGATGAGCTTCACGGTCTTCATGATGCAGCCCGTGATGTCCTCGAGCAGCTGCGCGGTCTTGGTTTCCGGACCGCCGTTCATCTGGATGCCGAAGCCGAAGATGACCGCCGCGATGATCAGCGGCAGGATGGCCTTGCGGCTCAGCAGCTCCATGAAGTCGGGCTTGGTAAAGAAGTTGACGATCATATCGCTGACGCCGAGCGTATCGCCGATCTCGCCCTCAACGATGGTGTAGTGTCCATCCACGAGCGGGAAGATGTGGCAGACGATGTACATCAGCACGCCTGCGATGGCAGCGGTGATCAGGAATGAGGCGATGGTCACGCCCATGATCTTGCCGGCGCGCTTGACGCTCTTCATGTTGGCGATGGCGGAGGCGATGGAGCAGAACACCATGGGCACGACCACGCAGAACATCATGTTGATGAACAGCGTGCCCAGGAACTTGATCTTACCGCCGAAGGCCGGGGCGAATGCGCCCACCAGACAGCCGGCCACGATGCCGACGATCATGAACATCAGAAATCCGTAAGTCTTAAAAAACGACTTGAAACCGTTTTCCTTGGACATAAATGCAACACTCCCAGTGCGTAGTTTGCGCCAAAGCAGCGCTTTGATGACAGTATATACAATTCCTTCTTGCAATAATTGTACAAAAATGCTATCATATATTGCAAAAGATGCTTTATTGAGGTGCGCTATGCAGCAAAACGATTACGAGCGCAGGGGATACCTGCATGAGGATTACCGCCTGTTTCATCTGAGCAGTGCGCTGGCCGAGGATACGGCCTTTCACTATCACGAATTTCATAAGCTGGTGTTTTTCCTGGCCGGACGCGGGAAGTACATCGTCGAGGGGCGAACACACATCTTGCGGCCGTATGACGTGGTGCTTGTGCGGCAGGGCGCGATCCACAAGGCGCAGATCGACCCGAACGAGCGCTATGAGCGCGTGATCCTCTACATATCACCGGACTTTCTGCGCGCGCAGTCGACAGAGGAGTCCGCGCTCGATGCTTGTTTTCGGCTGCCGGCGGATGGGGAGAGCTTTGTCCTGCGTCCGGAGGCTGACCGCCGCGCCGCGCTGCTGCGCACGCTGGATGCGCTCGAGACGGAGGAGCAGAGCACGGCCTACGGGCACGATCTGCTTGCACGCGCGCAGATGCTGCAGCTGCTGGTCATGCTTGGCCGCGGACTGGATGACGACGGGTCGAGCTATGCCCCCTCGGAGCACTGCACCGAAAAGACCGCCGCCATTCTTGAATACCTCAACACGCACCTGACCGAGGACATCAGCATCGATGCGCTTGCGGACACCTTTTATCTCAGTAAGTATTATATGATGCGCCTGTTTCGCGCAGAGACCGGTTTTACCATCCACGGCTACCTCACGGATAAGCGTCTGCGCGTGGCGCGTGACCTCATCGCGCAGGGGATGCGCACGACGGATGCCTGCTTTCAGTGCGGGTACCATGACTACTCCGCGTTTTCGCGGGCATATAAAAAACGCTTTCAGGTCAGCCCTCGTGCCGATCTGACGAAAGGAGCGCAGTGACCATGCAGCTGCATCCGCAATATTATTATCAACAGCTTCCGCCGCCGGAGCGCGCGGCGTATCACGGTATGCTGACCTGCCTGCAGGAGCTTGCGCCGTCGGCGCGTATCCCGCGCCTTTCGATGGAGACGCTCGGCACGATCTTTTTCCAGCTGCGGCTGGATCACCCGGAGATTTTTTACGCCGTCGGCTTTTCGTGCCGCGCCGTGCCCGAGGCGGAGTTTGTGGACTTTTGCCCCGAGTATCGGTTTGACAAAAAGCGCATCCGCGAGCACCGTCAGGCGATCGAGGCACGCGCGGCGCGGCTGCTGCGCCCGCTGCGCAGCCTGACTCCGGTGGAGCAGGAGCGTGCGATCCACGATTTCATCCTTGAAAACGTTCGCTACGATAAGCTTGAAAAGCCGTATTCGCACGAGGTCATCGGCCCGCTGACCAACGGCGTCGGCGTCTGCGAGGGCATGGCCAAAACGGTCAAACTCCTGTGCGACGGGCTCGGCCTGCCGTGCATGATCGCGATCAGTGACCGCGACCGTGCCAACGGCGAGCGCTACCTGCACGCGTGGAACATCGTGCAGCTCGGCGGGCAGTGCTATCACCTTGACGCCACGTTTGACAATTCGCTGAGCAAGCACGGTGCGCTGCGCTATGACTACTTCAATCTTGACGACGCAAAGATCTTCCGCGATCACCGCAAGCTTCTGTATCCCGCGCCGGCCTGCACGGACGGCGGTCAATTCTATTATAAGGTACAGCACCTGTCGTGGACAAAGCCGGAGGAGGTTGCGCGCCGGGTCGATCAGGCGCTGCGAAAAAAGCAGCCGGGGCTGGTGTTTCACTGGCGCGGCGGCTATTTGACGCGCGAGGTGCTGAGTGATCTGTGCACGCAGATCGACACGGCGGCGCACGCGCGAGATCGAGCGGCTGCCGTTTCTGTCAATTGGCCGCAGGCGGTGCTGCAGGTGCGCTTTGTCGAGGCGGCGCAGCCGGTGGAGACGGAGACGCTCGACGATATCTGAAGCGTGAAAGCAATGAAAAAACCGAGGGAGCAGCTCCCTCGGTTTTTTGTATGTCGTTTTGCCTCAGAGCACACGCACGCAGTCGCGCGTGATCTCGCTGAGCGCGTGCACGCCGCACATGGCCATCGTGTCGCGCAGCTCGCTGCCGATCTTTTCAATGTACGTCGCCACGCCCTGCGCGCCGTCGCCGTAGACCATCGGGACGAACGGACGGCCGATGAGCACGGCGTCCGCGCCGAGCGCCAGCGCCTTGAACACATCCGTGCCGGTGCGGATGCCGCCGTCGACAAAGATCTTCATGCTGCCGCCGACGGCGTCGGCGATCTCGGCAAGCACTTCCGCGCTGGCCGGGGTCTGACCGAGCACGCGGCCGCCGTGGTTCGAGACGATGATCGCAGCGGCGCCGGCCTCGGCGGCCTTCTGCGCGCCGCGCACGGTCATGACGCCCTTGACGATGAACGGCATGGCAGCGTAGCTGATGATCTCCGCCAGCTCCTGCACGGACTTGCTGCCGGCCGGCGGCGTCAGGTTTTTCAGGAAGGGGAGACCCGCGCCGTCGATGTCCATGGCGACGGCCTTGCAGCCGCTGGTTCTGGCCAGATCGAGCTTTTCAAAAACCAGCTGCTGGCTCCACGGCTTGATCGTCGGCACGCCGACACCGCCGGCTGCGCGGATGGCTTCCATCGCGCCCTGGAACACCGCAGCGTCCACACCGTCACCGGTGAAGGCGGCGATGCCGCTGTCGGCGCAGGCGCTGACGAGGATACTGTTATACTCGCGGTCGTTGTACTTGTCGCCGTAGTGCATCTTCATCGCGCCGAGCGGGGCCGCAAAAAACGGGTAGCGGTACATGGTGCCGAACAGCTCCACAGCCGTGTCGACCGGCACGTTCGGGCAGATGGTGTCCATGTTGACACAGATCTTCTGCCACGCGTCGTAGTTGCGGGTGAAGCCGTTGCCGGGGGCTTTTGCGCCGGGGCCGGGCACCTGATTGCCGCAGGCCTTGCCGTTGCACACCGGGCAGGCCTTGCAATACGGGCCGATACAAGTGCGTGCGCTGTCAAGAATCTCTTTGTACTCCATGAGGGTACCTCCATATATCTTTATTGATAAATCAGCTTAAACGCCTGTGCCGTCAAACGCCGGGATCATGTCGCCGGTCGCGGCATCGAGATCCTGATAAAAACCGTCAGCAATGGGGCTTTCCATCAGGTATTCGTACATGGCTTCGTTGAGCGCGGGGGAGACGGGGTGCTGCAGCTCCGGCCACTGCGCCAGATCGCCGACGGGTGTATACTGGCTCATGAGACTGAAGAGCACCTGCCCGGGCGCAAATGTCTGCCCGACCCAGTCGATGACGCGGCGGGTGTTTTCGCCTTGATGCGGCAAAATGAGATGCCGGATGAGTACGCCGCGCTGCAGCATCCCGTCGTCATCGAGCTGAAACGGACCGGTCTGACGGTACATCTCCGAAATTGCGGCGCGGGCGATCTGCGGATAATCCGCTGCGGCGGAGTAGCGTGCTGCCGGCTCGGGCAGGGCGTATTTCATGTCCGGCAGGTATACCTGCACGAGCCCCTCGAGCATACGCAGCGACTGCACGCACTCATAGCCCGAGCTGTTCCACACGACCGGTATGCCGAGCGACAGACCTGTGAGCGCCTCGGCGATCTGCGGTGTGTAATGGCTGGGGGTGACGAGATTGATGTTGTGCACGCCCTCATCGCGCAGGCGCAAAAAAATAGCGCGGAGCTGCGCGACGGTGATCTCTTTTCCATGTTCGCCGCGGCTGATGTCGCGGTTTTGACAAAAAACGCACCGCAGATTGCAGCCGGAGAAGAAGACCGCGCCGCTGCCGCGTGTGCCGGATATGCACGGTTCCTCGCCGAAATGCGGCGCTGCGCGCGCCACCATGGGCGCATCCGGAACTGCGCAAAAGCCCAATTGTCCGCCTGCGCGGTCAACGCCGCAGCCGCGCGGACAGACGGAACAAAGTTGCGTCATAATACCTCCCACGTACAGAATCTTGCGTGAAATCGAATGATTTTGTGGATATTATAAAGTTTTTTCATCCATTATGCAATGGTCTTAGGCAGGTTTCACGAAAAGTTCAGAAATGCAGCGTTTTCCAGTGGCAGCTTTATTTAAAAGGGCGATTGCAAAAAAAGCGGCAAAGTTATAAAATAATAGAGAAATATTAGGCAACGGAATTGAAAAAATAACGAAGAGGAAGCATTATGGTAGACATCGTTTTGGTGGAGCCGGAGATCCCGAATAACACCGGCGCCATTGCGCGCACCTGTGCCTGCACGGGTTCGCGGCTGCACCTGATCAAACCGCTCGGGTTTGATATTTCCGATCGCGCCGTCAAGCGCGCCGGACTCGACTACTGGCATCTGGTCGATATCTCGGTATACGAGAACATCGATGAGTATTTCGCCAAAAACGGCGATGAAAATCTCTGGCTGCTCACGACCAAGGCGAAGGTGAGCTATGCCGACGCTGATCTCTCTGCCGCGAACGTGACGCTCATGTTCGGCAAGGAGACGAAGGGGCTGCCCGAGTGGCTGCGTGAACGCTATGCCGACCACTGCCTGCGTATCCCCATGCGCGCGGAGGCGCGCAGTCTGAATCTGTCCAATTCCGCGGCGATCTTGTGCTATGAGGCGCTGCGTCAGCAGAATCTGCTCGGACAGATCGATCTGGATCTTTGAATACCATATCACACGCCTGTGTGAAATCACAAACCAGGAGGAAGCAAGATGAACTACAACAAAATGACCGTCAGGGACGTCCAGCTTTCCGGTAAAAAAGTGCTGCTGCGCTGTGACTTCAATGTCCCGCAGGACAAGACGACCGGCGAGATCACGAGCGACAAGCGCATCGTGGCCGCGCTGCCGACGATCCGCTACCTGCTCGATAACGGCGCTGCCGTGATCGCCTGCTCGCACCTCGGCAAGCCGAAGGGCACGTGGAAAGAGAGCCTCACGCTCGCGCCGGTGGCCAAGCGCCTGACGGAGCTGCTGGGTATGGACGTGCTCTTTGCCAAGGATATCATCGGCGAGGATGCCAAGACCAAGGCAGCCGCGCTGCAGCCGGGTCAGCTTCTGCTGCTGGAGAACCTGCGTTTTGATCCCCGTGAGGAGAAAAATGACCCCGAATTCGCAAAAGAGCTCGCAAGCATGGCCGAGCTTTATGTCTCCGATGCGTTCGGCACGGTGCACCGCGCACACGCTTCCACCGCCGGCGTCGCGGCGTATCTGCCCGCATATGCCGGCCTGCTGATCGAGAAAGAGCTGTCCGTCATGGGCAAGGCGCTGGAAGATCCGAAGCGCCCGTTCGTCGCCATCCTCGGCGGCGCGAAGGTGTCGGATAAGATCGGCGTCATCAATAACCTGCTCGAAAAGGCCGACACGATCATCATCGGCGGCGGCATGGCCTACACGTTCGTCAAGGCGCAGGGCGGTGAGATCGGCACGTCTCTGCTCGAGGCCGACAAGATGGACTATGCGCTCGAGATGATCCAGAAGGCGAAGGATCGCGGCGTGAAGCTGCTGCTGCCCATCGACACCATGGCCGGTGATCAGTTTGCCGCTGATTGTGCGCGCAAGGTCGTGCCGACCAAGGCCATCCCGGCTGACTGGATGGGTCTGGACATCGGTCCTGAGACGATCAAGCAGTTCACGGATGCTATCAAGGGCGCCGGCACGGTCGTCTGGAACGGACCGATGGGCGTGTTCGAGTTCCCGGCCTTTGCCACGGGCACGGAATCCGTCGCGGCGGCGCTTGCGGAGTCCGGCGCTGTCACGATCGTCGGCGGCGGCGATTCGGCGGCTGCGGTCGAGAAGCTCGGTTTCGCCGATAAGATGACGCACATCTCCACCGGCGGCGGTGCTTCGCTGGAGTTCCTTGAGGGCAAGGAACTGCCGGGCGTTGCGTGCCTGCTGGATAAGTAAGCGTTGGAAAGGAAATAAGGATATGAACATCAAAGAGAGAAAAGCAATCATTGCCGGCAACTGGAAGCTCAATAAGCGCATGGCCGACATCCCGGCCTTCGTGCAGGAGCTGCAGGCAAACCTTCCGGCAGAGCGCTGCTGCGATGTGGTCATCTGCGCTCCGTACCCGCTGATCGGTGCACTGGAGTCTGCCGGTAAGTGCTGCGCCCTCGGCGTCGGTGCGCAGGACGTGTCCGAGCACCAGCACGGCGCGTACACCGGCGAGGTGTCCGCCGAGCAGCTCAGCGATCTCGGTGCACAGTACTGCATCGTCGGTCACAGCGAGCGCCGCAGCTATCACGGCGAGACCGATCTGCAGGTCAATGCCAAGACGAAGATCTTGCTGGAGAATGACATCATCCCGATCATCTGCGTCGGCGAGAGCCTTGCGCAGCGTGAGCATGACCTGACCGAGACCTATGTTGCCTATCAGGTCGCGGCTGCTTTCTCCGGTCTGACGGCGGAGCAGGCAGTGCGCTGCGTCATCGCCTACGAGCCTCTGTGGGCCATCGGCACCGGCAACACCGCCACGAGCGCACAGGCACAGGAGGTCTGCGCCTCCATCCGCGCCACGCTTGCCAAGCTCTATGACGCTGACACGGCCAAGGCGATCAGCATCCTCTACGGCGGCTCGATGAACGCGGGCAACGCAGCAGAGCTTTTGGCACAGCCGGACATCGACGGCGGCCTCATCGGCGGCGCGTCGCTCAAGCCGGTCGATTTCTCGAAGATCATTGCCGCGACGGCGCAGGGAGCCTGCGAATGAGCAACGAGAAAGTCGCACTCATCATCCTCGACGGCTACGGCATCGGCGAGCCGAATGCGGGAAACGCCATCTATATGGCCAAAACGCCGGTGATGGACGGTCTCCTGCAGCGCTGGCCGCACACGAAGCTCTCGGCCTCCGGTCTGGACGTCGGTCTGCCGGACGGTCAGATGGGCAACAGCGAGGTCGGTCACACGAACATCGGCTCAGGCCGCGTCGTGTTTCAGGATCTTCCGCGCATCACCAACGCCATTTCCGACGGCTCGTTTTTTGAAAACCCCGTCTATGGCGCGGCGCTTGATAACGCCGCAAACGGCAAGGCGCTGCACATCCTCGGTCTGCTGTCCGACGGCGGCGTGCACAGCCACATCCGGCACATTTTCGCCATGGTGAAGATGGCACATGACCGCGGCATTGAGCGCGTCTATCTGCACTGCTTCCTCGATGGGCGCGACGTCGCGCCGACGAGCGGCGCGGGCTATGTCCGCCAGCTGCATGACTATTGTGCCGAGCTCGGTACGGGCAAGATCGCAACGCTGCAGGGACGCTTCTACGGCATGGATCGTGACAAGCGCTGGGATCGCATCGAGGCGAGCTACAATGCCATGGTCTGCGGCGAGGGCGTACAGGATCCTGATCCTATCCACGCGATGGAGGAGAGCTATGCCGCCGGTGTGACGGATGAGTTCGTCAAGCCGGTCGTCTGTGTTCCTGATGGGAAGATCTGTTCCGGTGACAGTGTCATCTTCATGAACTTCCGTCCCGACCGCGCCCGGGAAATGACCTACGCGCTCACGCAGCCGGGTTTTGACGGCTTCGCGCGCAAGGTCGTTGTGCAGGACCTGCACTATGTCTGCACGACGCGTTACGACGAGAAGCTCACCGATCTTCCGATCGCATTCCCGCCCGAGGAGCTGCACGACACGCTCGGCGAGATCGTCAGTGCGCATGGCCTGCGCCAGCTGCGCATCGCGGAGACGGAAAAGTACGCGCACGTCACGTTCTTCTTCAACGGCGGCACAGAGACGCAGTATCCCGGCGAGGATCGCGTGCTCATCCCGTCGCCGCGCGAATTTCCGACCTATGACCTCGTCCCTGAGATGAGCGCCGTCAAGGTCAAGGACGAGCTCGTGACGCGCATCCGTACCGGTGCATATGACATGATCGTCTGCAATTTTGCCAACTGTGACATGGTCGGCCACACAGGCGTGATGCCGGCTGCCATTCAGGCGGTCGAGTGCGTGGATCGCTGCCTCGGCGAGGTCGTTGCGGCGGCGCAGGAGATGGGCTACACGCTGCTCGTCACCGCTGATCACGGCAACGCCGACCGTATGGTCGAGGCGGATGCCTCGCCGAATACGGCGCACACGACGAATCTTGTGCCGCTGGTACTCGTCGGCAAAGACCTGCCGCTGCGCGCGAAGGGTCGTCTTTCCGATATCGCACCCACCATGCTCGAGCTGATGCACATCGAGCCCAAACCCGCAATGACAGGCGAGAGCCTTATCGAAAAATCATAAAGGAGTATTGACATGAAGGACTATTTTGAAATTGTGGACGTAAACGCCAGAGAGATTCTTGACTCCCGCGGCAATCCGACCGTGGAAGTCGAGGTCACGCTCGACGACGGCACCGTCGGCCGCGCTGCTGTTCCGTCCGGCGCTTCCACCGGCATCTACGAGGCTTGCGAGCTGCGCGACGGCGATAAGAGCCGCTATCTCGGCAAGGGCGTGCTCAAGGCGGTTGAGAACGTCAACGTCGAGATCGCTGAGGCGCTGCAGGGCATGAACGTCCTCGACCAGACCTCCATCGACAAGCTGCTCATCGAGCTTGACGGTACCCCGAACAAGACCCGTCTCGGCGCCAATGCTATTCTCGGCGTGTCCCTCGCGTGCGCGAAGGCCGGCGCGCTGGCGACCGGCCAGAGCCTGTATAACTACATCGGCGGCTGCAACGCCAAGACCCTGCCCGTGCCGATGATGAACGTGCTCAACGGCGGCGCACACGCCACCGGCAGCAACGTTGACATCCAGGAGTTCATGATCATGCCCGTCGGCGCGAAGAGCTTCGCCGAGGCGCTGCGTATGTGCTCGGAAGTGTTCCACGTGCTCAAGAAGGTCGTCCCGGCCTCCGGCGTGGGCGATGAGGGCGGCTACGCTCCGAACCTCGACAGCGACGAGGACGCGCTCAAGGCGCTCGTCAAGGCCATCGAGCTTGCCGGCTACAAGCCGTATGATGATTTCATGATCGCCATCGACAGCGCCTGCTCCGAGTGGTTCAACGCGGAGGACGGCTGCTACCACCTGCCGAAGCGCGGCACGGTCATGACCCGCGAGCAGATGGTCGATATGTACGCCGACTTCGTTGAAAAGTACCCGATCATCTCCCTCGAGGACGGCATGGCCGAGGATGACTGGGAAGGCTGGCAGATGCTCATGGATCGCCTCGGCAAGAAGATCCAGCTCGTCGGCGACGACCTGTTCGTCACGAACGTCCAGCGCATCAAGAAGGGCATCGAGCTCGGCGCAGCCAATGCCGTGCTCATCAAGCTCAACCAGATCGGCACGCTGACCGAGACGCTCGACGCGATCCAGATGGCGCACCGCGCCGGCTGGACGGCTGTCGTGTCTCACCGCTCCGGCGAGACCGAGGACACCACGATCGCGGACATCTCCGTGGCCGTCAACGCCGGTCAGATCAAGACCGGTGCTCCGAGCCGCACCGACCGCGTTGCGAAGTACAACCAGCTGCTGCGCATCGAGGACGAGCTGTTCGACGTGGCGCAGTACCCCGGCAAGGACGCATTTTTCAGCATCAAGTAATTTCCCAAACCGGTATAAAAGGTGTTTGCGTGGGTGACAATACCCATGCAAACACCTTTTTTCTTGGAGGGAAATACGATGGAACCGAATCAGGACAAAAACCCCGAAAAAAGATCTGTACGCTTCATCGAAGGTAAGGGCTTTTACATAGCCCTCGTCCTTTGCGCGGCGGTGATCGGCGTTTCCGCATGGTCGCTGCTGGCAGATACGAAGACTATGGATGATGACCATGCACACAGCGCAGTGCTGGAGGTCGTACCGACGCCGCCTGTACCCGTGCCGGAGACACCGCAGCCGACACCGGAGCTGCCGCCTAAGCCGGAAATTCCGGCGGAGGAGACCGCAGAAACGGCAGCGCAGGCCGAATACCTCTGGCCGGTCGACGGCGCGGTGACGCGCGCCTATGCGATGACGGCGCTGGCCTATGACGAGACGATGGCGGACTGGCGCACGCATGACGGCATTGACATTGCGGCAGATTACGGCGCAGTCGTCTCGGCCATGGCGGCGGGCACGGTGACGCAGGTATATCACGACGACCGCTACGGCACGACCGTCGTCACGGAACGCGCCGACGGTCTGCGCTGCACGTATGCGAATCTGGAGGCAATCCCCACGGTAAACGTCGGCGATTCGGTCTCGGCAGGGGATACGATCGGCTCGGTCGGCGATTCTGCCGGCTGCGAATCGGCGCAGGAGAGCCACCTGCATCTGTCGGTTTCGGTCTCCGGGCAGAGCGTTTCGCCTCTGGATTATTTGCCGCAAAAAAATTAAAAAACTGACGCAAAACTTATTGACAAAGGGAGCATTGTTTGGTACAATGCTCCTTGCGTTTAGCGGTTCGCGAGACGCTCACAACATGGCGGCATAGCTCAGTTGGCCAGAGCATTCGGTTCATACCCGAAGTGTCCCCGGTTCGAATCCAGGTGCCGCTACCAAGGGGATGCTGCGCCCGCAGCATCCCATCTTAGGCCCGTTGGTCAAGTGGTTAAGACACCGCCCTTTCACGGCGGTAACATGGGTTCGAGTCCCGTACGGGTCACCACTTTTGGAGGCTTAGCTCAGCTGGTTAGAGCGCATGCTTCACACGCATGAGGTCGATGGTTCGAGCCCATTAGTCTCCACCACAAAAACCTGTGTTCTCTGAACGCAGGTTTTTTTATTTTCGGAGGTGCGCATGAAACTGATCGCTCTGGATCTCGACGGAACGCTGCTCAACAGCGAGAAGATCATCTCGGCAGGGAATTTCGCCGCGCTGTCGCTTGCGGCGGAGCAGGGACATGTGATCGTCCCGGCGACGGGGCGCGCGCTGCGCGCGATTCCGGAGCAGGTGATGGCGCTGCCGTTTCTGCGGTATGCCATTACGATCAATGGCGCAAAGGTTTCCGATACGCGGACGGGGGAGACGCTCCTGCGTGCTGAGCTTGCGCTGGATACCTGCCTGCGTCTGATGGACTTCGCCGGGCGCTATGACGCGATGTATGACTGCTACTGGAACGACACCGGCTGGGTAGACCGGGCTTTTCTCGATCGTGTGCGGTATTATAACGCCGATGAGGAAGTGGTCACGCTCCTGCGGCGCACACGTGCGCCGGTCGAGGATCTGAAAGCGTTTGTGCGCGCAAACGGTCAGCCGGTGCAGAAGGTGCAGCTGTGTTTTCGGGACATGGCAGAGCGCGAAACGGCGCGAGAAGAGATCGCGGCCGTGTTTCCGGACGTTCTGGTCACGTCGTCGTTTCGCAATAATCTTGAGCTCAACGCCGCCGATGCAGATAAGGGCAGGGCTCTGCTTGCACTCGCGCAGCGCTTGGGCATCCCGGCGGGGGACACCGTCGCCTTCGGGGACAGCTCCAACGATCTGCGGATGCTGCGCGCCGCCGGTACGAGCGTTGCCATGGGCAATGCTGCGCCCGAGGTGCGGGCCGTCTGCGACTATGTGACGGATACCAACGACTGCGACGGCGTGGCGGCGTTTCTTCGAGCGCATATCCTGCATGGAGTTTGATTTCGGATATAGGATAAAAAAGACCGTGTTCCGGAGAACACGGTCTTTTTATGTGATGCGGCAATTATTTCTTGATGTTTTCCTTGATGACTTCGCCCAGAATGGTCATGCCCTGCTCGATCTTCTCTTCGGGCATGCAGGAGTAGTTCAGGCGGATGCAGTTGTTGTGGCCGGCGTCCGGGAAGAAGCCGTCGCCCGGGACGTAGGCAACGTTGCGCGCCAGGCACTGCTTTGCCATCTCGTTGGTGTTGATGTAATCCGGCAGCTCGACCCAAGTGAACAGACCGCCGTTGGGGTGCGTGAACTTCGCCTCGGGCGGGAACTCGCGCTCCATGGTCTGGATCATGACGTCGCGGCGCTTGCGGTAGCACTCCTTGATGGTGGCAACGTGCTCGTCAAGGTCGAACATATCGATGAACTTGGACACAACGAGCTGTGCCTCGGTGGAAGCCTGCAGGGAAGCGGCCTGCGCGAGGAAGTTGTACTTCTGGAGGATCTCACCGTCGGCGCAGACCCAGCCAAGACGGTAGCCGGGCGCGAGGATCTTGGAGAACGTGCCGAGGAAGACAACGAGTCCCTTGGTGTCCATGCTCTTGAGCGCGGGCAGGTACTCACCCTCAAAGCGGAGCTCGCCGTACGGGTTATCCTCAACGACGGGGATCTCGTACTTATTGATGATCTCCATGAACTGCTGGCGGCGCTCAAGCGGCCAGGTGCGGCCGGACGGGTTCTGGAAGTCGGGGATGACGTAGATCATCTTGACGTTCTCCGTCGTGGCGAGCACCTTTTCCAGCTCTTCCATGATCATGCCGTCTCCATCGGTGGGGATGGCAATAAAGTTCGGCTCGCAGGCCTTGAACGCGTTGAGCGCGCCGAGGTAGGAGGGACTCTCGATGATGACCACATCGCCCTTATCGCAGAACACGCGCGCAGAGTAGTCCAGACCCTGCTGAGAGCCGGAGGTCACGAGAATGTTGTCAGCGCTGGTCTTGATGTTGAGCTTTGCTTCCATGCGGTCAGCGATCTGCTGGCGGAAATGCTCAAAACCGTTGGTGCTGGAGTACTGGAGCGCGACTTTGCCCTGCTCCTCAAGGACAGCGTCGGTCGCAGCCTTGATCTTGTCAACGGGGAAGAGCTCGGGTGCGGGCATACCGCCTGCAAACGAAAGAATCTCCGGCTTGTTGGCAAGCGCCAGCAGCTCACGGATCGCGGAACCCTTGAGAAGGTTCATTCGTGTGGAAAACCGTACCATTTCTAAATTTCCTCCTTATTTTGCTGGTAATCATGTACAATAGCATCGATTACGTCTCATCATATTTAAGCACATTTTCACAGTAAAGTAAACCATTTCAACGAAATCCAATGAAAATTTTCATTTTCATAATTCTTTGTGTTGTTTTTATTCCTTGACATAGAACGGTTAATTCGCTATGATGAAGCCGAAGAGGTGTTGTGCATGATCGGAACTACGCTCAAAAATTTGTTGGATGAACGCGAGATCAAGGTCAACGAGTTCGCGCGGCAGATCAAGGTGCCGGCGCAGACGCTCTACAGCATCATCCGCCGCGACAATATGAAAATCGACTTTGAGCTGCTGCTGCGCATTTGTGATGCGCTGCACGTTCCGCTTGAGACGTTTTGCGGCACAGGCAGCACCGGACAGCCGACGCCTGAGGAGTGGGAGACGCTCTGGAAGCTGCGCCGTCTGGATGACCACGGCCGCCTTGTGACGCTGCAGCTGCTCGATGCCGAGTGTGCGCGCCTGCAGGCTGCGCAGCGGCAGCCGGAGCGCAATAAGGTCATTCCGTTGTATATGACGCCGGCTGCGGCCGGATACGCCTCACCGGCGCTCGGCGATGACTATGAGGATTACGAGGTCGCTGCAGATTCGGAGGCGGACTTTGCCGTGCGCATCGCAGGCGACAGCATGGAGCCTTATATCCACGACGATTCCATCGTGCTCGTCAAGCGCGGCGCAACGATCTTTGATGGGGACATCGGTCTGTTCTTTGTGGACGGCGACATGAAGTGCAAGCAGTATTGTCAGGATTACCTCGGCAATGTATACCTGTTCTCACTCAATCGCGCGCGCAGAGATGCGGACGTGACGATCCCGGCCTCGTCCGGCATCACGATCTGCTGCTTTGGCAAGGTGCTGCTCAAAGGCAAGATCCCCCTGCCGCAGGACTAACCGCATAAGATGAAACCGGCCACCCGCAGCTGCGGGTGGCCGGTTTGCTATTGGCTCACCGATACATGAAGGAGTAGTCCACGTTCAGGTCGCTGCCGGTCCATGATCCGTCGAGCTTGCTGATCACGCGTGCATAGCCGTCTTCATCCTTGTCGTAGGGACGCGGACGGTAGTCGTTTTTGCTGTCGGTGCTCGACAGGCGGCAGGGGATCAGGTCATAGCCGTCAATGACCCAGCCGTCACCGTCTTTCTTGACGGTCACCTGCGCGATCGCGGTGTCCGTATCGCGCGGCGCGGTGTTGCCGCCGAAGCTGAAGTTGCCGAGGCTGTAGAAAATATAGCCGCCGTTGTAGCTCTCCATCTTTTGCAGCACGTGCGGGTGCGTGCCGCAGACGATGTGCGCGCCTGCATCGATCGCCGCGTGCGCGAGCGCCTCCTGGTTGGCGGTTACCTGATAGCTGCCCTCGGTGCCCCAATGCGGGGCGAAGATCAAAATATCCGCACCGTCGTCCTTGAGCTTCTGGATGCCGGTGATGACATTGTTCTTGCTCAGCCCGGTCCATCCCGGGCAGTAGACGCCGATTTTCAGGCCGTGCTCGGTCGTGAATACCTTGGATTCGCCGGCAGCCGACCACGACACATCCGCCGCATCCAAAGCGGCCTTCGTGTCCGCGACGCCTTTCGCGCCGAAGTCATCCGTGTGGTTGTTGCCGAGCGTGACGCACTCCACGCTGCCCTGCACAAGAATGTCTGCATATGACGACGGGCCGCGGAAATAGAACAGGGAGGAGGACTTGAGCGCTTCGTCCGAGAATGCGCACTCAAGGTTTGCGAGCGTGAATTCGTCCTTGCTCAGATATTCCAGCACGCCGGAAAACGGCCATGATGTCCCGTTTTTGTCGATATAGCTGTCAAAGTCGCGCCCGGTCTGGATCGAGGCGAGCGTGCAGTCGCCAACCATGGAGATGACAAATGTGTCCGGCTCCTTCGGCTTTTCGACAGGCTGCACAGTCTGCGGCGTGTTGCTGCCGGTGCGGTTGGGTGTCGTGATCGGTTCTTTTGCCAGCACATTGCACGTCATGACCGTGACCCACGCGCCGAGGGCTATGGCGATCACAAGCACAACGATCAAAAAGATACCGGATTTGGAGAGCTTCATGGCGTCACCTTTTTTCAAAACAGAATCATCAACATTATATACGACCGCTCCGGAAATGTAAATATCACATTTTGCTCTTGCTCGCGCGCTGTGTTCGGAGTACAATAGAGCGACTAAAATTGGAGTGTAACGATTATGGAACGAAATTATCCGAACATCAGCGTCACGGACAAGGCGGCGCGCAGCCTGCGCAGCGGGCATCCGTGGGTCTATGCCGATGAGGTGCTGCACGCGGACGCTGCCTGCGAGAACGGGCAGCTCGTGGATGTGACCACGCGCAGCGGTCATTGGCTCGGCGCGGGCTTTTATAACAGTGCGTCCAAGATCCGCGTTCGCGTGCTCTCGCGCAATGCGAATGATCGCTTTGATGAGGCATTCTGGGCACGGCGCATTCAGTATGCGGTCGATTACCGCCGCACGGTCATGGGCGCAGATTTTGATAACTGCCGCCTGATCTTCGGCGAGGCGGACGGATTTCCGGGGCTGACAGTCGACCGCTTCGGCTCGATCCTGGTCGCGCAGGTGCTCTCGCTGGGTATGGAGTTGCGCAAGACGCAGCTGTTCGCGCTCTTGCTGCAGACGCTGCGTACCTACGGTGAGCAGATCGACGCGATCTACGAGCGCAACGACGTCAAGCTCCGGGAAAAAGAGGGGATGCAGCAGAGCACCGGCTTTGTGACGCTCGATGACCTCAAGACGGACTTGGACGGTCATGTGACGATCCGCGAAAACGGTATCCTGTACGATGTCGACTATATCCACGGTCAGAAGACGGGCTTTTTCCTCGACCAGAAGTATAACCGCCGCGCAGCGGCGCAGCTCGCACCGGGAAAGCACGTGCTCGATTGCTTCACGCATACCGGGGCATTTGGTCTCAACTGTGCTGCAGCCGGAGCGGCGTCCGTCGTGTCGGTCGATGTGTCGGAGGACGCGCTCACGACCGCGCGGTACAATGCTGCGCTCAACGGTCTGGATGGTCGCGTGGAGTATCTCTGTGCTGATGTGTTTGACTTGCTGACGAAGCTGGCTGAGCAAAAGCGCGGCGCGTATGATTACATCATCCTCGACCCGCCTGCCTTTACCAAGAGCAGCGCGACCGTGGCAAACGCCATCCGCGGCTACAAGGAGATCAATCTAAAGGCTATGCGCATCCTGCCGCGCGGCGGGTATCTGGCCACGTGCTCCTGCTCGCATTTTATGACCGACGACCGGTTTCGCGCCATGCTGGCGGATGCCGCAAAGGACGCGCAGGTCTCCCTGCGCCAGATCGAGGCGCGGCAGCAGGGACCGGATCACCCGATCCTCTGGAATGTTCCGGAGACGGATTATTTGAAATTCTACCTGTTTCAGATCGTTTAACGCGCAAAAAAGAAAAGCCCGTTGGCAGCTGCCAACGGGCTTTTCTCTTCTTGAATTTACAGCACGTTCATGAGGTTGAACGCGATGATCAGGCCGGCAAACACGATCGAGACCGTGGAGCAGAGCTTGATGAGGATGTTCAGGGACGGGCCGGAAGTATCCTTGAACGGGTCACCGACGGTGTCGCCAACGACAGCAGCCTTGTGCTGTTCGCTGCCCTTGCCGCCGTGGTTGCCGCGCTCGATATACTTCTTCGCGTTGTCCCATGCGCCGCCCGCGTTGGACATGAACACAGCCATCGCAAAGCCGGTGACGGACACGCCGCCGAGCAGACCGACAACGCCCGTGGGTCCAAGAATAAGGCCGGTGACGATCGGGACGATGACGGCCAGCAGCGCCGGAGCGACCATTTCGTGCAGGGCGCCCTTGGTGCACAGGCTGACGCAGGCCGCGTAATCGGGGTCTGCCTTGTAGTCCATGATGCCGACGATCTCGCGGAACTGACGGCGCACTTCCACGACGATGGACTGTGCAGCGGTCTGCACGGCGCTCATGGTCAGCGCGGAGAAGACGAAGGTGAGCATCGCGCCGATGAACAGGCCGACCAGAACAGACGGGCTCGTCAGCGTGAAGTTCAGGGTCTCAGGCGTGCGGGTCTGCACGATGTTGACATAGGACACGAGCAGTGCCAGAGCGGTCAGGGAAGCAGAGCCGATCGCAAAGCCCTTGCCGGTGGCAGCGGTGGTGTTGCCGAGGGAGTCAAGGGCGTCAGTGCGGTCGCGGACCTCTTCCGGCAGACCGGACATCTCGGCGATGCCGCCGGCGTTGTCGGCCACAGGGCCATAAGCGTCGGTCGCGAGCGTGATGCCGAGGGTGGAGAGCATGCCGACAGCGGCAATGCCGATGCCGTACAGGCCCTGGTTGAAAGCAGCGGTGAATGCACCGTTGCTGTCGATGATCGTAGTCGTGCCGCCTGCGCAGAAATAGCTGAGCAGGATCGCAACAGAGACGATCAGGATGGAGGCCATGGTGGACTTCAGGCCGAGGGAAATACCGCCGATGATGATCGTGGCGGAGCCGGTCTCGGAGGCCGCGGCCAGCTTCTGCGTGGGCTTGTAGTTGTCGGAGGTGTAGTACTCGGTGAAGTAACCGATGGCGCAGCCGCCGACAAGGCCGCACAGGATGGCAATGTAAACACCCCAGCAGTGCTGCTCAGGTCCAAGAATGAGATAGGACAGCGGCAGGGCGAGCACAGCGGAGAGGGCGGCAGCCGTGTAGGTGCCGGTGCGCAGGCTCTTGAGCAGGGACATCTGGGTGGCGTCTTCCTTCGTCTTGATGAGGAAGGAGCCGATCAGCGAGCAGATGATGCCGCAAACGGCCAGAGCGACCGGCAGCAGCATACCGCTCCAACCGTAGTTGGCAGCAGCGCTCAGCGCGAAGGTGGCAAGGATCGAGCCGACGTAGGACTCATACAGGTCAGCGCCCATACCGGCAACGTCACCGACGTTATCGCCGACGTTGTCCGCAATGGTCGCGGGGTTACGCGGGTCGTCTTCCGGGATACCGGCTTCGACTTTGCCGACGAGGTCAGCGCCGACGTCAGCGGCCTTGGTGTAGATGCCGCCGCCGACACGGGCGAACAGCGCCATGAAGGAAGCGCCCATGCCATTCATGACCATGATGTTGGCGAGGACGGAGGGGTCGGTGATCTTACCGATATAGCGCAGACCGACGAACCAAAGCGTGATGTCGAGAATGCCGAGGCCGACGACCGTGAAGCCCATGACCGTGCCGGAAGAGAAGGCAACGTTCAGGCCGTGGTTCAGGCTCTCATGCGCGGCATTGGCCGTGCGGGCATTGGCGGCAGTGGCGATCTTCATGCCGATCAGGCCGGCAAGCATCGACCAGATACCACCGGTCAGGAACGCAAACGGCGTCACTCTGGAGAGCATCTCACCTTTGGATGCGAAGGCGATGATCAGCAGGATGACAAAAACGACTGCAAACACTTTTGCGACAGTAGAATACTGCTGCTTCAGATAGGCGTTGGCACCGGCGCGGATCGAAGAGGCAATCTTGACCATCTTCTCGTCACCCTCAGAGCACTTCATGACTTTGCACTTCTGCAGGTAGGCGAAAATCAGGGCGAGCGCGGCTCCGACGAAGCCGATCCAGAACAGGTTATCCATGGTTATTCTCACTCCTAAAAAATTGGCTTTGACCGGCTGGCTCTCTTCCAATCAACCGGTCAACTGTCTTAATGACGTACATATATTAAACTATATTGTTCATAAAAGCAAATACTTCTTTCAAAAACGATGAATTTTTTATAAAACATCCCGACAGCTGCGCGCGTTTTGTTACATAAAACAAAAAAGAGGGAGAACCGGTTGTGGTTCTCCCTCTTACAGGGGTAAATTTCTATGGCTTACTTCTTGGCAAGACCCTTCTGACGGGCATACTCGGCAGCGCCCAGAGC
>OLOS01000142.1_pt1 | contig 84299 bp, 77 predicted proteins | sample 1672631 | NCBI WGS metagenome assembly OLOS01 (sample SAMEA3136707, study PRJEB25190) | human gut metagenome | biome: human gut; feature: human-associated habitat; material: faeces | place: Austria | collected 2013
GGTCCCAGATAGCTGGGGGTACCGCCGCCGAAGCCACCGCCGCCAAAGCCGCCACCCCGGCTACCGCCGCCGAAGCCGCCCTTCCTACTGCTCTGGGGCGGGCGGGGCCGGGTCTTGGTGCCCACACTGCCGGGCCGGGGACGGCCTCCGGGACCCCGGGGGTACCACAGACCATTGACAAACACATAGCGGGTACCGAAGCCCCCTACATAACGGCCTATGGAGGTAAGCACAGACACAACAAAGCAAATAATGGCAATCATAATAATGAAGCCGATGACGGTGGCGAAGGTATCGCCGAGAGATCTGTCACCTTCATAATAGCTGCCGTTATTATAGTCCTCGGGGATGTTTTCTCTGCTGTACTGGCTGTCCAGGGCGGTAGGCCAATCGGCATAGGTCACGGTCAGCGGGAGCTTATCGCCATAGCCCATGCTGCTGGCGGTGAGGATATGCTCGCCGTTCTGGGTGTCACCCTCGCTGGCGACGCCGGTGACGCCGGCGGGGTCGTGCCAGGTGAGGGTCATCTCGTCGATGAGAATGCCGTCAAACCAGCCGGGGGTGTAGTCATAGGCCACCTCGCCGTTATTGAGGGTATACATGTACTCCTGAACCCAGGAGAAGGAGAACTCAAACTCCTGCCCGGCCTTATAGCCCTGGGTGAAATCCACATAGGCGTAGCTGTTGTCGTTCTGGATGTCGGCGATATTGTCAGACAGGGCCTTCATATCCCGGATGGAGCCGTTGGGGATGCCTATCTTTACGCCGCCCTGCTGGCTGTTGGTGGCAGGGAGATCCTCCAGCGCCTTCCAGCGGAAGGATAGGCGGATAGCCAGGCTGCCGTCATTTACATTCGGGGTGACATCCACTTGGTAGCTGAGGATGCGGTCATAGTCCTGGGCGAAGGCCGTCTGCACGGTCAGCGGCAGCAGGGCCGCCAGAAGCAGGACCGTTACGCACAGGGAGAGCAGCTTCTTTTTCATGCCTCCGCCTCCTTTCGATTGCCGGCTTGCAGCTGGCAGAGGTGCTCCATCTTGGCACTTTCCGCGCGGATGGCGGCGCACTGGGGATTCGTCCAAATCTTTTCCCAGGGATCGGTGAGGACATTGCCCAGGGTCACGCCGCCCAGCCAGCTCTGGCAGGGCACTACGGTACCGTCCGGCGTGACAGCCATGTTGCTCAGGCAGGCTCCACAGGAGGGGATCAGCTGCAGGCCCAGGGAGCGAAGCGTCTCCTCCGGCAGCCAGCCGGGGCTGGTGAAGTCCAGCTCCATATCCAGGCTGTGGGCGGTCTCCACGGCGGTGCGGAGAATATCCGTCAGCTCCGCCTGGGAAAGGCGGGTGGCAACGCTGCCCTCCGTAGTGGCGCCGCCGGAGGGAATGAGGCCCGAGCAGGTGGCATAGCGCACACCCAAAGAGGCGGCAAAGCGGAGGGTATCGGCATAGTCCCGGTTCACGCTGCACAGCGGCGTGTTGATGGACACGATGAGCCCCGACTCCACGGCATTTTTGATGCCGGCAACGGTGTCGCCGAAGCCGTCCACCCCCACCAGGGCGTTATGGACGGCGGCCTTGTCACTATAAAGGGTCACCTGGACGCTGTCCAGGCTGGCTTCATACAGGGCCTTGCACAGGTCCGCCGTCAATCGGCGGCCATTGGTATTGAGCCGGGTGACGAACCACTGGGCAGCATTCACCAGCTCCACCAGATCGCTGCGCAGAGTGGGCTCGCCGCCGGTGAAGGTCACCTGGGGGATGTTGGCCGCCTGAAGGCGCTGCAGGAGCTCCTTCCACTGGGCGGTATCCAGCTCCTTCACCTCGCCCATAGGCTGGCCGGCGGCGTAGCAGTGCAGGCACTTCTGATTGCAGTGCCACAGGCCGTCCCGGGTCATGGCACTGACCATCAGATCCATGCGGTGGGGGGCGGACATCTTGTCCGCGTACTCGCCCAGAGACAGGGGGGCTACCTCCACCTCCGGCTCCTGGCCCCGGGCAATGGCCACCAGGGAGCGCAGGAGCGTGCCCATATCCTCCCGCAGGATCTGGGCCTTCACAAAGGGATAAACCTTCTTCTTCACCGCCCGAACGGCCTGCTCCAGCATGGATTCCCAATCATCGGCACTGATCTCCACGCCGGCATAGGGCTCCATGCAGTACATGAACTCCGACAGGAGCACCGCCCAGGAAAAATTCAGCGGCACCAGCTGCGCACCGTTGAGCAGCAGCAGATACGGATCCTCCGGGGATTGGGAGTGGGGCGGGATCATGTGGATGCGCACCACGCCGGGGCCCGTGGGGTCCAGGGTAATATGACGCACGTAGGCCAAATGCTTGCGGCGATAGCTGTTTTCACGAAGCGACAAATGGCTCATAGAAAACCTCCTCTCGATTGCTTGCCCCCAGTATAGCAATCCGGGGCCAAAATAGCAAGAAAAAAAGGAGCCGCCTCCGTATAAGAGGCGGCCCAAGCGGGTGGGATATTTGGAAAGCTTCCGTCTATTATAATAGTCCGGGCCGCAGCCTTTGTAAATAGGAGGTTTTGTCGAAGAAGGAGAACCTTTGTCGAAAGAGAGAAGAAGATTACAAGTTTGTGAACTTTTCACAAAAACAAACTTATGGCTTTTCAAATTCACGGCAATGTGCTATAATGCCCACAAGGATGAGGGGAACGACCTCCCTGACCCTTTTGGGTACCGCTGAGCGGCAAAGGCAGATGCGTTTGCCCCTGTTAATCGACGGTGCAGACACAAGCGAAAGGAGCCAAAAACTATGAAGTTCACATTTACCTGCAAGAAAGTGCCCCTGAATGATTCCGTGAAAGACTACGCCGAGAAGAAGATCAGCAAGCTGGATCGGTACTTCCCGGAGGAAGCCGAGGCATTTGTGACCTTCGCTGTGGAGAAGAAGAACCGCTGTGTGGTGGAGCTGACCATTCGCAGCCAGAACGGGACCCTGTTCCGCGCCCAGGAGGAGGATCGGGACGGCGATATGCGCAGTGCCATTGATGAGGCCGTGAATTTCATCGACCGGCGCATCCGCAAGAACAAGACCCGCCTGGCCAAGAACCTGCGGGCCGAGGCCCTGGTGCCGGAGGTGCCGGCGGAGTTTGATGTAGCTGAGGAGGCGGCCTACGATCTGGTGCGCACCAAGCACTTCACCGTGAAGCCCATGAGCACCGAGGAAGCTATCTTGCAGATGAATCTGCTGGATCACAGCTTCTATGTGTTCCGCAACGTGGAGACGGAGGCCATCAGTGTGGTGTATCGCCGCAACAACGGCGGCTATGGTCTCATCGAGACGGAGTGACAATCAAAATATTCCAAGACCGGGGCATCTGCCCCGGTCTTTTGCGCCCCAAAACGCACCGCATTTTCTACAATGTGTCATTGCGAACCGGTGACCGATGTCACCGGTGTGGCAATCCGCATCCCCTGCCCCCAAAAAGGCTTTTCACTCTTCACTTTTCACTATTAGCTCAAATTGTCCCTCCCCATTTCATCTTGCAATCCCATCCTAAATGCGGCATAATAGAGCCCGGAAGGGATGTGAGCGCTATGCTGCTTAAAAGGATATATTGCCGAGTTTTCCAGGCATGCTTTGGCCTGGGAGCCAGGGTGCTGCCCTGGCGGAAGCCGGAGTGTATCACCGGGGCCGGAAGCCTGGAGAGCCTGCCGGGGCTGCTGCAAAGCGCCGGGTGTAAAAAGCCCATGATCGTGGCCAGCCGGCGCCAATGCGCCGCGCCGGAGTTCATTGCTATGGCGGAAAGGCTGCCGGCCTGGAGCGGGTTCCACCAGGTGACGGCCAATCCGAAAATTGAGACGGTGGAGCAGCTCGTGACCCAGTTCCGGGCGGAGGGGTGCGACAGTATGGTGGCCATCGGCGGCGGCAGCCCTATGGATGCAGCCAAGGCGGCGGCAGCAAGGCTTGCCCGGCCAAGCCGATCTGTGGCCCAGCTGAAGGGTCTGCTGAGGGTCCACAAAAAGATCGTCCCCTTTGCGGCGGTGCCCACTACCGCCGGGACCGGATCGGAAACCACCATCGCCGCTGTGGTGACAGACGAAAATCACCATAAGTACGCGGTGAATGATCTGTGCCTCATCCCCCGGTGGGCCATTTTGGACCCAGCACTGACGGTGTCCCTGCCGGCTCGGGTAACGGCGGAAACGGGGCTGGACGCCCTGACCCACGCCGTGGAGGCATACATTGGCCGGTTTTACAACACACGGGAGACAAGAGACCTGGCGAGACAAGCGGTGAAGGCCATTTTTATGTATTTACCCAAGGCCTGCGCCGACGGGAGCGATCTCCATGCCCGGCAGGAGCTGCTGACAGCGTCTTATCGGGCGGGCTTCGCCTTCACCCGGGCCGGCGTGGGCAACGTTCACGCCCTGGCCCACACCCTGGGCGGGTTGTATGACGTGCCCCACGGCCGGGCCAACGCGGTGCTGCTGCCGGTGATGCTGGAGGCGTACGGCCCGGCGGTTTACAGGCGCCTGGCGGAGCTGGCAGATGTGGTGGGCCTGTGCCCGGCGGGGAGTCAAGCGGAGAAGGCCCGGGCGTTCATCGCGGCCATCTATGACATGAACCGGGCTGTGGGCATCCCCACAGGCTTTGACTGCATCCGGACGGAGGACCTGCCCCAAATGGCGGCCTGGGCCGAGGCGGAGGCCAACCCCGTGTACCCGGTGCCGGTGATCTTCGACAAGGATCGGTTTATCCGGGTGGCTAAGAGGGTCATGCTATCATAAAAAGTCGGAGCCAAGGCGGCCCTTGCTCCGATTCATCTCCTGTAATAATTCAGTTTAGGATAGCAGGCCGAGCAAGCGCCGGCAATGGGCAGGGAAACGGCCGAGCCGCTGCCTCACAAATGAAAAAGCAGACACCCACGGCGTGCTGTGCCCCATTTATTAGATAGGTTTGAAAAAACCTGCACCGAGAATTGGGGGCTCTTCACGCCGTGGGTGTCTGCTTTCATTTTACCGGTGCAGGGACATGTGTCACTCTGCGCCTGCATTATTTTGCCGTGCCAGCCAGGGCAGGGCCTTCTCAAATTCCACGCCGTACCAGCTGGCGGCCGGGTCGGCACAGGTGCATCGGATACACTCCAGCGTGAAATCCACCGCCAGAGTCACCGCCTGCTCCAGAGTGCGGCCCTGCATCATAGCCCCCAGCACTGTGGCGGTGAAAATATCCCCTGTGCCGTGAAAGCCTGCGTGGACCTTTTCATTATAATAGGCAAAATATCGCCCGGTGGTCCGGTCGTAGGACATGGCGCCCAGGCGATCATCATCAAAGCTCACCCCGGTGAGCACCACCCGGGGAGCAAGATGGGACAGCTTTTGCAGCAGCGCCTGCACAAAGGCCTCGTCCGGGTCTTCCCGGTAGGGGGTATCCGTCAGAAGGCACGCCTCGGTAAGGTTGGGCAGCAGCACGTCCGCCCGGGTACAGACCTTCTTCATATACCGGGGAAAATCCGGGGCAAAGGGCTTGTAGAGCCGGCCGTGGTCGGCCATGGCCGGGTCCACCACGATGAGAGTATCCGCCCCGCGGAGCATGTCAAACACCCGGCACACGGCCTCTGTCTGCTGGGGGGAAGCCAAGTAGCCGCTGGCAATAGCATCCAGATGCACCTGCTGGCTCTTCCAATGGCGGGCAATGGGCAGCAGCTCATCCGTCAGGTCCCGGCAGGTGAAATCCGGGAAAATGGTGTGGGTACTCAAAACTGCCGTGGGGATCACCGCGCACTCCACACCCATTACTGACAGCACCGGCAGAGCCACCGTTAAAGAGCAACGCCCCAGGCAGGAGATGTCCTGTATGCTTGCCACTCGCTTCATGGTCAGGCCTTCACATCCTTTCTGCATTCCCTGTCAGCATAGCACAGGTTTGGATATAATAATAGTACCAGTTTCATTGCGTCAGATGATACCAGATGAAAATTTCTCCTTGTTTTGCCGGGCAATCTGTGCTATACTTTGTGATAATCTGTGGGCATGATGGAATTGGTAGACATGCGAGATTTAGGTTCTCGTGCAGCGATGCGTTGGGGTTCGAGTCCCCATGCCCGCACCACGACCCCCGGCGGCCCTAAAGGCCCGCCGGGGGTCTCAGGCTTTTGCCCGCGGCAGCCGGTTTTCCCTGCCAATGCAAAAAAATGCTTGACGAAAAGCATGCTTCAGGTTGTATGATATAGGGTAGTCTGAAGCGGTGAAACACCGCCCACAAAAGCTATTACAGCAGGAGGATAATTATGATGAGCAAGAAGGTTTTGATTCTGTCCGGCAGCCCCCGCAAGGGCGGTAACTCCGATATTCTGTGCGATGAATTCCTCCGGGGTGCCCGGGAGGCAGGTCACCAGGTGGAAAAGGTCCGCCCGACCGAGAAAAAGATCGCCCCCTGCTTGGGCTGCTACTACTGCGCCAGCCACGGCGGCGAGTGCGTCCGCCGGGACGACATGGCCGATCTTCTGCAGCAGATGATCGACGCGGACGTTATTGTGCTGGCAAGCCCTGTGTACTTCTATTCCATCAACGCCCAGCTCAAGGCGGTCATCGACCGCACCGTGGCCCGGTGGCTGGAGGTGAAAAACAAGGAGCTTTACTATATCGTCACTATGGCGGACGAGTGCATTTCCTCCGCTGACACCACCCTGGCCTGCTTCCGGGGTTATGCTGAGTGCGTGGAGGGCGCAGTGGAAAAGGGCGTCATCATCGGCAGCGGGGTCTGCGAGGCGGGCACGATCCGCAACACCCCGGCCATGGCCCAGGCCTATGAAATGGGCAGAAAAGTGTAATACTCAGATATAATCCATACAGGCAGAATTATGCAGCTTATATTTCCGCCAGCGGTGAGAGGAAGAAGTCAGCCCCGGTCATTGCCGGCAGCAGCGGTGACCTGTATGGGCTCGTGCCCTCACACCCTATACCGGCCATAGCCGCCAAAGGCCGCAGCACCGCAGCGGCCACGGGGCATAGTCTTTGCCGGGGCAGATGACAGTTGACCCGGTAGGCGCAGGCGTAGTATAATAGCCGCAAAGCGGCTATTATACATTGGATTTTATGCCATTTTTCTCTCCGGCTTCGCCGGAAACCGAAAAATATGGACGCATTATACCATTCCGCTCCGCAGAATGGTATAATCACCGCAAAGCGGCTATTACACCTTTGACTTTATGCCATTTTCTCTCCGGCTTCGCCGGAAACCGAAAAATATGGACGCATTATACCATTCCGCTCCGCAGAATGGTATAATCACCGCAAAGCGGCTATTATACCTTTGACTTTATGCCATTTTTCCCCGGCTTCGCCGGAAACCGAAAAATATGGACGCATTATAGACCGCAAGAACACAGACGGATTCTCACCGTGCGGCGCAAAAGTGCTGCTTTTTTAAGGAGGCACAGCCATGATCGAAAAAACCAAGCTGCCCCTGGCCGCTTTTGTGGCGGACAACGCCACCGTCCGGGGCCACGTCACAGCCGGAAAGGGAAGCAGCATCTATTTCGGCGCGGTGATCCGCTCAGAATCGGATACCACCGCCATCGGCGAGGACACCAACATCCAGGACAACTGTGTCCTGCACACGGATAAGGGCTTTCCCATCACTATCGGCCGCGGCTGCACTATCGGCCACGCCGCTATTCTCCACGGCTGCACCATCGGCGATAATACCCTCATCGGCATGGGGGCCATCCTCCTCAACGGCGCGAGGATCGGCCGGGATTGCATTGTCGGCGCCGGGGCCCTGGTGCCCCAGGGAATGGAGATTCCCGACGGCAGCCTGGCCTTTGGCTCCCCGGCTAAGGTCCGCCGGGCCATGACTGCGGAGGAGATCGAATCCAACCGGGCTGCTGCCGCCTTCTACTGCCGGGAGGCGGAGGAATACGCCGAGTGACAGTGACCCGGGCGGGAAAGGAGCGCATATCATGAAGGAAAACCGGAAGCTGCTGCGAGAGGTACTGCAGGACATCCGCCGCGACATGACCGACGAGGAGGTGCTGAACCTGCTGGCAGACAGCAAAATCTCCGTAGGGCCGGACAGCGAAAAAAGCAAGTACACCCTGGGTCAGCGCGCCGCCGACGCCATTGCAAAATTCGCAGGGAGCTGGGCGTTCATCTTCTCTTTCACGGGAGTTCTGATCCTGTGGATGGTGGTAAACTCCCTGCTGGCAGCCCGGGCCTTTGACCCGTACCCATTTATCCTGCTGAACCTGGTGCTCTCCTGCGTGGCGGCCATCCAGGCACCGCTGATTATGATGAGCCAGAATCGGCAGGAGGAAAAGGACCGCCGCCGGGCCGAAAACGACTACAAGGTCAACCTGAAAACCGAAATCATGATTGAGGACCTGTACGACAAGGTCAACGCCATCCTGGCCAAGCAAGCCGCTTTGGAAAAGCAGCTGCGAGAGCGGGGAGAATCGGAAAAATAATAATGCAAAAAGCAGCCGCCTTCGGGCGGCTGCTTTCTGCTCAGCGTGTCGAAAAGGTCTTTTCGCCCCGCTGCCTAAGTTTTTGAAACTTTGAAAAAGTTTCAAAAACTACTGATTTCAATGGTGAGGGACACCCTTCTTGGGTTTCCCTCACACATCCATCCTTACCGTTATCGCAAATTTTGCCACTTTATCGACATCCTCGCTTACACTATATAAATATAGCCGGTTTTACCTGGCCCGGTCGGCCTGGATGAGCTTTTTCAGCGCCTCCACGCCCAGGCGGACGGCAGAGCTGGTATCCTCGGTCATCTTTTGATCCAGACCCGCAGCCTCCCGCTCCTGGTTCCAAATCACATGGAAGCAGGAGCCACAGCGGCAGCCCAAGGCATCCGCCACCACGAACAGCGCCGCCGACTCCATCTCACTGGCCTTCACTCCCAGGCGCTTCCACGCCTCCCACTTGTTCAGCAGCTCGTAGGACACAGGCATTCTCGCCGGGCTGTGCTGGCCATAGAAGGAATCCTTGCACTGGACCACGCCGGTGTGGAAGCGATAGCCGCCGGCCTTAGCGGCCTCCACCAGGGCGGTAGCCACCTCAAAATTCGCCACGGCAGGATACTCGATAGGGGCGTATTCCCGGCTGGTATGCTCAAACCGGATGGCGCCGGTGGCGATGACCACATCCCCGGATTGCACGTTCAGATCAATGCCGCCGCAGGTGCCCACCCGGAGGAAGGTATCCGCGCCGATATTATGCAGCTCCTCCATGGCGATAGAGGCAGAGGGGCCGCCAATGCCCGTGGAGCAGACAGAGACCTTCTCCCCCAAGAGGGTGCCGGTGTAGATGGTGAACTCCCGGTTGCTGGAGACAAAGTGTGCATCGTCAAACAAGGCGGCTATGGCCTTGCATCGGCCCGGATCACCGGGAAGGATGCAGTAACGGCCCACATCGCCGGCCTGGCAGTGAATATGAAACTGCTTTTCCAATTTTTGCATAAAAAGCGGCCTCCTTTTGTGAGTTTTTTTATAGTATACCTTCTTTTGCCGGAAAATGCAACCGCTCCTTGCCCTGGCAGATCTTGCTGCCGTTAACGGCGGGGAAAATGCTCATACTATCCTGGGTATCACAATTATCTGAAAAACGAAAGGGAGGAAGTCCATGCAGAAGCTTTTGACGCTGCTGATGCTGGCGACAGTCCTGCTCAGCGTGTCCGCCTGCGGCGACCGGCCCGATGACCAGGCGGAGCAATTCCCGCCCACGGTATACGATGATATCGCGGGCGGCTCCCCGGCCCCGGATAACAATTCCGCCGGGGAGGCCCCTATCCCTTCGGAGCAGCTGCGGGGCAGCGAGAAGCACGACATTCCCGCGACTCCTTATGACGAGATGGTGGAAAACGGGCGCGTCCGGGACACGGACGGCATTCTCTCCGACGGGGAGAATCCGGGCGGCTGATAATCCCGGAGCAAAAATGCAGGGGCAAGGAGAACGGCGAAGGCAAAAAACAGACCGGTCAAGCCGGTCTGTTTTTTGTATGCTCTCCCGGCAGCTTGACAAGTAAAGGTGCCGGGACGGGCGGACAGGGGCGTCCGCTAATCCAGGGGCAGGGGCTTGCCTGTGTAGGCCCACACGCTGTGGCAGGCGGCGATAAGCTTTCCCTCCGCCGTGGTGATCTCCGCCCGGCAGAAGCAGGTTCGCCGGCCGGCCCGGGTCACCTCTCCCCGGGCAATAAGATGCCGGGCGTCCCCGGCAGGGGCCATGAAATCCACCGTGGAGCTGACGGTGACGCAGGTCTCCTGCCGCAGGCCGGACATGGCAATGCCGCAGGCATCATCCGCCAGGGTGAACAGGATGCCGCCGTGGGGCTGACCCCAGCGGTTCATGCTCTCGCACGTCAGATGCAGCTCCACCCGGGAGCGGCCCTCCCCAATATCGGTGATCTCAATATGATTGTGTGCGGTGAACGGCTCGCACTCATTGGCATACCGCAGCAGCTTGGCTTTTAATTCCGGGGTCATAGGGTCTCCTTAATTACAATCTGTAGTATTGCGATTATATATTACTGTTTGTTTTTGTTTTCATGGGCAGGGGGCGGGTCGTCCTGCCGGTCACGGCGGACATATTCCCAGGCCTGCAGGGGCATATGGCGCTTTTCCAGCCGGGTGTTTAGCAGCCAGCGCACCAGCACCTGCAGACAGGCGAAGATGGGCACGCCCAAAAACATACCCAGCACACCGCCAAAGCCGCCGCCCACCAGGATGGCCACAATGACCCACAGGCTGGAAATACCCGTGGAATCGCCCAGGATCTTCGGGCCGATGACGTTGCCGTCCAGCTGCTGGAGCAGGAAGATGAAAATGACGAAATACAGGCACTTCAGCGGGCTGACCAGCAAAATCAGCAATGCGCAGGGAATAGCCCCCAAAAACGGGCCGAAGAAGGGAATCACATTGGTCACACCTACCACCACGCTGACCAGCGGGGTATAGGGCAGCTTCAAAATGGAGCAGCCGATGAAGCAGAGAATGCCGATGATGAGGGAATCCAGCAGCTTGCCGCGGACGAAGCCGCTGAAAATATGGTCCATCCGCCGGAAGCCCCGCATGGCAAACTTGGCCTGCTCCTCCGGCAGCACACCATAGAGCAGCTTGCAGCAGCGAGCGGCGCTCTTCTCCTTGGCTGCCAGCAGATACACCGACACGATGATACCGATGAGGAAATTTTTGGTAAAGATGACAACGCTCCACACACCGGTGACCAGGCTGCCGGTAAAATTGGTAACGGCGGTCTGCAGCCCCGGCAGCAGCTTGGTGGTGAGCCACTGGATGGTCTCGTTGTAATAGCGGTTGAACAGGTCCGTCAGCTCCGGATTGTTGCTGAGCAAGCCAGTAACCCAGTTATAAATGGTGGTATAGTAGCTCTCCAGATTGTTCACCAGGGTGGTGATGCTGTCCACCAGCTGGGGCACCAGCATGCTCAGCAGCAGGTACACCAGCACTAATACCACAGCCCAGGTGAGGAAAATGCTTGCCGCCCGCAGCCACCCCTTGTGGATCCGGATGGCCTTGCCCCGCTTCCGCTCCAGCTTATCCCGCAGGCGGAGAATGGCCCGCTCCAGGAAATTCACAATGGGCGCCAGAAGGTAGGCCATGCCCAGGCCGTAGAGCACCGGCGTCAGCACCGAAAACAGCTTGGCAAAAATCGCCTGGACCGTGCCGGAATTATCCCGGTAAAACACATCGTAGAAGATCAGCAGAGCGCACCCCGTGAGAAACGCGGTCAGCCCCCAGGCCAAATATTTTTTCTTTTCCCTTTTCACGGCACCGCCTCCTTTCTGATGGTTTCTATCATACCCAATTTTCGCGGCCATTGCAAGGCTTGCGGCGTATCTTTGCAAATTTCCCCAATGGGGCGGGTCGCTCTTGCGTTTTGTCTCAAAGGCGTGTATGATAGAATTAGATTTGTATCCTTTTTTGTTTTCTGTTGGAGGAGATTAGCTGTGAAAAAGCTTCTTTTGATCGTGAATCCCCGAGCAGGGAAGAACAAATCCTTGGCTCCGCTGTATGAAGCTATCGCCCGCCTGTCCGCAGGAGGATACCTGGTGCACGTGCGGGAGACTGCGGCTCCCGGCGATGCAACCCGGTTTGCCCGGGATATTGGGCCGCTGTTTGACACCGTGGCCTGCTACGGCGGCGACGGCACGCTGAACGAGACCATCTCGGGGCTGATGCAGCTGGCGCACAAGCCTCTGCTGGGCTATCTGCCCGCCGGCAGCACCAATGATTTTGCTGCCACGCTGCACATCCCCGCCGTGCCCTATATGGCCGCAGAAATCATCACCCAGGGCACGCCCATGGCCTTGGACGTGGGCCGGCACAACAACCGGTATTTTTCCTATGTCGCGTCCTTCGGTGCCTTTACCAAGGCCAGCTATTCCGCTCCCCAGGAGGTCAAAAACGCCCTGGGCCATTTCGCCTATATTCTGGAGGGAATCAAGAGCCTGGACTCCCTGCGTCCTTACCACTGCCGCATCACTGCGGACGAGGAGACCATCGAGGGGGATTTCATCTTCGGCAGCGTCTGTAACTCCACCTCCCTGGCCGGCCTGGTGAAGTTGGATCCTAACCGGGTGCGGATGGATGACGGCGTGTTTGAGCTGGTGCTGCTGCGGATGCCCCGGACCCTGCTGGACCTGACAAACCTGCTGGTGGCGCTGAACCAAATGCAGTACGATGACCCGGGCATCTTCTTTCGTCATGCCTCCCGGGTCACCGTGGAGACGGCAGACGATATCCCTTGGTCCCTGGATGGGGAATATGCTCCCAGCAGCCCGGTGGTGAACATCGAGAATTGTCATGGAGCCGTCCGGCTCCTGGTAAAGAGGCCGGAGGGAACCGAGTAAGATAAGGGAAAGCTAATCAGGCCGATCCGGCATACCGGGCGGCCTGATTTTTACGCCGGAAAAAGGTGCGCGGCAGGTTTAGGATGGGCGGACAGGGGCATCCGCCCCACCAGGGGGACGGGGGTACGGATTGCCACGACCAGCGCGTGCGCCTGTCTCGCAGTGACAGCTTCGCACGAGCTGCGGTGCAGGCCCGGTTTGCCGGCAGACCTTCGTAGGGGGCGATGCCCACGTCGCCCCGCACGGCAGACACAGAGGGCATCTCTGCTGCGCCAGGGCCGCACGGGCCCTGCCGGGAAGGTGCAATGGTTGACGGGGGCGGGGTAGCGGCACCCCGCCCTACAGGGATCAGGTGCCTGTAAAACGCACAACGAAAAAAAACCGGAGCTTTCGCTCCGGTTTTTTAGCTGTAGCTTCGCTGCGTTCTATTAGGAGAACCAGCCCAGGCTGAAGAACTGGTCGATCTGGCCCAGCAGGATGAACACCATCAGGATGGGGGTGATGGTCTTGACGCAGATGTTGAAGAAGATCTTGGACTTGAAGGCATTGCCCTCCAGGCAGCACTCATCGTCCACGAACTGGGGCTTCAGCTCATAGCCGATGCAGATGCACATGAGCAGGGCGCCCAAAGGCATCAGGATGCCCTCGGAGATCATATCAAAGAAGTCCAGCCAGCAATCACTCCAGGCGGAGGACTCCACACCGAACAGGTTCCACGGGGCAATGCCGTTGGAGCCCAGGCCGTCCAGGCACACCAGGACGCACAGAACGCCGGTGGCGATGGCGGCGATGACGGAGTAAGCCTTGCGCTTGTCGCCCTTGCCCTTGTCGCGGGCCTTGTCCACAAAGTGGGCCACGATGACCTCCAGCAGGGAGATAGAGGAGGAAACTGCGGCCAGGATGACCAGCAGGTAGAAGATAATGCCGAAAACGTAACCCACGGTACCCATGGAGTTAAACACGTTCTGCATGGTGATGAACAGCAGCTTGGGGCCGCCGATGGGGCCCTCGGGATCCAGGGCGAAACGGGCGGGCATGACAGCCAGGCCGGCCATCAGGGCAATGAGGGTATCGCAGATGACGATGACCAGAGCGTTCTTTTCAATGTTCTGCTTCTTATCCAGGTAGGAGCCGTAGGTGATCATGATGCCCATGCCCAGGGACAGGGAGAAGAACATCTGACCGCCTGCGTTGGACAGGACCTTGATGACACTGGGTGCCTTTTCGATAACGCCGTGCTCCACAGCCCAGCCGGGAACGAACATGTACTTCAGGCCATCCACAGCGCCGGGCAGGGTGCAGGCGCGGATGATGACGATGACCAGCATGAAGAACAGGCAGGGCATACCGATGGAGCAGAACTTCTCGATACCGCTGGACACGCCGCCCATAACGATGATGAGGGTCAGCAGCACGAAGATGAGGCCGTAGATCACGGACTCCAGCTGATTGGTCAGCATGTTGCCGAACACCTCGCCGCTGGCCAGGCCGTTGTTGCCGAAGCCGGCGCCGAAGATGTTGCCCACGTTCAGAACCACGTACTTCACGCAGTAGCCGCCCAGGGCGCAGTAGAAGCTCAGGATCAGGAACGGAGCGATGATGCCCAGCCAGCCCAGCCACTTGAATCTCTTGCTCAGGACCTGGTACGCGCTGACCACGCCGCGGCCGGTCTTGCGGCCCAAAGCCAGCTCGCCCACCATGACCACGAAGCCGCACAGAGCCGCCAGGATCAGGTAAATGATGAGGAATGTGAATCCGCCGTTGGCACCCATCTTATTGGGGAAGCCCCAGATGTTGCCAAGGCCCACCGCCGAGCCAACGGCTGCCATGAGGAATCCAAATGTGGATCCAAAGCCTTTTCTTTCTTCCATGTTTTCTCTCCTTAAACATAAGTTTTGTTTCCGAAAATTTTTACTCTCAAGAAACGCGCCCGAAAAAGGGACAAAAATTTACCTGTGTAAGCCGAAAAAACCGCCACAGGCTTATGTTCAAAGTATACAGGATTCCTTTCTTGTCTACAATTGACATTTTTAATAAAATTTTGTCACCCGATTCGGCTTTTTTAACATTCTGTTAACAGTAACATAATGTTCCTGTTAAGAAACAAACAATCCTGTCAGTTTCTTAACAATGAACGGGCGGGCAGGTCTTGCCCCCGTGTTTTGGAGGAAATGTTTCTTTATAGGAAAACATTTATGTCAAATCACGATGCCGCCGAGGGGCCGAGAGGGTGCGGTAGTTGACGGACGGCAGGGTGAGGGGGCCACCCCGCCCCACGGTTTTATGGAGTTGGTGCGGACGGGCCGATGTGGGCATCGGCCCCTACGAAAAGGATGAGGCCATTGCGTGGGGCGGCGATGCCCAACTTCGCCCCGCCGGCGGCGCTGTAATATGGCGGGGCAATATGCGCTTCCTCCCGGGCAGAAAAAGAGAACGGACCAGCCGTCCGTTCTCTTTCATCTCTTGTGCATCAGCAGGCGCAGCCCCACCGGGGCGTTACCACTTATTTTCCACCTTTTCCGCAAAGCCCGGGAAATCCTCCACCCGGAGCACCGTTCCGTCATCCAGGGTGGCGGTGCCGGTAAAGCGGCCAAAGACCTGGTGCTGGTCGCTTTTCAGCAGCTTGAAGTCCGTGCAGGCCGCCCGGTCCAGCACCGGGGTGAAGGCCATCTCAAAGCGGCCATCGTCGGAGGTGAAGGTCCAGGGGGCGAGAAAATCGTCCCGGCCGTCCCTTTGGGGGATGTGGAAGGTCACCTGGCTCAGCTTGTGGGCCTTGCCTCCGTAAAAGAGCATATTTTCACTGGCAGCGGAGGTATCGCCGAAGCCGTAGCCGATGTTCCAGCCAAAGGGCACCCCATCCACCTGGCCGCTGGCGCTGCCCCAATACCAGGTGTTGTGATAGGTCCACACGCCCCGGCCCCAATCCAGCACTGCAAAGGAATCCGCCGGGTCAAAGGTGTAGGTGCGTCCGGCGGCGGTGACGGTGCCCCTGGCCCGGAGACAGTTGATTTTTTGGTTATAATAGAAATGTCCGGCCTTGGAGAAGGGCGTGCAGATGACCATGCTCTCCTCCGGCTCGTCCGTGAGGCGGAGGCGGCCGTCAATGGCCGCACCGTCCAGAAAATCCTCCATATGGAAGTCCAGCACCCGGTCCGGGCCATCGTGGCGGAAGGACAGGTGATAGCCCTTGCCGGAGATGGACACATCCCCGGTTTCGGACGACTCCGGCAGGCCGGTCTTGCCCAGGGGAAAGGCGCGCATGGGGCTCTTGGTCTTCTCCCAGCCCTCGTCAAGGTTCAGCAGGGAGACGGAGTCCAGGCCCATGTAGCCGTTGTCGGCAATGGTCAGGGCCACGGCGAAATGGCCGTTATTAACAAGGTAATAGTCCCACTCCTTGATGCGCAGCGCCCCGGCCTTGATATCCCGGCGGCGATAGATAGGCAGGAGCTTTTTGCAGTAACCGGCCTCGCGCAGATTGCCCTTTTCGTCCAGCAGGGGCTGGGCGGCGGTGATCTCGTGCTGCATGATGGATCCCCCTTTTCGCTTTTTTGTCAGTATATCATATTTATTGGGGAGCGTCAACGCAGGCGGGGATGCGGATTGCCACGCCGGTGCCGCCGGTCACCGGTTCGCAATGACGGGCTTCGGGAAATACAGGCTAAAAACTCCCGCCGAGTTTTCCACATTCTCTTGACAACGGCGAAAAAATTGCTATAATTTGAAAACGATAATCATTTTCAAATTTAGGGGGTGTTCCCATGTCCTATATGACCAAGCAGCAGACGGCGGTACTGCAGTGCATTGCCTCCTGCCCCGGCGGCCGGGCTACGGCTATCGAGCTGGCGCAAAGGCTGCGGCAGGACGGTCAGCCGGTGGGGCTGAGCACCGTATACCGGCAGCTGGAAAAGCTGGTGGCCCAGGGCAAGGTCCACAAGCTGCTCACAGAGGAGGGTGCCTGTTATCAATACTGCGACAAGGCCCGGCACACAGATTGCTTCCTGCTCCAGTGCGAGGGCTGCGGCGCCATTTTCCACGTGGATTGCTCCCACCTGGGGGAGCTGTACGAGCATCTGCTGGAGGGCCACGGCTTCGCCATCAACCCCAGGCGGACCATGTTTTATGGCCTGTGCGAAAAATGCCGGGAGGCGGAGAAATGAGAAAACGCATTTTGGCCCTGCTGCTGGCGGCGGCCACGGCCCTGGGCCTGTGCGCCTGCGCCCCGGAAGGAGACAGAACTGACAGCGGCAAGCTCTCGGTGGTCTGCTCGCTGTTTCCCTACTACGACTTCGTGCGGGTGATCGGCGGGGAGTGGGTGGAGCCCCAGCTACTGGTGGCCGCCGGACGGGAGGCCCACAGCTTTGAGCCCACCCCGACAGATGTGATCCGGGTGAGCCGGGCGGATGTGTTTGTCTACAACGGCGGCGAGGGGGAGCAATGGGTGGACGAGATCCTAAGCTCCGCCGGAGAAAACATCCCCACGGTGCTGCGGATGATGGACTACGCCCAGACTCTGGAGGAGGAACCGGTGGACGGTGACAGCCACGACAGCCACGATGACCACGATGACCACGATGACCACGACGGCCATGACCACGACAGCGACGAGATAGAGTATGACGAGCATATCTGGACCTCCCCGGTGGAGGCGGAGAAGCTCTGCCGGGCCATTTGTGACGCTCTGTGCGCCGCTGACCCGGCCCACGCGGCGGATTTTCGGGCCAATTTGGCGGAGTATCTGACGGAGCTTTCCGAATTGGATGCGGATTTTCGCCAAGTGTGCCGGGAGAAAAAACGGGATCTGCTGGTATTCGGCGACCGCTTTCCGCTGCTGTATTTCTGCCGGGAATACGGCCTCCGTTACCGGGCGGCCTTTCACGGCTGCTCGTCAGACACGGAGCCGTCCCTCTACACCCTGAAATTTCTCATTGACAAGGTGAGGGAGGAGCAGATTCCCGTAGTCTACGCCCTGGAGCTGAGCAGCCAAAGGGTGGCCGAGGCCATTGCCGAGACCACCGGGGCAAGGGTGGTGACCTTTTACTCCTGTCAGACCGTCTCCCAGGCGGATTGGGCCGCAGGAGAGGGATATTTGAGCCTGATGCGCCGAAATGTGGCGGCGCTGCGAGAGGGGATATGCTGAATGGATAAGGAAATTTTACTGGCCTGCCGGGATGCCGGCCTGGGCTATGAGGGCAAGGCCATTTGGGAGCATTTGGATCTTCAGGTGCGCCGGGGGGACTACATCTGCATCGTGGGTGAAAACGGCTCCGGCAAGTCCACGCTGCTCAAAAGCCTGCTGGGCCTGCTGCCCCCCCTGTCGGGCCGCATTGAGCGGGGCGGGGCGCTCCGGAGCGGAGCCATCGGCTATCTGCCCCAGCAGACCCGGGCCCAAAAGGACTTTCCCGCCACGGTGACGGAGGTGGTGCGCTCGGGCTTTCTCGGTGCAGGCGGCCACCGGCTGCTCTACACGCCGGAGCAAAAGGCCCGGGCCCTGATGAACATGGGAAAGCTGGGTATCCTGGAGCTGAAGGACCGCTGCTACCGGGAGCTATCCGGCGGCCAGCAGCAGCGAGTGCTCCTGGCCCGGGCCCTGTGCGCAGCCGGAGAGCTGCTGATCCTGGATGAGCCGGTGACGGGCCTGGATCCCGCCGCCGCCCAGGATCTCTACCGCACCCTGGCCTACCTCAACAAGACCGAGGGCATCGCCATCGTCATGGTGACCCACGACATGGAAAACGCCCTGCGCTATGCAGACTTTATCCTCCACGCCGGCCAGAGGCAGCATTTCTTCGGCACGGTGCAGGAGTATCTATCTTCTCCCATGGGCCGGCGATTCGGAGGTGAGAGCGCATGATCCTGCTGGAAATGTTTACCTATCCGTTTATCGTCCGGGCCTTTGTGGTGGGGATTTTGGTGTCTGTGTGCGCGGCGCTTTTGGGGGTTCCCCTGGTGCTGAAGCGGTACTCCATGATCGGCGACGGCCTGAGCCACGTCTCCTTCGGGGCGCTGTCCGTGGCGGTGGCCTGCGGATGGGCGCCGCTGCCGGTGTCCATCCCGGTGGTGGTCATCGCGGCCCTGGGGCTGCTGCGGATGACAGAGCGGAGCCGCCTGGGGGCCGACGCCGCCATCGCGGTGGTGTCCGCCTCGGCCCTGGCCATCGGCATCATCGTTACCAGCCTTACCACCGGCATGACAACGGACGTGGACAGCTATATGTTCGGCTCCATCCTGGCCCTGAGCCGGGCGGATGTGGCCTTGAGCATCGGCGTGTCCGCGGCGGTTTTGGTGCTGTTCGGGCTGTTTTACCACCAGCTTTTCGCCATCACCTTTGACGAGAGCTTCTCCCGGGCCACGGGCATGAAGGTAGGGGTGTACAACACCCTGCTGGCGGTGCTGACGGCCCTGACCATCGTGCTGGGTATGCGGCTCATGGGCGCCATGCTCATCTCCAGCCTGGTGATCTTCCCGGCCCTGACGGCCATGCGGCTGAAAAAGAGCTTCTTCGGCGTGGTAATCCTGGCGGGGTGCCTCTCCGTGGTGTGCTTTTGCGTGGGGCTGATAGGCTCGTACCTGCTGAGCCTGCCTGTGGGCGCGTCGGTGGTGGTGACCTCCCTGGCGGCGTTTTTGGCAGCGACGGTCATTGGGCATGTGAGAGGGCGAAGTTGAATTGGAGCGTACCGCCGCGGATCCCTGCCTGTCATTCCGAGGAGCGAAGCAACGTGGGAATCCGTAATACCCTTGCGCAAGGGCCGGGAAGAACGGATTGCGAAGCCAGTGTGCGCACTGGCTTCGCAATGACAGGGATTTTCATATGGGGTGCGGCGCAAGGCTGTTTTCGGGTCGTCCGGGAGGCCGACCCCTACGGAACGTTTATCGATAGAATTTCGTAGGGGGCGGCGTCTCGACGCCCCGCCGTTACCCACCCGCACCATCACGGCGGGGTGGGGGCACCCCGCCCCTGCTCACGCCCGGGGTGAGGCCCCATTAGGCGACAGATGTAAAAAAAGAGAACGCCGGGGGCGTTCTCTTTTTTCTCTCTTATTTTCACCGGGTCAGCAGAGCTTAGCGCCGGCGGGGATGGAGTCATCCAGCAGCAGCAGGTGCAGCTTCTCCTCGCCCTTTTCCTTATGCACGGCGGAAATGAGCATGCCGCAGGAGGGGATGCCCATCATCTTCCGGGCGGGCAGATTCAAAATGGCCACGGCGGTCCTGCCCACCAGTTCCTCCGGCTCATAGTAATGGTGGATGCCGGAGACGATGGTGCGGTCAGTACCGGAGCCGTCGTCCAGGGTGAACTTCAGGAGCTTGTCGCTCTTTTTCACCGCCTCGCAGGCCTTGATCTTCACGGCCCGGAAATCGGAGCGGCAGAAGGTGTCAAAATCCACATCCTCCTGGGTGAAGGGCTCCAGCTCCAGGTCGGGCAGAGCGGCCTTGCGCTGGGCCTTCTGCATAGCGTCCAGCTCCGCCAGGGCCTTCTCGGCGTCCAGACGGGGGAACAGGGCCTCCCCCTTATGGACGGTGACGGTATTTTTTAGCTTGCCCCACCGGGCGGCGCTGTCCCAGGTGCGGCAGCCCTCACAGGCGCCGATCTGGTCAAAGATCTTGTCGCAGCTGGCGGGGATGAAGGGGGTCAGCAGGACGGTGCAGATGCGCACGGTCTCCAGCAGGTTATAGAGGACGGTGGCAAGGCGGGCCTCCTTACCCTCCTCCTTGGCCAGCTTCCAGGGGGCGTTTTCATCGATATACTTATTGGCCCGGTCGATGACCTTGAAAATTTCCTCCAGCCCGTTTTGCAGCTGGAGCTTATCCATCTCAGCCTCGTAGCGGTCACGAAGGGTGCTGGCCAGCTTCTTCAGCTCGCAGTCGGCGGGGCTGTCCTCCCGGTCTGCGGGCAGGGTGCCGCCGAAATACTTCTCCACCATAGCGCAGGTGCGGCTGATCAGGTTCCCCAGGTCGTTGGCCAGGTCCACATTGATGGTGCTTATCAGCAGCTCATTGGAGAAGTTGCCGTCGGTGCCGAAGGGGAAGGTGCGCAGCAGGAAGAAGCGCAGGGCGTCTACGCCGAACATCTCCGCCAGGACATAGGGGTCCACCACGTTGCCCTTGGACTTTGACATCTTGCCGCCGTCGATGACCAGCCAGCCGTGGCCATACACATGCTTGGGAAGGGGCATCTCCATGCTCATAAGCATGGCGGGCCAGATGATGGAGTGGAAGCGGACGATCTCCTTGCCCACGATGTGATAGTCCGCGGGCCAGTACTTGTCGTAATCGTGGTATTGATCGTTGCAGAAGCCCAGGGCAGTGCAGTAGTTGAACAGGGCATCCACCCACACATAGACCACATGGCCCGGGTCAAAGTCCACGGGAATGCCCCAGGTGAAGCTGGTGCGGCTGACGCACAGATCCTCAAGACCGGGCTTAATGAAGTTATTCACCATCTCGTTCACGCGGCTGCGGGGCTGGAGGAAGTCCGTATCCTCCAGCAGGTGCTGCACACGGTCTGCGTATTTGCTCAGGCGGAAGAAGTATGCCTCCTCCTGGGCGTCGTGGACCTCCCGGCCGCAATCGGGGCACTTGCCGTCCACCAGCTGGCTCTCGGTCCAGAAGCTCTCACAGGGGGTGCAGTACTTGCCCTTGTAGGCGCCCTTGTAGATGTCGCCCTTTTCGTACATCTTTTTGAAGATCTTCTGCACGGCCCGGCAGTGGTAGTCATCGGTGGTGCGGATGAAGCGGTCGTTGGAAATATTCATCAGCTTCCACAGGTCCCGCACGCCCTTTTCGCCGTTCACGATCTTATCCACAAAGGCCTGGGGGGTCATGCCGGCTTCTTCGGCCTTGGTCTCGATCTTCTGGCCGTGCTCGTCGGTGCCGGTGAGGAACATGACGTCGTAGCCCTGGAGGCGCTTATAGCGGGCGATGGCGTCCGTGGCCACGGTGCAGTAGCTATGGCCGATATGGAGCTTGTCGGAGGGGTAGTAGATGGGAGTGGTGATATAAAACGTTTTCTTTTCCATGGGTTTTATCTCCTTTTCCGCCGCTCCGAATGGAAGAGCGGCTTAAAAATTATTTTGTGACTGTCGGACGGACAGAGTTTTCCTCCCCTACGGATGCGTAACAATGAGAGCCGCGGTTGTCGCTGCGGGCATTCCTGTTCCACTGCAGCAGCGGACAGCGGTGATAGACGCAGGGGGCATGCGAAAGCAAGGATAAATTTGCGCAAACCGATTGCGCAAGGTACAGATTTTCATTTATGGCATGCCGGTATGCGGAAGGATTCCAAAACCTTGGTTTTGGCGGCGTTCTTTGGGTACTTTCTTTCGCCGGGGAAAGAAAGTACCACGGCAAAAGGGAAAACGGATTGCCACACCAGTGCGCGCACTGGTTCGCAATGACAGAGGGAGGAGGACGGCGGTCGTTGGTTCCCAGGAATGGGTGCAAGGGACGGCTTCCGCCTGTGGAAGCATAAACAAAATCGTCCCCGGCGTTTTGCCAAGGACGATGCCGAAACACCGTGATACCACCTTGCTTCGCCGCCTGCTCACGCAGGTCGGCCTCATGAAGTGCCGTTACACCTCTGCGCTGTTACGGGCGCCCCCGTCCGAGCCTAAGGCACAGGTGCCCTCGACCCGGCGGCTCCGGAACCATGTTCCCCCATCCTTCCCGCGCCCGCTTTCACCCGGCCGGGCTCTCTTTGGCGGTCTAAAATGGGGTACTCTTTCCTTCACTGCCATTTTAAAATCCTATCGGAAAATTTCTTTGAGATTTTCCGATAAACGGGTTTGATTTTTCCGCCTGCGGGCGGAAACGCTGCGAGGCTTTTTTAGCCTTCTCCGTTAGCTATTATATTATTCTCCCGGGGCGGCTTTGTCAATGTTTTTGTTGGGTTTTGAGCTTTGGTGTGCTATAATGGCAGCAATGCAGCCATTATACTTTTATTTTTTGCCATTTTTCTCCCCGGCTCCTCCGGGAACCGAAAAATATGGCAGCATTATACCATTCCGCTTTGCGGCATGGTATAATGGGGAAAAACCAACCGCGAAGGAGCGATCCATGAAACTGATAAGCTGGAATGTGAACGGCCTGCGGGCCGCCCTGGGCAAGGGATTTTTGGACTATGTGGCGGCGGAGGATCCGGACGTCATCTGCCTGCAGGAGACGAAGCTGCAGCCGGAGCAGGCGGTGTTTGACCTGCCGGGCTATCACCGGTATTTTAACTCCGCTGACAAAAAGGGCTACTCCGGCACGGCCATACTGACGAAAACCGAGCCCCTGTCCGTGACCTATGACTTCGGCCCCGACGAACACCGCCACGAGGGGCGGATCATCACGGCGGAGTACCCGGCCTTTTACCTGGTGTGCTGCTACACCCCCAACAGCCAGGATGGGCTCAGACGCCTTTCCTACCGGATGCAGTGGGAGGACGACCTGCGGGAGTACCTACGGGAGCTGGACGGGAAAAAGCCCGTGGTGTACTGCGGCGACCTGAACGTGGCCCACCGGGAGATCGACCTGAAAAACCCCAAGACCAACCGACAGAACCCCGGCTTTACCAATCAGGAGCGGGAGAAAATGTCGCAGCTTCTGGACGCGGGCTTCGTGGACACCTTCCGCTACATACACGGCGATGTGACGGACCGCTACTCCTGGTGGAGCTATCGCTTCCACGCCCGGGACAAGAACGTGGGGTGGAGGATCGACTACTTCCTTGTGTCGGCGCGGTTTATTGGAAAGGTAAAGGCGGCGGACATCCGCAGCGACATATTCGGCAGCGACCACTGCCCGGTGTATTTGGAATTGGAGGTTTAAAAAAATGCTGAAGCTATCTGTGAATTACTTTGCCAAGCCCGGCCGCCGGGAGGAGTTCCTGCGGCGCATCGTGGAGGGCGGCATCCTTGCGGCCATCCGAGCGGAGGAGGGCTGCCTGCGGTATGACTACTATCTCTCCTGCCAGAACGAGGACGAAATTCTCCTGCTGGAGGAGTGGGACACCGCCGAGCACCAGCGCATACACATGGAGCAGGAGCATATGAAGCGTCTCCGGATCATCAAGGACGACTGCATTGCCGACACGCAGCTGCACAAGGACTAAGGCTATGCTGTTTGACACCCATGCCCACTATGACGATGAGCGCTTTGACGCCGACCGGGACGCCTTGCTGGCGAGTATGCCGGAGAAAAATGTGGGCCTTATCGTGAACCCCGGCTGCGATTTGCCCACCTCCCGGATGGCGGTGGCGCTGGCGGAAAAATTTGACTTTGTATACGCCGCTGTGGGCATCCACCCGGAAAACTGCGGCGACTTTGTGCCGGAGCAGATAGACACCCTGCGGAATTTGGCAAAAAATCCCAGGGTGGTGGCCATCGGGGAGATCGGCCTGGACTATTACTGGGCGGAAAACCCTCCTAGGGCGCTGCAGCAGGAGGTGCTGCGCCGGCAGCTGGGGCTGGCGGAGGAGCTGCAGCTGCCCGTTATCATCCACGACCGGGACGCCCACGGGGACACTATGGCCATCGTGCGGGAATTTCCCCGGGTCAAGGGGGTATTCCACTGCTTCGCCGGGTCTGCGGAAATGGCACGGGAGCTGATCCAAATGGGTTGGATGCTGTCATTTAACGGGGCGGCCACCTTCAAAAACGCAAAAAAGGCCCCGGAGGTCATCGCCGCGGCGCCCCTTTCTATGCTGATGATTGAGACGGATGCGCCGTATCTGACCCCGGTGCCCCACCGGGGGGAGCGGAACGACTCGTCCTATGTGCGCTTTGTGGCGGAGAAGATCGCCCAGATCAAGGGCCTGACCCCGGAGGAGGTGGAAATGGCCACCTGGGAAAACGGACGGCGGTTTTTCGGAATCTGAAGCGCAGCGCTTGACATGGGGGATATTTTTGCTATAATGAATGTAGAAAGGCGCTGCGACAAGCGGTTAGCCCAAGTAGTTAACTAAATTTCTCGAAGGAAACCGTCACCTGCCGGGGTGGCGGTTTCTGCGTTTTACGATGATCGTGACCGTATAGGGCCCGATATGTAGTGTAATTCGCACAGCCAGCGTGTTGAAAAAGCTTTTTCGACACGCTGGCTAAATTTTTAGAACTCTTTCAAATCTCTAAAAATGATTGAATTAAATAGTGGGGGAATCCCTTCTTGGGTTTCCCTCACTTTCCTTGGGGCGTGTTCCAAAAGGTGCTCGTAATGCCGCCGTCGCTGACTTTCAAGCAGCCGTTTTTTAGGCTCTCGATGGTCACAATCCCTCCCTCGCCATAAGAATTGGTCAATTTCAGTTGATTGCCATTTACAACCGCCCAAGTGCCGTGATATCCGTTGAGAGCATTCCAGGTCCCGCCATCATAAAAGATAAAATAAGGCTCGTTTTCTCCCTCCAAATACCACGACCCCGGCAGTTGTTTTTCCAGGCTCTTGCCGCAGCCCGCCAGCGACAGGACCAACACCAGCAGCAGGGCCATGGCCCCCACCCGTTTTGTTTTCATGATTTTCTCCTCTCTATTCGGTCATTTTTAGGTTTGTACTCATTATAGGATAAAACATAAACTAATACAAGATGTTTAATATACAAGATTAGTTGATGTTTTTTGTGCAAACTATCACTGATACTGTATGCAGAGGTGATAGTATATGTATATGAGAATCCGCAAGGCTCGGGAGGATGCCGGGTATACGCGGGAGAAATTTGCGGAGCTGCTGGATGTCAGCGTGTCCTATATGGCCGAGGTGGAGCGGGGGCGCACGGGGATCTCAGTGAAGATGCTCATTAAAATCTGCGATGTGCTGGGGCTCAGTGCCGACTATGTGCTCTTCGGAGAAAAGCGCTGCGGTGACGAGCAGCGCGCCCAGCGCATAGGGCGCATCGACAGTAGGTATTTGCCCCTGCTTGATGGGGTGATCGGAGAACTCTTGGCGCTGAATCGGGAATAAGAAAGGCGGGCCGATTGAGAAAATCGGTCCGCCTGGTATTTAGTGGGGACGGAGGTGCGGATTGCCGCGGGCGCATTGCGGCCTCGCAATGACATGCTTTTTTACAGGGGGATCAGCCAAAAAAACAGACCGGGAATACCCGGTCTGTTTTCCTGCTTTTAACTTTACTTTACCGGTTGCCCCGGTCGTAGGCTACGACCACGCGGCGGTTGGGCTCCGTGCCCACAGAATAGGTGGTGACGCCCGCCTTATCCTGCAGGGCGGCGTGGATCACATGGCGCTCATAGGCATTCATGGGCTCCAGGGTCACGCTGCGGCGATACTTGAGCACCTTGCCGGCCACCTTATGGGCCAGGCTCTCCAGGCTCTGCTCCCGCTTGGCACGGTAATTCTCCGCGTCCACATGGATCCGAAGGCACTTGTCCCGGCCGCTGTTCACAGCATAGTTGGTCAGCTGCTGGATAGCGTCCAGGGTCTCGCCCCGGCGGCCAATGAGCGCACCCAGGCGCTGGCCCTCCAGAATGACCTTGTAGCGGTTCTTCTCTTCCTCGTACACCTTGATCTCCGCCTTGCACTCCATGTGCTCCAGCAGGCCCGCCAGGAACTGCGTGATGCGGCGGGCATCGTCATTATCACAGGCGGCGGCAGAGGGGGCAGCCGGCTCGGCCGGCTTTTCCACGGGCTTGGCCTCGGGCTTTTTCTCGATAGGCTTCTTCTCCGCCGGTCTCTTCTCGGCGGGCTTCTTTTCTACAGGCTTGCTCTCGGCGGCCTTCTTTTCGGCGGGCTTTGCCTGGGGGGCCGGGGTCTTGACCTCCGGCTCCTCCACAACGTCCAGCTCGTAGCGCACCCGCACCTTGGCCGGGCTGCTGCCGATGCCTAAAAATCCGCTCTTGGAACGCTCCAATATCTCCAGGGACACGTCATCCCGCTCCAGATGGAGCTGCTCCAGCGCCTTGCGGACGGCCTCCTCCTCGGTCTTGCCTGTTACATCAATATAACGCATGACAAAACTCCTTATTCGTCGTAGTGATGCTCGCTGTAAGCGCGGCCGCGGGCATAGGGACGCTGTCCCACCCGGCCGTTTTCATTGGTGCCGGCCTTTTTCTCCGGCTTTTTGGCAGCTTGATTCTTTTTCTTATTATTGTTATTGCCGGACTTGGACTTCTCATACTGCTGTTGCTGCTGCAGCATCCGCTCCCGGGAGGCCATCATCTTGGCGGCCCGGGCCTCGCGCTTGGCGCGCTCCTTGTCCGTTTCCTCCCGGTCCAGGATCTTGTTGAAGTACTTATTGAGCACCTGCTCCTGAATGGTGGCAAAGGCGGTGTTGGCGATCCAGTACACGCACAGGGCGGCAGGCAGGATATAGCCCATCCACAGGGTCATCAGGGGCATGAGGTACATCATCATCTTGCCCTGGGAGCCGGCGGCATTGCCGGTGGCCTTCATGCTGATAAGGGTCATGAGGAACTGCAGGGCTGTGGCAATGACCGGCAGCAGCAGCACACCGATGACCGGCCAGCCGCCGGTGGTGATCTGCTTAAAGAGCTGGGAGCCCTGGCTGGCCAGGTCCATGCCCAGGAAGTTATAGTCCAGGTTGATGAGCCCGTCAAACTGGCCCTGGAAGCTGTCCCAGTTCTGATGGACGAACTTGGCCAGGTAGATCTGCTCATAGGCCGCAGCCTGGCTCCCCTCTGCCACGGTGTAGCCCAGCTTGGTGGCCGCGTCGGTGATGGCGCTGATGGTGTCCACGCTGAGGCCCATGAGGTAACGCAGGGGCTGGCGGATGATAGCGTACAGGGCGATGAGAATGGGGAAGGGCAGGAAGGACCACAGACAGCCGGACATGGGGTTCACGCCCTCCTGGGCGTAGAGGTTGGCCATCTCCTCCTGCTGGCGCTGCTTATTATTGGCGTAGCGGGTCTGGATGTCCTTCATCTTGCCCTGCATACGGTTCATGCGCAGCATGCTCTTCTTACCCTTCAGCTGGAAGGGCAGGATCACCAGCTTCACCACCAGGGTGAACAGGATCAGCGCCAGGCCGTAGGACCCGGTGAGGGAATAGAACAGGCGGGTCAGCCAGGCAAAAGGCACACAGATATAATATCCGAGTTGTGCGAACATATTTTTTTCCTCCGTTTAGTTCTTGGGAAAAGCCGATGGTTACGGAACGGGATCATACCCGCCCTTGTGGAAGGGATTGCATCGCAATATACGCTTGGCGGCAAGAAAGCTGCCCTTTACGGCGCCGTATTTTTCCACCGCCTCCAGAGCGTACTCCGAGCAGGTGGGAATATAGCGGCACCGGGGCGGAAATAGAGGGGAAACCTCCCGCTGGTAAAACCGGATGGCGGCCATACATGCTTTTTTCATGCCTCGCCCTCCTCCTGCAGCAGGGAGAGCCGGCGCAGGCAATCCAAATACGCCTCGTTCATCTTCCGATACGGGCCTGCAGCGCTGCGGCCACGGCCCACCACAATCACGTCCCACCCGGGGCGCATTTTATCCCGGTTCAGGCGGTAAAGCTCCCGGATCCGGCGGCGCACCCGGTTGCGCACCACCGCATGACCCAGCTTCTTACTCACCGTGACACCCAGGCGGCTGGCCCCGGCCCGATTCTTCAGGCAGTACACCACAAAATAGGGGCTCACAACGGAGCGGCCCTTGCGGTAGATGCGGCGAAATTCGTAATTTTCCTTGACGGTTACGGCTGCTTTCATGGTTTTCTCCCGGCTTAAAGTTACACTGCCAAGCGACATTTGCATAGACGAATAGGGACGGCAGTTTTCCCTTCCACCGTCCCTGTTTTTCACGAGCTATGCCGGATGCACCTTCCGTGACCTCAGAGGGTCAGACGAGCGCGACCCTTGGCACGGCGACGAGCCAAAACCTTGCGGCCGTTGGCAGTAGCCATTCTCTTGCGAAAGCCGTGCACCTTGGAGCGCTGGCGCTTCTTGGGCTGATAGGTACGGAACATTGCAGGACACCTCCATTACATAGAAAATCCGGCGGCGGCAACCGGGCCGCCACACTTACTCGACGGCGGGCGAAGCTTCCTCCGCCCCGCAGTTGAAAAAGTCAGGTGCCGAAAATGCGGCACTTTGTTCATTATACATAATGTAAAAGGGCCTGTCAACAGAAATATTTCTCCGCAGGCGGCGTGTTTTCCCGGAAAAAGAAAAAAAAGATTTATACATTATCTAATATATAAGTGTGGACTTTTTTATGTCTTTATGATATACTTACGGTGTCTATGTGCCGCCCCTTCCCAGTGGGGCGGTAATCGGTAGCTGACACAGAAATATTTCCCGCAGCGTTGTCCCAGAATGGGCAACACCGGGCCGGATTTACCCTATAGATAGAATTTGCTTTTGGGAAAGGGGAGCTATCACTTTGAATTCACTGACCGATGTATGGGGCAGCGTGCTGCAGCAGATGTCACAGCAGCTGGCCCCCACCACCATCAACACCTGGTTTGACGAGGTGGACGTGGTCACTATGGAGGATTCTGCTTTCGTGCTGCACTGCGGCAACGAATTCAAGAAGAAAACCATTGAGACCCGGTTTCTGTCCTATATCCGGGACGCCCTGCGGGATCTGTTCTCCGCGGATTTTGAGATCAAGATTCTCAACGACGATCAGCTGTCCGCCTATCACGGCATTAAACCCGACTACCCCGGGGACCTGGAGGACTCCGGGACGTTCACCTTTGAGACCTATGTAGTGGGCCCCAGCAACAAGCTGGCCTACGCTGCCGCCCACGCCGTGTCCGACAGGCCGGGCGTAAACTATAACCCCCTGTTCATCTACGGGGACTCCGGCCTGGGCAAGACCCATCTGCTCTATGCCATCGCCCACGGACTAAAGCAGAACTATCCGGACGCCAAGGTGGTATACATCAAGGGAGACGACTTTACCAACGAGCTGGTGGCCTCCATCCGGGAGGGAAAAAACGCCGAGTTCCGGGAGAAATACCGCCAGGCGACACTGCTGCTGGTGGACGACGTGCAGTTCATCGCCGGTAAGGAGCAGACCCAGGAGGAGTTCTTCCACACCTTCAACTCCCTGTACGAGGCCGGCAAGCAGATCGTTCTCACCTCCGACCGGCCGCCCCGGGAGATGACCAAGCTGGAGGACCGGCTGCGCACCCGCTTTGAGTGGGGCCTGATGGTGGACGTGACGCCCCCCGACTACGAGACGCGCCTCGCCATCGTAAAAAACAAGTCCGCCATGCTGGGGGTGAAGCTGTCAGATCCGGTGTCTGATCTCATCGCAGAGAACGTCACCGCCAACGTCCGGCAGATTGAGGGCACCCTGAATAAAATCTTAGCCTATTACGACCTCATGGGCAGCACCATGAGCCAGGAGGACATCCTCAAGGCCATCCGGGATATGATCAAGAAAAACAACGAGTACATTCCCACAGCCCAGGCAGTGGTGGACTTCATCTGCTCCACCTATCACATTGACGAGGATGTGCTCCGGGGCCAGAGCCGGGGCCGGGAGGTGGTCAACGCCCGGCAGATCGCCATGTACCTCATGCGGCGGATGATCTGCATGAACCTGGTGGACATCGGCAAGGAGTTCGGCGACAGGGACCACACCACGGTGCTGCATTCCCTGGACAAGGTGGAAAAGCAGATGCGCTCCGACCCGGCCTTTGCCGAAACCGTGAAGCAGATCACCACCAATATCAATAACAGCGCCCGGGGGTAATTTCTCCACATAGCTTGTGAACTTTCTGTGGAAAAGGGGGCAGCTTCCGTTTTTGCCCAATTATCCGTGGAAACCTGTGGATATTTTCCCCGCCCCCATGTGGAGAAAAAAACGAGCCGTTTCGCGGCTTTGCTTACTTTTTCCACAATTGTTTTCCCTACGACTACTGTTACTAAAAAATACTTAGCTTATGTTCTGTGCGCATAAAATATGCGCGGGATTTTTCGGAAAAAAAGAAAGGATGATCCAGATGCTGAAATTCTCCTGCGAAAAGGCGCTGCTGCAGCTCGCCGTGAATACCGCCTCCCGCACCGTGGCCACCAAAAGCTCCATCCCCGCTCTGGAGGGGCTGCTGCTGGAGGGGACGGACGTGCTGACCCTGTCCGGCTACAACATGCAGACCGGCATCCGCACCCGGCTGGAGGCCGATATCCGGGAGGGCGGACGCATCGTGCTCAACTCCCGGCTGTTCGGCGACATCATCCGGAAAATGCCCGATGACGTCATCGTTTTCTCTGCGGATGAAAAATTCATGGTCACCCTCACCTGCGGGGACGCCCGGTTCGAGATTCTGGGCCTGTCTGCCGATGATTATCCGGAGATGCCCGAGGTGGAGAGCGACTACTCCATGACCGTGCAGCAGGGGATCCTGAAGGCTATGATCAACCAGACCTCCTTCGCCGTTTCTACCAACGAAAACCGCCCCATCCACACCGGCTCCCTCTTTGAGGTAGGCATCGATGGGGTAACGGTGGTGTCTGTGGACGGCTTCCGCCTGGCTCTGCGCCGGGAGAAGATAGAGCAGCTGGAGGGCGGCGCCTTCCGGTTTGTATGCCCCGGCAGCGCCTTGAACGAGGTGGAGAAGATTTGCGAGGACAGCGAGGAGGCTATCACCGTGATGCTTGGAAAGCGTCACCTGCTGTTTGAAACCGGCTCTACCCAGCTCATCTGCCGGAAGCTGGAGGGGGATTTCCTGGACTACAAGAACGCCATCCCCCGGAACAATCCCATCCGCCTCACCGTGGACAGCAAGACCATGCTCAGCAGCCTGGACCGGGTGAGCGTGGTTATCAGTGAGAAGTTGAAAAGCCCTGTCCGCTGCATTATGGGAAGCGGCTGCATCACCATGTCCGCCAAGACCGGCAACGGCGAGGCAACGGACGTGTGCCCTGTGGAGGGGGACGGCCAGGGCCTGGAAATTGGCTTCAACAACCGCTATCTCATGGACGCCCTGCGCTTTGCCCCGGCGGATCAGGTGGTAATGGAGCTGAATACCGGCATCAGCCCCTGCGTCATGACCCCTGTGGACGGCGGCGACAGCTTTCTTTATATGGTGCTGCCGGTGCGGCTGAAGGCGTAAGGAGCGGAAAACATGAAAATCGTGACCATTACAACGGATTTTATCAAATTGCAGGATCTGCTGAAGCTGGCGGATGCAGTGTCCACCGGCGGCGAGGCGAAAATAGAGGTGCAGGAGGGAGCAGTGCTGGTAAACGGCGATGTCTGCACCCAGCGGGGAAAGAAAATCCGCCCCGGCGACACCGTGACCTTTGATGGGGCCGACTACGGCGTAAAATATGCAGATCAATAGCTTGACCCTGGTGGGCTTTCGCAACTACCGGGAGCAGACCCTGGCCTTTGACCCGGCCTGCAACGTCATCCACGGGGAGAACGCCCAGGGAAAAACAAACCTCCTGGAGGCTATAGTTTATCTCTCCTGCGGCAAGTCTCCCCGGACAAGAAGTGACCGGGAGCTTATAACCTTTGACGGACAGCAGGCCCGCATTACCGGGAAAATTTTCTCCCGGGACAGAGAGTTTGTTACGGACATTACCTTGCAGGCAGGCCGGCGGCGGAAAATGACCGTCAATGGCGTTGCGGCCAAAAACGCCGCAGAGCTGTCCGACGTGCTGCACACGGTTTTCTTTTGCCCGGAGGATCTGTTCCTTATTCGGGAGGGGGCGGCGGCCCGGCGAAAATTCATGGATCAATCCCTGTGCCAGCTGCGGCCCCGATATGCCCAGGCCTTGGCGGAGTATCATCGGCTTTATGAGCACAAGACCCGTATCCTGCGGGACCGGGAGGATAATCCGGGGCTGCTGGCCATGCTGCCGGACTTTAACGAGCGCATGTGCCGGGTGGGAGCCATCCTTATCTATTACCGGGCCCGGTATTGCCGGGCGCTGGAGGGCTACGCTGCCCCGGCCCACGAGGATTGCAGCGGCGGACGGGAAAAATTGACCCTGGGCTATGAAACGGTGAAAACCGTTTTGGACCCCTTTGCCAAGACAGAGGACATCGCCCGGAATTTACGCGAGCACCAGGAGAGCCATTATCATGCGGAGCTTGCCTCGGGGCTGTGCCTGTCGGGGCCTCATAAGGATGACTTTATCGTAGAGGTAAACGGAAGGAGCGCCAGGCAGTTCTGCTCCCAGGGGCAGGTACGCACGGCGGCGCTGTCGCTGAAATTAGCTGACCGGGAGATACACCGCAGCGCCGTGGGGGAGTACCCGGTGATGCTGCTGGATGATGTGCTGTCGGAGCTGGACCCCAAGCGGCAGGAGTATGTATTAAATCGCATTTCCGGCGGTCAGGTGTTCATCACCTGCTGCGAAAACGACCGGCTGGACCGCCTGCAGGCGGGGCGGCTGTTTCACATCCAAAACGGGGAGGTGCTTTTGTGAGCTATCTGCATATCGGGCAGAATGCCATGATCCCGGAAAAGCGGATCATTGGCATTTTCGACCTGGACATTACCTCCCAGTCGAGGCGCACCCGGGAATTTTTGGAAAAGGCGGAGCGAGAGGGTGTGGTGGTGCCGGTGACGGAGGACATTCCCAAGTCCTTCTTGGTGTGTGACCACCCGTATCACCGGCAGATCGTGTATATTTCGCAGCTGAATCCCCAGACCCTGCAGAAGCGGAGCAAGTGAAAAATAGAAATACCCCCGGGAAAAACGGTAGACACAGATGTTTTCACGGTTAGACCGGGGGAGCACAAGCGCGCAGCGCGTCGCGGCATTAGACGCAGAGACGCTGCGAAAGCAAGGAACGAAATTTGAAAGTTTTCATTCGCGTGGCGAAAGAAAAACGACACAGACGGCACTCCAGCCGCGAAAAGGATTTCAAAACCATTGGTTTTGACGGCGTTCTTTCCTCCCTTTCTTTCGCTGCAGAAAGAAAGGGAGCCGCCGGAGGCATAACCGCAGGTGCGGTGCGAGGGGAACGGATTGCCACGGGAGCGGCGCGCCCTCGCAATGACACTTTGCAAGGAGTGCGGTGTGCGGCGGCACACATGGGTGCCGCCCTACAGAATAATTTTTGCAGGGTAGGGCCCGGGCGGACAGGGTCGTCCACCCCTACGCACGATTTGAAAGTCGGTGCCACCGGGCCGATGTAGGCATCGGCCCCTACGGAGGGTTTTTCGATAGAATTTCGTAGGGGGCGATGCCCACATCACCCCGCCGCTCCACATCGTTTTCACCCCCGTCTTTGTTATGTAAATACAGCGGAAGATCATCTTCCCTTGAGAAAGGATAGGATTTATGTCAGAACTGGAAAAAGTCATCGCCGTGGATACGGAATATGATGCCTCGGAGATCCAAGTGCTGGAGGGCCTGGAGGCCGTGCGTAAGCGGCCCGGTATGTACATCGGCTCTACCTCCTCCTCTGGCCTGCACCACCTGGTGTACGAGATCGTGGACAACGCCATCGACGAGGCCCTGGCCGGCTACTGCACGGACATCACCGTGACCATCAATCCCGGCGATACCATCACCGTTACCGATAACGGACGCGGCATCCCCGTGGACATCCAGCCCCAGACCGGACGGCCTGCCCTGGAGGTGGTTTACACCGTGCTCCACGCCGGCGGCAAGTTCGGCGGCGGGGGCTATAAGGTCTCCGGCGGCCTTCATGGCGTGGGCGCCTCCGTGGTGAATGCCCTGTCGGAGTGGCTGGAGGTGCAGGTTTACAAAAACGGCCACATTTATGAGATGAAATTCTCCCGGGGCGACATTACCCAGGAGATGAAGATCATCGGCGACACAGACCGCACCGGCACCACCGTCACCTTCAAGCCCGATCCGGAGATGTTTGACACCCTGGTGTATGACTATGAGATCCTTCACACCCGTATGCGGGAGCAGGCGTTTCTGAATGCGGGGCTGCGCATCACCATCACCGATGCCCGGCCCGGCAGCGAGCAGGGGGAGACCATGTGCTACGAGGGGGGCATACGGGAGTATGTGACCTACCTAAACCGCAACAAGACCCCCCTGCACCAGGAGGTCATCTACCTCTCCGGCGCCAAGGGGGACTCCACGGCGGAGATCGCCCTGCAATATAACGACGGCTACAACGAGACCCTGGTCTCCTTTGCCAACGACATCCATACCCCCGGCGGCGGTATGCACGAAACCGGCTTCAAGGCGGCGCTGACCCGGGTGCTGAACGCCTACGGCACCAAATACGGGATGCTCAAGGACGGGGACGACAAGGTCTCCGGCGAGGATTGCCGGGAGGGCATCGCGGCGGTGATTTCCGTGAAGCTGACAGAGGCCCAGTTCGAGGGACAGACCAAGGACAAGCTGGGTAACGCCTACATCCGCACCCTGGTGGACGGCATCGTGTCCGACCAGCTGGCGGTATACCTGGAGGAGCATCCGGCGGTGGCCCGGACCATTTTGGACAAGGCCCTCACCGCCAACCGTGCCCGGGAGGCCGCCCGGAAGGCCCGGGAATCCATCCGACGCAAGACGGCCTTAGGCGGTGCGGCCATGCCCGACAAGCTCCGGGACTGCAATGAAAATAACCCGGAGCTGACAGAGCTTTACATCGTGGAGGGCGACTCCGCAGGAGGCTCCGCCACCCAAGGGCGCGACTCCCGCTTCCAGGCCATCCTCCCCCTGTGGGGTAAGATGCTCAACGTGGAAAAGGCCCGGGCGGACAAGGTCTACGGAAACGACAAGCTCCAGCCGGTCATCACCGCCCTGGGGGCGGGCATCGGCGACGAGTTCGACGCGGATAAGCTGCGCTATCACAAAATCATCATCATGGCCGATGCCGATGTGGACGGCGCGCACATCCGCACGCTGTTGCTGACCTTTTTCTTCCGCTTCATGCGGCCGCTCATCGAGAACGGATATGTGTATTCGGCGGTGCCGCCGCTGTATAAGCTGAGCCGGGGCAAGCAGACCCGGGTCGCCTACTCCGACGAGGAGCGGGATGCGGTCTCCGCCCTGCTCCGGGGGGATAATCCCGATGCCAAGGTGGACATCAGCCGCTTCAAGGGCCTGGGCGAGATGAATCCCCACGAACTGTGGGAGACCACTATGGACCCGGAGAAGAGGACTCTGCGCCGCATTACCCTGGACGACGCCGTGGCCGCCGACGCCACCTTTACGGTGCTTATGGGCGAAAAGGTAGAGCCCCGGAAGGAGTTCATTGAGCAGAAGGCGAAATATGCGGTGAATTTGGATTATTGATGGGATAATTTTTGCTGTCATTCTGAGCCAGTGACCGGTGTCACTGGCGTGAGAATCCGTATTTCCTATATGTACGCTCCCTGTTTGGGGATACGGATTGCCGCACCAGTGTGCGCACTGGTTCGCAATGACAGAAAAAGGAGGGCGCTGCGGAATGAATCGCAATGACAGGGAAGGAGGAGAATACCATGTATTATGTATACATCCTCACCAACGCAACGAATGTATCCCTGTACACTGGCGTGACCAATAACCTGGAGCGGCGGCTGTGGGAGCATAGGAACCATGCTGATCCAAGGAGTTTTACCTCCCGATATAACATTTACAAATTGGTGTATTTTGAACAGACCACCGATGTGCAGGCGGCGATTGCGAGAGAAAAACAGATCAAAGCTATGAGTCGTGCCAAGAAGAATAAAATGATTGAAAAACAGAATCCAGAATGGGATGAATTGCTTTTGAGCGGTATCCTGTGATAAGGAGAGAAACATATGAGTAAAAAACCCCAATACGATCCGGAGGAGATCCGGTATCCCCAGCAGCACATTGTGGAGTCGCCCCTGGTGCCGGAGATGGAGAAGTCGTACATCGAGTACGCCATGTCCGTTATCGTGGGCCGGGCGCTGCCCGACGTGCGGGACGGCCTGAAGCCCGTCCACCGGCGTATTCTCTACGCCATGTACGAGGACAACCTCACCTCCGACCGGCCCTTTAAGAAGTCCGCCACCTGCGTGGGCGATGTGCTGGGCCGGTATCATCCCCACGGCGATGCGTCGGTGTACGACGCCCTGGTGCGTCTGGCCCAGGACTTTTCCATGCGCTACATGCTGGTGGATGGCCACGGCAACTTCGGCTCCGTGGACGGCGACCCCGCCGCCGCCTACCGCTACACCGAGGCAAGACTCTCCAAAATCTCCAACGAGATGCTCCGGGACATTGAAAAGGACACCGTGGACTGGGACCCCAACTTCGACGAGAGCCGGAAGGAGCCACGGGTGCTTCCGGCCCGGTTCCCCAACCTGCTGGTGAACGGCTCCTCCGGCATTGCCGTGGGTATGGCCACCAATATTCCGCCCCACAACCTGCGGGAGGTCATCGGCGCGTGCATCTGCGTGCTGGATGACCCGGACGCCACCCTGGCAGACCTCATGGAGCATATCAAGGGCCCCGATTTCCCCACAAAGGGTATTATCATGGGCCGCAGCGGTATCCGGGCCGCTTACGCCACCGGCCGGGGCCGGCTGGTGGTTCGGGCAAGGCACGAGTTTGAGGAGTTCGGCAAGGACCGCACTCGCATCGTTATTACGGAGCTGCCCTACCAGGTGAACAAGCGTATGCTCATTAAGAACATCGCCGAGCAGGTGGAGGACAAGCGCCTGGACGGCATTTCCGACATCCGGGATGAGTCCGACCGCAACGGTATGCGCGTCGTCATTGAGCTGAAGCGGGACGCCAATCCTCAGGTGGTCTTAAACCGCCTGTTTGCCCAGTCTCAGCTGCAGACCACCTTCGCCATCAATATGCTGGCACTGGTGGACAACCAGCGCCAGCCGAAAATCCTGTCCCTGCGGCACATCATCGACGAGTACCTGGCCTTCCAGGAGGAGATTATCATCCGCCGCACGAGGTTCGACCTGAACAAGGCCCTGGAGCGGGCCCATCTGCTGGAGGGTTTGCTCATCGCACAGGATAATATTGACGAGGTCATCAAGATCATCCGGGAGAGCTACGACGATGCCCGGGAAAATCTGATGGCCCGCTTCGGGCTGGACCAGGTCCAGGCCCAGGCCATTCTGGATATGCGCCTGAAGGCCCTGCAGGGCCTCGACCGGGAGAAGCTGCAGAAGGAGTACGACGACCTGGAGGAGAAGATCGCCTACTTCCGCCGGGTGCTGTCCGATGACGCCCTGGTGCGGCAGATCCTCAAGGAGGAGCTGTCCGCCCTGGCCGAAAAATTCGGCGACGAGCGCAAGACAGAGATCCAGGATGTGGAGGACGAGATAGGTATCGAGGACCTGATCGAGGAGGAGCAGTGCGTCTTTACCCTCACCAAGGCCGGGTACATTAAGCGCACCCCCGTCAGCGAGTACGCCGCCCAGAGCAAGGGCGGCATGGGCAAGAAGGGTATGTCCACCCGGGAGGAGGACGAGGTGGTGTCGGTGTTCACCGCATCCACCCATGACTATATCCTCTTTTTCACCGACACCGGCAAGGTCTACCGCAAGAAGGGCTATCAGATTCCCGAGAGCGGCAAAACCGCCAAGGGCATCAACATGGTCAATGTCATTCAGGTGGAGAACGGGGAAAAGGTCCAGGCTATGCTCCACTTCCGGGAGATGGAGGATAAGCCCCTGTACCTCTTTATGACCACCCGCAGCGGCACTGTGAAGCGGCTGCCTGTGGACCAGCTGAAGAACATTCGCCAGAGCGGAATCCGCGCCCTGACCCTGGACGAGGGCGACCAGCTCATCAGCGTGCAGGAGACGGACGGGGAGCAGTTTATCCTCATCGCCACCCACGACGGCCAGGCGGTGCGCTTCCACGAGAGCGATGTGCGGCCCATGGGCCGTGCGGCTGTGGGCGTGCGCGGCATCCGGCTAAGAGAGGGCGACTATGTGGTGGGCGCCGCCCGGGCAGAGGAGGGCAAAACCGTCCTCACCATCACCGAGCGGGGCTATGGCAAGCGTACCCCCGTGGAGGACTACCGCATCACCAGCCGCGGCGGCCTGGGCATCCGCAACTACATGGTCACCGACAAGACCGGCCCCATTGTGGGTATCAAGGTGGTGGATGGCACGGAGGATCTGCTGCTGGTCACTGAAAGCGGCATCCTCATCCGCACACCGGTGCAGAACATCCGCACCGCAGGCCGCGCCACCCAGGGCGTCATCGTCATGCGCTTTAAGACCGAGGGCGACCGCGTTATCTCCATGGCCCTGGCTGACCCGGAGGGGCAGACACCGTCTGCGGAGGAGTAAACGATGGGAAGGAAACGGGAGAGAGTGGCGCCCCTGACCCGGTGGCAGTATTTCACCAAGACCCTTTATAGTGATGCCGCCTCCAGGGCGGAGTTTGAATATGACAGAGTCATCTATTTCAAAAGTGAGGAGCTGCAGCGTATCGAGGCAGGTAACCGCCGCATCCACGGGCTGCTGCTGGTGATACTGTGCCTGGTGTTCCTGTCGGCTATCAGGTGGCAGAACATCTATTTCGTGGTGGTGTGCATGGTTATCATCGTGGCGGGGGAGGCGGTGCGGCTGCTGCGCTTGCCCAAGGACATCCGCGCCCATCTGACCGATACCGGCCGGAGGAAGTGAGGATGACCGTGAATATCATCGCCCGCATCCGCACAGAGCTGCCTGAAAAATTCGGCGTACCCCGGCAGAGTGGCCTGGTGCCCCAGCTCCGGGGGACCATCGTGTTTGAGCCGGCGTACCGCAATCCCGACGCCCTGCGGGGGCTGGAGGGCTTTTCCCACCTGTGGCTGATCTTTCAGTTTCATCAGGCGGTGCGGGAGGGCTGGTCGCCTACGGTGCGCCCGCCCCGGCTGGGGGGCAACCGGCGCATGGGCGTGTTTGCCACCCGGTCGCCCTTTCGGCCCAATGCCATAGGCCTGTCCTGCGTGAAGCTGGAGGGGGTGCGGCAGGAGGAGAAGCTGGGCCCGGTCCTTGACGTCAGCGGCGCCGACCTGGTGGATGGCACGCCGATCCTGGACATCAAGCCCTACCTGCCCTATGCCGATTGCCACCCCGAGGCCACCGGCGGGTTTACTGACCCATTGGAAGGACAGACCCTGCAGGTGGCGTGTGAGGAGGCCCTGCTGGCGGGATTGAATGAGGAGCAGCGGGCGGGACTTATGGGCGTGCTGGCCTGCGATCCCCGGCCCCGGTATCAGGAGGACCCGGAGCGGGTCTATGGCCTGGCCTTTGCCGGAAAAAACGTGAGGTTTACTGTGCAGAAGGGGGTACTCACCGTCCTGGCGGTGGAGGATTAATGCCGTGCGGGGCGATGCCTGCATCGTCCCGCCCCACGCTGCGCTTCGTGGGAACAACGATGTCACTGGCTGTGGCAATCCGTAATCCCCTGCGCCGCACCTTTTGCACCCACAAATGCCTCCGGCGGAGTACTTCCTGCCAGCAGCGGCAGAAAGCACCCATAGAACGCCGCCAAAACCCATGGTTCAGGATTCCTTTCCGCGGCTGAAGCGCCGACTGTATCGGCCTCCTTTTGCCCCGCGAATCGGTCTGTGCAAAATTTATGCCGTCCTTTCGTATCGTCTCTGCGTCCCCATCCGCGACGCGCTCTGCGCTTGTGCTGGCCTGGCGAAACAGGGAAAACCTCTGCGGCTACTGCACGCCGCCCTACGCAAAGCCAGAAGCTTGATTCCGTAGGGGCCGATGATCCTGTTGCGGTACCCAAAATTTCCATGCTGCCTTGTGGCTGCCGCATGAAATTTTGACCGCGGCCACTCGTTCATCTCGCTTCATCCGCCACCGGCGGCGCTCGATTCGCTCCCCACATCGGCCCGACCGCAAGCGCTTTTTGTTTTTGCCTGTAGGGGCCGGCGTCCCGACGGCCCGAACCTGGGCTTGCATAAATTTTCCTACTATCCGTAGGGCGGGCTGCCCTCAGCCCGCCGCCTATCAGCCACGGAACCCTTCCGGCAGGGCACGCGGGCCCTGCCCTACAGAGGTTTAACTTTATCCGCAGGGCGGGGTGCCTACACCCCGCCGCGTGGGGAACGGATTGCCACGACCAGTCTGCGGACTGGTCTCGCAATGACAAAAGCATTCGCAAGGAGCTATTATGAAAACTGTTACCATTTACACCGACGGGCATAAAAACCGCGTTGCGGTTTTATGCGGGATGTCGGTTCTGCTCGCCCCTTCGGGGCAACCGCAGAACATGACAAGCAAGCGCCGTCCAATAGATGCATCATGAGCCGAGGCAAGTTAATTTCCAAGGAGCTATTATGAAAACAGTAACCATTTACACCGACGGCGCTTGCTCTGGCAATCCCGGTCCCGGGGGCTGGGGGGCCATTTTGGAGTGGAACGGCGTGGAAAAGGAGATTTCCGGCGGTGCGGCGGAGACCACTAATAACCGTATGGAGCTCACCGGTGTCATCGAGGCTCTGTCGCTTTTGAAGGAGCCCTGCGTGGTAGAGCTTTACAGCGACAGCAAGTACGTTATTGATGCCTTGTCCAAGGGCTGGGTCTATGGCTGGCAGAAAAAGGGCTGGGTCAAGAGCGATAAAAAGCCCGCCCTAAACGTGGACCTCTGGGAGCAGCTGCTCCCTCTTATCGCCCGGCATGAGGTCCGGTATCACTGGGTCAAGGGCCACGCCTCCAACGCCAAAAATAATCGCTGCGACCAGCTGGCTGTGGCCGAGAGCCGGAAACATTGAGAAATTGTTCACAATTTGTTCACCGGGAATTTATTGTTTTGCCATATTTACAAAGTAGTATATGAGCATACAAAGAACCTTTCCTTAAGTGATTTTCTCTCTCTCTCCTAACACACAACAGGAAAGCCCCCCAGTTTAAAGCTGGGGGGCTTTCCTGTATTTGACAAAAGCTCCTAATGGACTTTCCTGTAAGCCTTTTTGGCGCGACATTTATGCAGAAAATTTCACAGCCGCTTGCAATTTGCCGTCCGATGCCGTACAATAGCCCCATTAATAGTATAGGGAGGCGCATTTTTATGGATTTTAATCCCCACATGCAGCTGGCTGGCCTACTGGAATGGATGAATGAAATGATGCAAAGCTGCCACGGCAAGACCGCGGTCATCGGCATCTCCGGCGGCAAGGACAGTTCCACCGTGGCGGCCCTGGCTGTGGCGGCCTATGGCCGGGAGAATGTCTATGGTGTGCTCATGCCCAACGGCGTGCAGCCGGATATTGACTTTTCCCAGGCCCTGGTGGAGCACCTTCAGATCCCCCACTGCACCATCAACATTCAGGGCGCGGTGCAGGGCGTCCTGACCGAGATGGAGAGGGCGGGGTTTACGCCCAGCCGCCAGACTACGGTGAATCTGCCCTCCCGCATCCGCATGTCCACCCTCTACGCCGTGGCACAGAGCTTGCCCGGCGGCACGGTGATCAACACCTCCAACCTCTCTGAGGATTGGGTGGGCTACTGCACCATTTATGGCGACAGCGCCGGGGCCTTCTCCCCCCTGGGCATGTATACCACCGAGGAGGTCATTGCCCTGGGCCGGGCTCTGGGGCTGCCGGAGCATTTTCTGCAGAAGCCGCCCTCTGACGGGCTCACCGGCCTCACGGACGAGGATAACCTGGGCTTTACCTACCACGCCGTGAACGAATATGTGCGCCGGGGTGTGTGCGACCCGGAGATCAGGGAGCAGATCGACCGGAAGCACAGGGCCAGCCGTTTCAAGTTCACCACCATCCCCGTGTATCACAACGGTCTGCCTATGGCTCTGGAGGAGGAGACGGACTACTATAAGTAAGGCTGGAAAAATCCGCACCGCCACTGCACCCATACTTGACAGGACGGATATTTCTGCTATCATGCGCAAAGAAAGGGTGCTGCCACAAGCGGTTGGCCCTAACGAAGTGAACTTAAGGTTTTAAAGAAACCGCCACCGTGAGGGTGGCGGTTTCTTTTTTGACGGGGAAGTATAATTTGGCTGGCTATCTGCCGCAGCTGCTCACTGGCCATAATGGCTGGCCACCCAGCGGCGGGTGTGCTCCACAAACCGCCGGGTAGACAGGGAAAGGGCGGTCTTGTCCTTTACTCCGATGCCGATGTTCCGGTAAAACGTTTGGGGCAGGGGGCAGGCCACCAGGGGGTAGGGGCAGTGCTCCAGCTCCAGCTCCGGCATGATGCTGATGCCCAAATTGTTGGATACCATGGCCAGGATGGACAGGTCATCCCGCAGGATATACTGGATATTGGGCCGCACCTGCAGGCGGTCCAGCACGGCCTGCACCTCGTAGTCATCCCCCTCCTGCAGATAGATAAACGGCTCTGTGGACAGAGCATCCAGGGGGAAGGGGTCCCGCCCGGCCAGGGGATGGCCATAGGAAACAATGACCTGCCACTGGTCCCGGTGCAGCAGCCAGGTGTCCAGGGCTTGGGTTGTGGGCAGGCTGACGAAGCAGCAATCCGCCTGGCCGCTGAGCACCGCCTCCTCCAGCTCCGCATTTTCCACAAAGGGCAGCAGCTCAAACTCAATGTGCGGGTGCTCTGCCCGGAAGGATTTCAGCAGATACGGCAGCCACTGCACGGACACACTGTTGAAGGTGGCCACCCGCACCAGGCCGGTCTCCATGCCCCGGAGGTCGGCGGCCTTTTGCTCCAGCCGGAGGGCGTCGTCGCACAGAGTCTGTATGTAGGGCAGCAGCGCCCGGCCGTCCGCCGTGAGGGTCACGCCGCTCCGGTTTCGCACGAACAGCGGCACCCCCAGCTCCGATTCCAGGGTCGCGATGGTGTGGCTGACGCCGGATTGCGTGAAATGCAGCTCCTCCGCCGCACGAGTGAAGCCGCCGCAGGCGGCTACCCGCAAAAACACCTGATATTTTCCCATGTTCATGTGCCTCGCCCTCCTTTGCACCCCCAGTGTAACACAGTTTGCCTGCAGGCACAACAAAATTTCATGGAAATGATGAATAAGATTCGTTTTACATATTGCTAAGTTTCTGCTAATATAAAATCAACCAGTAAGCTTACGAAAATCAAAAATCGAAATAGGAGGTCAGAACTATGGCATTGAACATCATTTTGGCCGCTTTGGCCGGTATCTTGGTAATCGTAGGTGTTGTGTCTGCTGCAACAGGCAAGTAATGAATTAAGATTTACCTTTTCTTTTCCAAGCATATTCTTCCCTTTCCCCTTTTAATGCAAAGCTGCCGCTTACTCCAGAAGCGGCGGCTTTGCATTTCTTTTATGGGAGGGCGAGGGTGTGTCAGTGGGAGGCGCATATTGGATTTGCACATGGATGGGGATTATGGATCGCCGCTCCGGTGGGCGCACCGGTGCGCAGTGGCAGGGCTTGCATGGGATGCAGAGTGGGCTGGGATACTTGAGCTTCGCCCCAAAAAAGCCATCGCCGCACCGGCATGTATACCGGCGCGGCGATTTGCGGTTTTACAGCTATGCGGACTAAAGCTCACATGGAAGGATCCCCGGCACAGGGGGCCGGGCCGTCCTCGGGCAGCTTGGAGATAAGGGTGCGGTGCAGCCGGCGGAAGCACAGCAGCGAAACGAGCAGAGAGAATATCTCTGCAATGGGATAGCACCACCAAACCAGATTGTCGTTGCCCATGCTGTGGCCGATCTGCGCCAGGACGAAGGCCACGGGGATCAGCAGCACCAGCTGGCGGATGAAAGACACGATCAGCGAATACATAGACTTACCCAATGCCTGGAAGCAGCCGCCCAAGGCAATGCACGCCCCGGCCATGCAAAAGCTCAGGGATATGATCCGCAGGGCCGGGATGCCCACGGACATCATGGTTTCCGTGGCCTTGAAAATTTTCAGCAGGGGGCCGGGGAAGAGCTGGAAGATCGCCATGCCCAAAATCATCACACAGGAGGCATAGACGGTGCTGCGCTTGACGGTCTCGATCATGCGGCGGCGCTGCTGGGCGCCGTAGTTATAGGCGATGATGGGAATAACGCCGTTATTCAGGCCGAACACGGGCATGAACACAAAGCTGTTGAGCTTGAAGTAGATGCCGAAGGCTGTGGCGGCGGTCTCCCGGGCGGAGTGATAGGTGATGAGGATCTTGTTCATGAGGAAGGTCATCACCGAGCCGATGGCCATCATCACTACCGACGGCAGGCCGATGGCGTAAATACTGCCGATGATGCGCCAGTTGGGCCGGAAGCCCCGGAACACCAGGTGAAGCTCCGGGTTTTTCTTCAGGTTCAGCACCAGGGCGAAGACGCAGGCAAAAATCTGCCCGATGACGGTGGCAATGGCCGCGCCCGCCACGCCCAGCTTGAATACGAAGATGAAAATGGGGTCCAGAATGATGTTAATAATGGCGCCGGCGCCCTGGGTATACATGGATAGAATGCTGTGTCCGGTACCCTGGAGCAGCCGCTCCAGCATCATTTGGCCGAAGGCGCCAAAGGACGCGCCCATGACGATCATCAGATACTGGTTGCCCATCTGGATGATCTCCTCCACATCCGTCTGACTGCGGAAGTAGAAGTCCGAAAGCGTCAGCCCCAGCACCGCGCACAGCACAAAGCCCACCAGGGCCAAAAACAGGCCGTTCATAGCCACGGTGTCCGCCCGCTTTTGATCCTTGGCGCCCAGGGCCCGGCCCATGAGGGCATTGACGCCCACGGCGGTGCCCGCGGCCAGGGAAATCATCAGGTTCTGCGCCGGAAACGCCAGGGACACGGCGGTCAGAGATGCCTCGCTGACCCAGGAGACGAACACGCTGTCCACAATGTTATACAGCGCCTGCACCAGCATGGAAATGATGATGGGCAGCGACATATTCCAAATCAGTTTTTTAATGGGCATGACGCCCAGCTTGTTCTCGTTTTGCATAGCTTACCTCTTATTTTGATTCACGTCAAAATAGTATAACATCCTTTCGATGAAAAGAAAAGACCGAAATAGTTCAAAAATAGGATCTATTTCGGCCGTTTTTCGTGTTTTATGTATTTTCTGCCCAAAAACGGCGAATTTCCTCCTCCGTGCAGGCGGCGCTGCCCTGGGCAAAGCCGTCCCGTCCGCCGCCCCGGCCACGGAGGGCGGCATTCATGGCTTTCGTAAAGGGCGTGATGTCCTGCTCCGGGTGGATGACGGCGTATTTGTACCCGCCGTCTGTCCCGGCAAACACGGCACACCGGCCGCTGCAGGTGCGGCTCACGGCGTCGCACAGCCGGCGCACGCTGTCCGGCTCCATGGGCGGCTGCACCAGCAGCACATTCCCTGCGCCCCGGTGCTCCTCTGCCAGGCGATGGAACTCCGCCTCCTCCAGCCCGGCGCACCGGGCCTTCAGGCTCTGCACCTCGCCCAGCAGCCGCTCCACGGCCTGGGCGGTCTTGTCGGGCTTCACGGATAGCTCCCGGCCCACGGCGCTGTTTTGCTGCCAGCTTAGGGAGAGGTACTCCAGCGCCCGCTGGCCGCACAGCAGCTCCAGGCGCACGCCGTCCCGGAATTTCTGCCAGCCGATGAATTTCACCAGCCCCACCTGGCCGGATCGGGACACATGGGTGCCGCAGCAGGCGCACATATCGGCCCCGGGAAATTGGGTAATGCGCACCTGGCCGGTCAGCTCCTTTTTGCTGCGGTAGGGGAGGGCGGCCAGCTCCTGGGCGGTGGGATAGAGGGTCACCAGAGAGTGGTTTTCCCAGATATAGCGATTGGCCCGGGCCTCAATGTCCAGCACTCCCTCCCAGGGAATGTCGGCGTTGTAGTCGATGATGACGGAGCCCTCCCCCAGGTGAAAGCCGGTGTTGTCGCAGTTATAGGCGGCGCAGAGCATTCCGCTGACGATATGCTCACCGGAGTGCTGCTGCATGTGGTCAAAGCGCCGGGGCCAGTCGATCTCCCCGTGGACGGTCTCACCTTCGGGCAGGGCCCGGTCGCAGGTGTGGAGAATCACCCCGTCCCGCTCGTGGACATCGGTGACCTTGGCGCCGCCCAGGACGCCGTGGTCGGCAGGCTGGCCGCCTCCCTCGGGGTAGAAGGCGGTTTGGTCCAGGATGACCAGCCATTTTTTGCCCTGGGGACGGCAATCGACCACCACCCCGTCAAATTCCCGCAAAAACGCATTTTCATAATATAACTTCACGGTTTCCATGGCGAAAACTCCTTTAAGATAAGATGGAACATCCCCAGTATGCCGCAAAATGAGGAGAAATGCAAGGGGGGAAGGGGAAAACAAGCTCCACCGCCCCAACAATAATGCACAGTAGGGCGGGACGATGCCCACATCGTCCCGCCCTACTGTACTCCTTGCCCCCATAGGGCGGGGTGACCACACCTCGTCGCCCGGAATTGCACCGCAACTCATGAAAAATCCCTGTCATTGCGGGAGCGCTCCGCGGCCGTGGCGATCCGTTTCCCCAGCGCCGCGGTTTTTATGTCTCCGACGGCTCCCTTTCTTTCTGCGGCAAAAGAAAGGGAGGAAAGAATGCCGCCAAGACCAAGGTTTTGGAATCCTTTTCGCGGCTGAGGTGTCGCCCACGTCGGTCTCCTCTTACCTCGCGGACCGGGATGTGCAAAATTTGCACCTTGCTTTCGTATGGTCTCTGCGGCGCCATCCGCTGGCCGCTCACGCGGGCCCACGCTGCCCTGACGCAGCAGGGAAACACTTTGCGTCTGCCGTGTTATGCGCAACATTTCTTGTCATCGTCCCGCCCTACTGTACTCCTTGCCCGCCGTAGGGCGGGGTGACCACACCTTGCCGCCCGGAATTGCACCGCAATTCATGAAAAAAAACTGTCGTTGCGAGGGTGCTCCGCGGCCGTGGCGATCCGTTTCCCCCAGCGCTGCGGTTTTTATGTCTCCGACGGCTCCCTTTCTTTCTGCGGCAAAAGAAAGGGAGGAAAGAATGCCGCCAAGACCAAGGTTTTGGAATCCTTTTCGCGGCTGAGGTGTCGCCCACGTCGGTCTCCTCTTACCTCGCGGACCGGGATGTGCAAAATTTGCACCTTGCTTTCGTATGGTCTCTGCGGCGCCATCCGCTGGCCGCTCACGCGGGCCCGCGCTGCCCTGACGCAGCAAGGAAACACTCTGCGTCTGCCGTGTTATGCGCAACATTTCTTGTCATCGTTTCGTAGGGGACGATGCCCACATCGTCCCGCCCTACTGTACTCCTTGTCCGCCATAGGGCGGGGTGACCACACCTTGCCGCCCGGAATTGCACCGCAACTCATGAAAAACCCCTGTCATTGCGAGAGCGCTCCGCGGCCGTGGCGATCCGTTTTCCCCGGCGCTGCGGTTTTTATGTCTCCGACGGCTCCCTTTCTTTCTGCGGCAAAAGAAAGGGAGGAAAGAATGCCGCCAAGACCAAGGTTTTGGAATCCTTTTCGCGGCTGAGGTGTCGCCCACGTCGGTCTCCTCTTACCTCGCGGACCGGGATGTGCAAAATTTGCACCTTGCTTTCGTATGGTCTCTGCGGCGCCATCCGCTGGCCGCTCACGCGGGCCCGCGCTGCCCTGACGCAGCAGGGATACACTCTGCGTCTGCCGCGTTATGCGCAACATTTCTTGTCATCGTCCCGCCCTACTGTACTCCTTGTCCGCCGTAGGGCGGGGTGACCACACCTCGCCGCCCGGAATTGCATCGCAATTCATGAAAAAACCCTGTCATTGCGAGAGCGCTCCGCGGCCGTGGCGATCCGTTCCCCCAGCGCTGCAAAAAGAGGTGACCTTGCGGTCACCTCTTAATTTTTGTTTGCGTGGAGGAGCTTACTCCTCCTCCAGCTGGCCCACCAGAGCAATATGCAATTCGTCCAGCTGCTTTTGCACTCCCCACAAAATGGCGGAGCATTTTGCGGGGTCCCCTCGCAGGATTTCAATCCTCGGCGGAAGTGAATTCCGCCTGCGGCAAGGTTTTGCTGTGCAAAACGCTTGGTGTGGAGCAAAGGCAGCGGGAAGAAATTCGCATGGGAGGAGCTTACTCCTCCTCCAGCTGGCCCACCAGAGCAATATGCAATTCGTCCAATTGCTTTTGCTCCACGGTGGACGGTGCGCCCATCATAATATCCTGGGCGTTCTTGTTCATGGGGAAGGGGATGATTTCCCGGATGGAGCTTTCTCCTGCCAGGAGCATCACCATGCGGTCCACGCCCGGGGCGATGCCCGCGTGGGGCGGTGCACCATAGCAGAAGGCGTTATACATGGCGGGGAACTTTTTCTTCACATCCTCCTCGCCCAGACGCACCATCTCAAAGGCCTTGATCATGATCTCCGGATCATGGTTACGCACAGCGCCGGAGGAAAGCTCCACGCCGTTGCACACCAGGTCGTATTGGTTGGCCATGATGTCCAGGGGATCCAGCTCGCCCCGCTCGGCCTTGAGCAGGGTTTCCATGCCGCCGCTGGGCATGGAGAAGGGGTTGTGGCAGAACTCCAGCTGGCCGCTCTCCTCGCCGATCTCGTACATGGGGAAGTCCACGATCCAGCAGAACTCGTACCGCTCCTTGTCCATGTGGCCCTCACAGGCGGCACCGAAGGTCTTGATCATCACGCCCACGGACTTGGTGGCGGCTTCTCCGGCGGCTACCACCACCAAAGTGCCCGGCTTCAGGTTCAGGGCCTTGGAAAGCTCCTCCCGCACGGGTGTCACGAACTTGCCGATGCCTCCGGCCAGCTCGCCGCTCTCGTCCACCTTGAACCAGTAGCCCTTGCTGCCGGACTGCACCTGACAATCGGTGAGCAGCTTCTCGATCTGCTTGCGGGTGAGGGTGCAATCGGTGATGTCCACCATCTTCACGGTCTGGCCGCGCAGGGCCTCAAACTCGCTGTTTTCAAAGAGCCCCGTAACATTTTTGCTTGTGAGATCAATGCGCAGGTCGGGCTTGTCGGAGCCGTAGGTTTCCATAGCCTCCAAATAGGGGATGCGCCGGAAGGGGGCGGAGGAGGCCACGCTGTAGGTGCCGAACTTGGCAAAAATCGGGGGCAGTACATCTTCCAGCACGGCGAACACATCGTCCTGGGTGGCGAAGGCCATCTCCATATCCAGCTGATAGAACTCGCCGGGGGAGCGGTCGCCCCGGGCGTCCTCGTCCCGGAAGCAGGGGGCGATCTGGAAATAGCGGTCGAAGCCGGAGGTCATCAGCAGCTGCTTGAACTGCTGGGGGGCCTGGGGCAGGGCGTAGAACTTGCCCGGGTGCTTCCGGGCGGGCACCAGGTAGTCCCGGGCGCCCTCCGGGGAGGAGGCGGTGAGGATGGGAGTGGTGATCTCCAGGAAGCCGTGCTCGGTCATGGCGGCCCGCAGGGCCGACACCACCTGGCAGCGCAGGATGATGTTCTGCTTCACGGCGGGATTGCGCAGATCCAGATAGCGGTACTTCAGGCGGGCGGTCTCGTCAGCCTCCCGGCTGCGGTTGATCTCAAAGGGCAGGCTGTTATAGCGGCAGCGGCCCAGGACCTCAATCTTATTAGGTACCACCTCGATCTCGCCGGTGGCCAGCTTGGGGTTTTTGCTGGCCCGCTCCCGGACCACGCCCTCCACGCTGATGGTGGATTCCTTGTTCAGCCCCTTGATAATGGCCAGCATATCCTCGGTCTCGGCCACCACCTGGGTGGTGCCGTAGAAGTCCCGCAGGACCACGAAGGCCAGGTTGCTGCCCACCTCCCGGACGTTCTCCATCCAGCCCACGATCTTCACGCTCTTGCCCACATCGGCCAGGCGCAGCTCGTTGCAGGTGTGTGTACGCATTTGCATCATGGTTTTCTTCCTCCTGTTTTGATAATGAATTGTATAATTTAAGTTGGATATTACGCTTTGTTTTTAATATACGTCATATGAAGGCTGGTGCCGGCGGGGCGATGTGGGCATCGCCCCCTACGGAGCTCTATCGGTAAAGGGTGCGTAGGGGCCGGCCTCCTGGACGGCCCGGACCGGGCTTGCACCGCACTTCCCGGCAGGGCACATGGGCCCTGCCCTGCAAACGGTTTTATAATCTCACTGTAGGGCGGGATCCGTGTGTCCCGCCGCACAGCGCGTTCCTTGCAATGTGTCATTGCGAGGGCGCTCTGCGCCCGTGGCAATCCGTACCCCAACGCGTTACTCCAAAATCACCGCGCCCTTGTTCTTCTCCGCCAGGCCGGATTGGATCAGGGCCAGAGTCTCGGCAAAGGGCAGCTTGGTCTGCTCACCGGTTTTCATGTCCTTGCAGGCCACCACCCCGGCGGCGATCTCATCGCCACCCAGGAAGATCACATAGGGCACGCCCAGCTTGTCCGCATAGCTCATTTTGGCCTTGAATTTCTTCTGCTCGGTATACAGCTGGGTCCGCACTCCCGCAGAGCGCAGCTTAGTGGACAGGCTGATGGCCGGAGCCAGGTCCTCTGTCATGGGCAGCACCAGCACATCCGCCGGGGCGGTGGGGAGGTCGGGGTTCAGCATCCCCTGCTCACCCAGGACATAGAATAGCCTTGTCAGGCCGATGGAAATGCCCACCCCGGGGAGCTGCCGGTCGGTGTAGTACTCGGCCAGGTTGTCGTATCGGCCACCGGAGCAGACGGAGCCGATCTCCGGGTGATCCAGGAGGGTGGTCTCATACACGGTGCCGGTGTAGTAGTCCAGGCCCCGGGCGATGGTCAGATCCACAGCAAAATTTTCTTCCGGCACACCGAAGTCCGCCAAGTACGCCGTCACGGTTTTCAGCTCGGACAGCCCCTGGTCAAACAGCTCGTGTCGCCCGGCGTAGCCCTCCAGGGCCGCCAGGACATCGGCGTTGGAGCCGGTGATGGCGATGAACTTGAGGATCTCCGCAGCCTGGTCCTCGGTAAGCCCGCAGTCCTCCAGCAGCAGCGCCCGGACCTTGTCCGGCCCGATTTTATCCAGCTTATCCACCGTGCGCATAATGGCCCCGGATTGCTCCGTCAGCCCCAGCATAGCATAGAAGCCGTTGAGGATCTTACGGTTGTTCACTCTGATTTGGAATCGCTTCAGCCCCAGGCGAGTAAAAGTCTGGTAAATAATGGAAGGAATCTCCGCCTCGTTGGTGATGTCCAGCTTGCCATCGCCGATGACGTCAATATCCGCCTGGTAAAACTCCCGGAACCGGCCCCGCTGGGCCCGCTCGCCCCGGTAGACCTTGCCGATCTGATAGCGCCGGAAGGGGAAGGACAGCTCGCCTCCGTGGAGGGCCACATATTTGGCCAGGGGCACGGTCAGGTCAAAACGCAGAGCCAGGTCGGCATCGCCCTTTTGGAAGCGGTAAATCTGCTTTTCGGTCTCGCCGCCGCCCTTGGCCAGCAGCACCTCGCTGGCCTCGATGATCGGTGTGTCCAGGGGGGTGAAGCCATAGAGGGAATAGGTCTCCCGCAGGATCTGCATTATCCGCTCCATCTGCTGCTGGGGCTGCGGCAGCAGCTCCATAAAGCCCGAGAGGGTCCGGGGCGTCATTTTTGCCATGTTTGTGTTCTCCTTTTATTATGAATTTCGGTTGATGGAAAGTAAAAAAACGCTCCCATCCCGTGCATTGGGACGAGAGCGTGATGCTTCGTGGTGCCACCCAATTTCGGCCCCTAAGGGGGGCCCTTTGGCGCTCCTGTTACGGGGAGCGGACCGTGGATGTTTCCATCCCCGCTGGTAGGGCTGTCTTCGCTCTGTGTGCCGGGGCGCGCTTGCAGCCGATGGCGCGCCTCTCTGCTCCGGCGGGGACAGAACTACTCCTGCTCCGTTATCGCGGTATTTCAGCTTATTTTAGCCCATTAGCCGGGAAATGTCAAGCGGTGAAGGGGTTGCTTTTGGGATTGACTACCTCGCGCCAATCCAGGTCGCCCCGGGCCAGGCCCAGCACCAGCATCTCGGCGGTGGCGATATTGCTGGCATAGGGGATGTTATTTTTGTCGCACAGGCGGGAGATATAGATGATGTCCGGGGAGGGCTCCTTGGTGTTGGGATCGTCGAAGCAGAGGACCATGTCCAGCTCGTTATAGGCGATGCGGGCGCCGATCTGCTGGCCACCGCCGTGGTAAAAGCTCATAAATCGGTGGATGGTCAGGCCTGTGGCCTCGGCCACCATCTGGCCGGTGGTGGCGGTGGCGCAAAGGGTATGCTTGGCCAGGATGCCGCAGTAGGCGGTGCAGAACTGGACCATGAGTTCCTTGCGGTTGTTGTGAGCGATCAGTGCGATATTCATGATTGCGCTCTCCTTTCTGTGCAATAGATAGTCAGTATTAAAATAGCCTCGCAGAGTTCGCATCCGCAGACTATAAGGTTTTTGGCAGATAGCTCCGACGGATTATACACCGGGAGCTTTTTATAGCTTCATCAGCGGGGCCTTTCCGCCCGCGATGCGTTTGGCAATATTATAGTAGGCCCGGGCGGCATAGAAGTTGTCATCCCGCAGGGGCACGCCTTGGTTCAGACACCTGGGGATGTCCGGATCCTCCGGCACCACGCCCAGCAGGGGCAGGCCCGCAGCGTCCATGGCGTCGTCGATGGTGGTGTGCAGCTGGCGCATGAGCTTTTTGGCCACCCGGTTCACCACCAGGTGGACCTTATCCGTGGGGAAGCGGTCCAGCTCCATCACCGTCCGCTGGGCGTCTCGCAGGGCGGTGACATCCGTGGTGGTCACGACCACCACATGGTCCGCCTCCTGGGTGGCCATGCGGAAGCCCTGACCCAAACCCGCCGGCGCGTCTACCAGGCAAAAGTCATAGCTCTCCTTGATCTGCCCCATGAGGGTCCTGACCTGGGCCGGGTCTACCCGGAAGCCGTCAAAAACCAAGGGCGCCGCCAGCAGGAACAGGGAGGGGTACTTGGGATGGCGCACCACCGCCTCCTCCAGGGTGCAGCGGCCGCCCATCACGTCGGAAAAATCCATCAGGGCGCTGTCGCTGAGGCCCAAAGCCAGGTCCAGGTTCCGCAGGGTGATGTCGCAATCCAGGCACAGCACCTTTTTTCCCAGGGAGGCCAGGGCGAAGCCGATGTTGGAGGTGAATGTAGTTTTTCCGGTGCCGCCTTTGCCGGACACCACGGCAATGATCTCGCCCATTGTGCCTCCTTATTTGAGAGGGGATTTTTTGATCCTGGCAAAGGCCCGGGGGAACTGCCGGGGCGTGGGCTTTACCTTGCGGATGAGCACCACCCGGTGCCGCACCTCCGTGCAGGGGACGGTGTAGTCCAGGAGCTTTTCAATTTTTCCGCCCAGCTGCCCGATGGCGCTGCGGGCGCTGTCGATCTCCGCATCCGAATCCACGGATTTCATGGCCAGGAACGCCCCGCCGGGCTTCACCAGTGGCAGCGCCAGCTCACTCAGCACCGGCAGCGCCGCCACTGCCCGGGACACGGCGTAGTCGTACCGCTCCCGATGGTCGGCGGCGAATTCCTCCGCCCGGGCGTGGATGCAGGAAACGTTTTCCAGTTTTAGGGCTTCTGCTGTTTCCTGCAGGAAATCGATACGCTTTCCCAGGCTGTCCAGCAGGGTCAGCCGTGCGGTTGGCTCCAGTATGGCCATGGGCATCCCCGGAAAGCCTGCGCCGGTGCCCACGTCCACCACGGCTTGGCCCCGGAAGTCCGCCGCAGTCAGCAGATAGGCGCAGTCCAGCAGGTGCAGCGTGGCCACGTCCCGGGGCTCCGTAATGGCCGTCAGGTTCATGACCTTATTTTTCTCCAGCAGCCGCCGGGCGAATTCCGTTAACGTCGGGATGGCGGCGGCGTCCAGGCCCAGACCCTCCAAGCCTTGCTTCAAAATGGATTCCAAGTTATTTCTGCTCCTTCAGCAGGTCCCGGATCTCGGTGAGCAGCTCCTCGGTGGTGGGGCCTGCAGGCTCCTCGGGCTCCTGGGCCTGCTCCTCCTGCTTCTTCAGGTGCGTCAGCTTGTTCACGCCCTTTACCAGCAGGAACACCACAAAGGCGGTGATAATAAAGGAGATGATAGAATTGATAACGGCGCCGATGCCGAAGCCGCCGGGGGCCCACTCGGCAAAGGTGCTGTGGGGAATCAGCAGGCCCAGCAGGGGAGTCAGCAGATTTTGCACGATGGAGGTGACGATGGCGGTGAAGGCAGAGCCTACCACAACGCCCACGGCCATGTCCAGCACGTTGCCGCGCATGGCGAATTCCTTGAATTCCTGAAAAAACTTCTTCATAGTCTTTTCTCCTTAACAGGATGTTAATGCTTGGGGATCAGCACCTCTGTGCCGCCCATATAGGGCTGCAGAGCCTTGGGGATGCGCACGCTGCCATCGGCCCGGAGATTGTTTTCCAGCAGGGCGATGAGCATCCGGGGGGGTGCTACACAGGTGTTGTTCAGGGTGTGGCACAGCTGCATTTTGCCGCTGTCATCCTTGTAACGGATCTTGAGCCGCCTTGCCTGGGCGTCACCCAAGTTGGAGCAGGAGCACACCTCGAAATACTTCTGCTGCCGGGGGGACCAGGCCTCGATGTCGCAGGAGCGGCACTTCAGGTCCGCCAGGTCGCCGGAGCAGCACTCCAGCTGCCGCACGGGGATGTCCAGGGAGCGGAACAGCTCTACGCTGTAGCGCCACAGCTTTTCATACCAAGCCTTGCTCTCCTCCGGCTTGCAGACCACGATCATCTCCTGCTTTTCAAACTGGTGGATGCGGTAAATGCCCCGCTCCTCGATGCCGTGGGCGCCCTTTTCCTTGCGGAAGCAGGGGGAGTAGGAGGTGAGGGTCTGAGGCAGAGTGCGCTCCGGGAGGATCTGGTCGATGTAGCGGCCGATCATGGAGTGCTCGCTGGTGCCGATGAGGTAGAGGTCCTCGCCCTCAATTTTATACATCATGCCGTCCATGTCCGTCTGGCTCATGACCCCCTCCACCACACTGCCGTGGATCATGAAGGGGGGGATGCAGTAGGTGAAGCCTTTGTTTATCATAAAGTCCCGGCCATAGGCCAGCACCGCCTCGTGCATCCGGGCGATGTCCCCCAGCAGGTAGTAAAATCCGCTGCCGGAGACCCGGGCGGCGGCGTCCATGTCGATGCCGTCAAACCGCTCCATAATGTCCGTGTGGTAGGGGATCTCAAACTCCGGCACCGTGGCCTCGCCAAAGCGCTCCACCTCCACATTGCAGCTGTCGTCCTTGCCGATGGGCACGGCGGGGTCGATCATCTGGGGGATGACCATCATGATTTTGTTCAGCGCCGCCTCGGCGTGCTCCTTCTTGGCCTCCAGCTGGGCCATGCGCTCGGCATCAGCCTTTACGGCGGCGTTGTTGGCGTCGATTTGGGCCTGAAGCTCCGCCTTTTTGGCCTCGTCTGTGCATTTTTTCAGCTGGCCGAACAGGGGCCCGTTGGCCTTGGACAGCTTGTTGCGCTCCGCCTTCAGAGTCTCGCCGTCGGCAATGGCCTGGCGGCGCTCGGCATCCAGGGCGATGGCCTCGTCCACCAGGGGCAGCTTGGCGTTTTGAAATTTCTTGCGGATGTTCTCTTTTACCAGGTCGGGATTTTCCCGCACAAATCTAATGTCCAGCATTTTGACTTCCTCTCTGTTTCATGTGAAACAATTTATTTCAGCGTCAGCGCGTTCAGGGCGTCCAAGAGGTTATTCAGGTCGTCCACGCCGTAGTATTCCAGCTCAATGCGGCCCTTTTTGCGGCCGCTGACGATCTTGCAGCCCCGGCCCAGGTGCGCGCCCAGGGACTTGGCGGCCTCCTCAGCGTAATTCACCTCCAGGCCGCCGGTGGTAATGGCGGGCTGGGCCTTCTCCTGGGCGGTGAGCTTTTTCACCAGCAGCTCCGTCTGCCGGACGGAAAGGTCCGACTTGAGGATAGCATCCGCCGCCTTTTCCTGCAGGGCAGGGGAGAGGGGCAGTATAGTCCGGGCGTGACCGTTGGACAGGCGTCCGTCCTCCACCATAGCGCGCACCGGGGGGCATAGGTTCAGCAGACGCAGGGCGTTGGCCACGGCGGAGCGGGACTTGCCCACCCGCTGCGCGGTCTCCTCCTGGGTGAGATTGTACTGGGTCATCAGCTGCTGATAGCCCTCAGCCTCCTCCATGGGGTTCAGATCCTCCCGCTGCAGGTTCTCGATCATGGCCAGCTCCATGGCCTTGCGGTCGTCAGCCTCGATGACGATGGCCGGCACTTGGTCCAGACCTGCCATCCGGGCGGCCCGCCAGCGGCGCTCACCGGCAATGATCTGATAATAGCCTGATTGGAGCTTGCGCACCGTCAAGGGCTGGATGATGCCGTGCTCGCGGATGGAATCCGCCAGATCCGCCAGAGCATCGGGATCGAATTGCTTTCGCGGCTGAGAGGCGCAGCTCTCCACTTGGGAAATGGGCAGGTAAAGACTGCTTTTCTCCTCGCTTGTGTCCATTACATTGTCGCCCAGCAGGGCGGCCAGGCCCTTGCCCAGGCCCTTCGCGTTATTTGCCATAGGAACTTACTCCTCCTTACCGATGCCGTTTTTCCGCAGAAATTCATCCGCCAGGGCGCTATATGCCTCCGCACCGCGGCAGGTGCGGTCGTATGCGTGGATGGGCTTGCCGTGGCTGGGTGCCTCGGACAGCCGGATGTTCCGGGGAATGACGGTGCTGTACACCTTCCCCGGGAAGAAGCGCTTGATCTCCTGAGCCACCTGTATGGCCAGGTTGGTGCGCCCATCGAACATGGTCAGCAGAACGCCCTCAATTTCCAGCTTTGGGTTCAGGCCCCGGCGCACAATGCGCACTGTGCCCATGAGGTCGCTGAGCCCTTCCAGGGCGTAGTATTCCCCCTGCAGCGGCACCAGCAGGCTATCTGCCGCACACAGCGCATTCAGGGTCAGCAGCTCCAGGGAGGGGGGGCAATCGATAAAAATATAGTCATACCGGTCTGCCACCTGATCCAGGGCTCGTTTCAGCAGGAACTGACGGCCCTCCAGGTCGATCATCTCCACGCCGGCTCCGGCCAATGCCTTGCTGCTGGGCAGCACATCACCATAGGGAGTGGTGACGATGATCTTCTCTGTCTCCACGCCGTTAATGAGTGCATCGTATACACCGTTGGAACGGGATTTGTCCACACCCATACCGGAGGTGGCGTTAGCCTGAGGATCAAAGTCGCACAGCAGCACCCGCAGACCTCTGGCCGCCAGGATGGCGGCCAAATTCACGCAGGTGGTGGTTTTGCCTACTCCGCCCTTTTGATTCACGATCGCAACAACTTTAGCCATGTTCCCACTCGCCCCTCCATTTTTCTGTCATGCACATTATTATATACCATTCCGGCCGCCCGTTTCAATAGATTCTGATAAAAAATTTGAAAAGTCTCCTGTTTCATGTGAAACATTTATCACGAAGCAGGGGAGAGGAGGTGTTTCACATGAAACAATATAAAAGAAGTCCCTGGGGATGTTTCATGTGAAACATCCCCAGGGCATACAAAAAAGCATCGCAGAGTTCGCGCCCGCAGACACAAGCACTATATCAGCAGCACCCCACCGTACCCCGGCAGCGTCAGATGTACCGCGCCGCCCGGGACTAAGAACTGCTGGCCGGTCAGGGCATCCGTGGCGGTGCCGCCAAGCCAGGGGAGGGTCAGATCCAAAGGCTCCGCTCCGGCGTTCATAGCGGCCAGGGTTACCTGATTGCCTGCTCGGCGCTGCACTGCCAGACCGCTGCCCCTGGCGTAGGGATAGGTGATGTCACCTTGCTGCAGGGAGGCTCGCTCCTTCCGCAGCTGGCCCAACCGCCGGAACCAGGCCAGCAGCATTGTGTCCTCCTGCCCCCAAGGGTAGGTGCGGCGGTTCAGAGGATCCTCATAGCCCTGCTGCCCGGCCTCGTCTCCGGCGAACACGGTGGGGGAGCCGGGGAAGGCGTACAGCAGCAGCGCTCCCAGCATCAAACGCTGCCGTGCCAGGTCATATCCGGCCGGGGTAAGCCGGGCTTGAGCCCGTTCTGTCTTGCTCTCCGGTGTGGGCTCGCCGCCCAGAAGGGTCAGGATCCGGGGCGTATCGTGAGTGCCCAAAAAGTTCATGGCACTGTAGAAGGCGGGGGCCGGATAATTCTCCCGAAGGGTTTCCATGCTGTCGCGGAAGGCGGCTGCATCGCCGCCCAGCAGCCAGTCCATGGCCGCCTTGCGGAAGGGGTAGCTCATGAGCCCGTGGGTCTCCCGGCCCAGGAGATAGCGGCGGCGCTGGCCGTAAGCGATCTTGTTGGTGCCATCCTCCCACACCTCGCCCAAAAGCACAGCGTCGGCCTTTTCCTTCTCCAGGGCGGTGCGGAGCTGGGCAATGAAGCTGTCGGGCAGCTCGTCGGCCACGTCCAGCCGCCAGCCGTCCGCCCCGCAGCGCAGCCAGTGGCGCACCACGGAATCCTCGCCCTGGATAATAAACTCCCGGTAGGACGCCTGAGTCTCCTCCACTGCCGGCAGGGTCTTGATGCCCCACCAGGCGTCGTATTCCTCCGGCCAGCGGGTGAAGCGGTACCAATTATAATAAGGAGACTCCTTGGATTGGGCTGCTCCCAGGTCGGGATAGGATCCGTCGGCGTTGAAGTAGCGGCTGACGCTGCCGGTGTGGTTGAACACACCGTCCAGCACCACCCGCATCCCCCGCCGGTGGGCGTGGCTGCACAGAGCGCAAAAATCCTCCTCCGTGCCCAGCATAGGGTCAATGGCCCGGTAGTCAGCGGTGTTGTAGCGGTGGTTGGAGGCGGATTCAAAAATGGGTGTAAGATACAGGGTGGTCACGCCCAGCTCCTGCAGGTAGTCCAGCTTGCCGATGATGCCCGGCAGGTCGCCGCCGAAGAAATCGCGGCAGCGGACCTCTCCCTGCTCATCCGGCAGAAAGTCCGGCGTGTCGGCCCAGCTTTCATGGACCCTTCGGTCCCCCACCATGCCCGCCGGGTCCGGGATGCGGCTGCGGCAGAAGCGGTCCGGGAAGATCTGATAGCTGACGCCCCGGCCAAACCAATCCGGCGTGACGGTGTCCTCATACACCGTCAGCTGCCGCTCGGGGAGGGTGACGGCCTGACCGTCCTGCCGGCGCAGCGTGAAGCTGTACCAGGCCAGCTCCGGCGTCCCGGGGGTGGTGTATGTGCCCCGGAGGGCGCTGCTCTCTCGGCGCAGGGATATAGTCCGGGTCACCCCGGCGAACTCCTCCCGAACCTGCAGCTCGCCGCCCAGGATGCCGTCCTCCGGGCCGAAAAACACGGCGAAAGACACTTCGGTGCCGCACAAAACGGCACCGAAAGGGGATTTACAGCGGGGGTCCTTGGAATCAAAATAAACAGACATGGGAACAGGAAACTCTCCTTACAAAAATAGGATTTTATCGAGGATCTTATGGCAGCAGCGTATTCTCCCCGACGACGGTAGCGGAGGTAGACGCGCTGGAGAAGTAGGAATTGATGATGTCCCGGGCGATGGGGGCCAGGTTGGCGCCGCCGCCGCCCTGCTCGATGACCACACACACGGCGATCTGAGGATCGTCATAGGGGGCAAAGGCCACAAAGCAGCCGTTGGACAGCTCGCCGCCGGTCTCTGCAGTACCGGTCTTGCAGCCCACGGGAACGATGCAGCTGTTGAAGACGTAACTCAAGCTTCCGGTGGCCAGACCCCGGGCCCCGGCCTTCACCGCCTCCAGGGTGCTGTCGGACATGTCCACATGGTTGGTGGGGCCCTTGTTGTAGGCGTAGACCACGGAGGAGTTGTCGTAGGACTTGGCACTCTTGAGCAAGTGGGCCTCGTAATGATCGCCGCCGCTGACGAGAGTGGCCACATAGTTGGCCAGCTGCAGGGGGGTGAACAGGTTATAGGATTGACCGATGGCGGCGGTGATGGTTTGGCCGTCGGTCCAGGTTTCGCCGATTTTTTCGGCGTATTCAGGGCTGGCCAGCACGCCGTCGGAGTCGCCGATCTCGATGCCCGTGCTGCGGCCCAGGCCAAACTGACTGGCGTAGTCGTCCAGCCGGTGGATGCCTGTAAGCCGGCCCACCTCATAGAAAAAGTAGTTGCACGACACCGTGATGGCCTGGCTCACGTTCACGGCTCCGTGGGTGCCGCCGGTGGCATTATAGATCCAGCATCGGGGCTGGGGGAACTCGTAGTAGGTGTAAATGCCCCGGTCCACAATGGTGGTGGAGGGAGTGATAACGCCGGACTCCAGGGCCGCCACAGAGGTGCAGAGCTTGAAGGTGGAGCCGGGGGCGTAGGTGCCGTCGGTGGCGCGGTTAAACATGGGCAGGGCGGCATCCTTACTCCAGGTGTCGTACATCTTGTCCCATTGGCTCAGGTCGTAGGTGGGATAGCTGGCCAAGGCCAGCACCTCCCCGGTGCCCACGCCGATCACTGCCGCCGCGCCGCCCCGGGCCACGCCATCGCTTTTCGTCATGGACTGGATGGTGGCCGCCAGGGAATCCTCGGCGGTTTTCTGCAGGTCCAGGTCGATGGTCAGGGCCACGGTGTTGCCCGGCTGGGGCTCCTTGGCGTATAGCTCGCCGGTGACCTTGCCGCTCTTATCGGTGGTCACCAGCTTCACGCCGTTGACTCCGTGGAGATATTGCTCAAAGGCCTCCTCCACGCCGCCCTTGCCCACCAGGTCGTCCATGGAGTAGTCGTTGTTATCCTTGTATTTGTCGTTCCAATCCTCGGCAAAGATGCGGCTCACCCGGCCCAGGATATGGGCGGCATAGGTGGTGTTATACACCCGCTGGCTGGAGGTACCTGTGGACACGCCTGCAAAGTGGCCATCCACCACCTGGCTGATGACCTCTACGGGAACATCCTCGGCAAACACATACCCGCCGGACACCTCCGCGCCGTAGCGGACCCCGGCGACGAGGCGGGCCTGGTCGTCGGTATAATCGTCGGAGATCTTATAAATCTTCCGGGCCATGTCCAGCAGCTCGCCGCCGCTGATAGAGAGGGTCACGGTGTCCTTGCCGGTGTAGGGGATGTCATGCTGATCCAGCCAGTTGACAAAGGTCTCCCCGGGGGTATCGGTGGTGAGGGCGAAGGGCGCCGTATTCGTCAGCGGCAGGGGATCGATCCAGGAAAGGCTCTCCTGCCGGCACAGAGTGATGAGCCGCCACACGGCGGCGTTGCAGGCAGCGTCGTCATCAAAGCTCTCGTCGGAGAATTTCAGGGTGTAGGTCAGGCGGTTAGACACCAAAACCTTACCATTCCTGTCGGTAATAATGCCCCGGCTGGTCTCCACGGTTTCACGCCGAGCGGTGCCGGCCATGGATTGAGCCCGGTAGCTGTTGCCCTTGATGATCTGATAGTGAAACAGCATCACGGCGAAAAAGATCAGCACCACAGCTAAAAAGCCCAACAGAACGATGAGCCGGGTGCGATAGGGATTGGATTTTTTCATAGGGAAAGCGCCTCCTTTCCGGCGGATACAGGGCCCCTTATTCCTGGTGGAAGAAGCGCCGGATCTTGCTGTCCGGCAGGTAAATCAGCGGCATTAGGGGCAGCGTCAGCAGCAGCTCCTTACCCATAAGCAGCAGGGCGGCCCGGACGGAGAAGCTGACAGACGAATTGAGAAACAGCATTTGCAGCAGGTCGGTGCACACAATGCTCAGTACGCCACACAGCATGCAGCAGAAAAACGGCTGCGACAGGACCTTGGCCGACAGGACCCGGGCCAAAAGGAATACAATCAAAAACGCCACCGTGTAGAAGCAGGGGATCACCCCCGGCATGGTGACATCCAGCACCGCGCCGGTGGCCAGAGCAAACACGCCGCTCTCATGGGCGGATTCCAGGGCGGCCACAGTGGACACCAGCACCGGAAACAGGAACGGATGCACACCCCATATGCGGATATGCACCAGCCCAAAGACCTGCACCAGCACGAAACCCAGAGCGGTCAGGGCGTAAAAGAGCCATTTAAACACAAAGTCACGACGTCCCACGGCGCACCTCTCAGTCCACGATGTCGAAGGCGGTGATGACGAACACCTCCACCAGGGAGGAGGGCGTCACTGTGGGCTGTACTACGGCGTACTGGGTCAGGCCCGAGTCGTCGGTGCGCACATCCTCCACAGCTCCGATGACCAGACCCGAGGGATAGTATCCGCCCAAGCCGGAGGTCAGCACCAGGTCGCCGCCTACGGGGGTGTTGGCTCCGGAGAGGTAGCTGAGCTTGAGCTTTCCGCTTTGCATCAGCTCCAGATCGCCCATGGCCACGGCGGATTCGCCCGTGCGGAACACCGTGGCGCCGAACTGTGCCTGGGTGTCCAGCACTGTGGCCACGGTACACCAGTTCAGGCCCACCTCCGTCACAACGCCTACCAGGGCGCCGGTCTCGTTCACCACGCAGTTATTCACCGCAACGCCGCTGCTGGTGCCCCGGTTCAGGGTCAGGGTGGAGGCCCAGTTGGAGTTTTCATACTGGGTCACCTTGGCGCTCTCAAAGGTAAAGTCCCGCCGCTGTTGGCGCAGGTTCAGCAGGGAGCGCAGGCGCTCGTTCTCCTGGCTGTCGGTTTCGGCCTGGCGGTTGGCATCCTCCAGCTGAGCCACGCGCTTGCGCAGCTCCTCGTTCTCCTTCTGCAGGGCCTCCACGCTGTCAAACTTGTCGGAAATGGAGCCGAACCAGTTGCCGATAGCGGCTCCGGCGGAGCGGAAGGGGCTGGCGATAGTGCCCGCAATGTTATTCAGCAGGCCCGTCCCCGTGGCGGACAGGATGGACAGCGTCAGCACGATCACCACCGCTGCAGCCAGGATCCATATGCCGGTTTTGTTGAAAAAATTCTTCATAGTATTACTCCATCAGATCAATGCCAAAGCCCTTCAGCAGCCGGGCCAGCAGCCCAACCGGCAGGCCCATGACGTTGAAGAAGTCGCCGTCAATGCGCTCCACCAGCAGCGCGCCCTTGCCCTGCACGCCGTAGGCGCCGGCCTTGTCCATGGGCTCGCCGGTGCGGATGTAGGCGCGCAGCTCCCGCTCCGTGGCCGGGCGGAAGTACACATCCGTGTGCTGGGCGGCGGTGCAGATCTTCGCTCCCCGGCGCACGGTCACGCCGGTACACACCGTGTGCTTTCGTCCCGCCAGGGCCGTAAGCATCTCCAGGGCCTGGGCCTCGTCCCGGGGCTTACCCAGGCGCCGCTCGTCCAGAAATACCATGGTGTCCGCGGTGATGACGATCTCGTCGTCCCTACACAGCTGCGCCGCGGCATCAGATTTCTCCCGGGAGATGAACTTCACGATCTCCTCCAGGGATAGGTGATCCGGATAATATTCCTCCACCTCCGGCACCCGAATGTCAAACTCCGTGATGCCCATGCGCCGCAGCAGCTCCTGCCGCCGGGGCGAGCCGGAGGCCAACACGATTTTCGCCATGTCCCATTACCTCCCTGTGGAGCCGAGGCCGCCTGAGCCCCGGTCCGTCTCGTCCAGCTCATCTGCCAGCGTGACAGTGGGCTGCACCACCGGTATCACCATCAGCTGGGCGATGCGGTCCCCGGGCTGGACGGTGTAGTCCTCGCCGGACAGATTCACCAGACCCACGGCAATTTCGCCCCGATAGTCGCTGTCGATGACCCCCACACCGTTAGAAAGGCACACGCCCTTCTTGATGCCCAATCCGCTCCGGGCGAACACCAGGGCCACATAATCCGCCGATGGCAGCGCCATAGCCAGGCCCGTGGGGATCACCGCCCGGGCCCCGGCCTGCAGGGTCACAGGTCCGTCCAGGCATGCCCGCAGGTCCATGGCAGCGGACCCCGGGGTGGCAAACTGCGGCAGGGGGATTTCCCGCCCGATCTTAGGATGTATAGCTTTGAATTTTAGCTCCATGGGGTGTAACCTCTCAAAAGATAAATACAAATAGTGATATTTCACGGTATAAATACAAAGAGTAAAGCTTTGCAGAGCTTGCCGCCTGCAGGCTGCAAGCCTATTGCCGAAAAATTCAAAGAAATTTTCGGCAGGGGTTACTCAACGCCGCGATAGAATAGACCTCTTGTAAAGCCTGCAGGGGCGGGGAAGTCCGATCCCTGATACCGCTGCAGGATGTCCGCGGCCTCCTCCGCCGTCTCCGTGGTCAGGCGCAGCCTTGCCCAGCGCAGTCCGCACTTTTTCCATTCGGGCTTATCCGCCAGGTACAGGGGCCTGCTGTTTTGTATCTCCGGCCGGCAGCCGTGTCCGCACAGCACCGGGAACCGGGCTCCGGTCCGGTCCGTCAGCACACCGCCGTTTCCGGCGCTGCACTGTCCGCTGCACCGCAGGGGGCAGTTTTCCGTGACCATCAGCGGCAGGCGGCCGTAGACCACCGCCTCACAGGGGATGTATTTGCGCAGATCACGCACCTGCTGGTGCCGCAGCTCAGCGGAGACGGTGACGCTCTCCAGCCCCAGCTCCTGCATTAGCAGCAGCGCTCGGCTATTAAACACGTTCAGGCCCAGATCGCCCCGGACCTCCAGGCCCAGGCCGTCCACAATGGGCAGGTGGCCCAGGTTGCTCACCGCCACGGCGGTCAGCTGGGGATGCTCTTGCAAAACCTCCCGGAATTTTCCCTCGTCCTCCGTGCGGAGGATCCGCGGCAGCACGGCGCACAGCTTCGTATACCCGGCGTATTCGTCCAGGTCAATTTCGCCCAATAGGGCAAGGGGCAGATAGAGATATTCCACGCCCCGGGCCAACTCCGCCGTGAGCTGGTGGGCATAGGTGACGCTGGCTGTCAGCTTCGGTGCGCCTGTATAGGCCGCCGGAGCCGCCGGCAGGGCCGGAGTATCAAAGGTGCGCCGCTGGGGCATCGAGGTCAGCAGTACCCGGAGCCCCGCCAGAGCGTCCCGGCGCAGGGCGTTGATGCTCCCGGCGGAGAGCATCAGCCCGTCCTCCAGGGAAATTTCTGTTTTTCGGCAGGCAAACACCGTGCCCCCTGTCTTTTGCAGCCGGGTGCGCAGCTCCTCCTCCGTCAGGGAGCGGCTTCGGGCCGCCTCCGGCACGGGGCCGGTCACGGTCACGCTGCGCCCGCCCGGGAGAGCCGCCGTGAGGGCAGCCTCCTCGCCTGCTGCAATCCGGCAGGTAAAGTCCACGGCCACGGGGCGGTTTTCTGCGCCGCCCTCATAGGTTTTGCGTACCTGGGCAAACCAATCCTCGGGCCACCGGGCGCTCTCCGGCCGCATGCCGAACATCTTCGCACCCCGCCGGCCCGTCCAGTATCCGTCCGTAAAGCCGCTGCGGGAAAAGGCCCGCTCCAGCTGGGCCTGCTCAGTGGGGGAGGGGGGGCGCTTCTCATCCAGCAGCCGCCGATAGATGCCCGTTACCGCCGCCACATACTCCGGCCGCTTCATGCGGCCCTCCAGCTTCACGCAGGAAACACCCATCTCCTCCATCTGTCGGAGATAGGGCGAAAGGTTGTTGTCCTTCAGACTCAATAGGTACCCGGTCTTTTCGCCCACGGTGTAGGGCAGGCGGCAGGGCTGGGCGCAGGTGCCCCGGTTGCCGCTGCGTCCGCCGATCATGGCGCTCATGGCGCACTGGCCGGAGTAGCACATGCACAGGGCCCCATGGCCGAACACCTCTACCTCCGCCCCGCAGCCACGGCAGATGGTCTCCACATCCCGGGCGGACAGCTCCCGGGCCAGCACCACCCGCTCCATGCCCAGCTCCGCCGCCAGCCGCGCCCCGGACAGGGTGTGCAGGCTCATCTGCGTGCTGGCGTGGAGGGGCTGATCCGGGGCCACCAGCCTTGCCAGCTGCCACAGGCCCCAATCCTGCACCAGCACCGCGTCCACGCCCCAGGCGGATGCTTTTTTCAGGACCTCCGCCGCCTCGGGCAACTCCCGGTCGGTGAGCAGGGTATTCAGGGTGAGATAGACCTTCACTCCGCGCTCGTGACAGTAGTCCACGGCCCGGGCGAAGTCCTCGTCCGTAAAATTTCGGGCGCTGCGGCGGGCGTTAAAGCCGCCCAGGCCCATGTATACAGCGTCGGCCCCGTTTTGCACGGCGGCCAGCAGGGCCTCATAGGACCCGGCGGGGGAGAGCAGCTCCATAGTCCTCACTTCTTGCCCTGCTGGGCCTTAAAGAGCTGGCGCTTCAGGTCGGAGATCTCGCCCCTGGCCTGGGCGGCCTCGTCCAGATACCCCTTCACCTGGCGGCGCAGATTCTCCGCCGCCTGCTCGCTCTTGAGCAGCTCGTCCGCCAGGTTCACGGCAGCCAGGACGGCGGCATCACTGCGGCCCACCTTGGCCCCGGCGATGACCTCGCCCATCTTCTTGTCCACCAGAGCGGCCACCTGCTCCATGTAGGCGGTGCTCTCCTCGGCTACCAGGGTGTAGTCCTCCCCGCAGATGTTCACTGTGACGCGATTTGCCATAGCTGCCTCCTGTCCCCGCTGAAAAACGGATAATACTCCATACTAAATCACCTTATTATAGCACATTTTTCCGCCGGGGAAAGTCTTTTCTGTCGGAAAACAAAAAATTAACAAATTAAAATGTTCCGGCGGCTTTACGAAAAGGGGGTTTTCGTGTAAAATGTAATCTGCATTATTGTGCAGACTAAAAAAGCCTCACAGAGTTCGCGTCCGCAGACGCGAAAAATTCAAAGCTTTTTGGCGGAAAAAACGGAGCTTTTTCGCCGGCAATGAAGGGGGAGAGACTATGGCAGGCTATATCATCCGGGACCGGGAAAAGACCCTGGCGCTCCCGGCGCGGCAGGTGGATCAGCTCCTGGCTGCGGCGGATGGGGATGCGGCGCTGCTGTATCTGTACCTCATGCGGGCCGAGGACGCGGTGACGGCGGAGCAGCTGATGGAAAAGCTGTCTATGAGCGCCCTGCGGCTCCAGGGGGCCCAGACCAAGCTGGAGAAAATGGGCCTCATCCAGGCCCAGGGCCTGCCCCTGCCGGAGCCGGAGCAGCGCCCGGCGGAGTATACCGCCGCAGACCTGATGCAGCTGCTGCGGGACCCGGAGTTTGAGATGCTGGTGGGGGAGACGGAGCGCTCTCTTGGCAAGAAGCTCACCACCATGGACCTCAAGCGCCTGGCCAATCTGCGCCACGAGGTGGGGCTGCCGGCAGATGTGATTTTCCTGCTGGTGCGCCACTGTGTGGAGGAGCAGGAGCGGCGGTTCGGTCCGGGGCGCCGGCCCACGGTGGGCGCCATTGAAAAGGAAGGGTACTACTGGGCCAAGCGGGGCCTGTTCGACCAGGAATCCGCCGCCCGATATCTGCGCACCGTGGCCCGGCGGCGAGAACAATCGGTGCAGTACATGGCGGCTCTGCACATGGGTGACCGCCGCCCGGTGGAGGCGGAGGAGAAGTATATCGCCCAGTGGATGGACTGGGGCTTTTCGCCGGAGATGGTGGCCCTGGCCTATGAAAAGACGGTGCTGAAAAAGCAGGGCATGGATTGGCGGTACTTAAACGGCATCCTTCGCCGCTGGGATAAGGAGGGTCTGCGGACGCTTCGGGAGGTGCAGGAGGATCACAAGCCGAAGCCCGCGGAGAAAAAGGACCGCTCCTTGGAGGAGTTTATGAAATGGTAAGGGGGCAGGAACATGGCATATGACGGCAAGGTGATGCGGGAGGCGCTGCAGCGGTTCGAGGAGGATAAGCAGCGCCGGGCGTCTCAGGCGGCGGCCCGGCGGCAGCGCATTTATCGGGAGGTTCCCCGCCTGGAGGAGATCGAGCAGCAGCTCCGGGGCACCATGGGGCGCATCATGGCCCAGGCCCTGCGCCGGGGGAAGGACCCGGTCCCGGCGATCCAGCGGCTCCGGGCGGAGAATCTGTCCCTGCAGCAGGAGCGTGCGCAGCTGCTCACCGCCCACGGCTATCCCGCCGACGCCCTGGTGGATAAGCCCCGGTGCGTCCTCTGCGGCGACACGGGCTATTGCGGCGGCAGGATATGCGCCTGCCTGCAGAAATACTATGCCCAGGAGCAGATTCGTAGCCTGAGCAGCCTGCTGGACGTGGGCAGCCAGAGCTTTGATACCTTCGGTCTGGAGTGGTATGACACCCAGCCCGGGGAGTCCGGGCGCAGCCCCCGGCAGCTGATGGAGCGGAATTTGGCCACCTGCCAGCGCTATGCCGCCGAGTTTGGAAAAAAACCGGCCAACCTGCTGCTGGACGGTGCGCCGGGCCTGGGAAAGACCTTCCTCTCCGCCTGTATCGCAAGAGTCGTCAGCGAGGACGGCTTTTCCGTGGTGTATGACACGGCGGTCCATGTATTCGCCCGGTGTGAGGCGGCGAAGTTCCGCGCCGATGAGGAGCCGGACGCCGCCGTGGACGTGCGCCGGTTTGAGAGCTGCGACCTGCTGATTCTGGATGATTTGGGCACTGAGATGGCCACGGGCTTCGTCCAGAGCGCCCTGTACCAGTTGGTGAACGGCCGTCTCCTGGCCGGAAAGAGCACCATCATCAGCACCAACCTCACCCCCGCGCAGATCGAGAGCCGCTATGGCGCGGCTATCTGGTCCCGGCTGCAGGGGGAGTATACGGTGCTGCCCTTCGCGGGGGAGGATATCCGCAGACTCAAGCGGATGATGCAGTAAGGATCCGTGAAAATGCGCCTGCGGGCGCATTTTTTCCTATACACGGGCTATCTAATATGCTATAATAGATTTTGCCAATCTCTTTGGCAGAAAATTCCGCAGGAATTTTCGCCAGTTATGTTAAGGAGCATGAAAGCCATGACCGATACCATAGCCGCCATTGCCACCGCCCGGGCCCCTGCGGCCATCGGCATCGTGCGCATATCCGGGCCGGAGACTCTGGCCGTGGTGGACGGCGTATTCGCCGCCTGCAGCGGGAAGAGCGCCGCCGCACTGTCCCACCGCCGGATGGTGTACGGGCACATGCGCACGGCGGAGGGGGCGGTCATTGACGACGGCCTGTGCGTTATTTTTGCCCCGGAGAGCAGCTATACCGGCGAGTGGTCGGCGGAGCTGCACTGCCACGGGTCTGCAGTGGTGCTGGAGGAGGTGCTGCGCAGCGCCTTCACATTCGGCGCCCGGCAGGCCAAGGGGGGTGAATTTACCCGGCGGGCCTTTCTCAGCGGGCGGATGGATCTCATCCAGGCGGAGGCCGTGGCGGATCTCATCGATGCCGAGACGGCCGAGTGCGCCCAAAACGCTGCCCTGCAGCTCTCGGGCAGCATAAGCCGGGGTGTGGAGCAGGTGTATGACGGGCTTATGGACGTCACCGCCCGCTTCTATGCGGCGGTGGACTATCCCGACGAGGATATCGAGCCCCTGGAGCAGCGGGAGATTGCCGATACCCTGTCCCGCTGCCGCCGGCAGCTGCAGCGGCTGCTGGATACCTTCCGCCGGGGGCGTATCCTGCGGGAGGGCATCCCCACGGTGCTGCTGGGCCTGCCCAATGCGGGCAAATCGTCTCTGCTCAACGCCCTGCTGGGCTATGACCGGGCCATCGTCACCGAGGTGGCGGGCACCACCCGGGATACGGTGGAGGAAAAGGTCCGCCTGGGCGGTCAGATGCTGCGGCTGTGTGACACGGCGGGTATCCGGGATGCCCGGGACAGTGTGGAGAGGATCGGCGTGGACCGGGCTGTGGCCGCGGCGGAGCGGGCGAGCCTCTCTTTGGTGGTGCTGGACGGATCCGTCCCCCTGACCGGGACGGAGGAGCGTATTTTCGCTTTGGCGCAGCAGGCGGAGCACAGCCTGCTGCTGGTGAATAAGAGCGACCTGCCCCGGCAGGCGGAGCTGGCCGGCCTGGCGGATCGATTTGACGGCGTGTGCTCTGTCTGCGCCCGGACAGGGGAAGGGGTGGAGCAGATCGGCCGCCTGGTGCAGGCCCTCTACCCGCAGGCGGTTCGCACTGATGGCGCATTGCTGACCAACACCCGCCAGGCGGAGGCTGTGGGCCGGGCCCTGGCGGCGGTGGACCGGGCACAGGGGGCGCTGTCGGCGGCCTTGACGCCGGATGCGATCCTCACCGACGCCGAGGAGGCCCTGGCGGCTCTGGGTGAGCTGACGGGCAAGAGCATCCGGGAGGATTTGGTGGCCACTATTTTTTCCCGCTTTTGCGTGGGGAAGTAAGCTGTGTCATTGCGGGCCGACGGCCCGACGGTCCACCCGGAATTGGCACCCCTTGTAAAAACACTGTCATTGCGAACCGGTGACCGATGTCACTGGTGCGGCAATCCGTTTCCCCTGCGCCGCGCCTGCTAATAAGCGCCATGCCTCCGGCGGCTCCCTATCTTTCTACAGCGAAAGAAAGGGAGGAAAGAACGCCGCCAAAACCAAGGTTTTGGGCAGCGTGCCGAAAATTCTTTTCATCCCGCTGCCTGAGTTTTTGAAACTTTGAAAAAGTTTCAAAAACTATTGATTTGAATGGTGAGGGACACCCTTCTTGGGTTTCCCTCACACACCCTTCCTTACCGTGGTTGCGAGTTTTCCGCTTTTGAGTCTGTACAAATTTTGCGCCTTGCTTTCGTATCATCTCTGTGTCTAATTCCGCGACGCGCTCCGCGCTTGTGCTGGCCGGGCGGAACAGGGAAAACCTCTGCGTCTGCTGTGCGGCGGCGTGAGGGCACGCCGCCCTACAAAAATATCGCGTGCCGCCGCGTCGGGTGGACAGGGTCGTCCGCCCCTGCAGAAATATGGGTGATGCCCATGCGGTCCGCCTCCACGAAAAAATATGGTGGGTCGGCTCCCCACAAAAACCGTGTTATCTCCCCGGGGTGTTTTTCCGGATTTTATACAAAATTGAAATTTGAAACGCCTTAAATGGCGGAAGGAGGGCATATTATGCGTGATTATGTTTTGATGACAGACAGCTGCTGCGACCTGACGGACTACATGGCCCGTGAGCTGGAGCTGGAGGTCCTGCCCCTGACCATGCACATGGACGGGCAGGATTACCCCAATGACCTGGCGGGGACGGCCATTTCCAACGAGGAGTTCTATAAGCGCATCCGCGCCGGTAAGTTGGCCACCACCTCGGCGGTGAACGTGGGCCAGTTCCAGGATGCCATGCGCCGGGTACTGCAGAGCGGGAAGGACATCGTCTGCGTGTGCTTCTCCTCGGCGCTGTCCACCACCTATCAATCCGCCGTCATCGCCGCTGACGACCTGCGCCCGGAGTTCCCGGAGGCGGAGATCCACGTGGTGGATTCCCTCAGCGCCTCCCTGGGCCAGGGATTGCTGCTGTATTTGGCAGCCCAGCAGAAGAAGGCGGGCCTCACGGCGGCGGAGCTTGCCAAATGGGTGGAGGAGAACCGCCTGAGCATCTGCCACTGGTTCACCGTGGACGATCTGAACTATCTGAAGATGGGCGGCCGGGTCAGCGCCACCACGGCGCTGGTGGGCACCATGCTCTCTATCAAGCCCATCATGCACACCTCTGATGAGGGTAAGCTGGTGCCCGTGAGCAAGGCCCGGGGCCGCAAGGCCGCCATCAATGCCCTGCTGGATAAGATCGAAGCGCTGGCCATCCGTCCGGAGGAGCAGACCATGTTCATCTGCCACGCCGATTGCGAGCTGGACGCCCGGGCTGTGGCCCAGCAGATCAAGGATCGCTTCGGCACCAAGACGGTGTATATCAACTACATCGGCCCCGTTATCGGCAGCCACACCGGCCCCAACACCATGGGCATCTTCTTTGTGGGCACCCAGCGATGAACTGGATCGAGGTACATATCGACACCCAGCCGGCGGAGCTGGACGGCCTGTGCGCCCGGCTGGAGGAGCTGGGCATCACCGGCCTGGTCATTGACGACGAGGCGGATTTCAAGAATTTCCTGGAAAATAACCACCAGTATTGGGACTATGTGGACGAGAGCCTCCTGCAGGAGAAAAAGGGCCTGTGCCGGGTGACCTTTTATCTCTCCGACGACCCGGACGGCCGCCGCCGGCTGGCCGCGGCGGAGGATCTGGCCGCTGGGCTGCCCGGCGCACGCCTCAGCCGTGCCGCCGTGCAGGACGCCGATTGGGAGAACAACTGGAAGCAGTTTTATAAGCCTATGGAGATCGGCAAGCGTCTGCTGGTCATCCCGGAGTGGGAGCAGGCCGGCGCCCCGGACCGGGTGGAGCTACGGCTGAACCCGGGGCTCACCTTCGGCACCGGCAGCCACGCGACTACCCGCCTGTGCCTGCAGGCCCTGGATGCCCACATTAGCGGCGGCGAGCGGGTGCTGGATCTGGGCTGCGGCAGCGGGATCCTCTCCATCGCCGCTCTGCGCTTGGGCGCGGCGGAGGCCTTCGCCTGCGACATTGATGATAAATGCGTGGACGTGGCCTATGAAAACGCCGCCATCAACGGCATCGGCAGGGACCGCTACACCGTTCGCTGGGGCAACGTGGTCACGGATCATGCTCTGCAAAAGGAGTTCGGCGGGGAATACGATGTGGTCGTGGCCAATATCGTGGCGGACGTCATCATCGGCATCTCCCCCCAGGTGCGGCCGTTTCTGAAGGAGGGGGGCCTGTTTCTCTGCTCCGGCATCATCGATGATCGGGCGGAAGAGGTGGCGGACCACCTCCGCCGGGATGGTTGGGAGATTCTGGAGACCCACACCAGCGAGGGCTGGTTCAGCTTCCTGTGCCGGTAAATGGCTGAATAAGCAAAAAATCCCCAGGGAGAGGCATCGTAAGAAAGCACTCTCCCTGGGTCTTTTGTACCCAGCCGCCGGGACACTGACCCAAAGAATACAGCCGTGCGGCCATTCCCCACCGGGTGGGGGCAGCCGCACGGCTGTGTCCTGTATACAGGACAGATTTACTTATTCAACGGATTTGAGCGACTCGGCCATTTGGATCCGGTCGATCTTGCGACCCAGCAGGGCGCAGACCAGGACACTCAGCAGCATGGTAATAACAAAGGACAGGCAGTAGCTCAAGGGGGTGACACGGACGAGGAAGGACACCATATCCACCCGGATCTGGGACATAATGAACCGGTGCAGGGCCCACCCGGCCGGCAGACCCACCAGGGCGCCCAGAACGCTGAGCATCAGAATCTCCCGAAAGACGTAAAAGCGAGTCTCCCGCCGATAAAAGCCCAGTACCTTGACCGTCGCAATCTCCCGGATGCGCTCTGTGATGCTGATATTGCAGAGGTTAAACAGCACCACCAGTGCCAAGGCGCAGGCGCTGCCGATAACGAGACCGACAATATAGTCCAGGCTCTTCATCATGTCGCGCACCAGCTCACGCAGGGAGTCCACCACCGAGACATTGGCCACCCGGGGGTTATCCGCAATGGAGGCGCCCAGTGCATAGGCATCGTCCTGAGTCAGCAGATAGGCTGTTTTGTAGGTGCAGCTCTCACCGAAGATGCGCTCATAAGTCTCCGCCGTCATGTAAGCATAGTGGTAGACATAGTTTTCAAACACGCCCTCCACAGGGATCTCCACGCTCTTTGTGTCGCTAAGGGAGACGGTGAGCATGTCACCCGCCTTGAGCCCCAGGCGGTCGGCCAGGTCGCGGTCAATGATGGCGCCCTCCTGGGGGTAGGGGACGGTCTGCGTGCCGTCCGTCAAGCCGATAACGGAGGTGATGTCCGGGTCGTCGGTGGCCACTGTGTTCAGGGTAAAGACAGCGGACCCGTTTTTGATCTCATAGGAGGCCGTCTCCGCAAAAACGCAGGTCTGTGCGGTGGGGTAGCGGCTGCGGAAATCCTCCTGCAGGGTGGTATTCATAGGGGTGGAGAAGGTCACGGCGATGTCGTAGTGGGTAATGCTGCCAAACTGGTCGTCGGCAATGGTGGCGATGGAGTCTCGTATGCCAAAGCCCGCAACGATCAGTGCCGTACAGCCGCCGATGCCCAGCAGCATCATAAACAGGCGCTTTTTGTATCGCAGGATGTTGCGGATGGAGACCTTGTGCAGGAAGGACACCCGGCTCCAAATAAACCGGACCCGCTCCAGCAGGATGCGCTTGCCCGGCTTGGGGGCCTTGGGGCGCATCAGGCTGGCAGGAAGCAGCCGCAGCTCCGCGTGACAGGCGAACCAGGTGGCCCCCACGGAGCAAACAAGAGACGCGGCCAGGGAGACCGCCGCCATCACGGGGTCAAAGTAGTAGCGCAGACGGCTGCTGAACTGGTAGAGCATGGAGTAGCCCTGCCAGATGCCCTGTGGGAAGACCCATGTCCCCAGCATAAAGCCGAAGATTGCGCCCAGCAGGGCCGCCGACCCGGAGTAGGAGATATATTTCCAGGCGATGGCCCCGTCGGAGTAACCCAGGGCCTTGAGGGTGCCGATCTGAGTGCGCTGCTCATCCACCATGCGCGTCATGGTCGTGATACAAACCAGGGCGGCCACCAGGAAGAAAAACAGCGGGAAAACCCTTGCTACGCCCTCCACAATGGAGGAGTCACCCCGGAAGGAGAGATAGCCTGTGTTGACCGTCCGGTCCAGGACATAGGTGGAGGGATGATCGATCTTCTCCACCTCTACCTGGGCCTTTTCCAGCTGGCGCTTGCCGCTCTCCAGCTTTGCCTCCGCCTGGGCAAAGCCCTCCTGGGCGGCGGCCTGGGCGGCCTCATAGTCCGCGCGGCTTTGGGATAGCTGCGCCTGGGCGCTCTCCAGCTGTGCGCGGCCGCTCTCTAACTCGCTGCGGCCGTCCGCCAGCTGCTGTTTGCCGCTTTCTATCTGCGCCTTGGCGGCGGCCAGCTCCGCCTCCTTGGCGGCAAAGGTACTGTCCGCCTCGCTGCGGGCGCTGTCCAGCTGCGCCTGGGCATCGTCCAGCTGTGCCTGGGCGTCCTTGAGCTTCAGATACTGCGGGATGATCTCGCCCTGCTCATACTGCTCGATCAAGCGCTGTGTCCCGTCCAGCATCCGCTGGGTGGCGTTATAATCCGCCGAGCCCTCCTCCAGGACGGCGAGCCTGCCCTGCAGCTGCAGCCGCGTGACCAGCAGCGTCTCGTACTGTAAGGGCAGACCCGTGAGCTTGACCTTCAGGAGGCCGCTGTCTACCTGCTGGCGGTTCTCGTCCAGCTGCGCCTGCTTTTCATCCAGCTGCCGGTAGGCATCCTCCTTCGCAGCAGCCAAAGCGGCTTCGCCCTGAGGAATCTCCTGCTCGCCGGCGGCCAGCTCCTTTTCCTTTTGGTCCAGGGTCAGCTGGGCCTCATCCAGCTTTTTCCGGTTTGCCTCCAGCTGGGCGGCACCGCTGTCCAGCTGGCGCTTTGCTTCGTCCAGCTGGGCCTCGGCATCTGCTCGCTGGGCCTGATACTCCGCCACGCCTCTGTCGTACTCCGCCTGGGCGTCGCTCAGAGCTGCGCGGGCATCATCAACGATCTGCTCATAGCGCAGCGGTGCCCGCTGGGCCAGCAGGGCCTCCAGGGTGGGGCGCAGAGCGGACACGGCATCGGTGTATGCATCGCAGTAGAGGGTCCGGTCGGCGCCATCTAAAAGCACGGAGACCTCCGTAAAATAGTCCAGAGCAAAGGCGTCCTTGGGAATGCAGAGGAAGCCGTCGATGGAGCCGCCGCCCAGTGCGGTGGTTCCGCGCTCTACATTTAAGTACAGCGGAGAGGTGCATAGCCCTACAATGGTAAATGTATCCGTGGTCAGGCAGCCGTCAATGGAGGTCTTGCTGATGGTGACGGTGGAGCCCACGTCCTTTTGAGAAAAGCGGTGCATATCCGCCAGACATTCATCGGCCTTTTGGGGCAGGCGTCCGTAGGTCAGCTTCGGGCGGTTGACCGTATCCGTTAGGGTCAGCACCTTGAGGGTGCGCTCATCCTCGCCTATGGTGCCCACGGCGTCCGCGGTGACGGAGCCCTCCGCTGCGGCAATACCCCTTGTCTGTGCGGCGGCCGCCACATCCTCCTGGGTCAGGCCCAGGGTGCTGATGAGGCGAAAGTCGTAAAAGCCTGTCTCGCCCAAGTAATCCTCGGCGGTCAACAGCATGGCGGGCTTGCTGGCCTTGAGCCCGGCAAAAAACCCGATGCCCAGGGCAATGATCGCCAGAATGGCCAACCAGCGCCCCAGGGAGCGGTGCAGCTCCCGCAAATTATTTTTTCTCCAAGCGCTGCCCATTACCATTCGATCTCCTCAACCGGCGTGGGGCGTTCGTTGCGCTCCATGCTCTGAACGGTGCCGTTTTTGATGTGTATCACCCGGTCGGCCATAGCGGTCAGGGCGGAGTTGTGGGTGATGATCACAACGGTCATGCCGTTTTGGCGGCTCTGCTCCTGCAAAAGCGCCAGGATCTGCTTGCCGGTGTTATAGTCCAGCGCACCGGTGGGCTCATCGCACAGCAGCAGCTGGGGCCGCTTGGCCAGAGCCCGGGCGATGGCAACGCGCTGCTGCTCGCCGCCGGAGAGCTGGGCCGGGAAATTGATCATGCGCTCGCCCAACCCCACGTCCTGCAGGACCTGCGCCGCCGGCAGCGGGTCCTTGACGATCTGTGAGGCGATCTCCACGTTTTCCAGTGCGGTCAGGTTGGGGATAAGGTTGTAAAACTGGAAGACGAATCCGATGTCCCGCCGCCGGTAGTCTGCCAGCTGGCGGCTGTTGAAGGCGGAGACCTCGCGCCCATCTAAAAACACTTGTCCGGAGGTAAGGGTATCCATGCCGCCCAGAATATTCAGCAGCGTGGTTTTGCCTGCGCCGGAGGGGCCCACGATGACGCAGATCTCACCCTTTTCGATGATAAAGCTGGCGTCGTGCAGCGCCTGTACGGACACCTCGCCCGTGCCGTACCGCTTTTCCACGTTCTCAAAGGAAATAAAGGAGCTCATACAGAAATCTCACCTCGGAAATAACAAATTAATATAAGTATATCCCACGAAAATGCGCTGTGCAAGCGGAAATTAGGGAATTCACAAAAATTTAAGAGGCTCTTGGCGGCGCCCCGGTGAAGGCAGCAAAAAAGGAACCGGCGCGACCATATAGGCCGCGCCGGAGGCTGTCGATAAAGTGGTAGGAATTGCGATAACGGTAAGGAAGAGAGTGTGAGGGAAACCCAAGAAGGGTGTCCCTTACCATTGAAATCAGTAGTTTTTGAAACTTTTTCAAGGTTTCAAAAACTTAGGCAGCGGGGCGAAAAGACTTTTTCGACACGCTGCGGCGCGACCATATAGGTCGCGCCGGTTGGACTGTCGGTAAAGTGAAGAACTGCGGCTACTACAGGGAGGGGCGCATAAAGGAGCTTCCGGAAGGGCCCCCCTCATCCCAGCAGCCCCGTGATGTCATCCACGGTCAAATGGGGCTGCAGGGCCAGGTCTATGCCGTAGGCCATCATGCGGCTCAGCTCCCGCACCCGCTGGTCGATGTCCCGGGGCGTGACGAACAGGGCTTCTCCCTCTGCCGGGGCCTCCTCACCTATGAGCTGATCCGCCCGGATCACCGTGGGCAGGCCCAGGGCCAGCACAGGCACCCCCAGAGTTTTTCGGGATACCTCCCGGCGGTGGTTGCCTACTCCGGACCCGGGTGTCAGGCCCGTGTCCGTAATTTGCAGCACGGCGCAGAGCTTTTCCCGGCCGGCGGCGGCCAGGGCGTCCAAAACGATGACGCACCGGGGCTGCAGCTTTTCCGCTACAGCGGCGATAAGCTCGAAGCTTTCCAATCCCGTCTCCGCCAAGACCCCGGTGGTCAGAGCCGCCACAGAGGAAAAGCCCGCGAATTCCTCCGGCATGGCCTGCAGCATGTGCCGGGTGACCAGGATATGGGGCAGGGCCAGTGGGCCCACGGCGTCCGCCGTCAGGGAGCGGTTGCCCAGGCCCACCACCAGCACCGGCGCATCGCCTTCCGGCAGCAGCGCCGCCAGCTCCCGGGCAATGCATCGGGCGCCTCGGGCAAAGAAATCCTGCTGCCGCTGCAGGTAGGGCGTCAGCTCCATGGTGATGTATTTTCCCATGGGACGCTTGAGCTTTTCCGCCTGCTGCGGGCCCGTGAGATCCATGGCCGTCAGGGCGTAGCCGTCTCGCACCCGCCGGCGCACCGTCAGGCCCGGCTGGCTGGTGAGGTGGATGGTTTTTAATTGTGCCTGGGCCGCTTCCAGCGCCAGATCCGTTCCCAGTACGCTCACGCTTGTGGTCACACCCCTTTCTAAAACACAAAATGTTGTGGCTGAACTGTAGTTTGCCACCGGTATCAGAAAATATTCAAAATTTTCCGGAAAATCTCGAAAAAAGACTTGCAATTTGAAAGAAACAATGCTAAAATATCATCCTGCGTGGATGTTATTTCTGAAGCGCGGAATTGATCATCGGGGAGGTGTTTGGTTTGCCGAATATCAAGTCTGCTAAGAAGCGTGTTCTGGTGGCAGAGGCGAGAAATGCTCGCAACAAAGCCAATAAGTCCGCACTGAAGACTGCTATCAAGAAGTTCGAGGCTGCTGCCGTTGAAGGCAATCGCACCGAGGCCGAGGGCGCTTACAGGGTCGCAGTGAAGAGCATCGACAAGGCTGCTGCCAAGGGCCTGCTGCACAAGAACAATGCAGCCCACAAGAAGAGCGCGCTGACTCTGAAGCTGAACAACATTGGCTAATGAACCGCACCAAGAGGACATCCGAAAGGGTGTTCTCTTTTTTATATTCAGGTCGGGCCGCCGCAGGCATCGGCCCCGGCGAAAAACACCCTGGGCGGAAAACCGCAAAAGTTTCTCTTGACTCCCGGGGAAAAAAGTGATACCCTAAACGCATTACAGGCGATGATGGGCGTGGCGGCCCGGAGCTGCGGGAGGAAATGCCCGCCGGATGGCACCGTTATGGCCGTTGAGTGCGGATTTTTCCGAATTCAGGTGGAACCACGGACTATGCTTTTAGTTCGCCCTGAGCTGCGTCGGCAGTTCAGGGCGTTTTTTTACTGAACTGAAAAATCTAACCATAAAGGAGAATCACTATGAAAAACACCGAGAAAACCATGGACAAGATCGTTGCCCTGTGTAAAAACCGCGGCTTTATTTTCGCCGGGTCCGAGATCTACGGTGGCCTCGCCAACACCTGGGACTACGGCCCCCTGGGTGTGGAGCTGAAGAACAATATCAAGAAGGCCTGGTGGAAGAAGTTCGTCCAGGAAAATCCCTACAACGTGGGCCAGGATGCGGCCATTCTGATGAATCCCCAGACCTGGGTGGCCAGCGGCCATCTGGCGGGCTTTTCCGATCCTCTTATGGATTGCAAGGAGTGCAAGGAGCGCTTCCGGGCCGACAAGCTTATTGAGGATTGGTGCCATGAAAACGGCGTGGAGCTGCCCAAGCCCATCGACGCCTTTTCCCAGCAGGAGATGAAGGAGTATATCGATGACAAGAGCATCCCCTGCCCCTCCTGTGGCAAGCATAATTTCACCGACATCCGGCAGTTTAACCTGATGTTCAAGACCTTCCAGGGTGTCACCGAGGATGCCAAGAACACCGTGTACCTGCGGCCTGAGACCGCCCAGGGCATCTTCACCAACTTTGTCAATACCCAGCGCACCACCCGGCGCAAGCTGCCCTTCGGCGTGTGCCAGATCGGCAAGTCCTTCCGCAACGAGATCACCCCGGGCAACTTCATCTTCCGTGTCCGGGAGTTTGAGCAGATGGAGCTGGAGTTCTTCTGCAAGCCCGGCACCGATCTGGAGTGGTTCAACTACTGGCGCACCTTCTGCCACAATTGGCTGCTGGGCATCGGCCTGAAGGATGAGAACCTGCGCCTGCGTGACCACGATCCCGAGGAGCTGTGCTTCTACTCCAAGGCCACCACGGACTTTGAGTTCCTGTTCCCCTTCGGCTGGGGTGAGCTGTGGGGCGTGGCGGACCGCACCGACTACGACCTGACCCAGCATCAGAACACCTCCGGCAAGGACCTGACCTACTTTGACCCCGAGACCAACCAGCGCTACATCCCCTATGTGGTGGAGCCGTCCCTGGGCGTGGAGCGCAGCGTGCTGGCGGTGCTGTGCGACGCCTACGACGAGGAAACGGTGGACGAGAGCAAGAACGACGTGCGCGTGGTGCTGCACCTGCACCCGGCCCTGGCCCCCTACAAGGCGGCCATCCTGCCCCTGAGCAAGAAGCTCTCCGAGCCTGCCCGCAAGATCTACGAGGAGCTGGCCAAGGAGTGGATGATCGACTTCGACGAGACCGGCTCCATCGGCAAGCGCTATCGCCGGGAGGACGAAGTGGGCACACCCTTCTGCATCACCGTGGACTTTGACACCGTGGGCGATGGCGAAAAGGCCGGCGACAACTGCGTCACCGTCCGTGAGCGTGACAGCATGGAGCAGGTGCGCGTGCCTATCAGCGAGCTGAAGGCTTACCTTGCAGAGAGGCTGGCGTACTGATATGAAGCCGAAAAAGCAGCTTGCCCTGGGCACCGTGCTGCTGGCGGTCACCGCTGCCGCCTGCGTAAACCTGGCCAAATGGGCGGGCAAGAAAATCGAGGAGCGGACAAAGAAAAAGAAGTAATATTTATAGCACACAGAGGGACAGGCGCATCGCCTGTCCCTCGTGTTTTTTATTTTCTGCGCCGCAGCCCCAACACCTCATCAGCAGACACCTGATAGAGCTGGCAAAGGCGGATAAAATGCCGCAAGGGCAGCTCGCTGGCCTCCCGCTCATACCGGGCCACCATGGTCTGCGATGTCCCCAAATACTCCGCCACCTGCTGCTGGGTCAGGTCGTGATCCTCCCGGAGATTTCGCAGATTAATGGTATACGCATTCATATCTTCCCCCACCTTTCTGTGAGGTAGTATACGCAAGTAAAAATATTTACTATTGACTTTAGTAAATATTTTTACTATTATGGAGCTATAAGTACCTATCAACCGTTAGGAAGGAAGGAAATCAGCTATGAAAAATAAATTTGCAGACCAAGCGCCTTTTGCCCCGAGAGAAAAGACTGCTCGCCCCATCACAAAGCGGTGGTGGTTCTATGTCCTGATAGCCGTTGTTGTTATTGCAGCTATCAACGCAATTACAGGCGGCAAGAAAAACGATAAGATCAATTGGGATAATGTCGAACTGCACCAGCGTCTCCCCGTCCCACCCTCTAACAAAGGATCCCTGTACACCAACACCGCCGAAGAACTCAGTGTTCACATTGACAAGGTATCCGACGACCGATACACCGCGTATCTGAGTGAGTGCATTGCCAAGGGTTTTACCGTGGATGCCGACAAGGGCACAAGCGACTACTCTGCCTATGATGCCGAGGGGTACTTCCTTAGCTTGAGCCACATTGGCGAGCGCCTGTCCATTTCGCTGGAGGCACCTATGGCGATTAACAGTATATCCTGGCCTGCCAGTGCGCTGGGCCAGCAGGTACCCGCTCCAAAATCCAACATGGGAAAATTCAACTATGAATATGAAAATCATTTCTCTGTGTACATCGGCGACACCAGTAAGGCAGCCTTCGATCAGTATGTGACCGATTGCGCTGCGGCAGGCTTTCACGCTAACTATGACAAGGGTGATACCTACTACCGCGCTGATAATGCGGCAGGCTCACACATTTCCTTGACGTACAAAGGCAACAATGTCATGCTGGTTGAACTGGAAGCGCCAAAGGGTACTTCTGGTACTGCGCCCGATTCCGAACCTGTTACACCTACACCGGACGAATCCGACAAGTCCGATCAGCAAGAAAATACATCCGGTCTGCGCAGTGATTTCAAGGCCGCCATGGACAGCTATGAGGCCTTTGTGGATGAATATGTTGCCTTTATGGAAAAGTACAACAATAACCCCAGCGACATAGGTTTGATTGCCGATTATGCAAGCTACATGAGAAAATATGCTGATTTTGCCAAAAAATTTGAACAATGGGAAAATGAGGACTTGAATGATGACGAGCTGGCCTATTATATTGAAGTGCAGACTCGTGTCAACCAGAAGCTGCTTGACGTGACTTACAACTAAAACAAAAGCACACACAAAAAAGTGCAGCATTTTACTCTGCTGCACTTTGACTTCTGGCAATGTGCGGCGGTGAGTATGGTCACCCCGCCCTATGGAGACAGGGATGTAAACGGGTGAGTAGGGGCGCCCCCTGCGGTCGCCCCTACTCAGGCTTCCGGTTTCCGCGTAGGGGGCGATGCCCACATCGCCCCGCTGGGGTTTTTCGGCCCTTTCTTTTCTGCATTGCAAGACTCGCCGGCACTTCTGCGGCAAAAAACGGACTGAATTCAGTCCGTTTTTGCTTTCACCCCACCCTCCGGGCCTTAGGTATCCGGATGGTGAGCAGGATCTCGTCCTCCGTGTCCTGGCGGCCGCAGGCGGCGTCTACTCCTGCCGAGCGCATGAGGCTCAGGGAGCGGTCCAGGCTGTTGAGGAACAGCCGCACATCCTTGAGGATGAACGTGGGCCGCCGGTGGGGCGGCGTGACCTGGATCTTCCGCAGCAGCGACTCGATGTATTCCTCTGTCTGCGCCACATTCAGCCCCCGGGCGATGATGGTTTTCGCCGCCGCCAGCTGCTCCTCCTCGTCTGCCAGGCGCAGCAGCGCCCGGGCGTGGCGCTCGGACAGGTCTCCCTGCTGCAGCAGCTCCACCACGGTGCCGGGCAGGCGCAGCAGCCGCAGCTTATTGGCCACGGCGGATTGGCTTTTGCCCAGCTTCCGGGCCGCCTCCTCCTGGCTCAGGCCCCACCGCTGCACCAGCTGGGCAATGGCCGCTGCCTCCTCCATGTAATTCAGGTCCCGGCGCTGGAGATTTTCCATCAGGGCCAGCAGGGCCGAGTCCTCCTCGTCCACCTGGGCGATGAGGCACGGCAGCTCCTTCAGCCCCGCCAGCTTGGCTGCCCGGAAACGCCGTTCTCCGGCCACCAGCTCATAGTCCCGGCCCCGGGTACGCACCGTAGCAGGCTGCAGGACGCCGTACTGGCGGATGCTGTCCGCCAGCTCCGCCAGGGCCGCCGGGTCAAAATCCCGCCGGGGCTGGTGGGGATTGGGCACGATGTGCTCTAAGGGTATGTACCGGACCCGGCTGGAGAGGAAGTCGTTTTTAAGAGTATTTTTCACGTAAACCGCCTCCTTTTTTTTGAATATAACAGAAGCGGGCGAAAAAAATGCGGGAAAACTGTCGGGAAATTCAAAAAATGCCCCGGAGAAGTCCTGCCGTCCCTGCGGCACCTGACGAAATTATAGCAAGCTAGAGGAAAAGCTTGTCAATGCGAGGGGATATATCGCAGGCGGCTGTCCGCTGCCGCACAAAAAAGGAGGACACCAACCGGGTGTCCTCCTTTTGCAGTATTCAGGAAAAATCCGCGCCTTATTTAATAGGCTCGCCGGCGGCCTCCTTGGCCTTGATCTCCTTCATGGCGTCCTTGTGGCTCAGGTTCACGCGACCCTTTTCATCGATCTCCGTGACCTTCACCCACATCATGTCGCCCACCTTGCAGGCGTCCTCCACCTTCTCGATGCGGTGGTCGGCTAGCTTGGAGATGTGCACCAGGCCGTCCTTGCCGGGGGCCAGCTCCACGAAGGCGCCGAAGGTCATCAGGCGCACCACGCGGCCGTAGTACAGCTGGCCCACCTCGGGCACGAACACGATGTCGTCAATGCACTTCTTGGCGATGGCGCAGCTCTCGGCATCGGGGGAGGCGATGTGGATGGTGCCGTCGTCATCGATGTCAATTTTAGCGCCGGACTCTGCCACGATCTTTTGGATCACGCTGCCGCCCTTGCCGATGACCTCGCGGATCTTGTCCGGGTCAATGTGCAGGGTGACCATCTTGGGAGCGTACTTGCTGACCTCGGGCCGGGGCTCGGCAATTGCCGGCAGCATCACTTGATCCAGGATCTGCACCCGGGCGTCGTAGGTGATGTCCAGGGCATTCTTGATGATCTCCATGGTCAGGCCGTCGTTCTTCAGGTCCATCTGAATGGCGGTGATGCCCTTCTTGGTGCCGGCCACCTTGAAGTCCATCTCGCCGTGGA